>WBZP01006955.1_pt1 | contig 11033 bp, 10 predicted proteins | sample 5204301 | NCBI WGS metagenome assembly WBZP01 (sample SAMN12412401, study PRJNA552823) | activated sludge metagenome | isolation source: activated sludge from nitrification reactor of wastewater treatment plant... | place: USA: Pennsylvania | collected 2017
GTGGGAGGCATTGGCCTGCACCAGCGTGCCATCAAGTGTCGTATGGTGCGAGACTAGTTTCTGTGTGACGGCCAGCGCCACGGTTTCATCAAAGAGCCGTTCGAGGAGCCCACTCTCCGTAAACCGCCGCTTTCGGTTCTGCGAAAATGTGGAGTGGTCCCACGGCGTCTGATCTAAATCTAGTCCCACAAACCACCGCAGGACCAGATTCCCGGTGAGCTCCCGCACCAACGCCCGTTCCGACGTCACGCCCAACAGATAGCCGCCCACAAGTTCGAGGAACAGTTGATCTGGGGGAATCGACGGCCGGCCGATGTCCGCATACAGCGGTTCGCAGAGCCGCCGGATTCTGGCTGTATCGATCAACGGTCGAATCTTCCGCATCGGGTGATCGGCCGTGACAAACTGCTCCAGCGTGATCTGATAGAAAAGCGACGGCTGTGGATCGGCTGTCCCCATCATGCGTGGTGTCCTCCTGATGGGAACCCTTCCTACCATACTCACGTTCCGAAGGGGGAGGGTTTGTCAACACTCTGCTAGAGGCAAGACAGGGATGAGGAATACAGGAGTGCCATTCAGTGGTGAGAATCGAATCTCTCAGCAGGCGCTCTACAAGCAGACTTTCTCAAATGTGAAGTTCTTAAGCCGTACAAGGTGGAAGAGCGTTGGATCGATCATGTTAGGCACGGCGTTACGGTTCCGGCAGCTGCTGCGCGTGGATGTTCCGATTCCGCAGGCCCTGACTGGGCATTCGTGGCCTTGATGAAATGCTTTGGGAGCCTCAATTCGGTCGACACCTACGATGAGTTTGCACAGGGTCGCAGTAAGGGAGCCGGTGCCGGAATTGACCAGAAACGATTGTTTCTGGGCGTCAACGAGACCTTTACGTCGTGGCTCAATGTGAATCTCGGCTATCAAAACCAGATGCATGCTTAACAATCGGAAGCTGGCAGGCAATGCCAACCTTATCTACCACGTCCTCCTCATCCGATTCTGGCTCACCTTGTGACCGGATTCACATCCCATGAACTTGACAGGGGACACGTTGGGGCTCCCAGAGGGAGAGGCACCTATGAGATGGGCGAGTTTTCTACCTAGGCTTAATACCGACTATATATAGGAAAGCGGCAAGCGCCGTTTATAGGGCTCACCGGTTGATCCTGTTCTGTTAATGCAAGGAGTGGGAACCGGCTAGGGCGCGGGAGTGGACTTGTGGGACTGTCCATTGGCGTTGGGGCGGGGAACTTCTCGCCGTAACTGATCCAGCTGCTCTTGCAGCTGCCGCATCTGCTGATGTTGTTCATCCAGTCGATTGCGCAGTTCCTGATTCGTCCCGGAGAGGTCTCGAATCTGTTGTTGTAACTCCCCAGATGAGGTAGTGGGTGCAGAATGGTCTGTCGGAATCGTAGTAGTGGGCTGCAGGGATGAATCGGTTCTCTCTTGATTCGGTGCAGCACCACGACTGTACGCTTTTCGCATCAGGACGTCATTTAGGGGGAGGGAAATATGCACGCGCTCGAAGTGCGCCCAGCGGGGTTCTTCGAAGTCTGGGATGTTCGCGGCTTGAGCAGGGCCGACCACCCACAATTTCATATTCTTGGTATCTCGAAGATCTTTGTAGTCCCCTCCTCCGGTGTCGGTACGAATAATCGACGAATGATCGGTCACAACCACATGAAGGTAGGAACCACGATAAAACAAGGCACCCACTGTCCGATCCTCACTATACGTCACGTCCGGTTTCGGCAGTGAAAAGAATACACGTTCGGTTGGCTTAGCCTCTCGGAATGCTACGGCAAGCGGTTCGGAGATAACCGACAGCTCTGTGGCTGTAAAGAGGGGGACCGGTTCTGGCTTCGTCAACAGTCCAGCGATAGTCCCACTGTATCCACTGACCTGAATGGACTCAAGAAGCACGGTCAGATCTTTCGGGGTCAGATCGATCGGATGATGGTTCAACCCTGTCTGGCTATTGCCGCGAATGGAAGGATCAGCTTCCAGACCAATCCGAATCCCTTCCTGGTCATACACCGATCGTCCCTGGGTGAAGAAACTACATGCAGATAGGTTGACAACGGCCAAAAGAACTACCCCAATAAGGATCGGCGATACTGCACTAAACCTATCCCGACTTCCTTTTTCTATGTTGCTACCGTTGCTCATTGAAATGATGACCGTTGTTCCCTTGTTGTGTTCGCGAGCTTAGTTCTTTCCACAAACAGTCTCTTGCCTCAGGGTTACGTATCCTGCTTCGTAGAATGGAAAATCTGCAATGTCTCGCCCCTGCGTGTTCCAAAAATGAAGGCATCCGGCCTCCACAATCGGATAATTCCTGGAGAGGTCGTTAACGGTGACGATTTTCCACGGACGAGTCATCCCGACGACCATCACACGATTGCCGCGCTGGAGGTCGGCGTTATCAACTTGCCCTCGGTACACAACAGCAAACTCTCCATTGTTTTTCCCATTATCTTTGGGGCCGTACGCTGGATAAGTGACGATGGGCAGCTGACTGACGACGATCGTGACCGTGTCACCGGAGACCTGCGACTGTAAAATCCGCCCACCAAGTTGAACCTTTTTCAATTCAGAACCGTCAGTCATCATGCGCCACCGAGAAAAATCAAAATTGCGGTCAACGTCCTCCATCACCTTGGAGGGAAAGACCTTGTATGTGGGAGTACAGGCGCTGGCCAATACCCATGAGAGGACCAGGAAACTAGCGAGAATTTTCACGGCTACCTCCTTACACTGTTCCGCTATCCAGCGTCAAACCAACGCTGGCAACAAGGAACCTAGTACAGCTACATGTATCGTAACTGCCACTGGATGAAAAAGGCGTTTTGCGCAAAGGGGTCGTTGGCTGCGTTGAGGGCGATGCCCGGCCCCAACCCCGAATGGTGTCGGAACTCATAGTTGAACTGGATTTTGGACTGCATCTTGGGTGGAAAATTTTCAAAATAATAGTTCAAACCGACGATGTGCCGGGTGTACTTATCGTTCGACAATCTGGTATTGGGGTTGAATTCTTCGTACATGTAGACCGGCTCGAAGTTTTCAAGCGGCCCTTCTGTAAAGAGATATTTCGCTAAAACATACCAGGTCTGTCGGTTCGCGCCCGGCGCACCGGAGCCGCCGCAGACGGTCGTATCGAGGCAGCCTCCGTTGGCCGGAGTCCCTACCGTGGTTGCATTTGCCCCATCATGCCCTTGCCAATATTCGCCATAGGCCGTGAAGCCGGGCAGAAACTTGGGATTCCATCGAGCATCGATCCCATACCGATCGAAGTGACCCTTACCTCGGCCATTGATGAAAGTTCCCGCGTTGTTTGAGGTCCCTTGAATCATCGTAAAGCTGACAAACGACACGTCGTCTCCGAAGAGTCGGAGGCGCATATAGACGGCCTTCGGCTGATTGGCACCCCCAATTCCGGAGGTGTTGCTCACGATGCCGTTGGCCTGAAAGTTATTGTTGTTCATGATTCCGACTACATATTCCAGCCGGTTCATGATTTTTCCACGTACATCGACGAAGTAATCGCGTTCTTGGATGAATTCGATAGCCCCACCCGTGCCGTTTCGGTTCTGTCCTGGCCCACCACCGCCTCCCACTCCGTTCAAGTATGGAGAGCTGATGATATCCCGTAGCCCACCTGAAGTCTCCGTAAAGATGCCGAACGGCATACGAAAGACGCCCATTCTGATGATGTTGAGGTTGGGTGCCCACGACTGAACTGGCCGAACATCGATATAGGCTTCACGGAAGAAGGTGGCCACGCTGGGATTTCCGGCTGCAGTGCTGCTATTGCCCGTCGGCGTGATGCTTGTCAGTCCGGTACTCTGGAACTCCATCAACATGTGCCAACGAGGAAGATAGTCACTCAGTTTTCCCCAAAACACCATCTCGGCGCGACGAACCGAGAAACTGTCCTGGCTTTTTCCTTCAGGGACGTTGGCATTGACATGCCCGTACAAGAATTGCAGAGCATTCAGACCGACATTGACCTTATCCTTCAGAATCGGAAGTATTTCAGTTTTGTGCTTCCAGTCCTCTAGGCTCTCCAACCGACGTGTGTGTTCGGTAGTTGTATACTCCTGTTGAGCTCGAATCCTGAGCCACTCATCCTTCGTAAGGGTTCCCTTTTGGAGGAGAAGATCTTCCAATGAAACTCCGCCTGCTGGGGTCGTGTTTCCCTGGGGAGGTCCTTGGGCTTGTGGGTCCGAAGTCTGTTGCGCGAGTACAAACGGAGATGAAATTCGCTTTTGATCCGCTGATGTTTCCTGGGCGAATGCAGGCTTGTGGACCACCACGGTCGATATGGCGAGCACCACTGCCGCAAACTTCATGGAGATGGCACACGACGTCCCGTACCGTCCTCTCATGCGAAATCCTCCTCCAAAAATCCTACGATTGTGGCGAACGGCGTTCCAGTCAGATGCAACTATGGATTCATTGGCGCTGCGTCTCGGGTAGAGATACCGAGAGCAATGGCTCTACTCTCCGCGTGGGTGGGAGGTAAGGGGAATAAGCCTGCCTTGAGCAACACATCTTCCCCTTCTCGGCTCATCATGAAGGTCAGGAATTCTTGCACTGCATCGGGTAGGGGTGACGTGGCCGGCTTATCGAAGTACAGAGACAAGGCATGCTGTAGCGGATACGTCTGATCAGCCACACTTTCCCGAGAGGGGAGGACGAAGGGCATTCCCTCCTTCTCCGCAATCGGAATGGCTCGTACAGTCGATGCCTGCAAGCCGAGTGCACTGTAGCCTATTCCCATTGGATCTCGGCTGACATCGACGGCGACTGACGCTGCCCCAGGCGCCTCATGGACGTCAGATCGAAATTCACCCCCAGCTAGACCATATTCCTTCACGAATGCCCTGGCTTCTGATTGCCGGTCACGGCCGTAGAGTTGAATCGATCGGTCTCTCCAGCCATCACTTAATCCAAGCTGTCCCCACTGAGACAGAGATGCCTTGGCTCCCCGTTTTCGTGTCGATGAGAAAAGAGCATCCACCTGATCAAGGGTCAGCCCGGGAAGCGGATTATCTTTATGCACATACAGTGCGACGGCATCCACGGCTACGGGTACGACAGTTGGCGCATAGCCGTGTTGTGCGGCAAACTCTTTTGTTTCAGCGTCGGATAGCTGATGCGTGGTGGCAAGCAGTTGGAAACTGGATGCGCGATCGTCGATCATCAGGATCTTGCCTGTCTTGCTCAAAGGCGGCTGCAGGAACTCTTCAACAGCTTTCGCGTTTCCTATCTTAACGTGGATGCTCACTTTGGGCTGGAAGCGTTGAAAGTCTGTGATAAGACGAGTGATGAGGGGATAGAATGCCTCGGAGCTTTGGATCTTGAACGCACCAGAGACCTGTTTCTTGGGGCTGTAGTGATTCAGTGTCGGGCTTGGACTTATGGTCATAAACGGGTCTCCGTGCTCGGCTGAGGATTGCGCTACGAGACCGAGCGGAGAGATGAGTGCCAGGCCGAGAGCACCTGCTTTCCATAGTGTTGTACTCATGATTCCTCCCTGGGATGTCTAAATCTTTTTGAGGAGTAGTATTCCCTCTGAGGAATAGAATTCTAAAGTCAGAAGGTTGCGGGCGGGTAACCATATTGTTACAGGATTGTTAAATTTTCAGCTTTGCGGGAACAAAAACTGATTACTGCTTCCAATTCGTTACTCGTGAGCTGTGAGTACTGACAACCAGGCCTTTATCCTGATCATTACGAGACCTGTGCCAGAAGAACCGTATCGATGGAAAAGAGTTGGCCGCCGGTGGTGGTTGAGCCGCAGTAAAATCACTCATATGGCTTTGTCCACAGTATATTTTAGTGGATTTGGAACAAGCAGTCCTGCAGGAGATCCAGTCAGAACCGATTATTTGTCGGCGTCAATGGAACCTTCTTAAAGTATTTCAATATGGTTGTCGCCTACCAAAACCCACTTCTCAACAGCCGAACGATTCCCAACCTTGCGAATCAAATGAACCACACTATGCTCTTCCGGTTCTCCATCAACCTATAGTTGGATGCGATAAGGTCGGCAAGGCCGCGGCTCCTTCGTTAGAGCAAGCAGAGCCGCCAACACAGAACCGAGCGGCCTCGTGGCTGTATGACGGAGAGGCGGTCAACCATCTGATGATTGCAGGAAGAGGTTGAGATTTGAAGGAAAGTCCGCGGCGGGCGGGGTGTAGGCCCGCCGCGGATCTCTTGGGACATGGGACGGAGTTGACCGTCACAGTCCTGCACGCCACCGTGCTGTGTGTCGCACGGTCTATTAGTGTCGATGATACTAGTTCTGATCGTGAGTGATGTGCAAATCCTTGCGAATCTCCACGGTGCGGGCATTCGTATTCTGAACGATCCGGTTGTTGTCGATCTTTAAAATCTCATGGAGTTGGTGAATCTGGCTCGGCGCCACCTTCAGTGGTTCGGACATCACATACCAACTCACCCCTTCACTGCAGGGCGGCGTCGTCAACGATCCCGCATAGGTAAAGACTTGCTCGTTCTCCACGGGAATCAACTTGGTCGGATCCAACGGCAGCCCGGCCCCGCTGGTGTTGTAGGTGTCGTGTTCTTCAGGCGTATGCTCGATAATCTTCTTTAGAATCGGGTGTTCGGCGGCCGACCCCTGTGAGCCGTCCAAGAAGATGCCCAGGACCGCGAGCTTGCCGTCTTCCCGTTGATGCACAAAATGCAGTTCTCCGTCGTACTGGCGTCCGGCGGGATACTGGCTCTTAATGACGAGGTGTTCACTGGGGGTATGAAAATGGAATTGAACCAGCGGATAGACATCCTTTCCGATGAGCAATTTCCCGGGATAGCCTTTTGAGAAGGATACCTGTACCGCATGGCCGGTGTTCCGAAACACATAGGCATTGCCTGTGTCCTTCCCGATGGCGGCCCCTTCCGTGCTACTGATGGACGGCGCATAGCGAACCGCCACCGAATCGGCACGGCGTTCAGGCTCGGCCGGCGGGTTCTTGTCGCTACTCTGCGTGATGGGGTTCAAGGAAATCGCGTTGCCCGTCAGGTTGAGTGCGATCGGGGTTTGATGGGACCCAATCGCGCATTCGGCAAAGGGAAACTCAAAGGCGGCTGAGTTCTTGGTCGAGTCCCCCTTAAGGGTAGCCCAGAACGTTCCATCAGATCCCTGACCGGGCTCTTGACTCACGACGGTGTGATCCCAATGCGGATCGCTTGCCGCCACCGGACTTGTCAGTACGAGAACCAGAGCACTGAGCGTGGCGATTTCCATCCAAAATGTCTTCATATTCGGTTCCTCCACGATGAGAATATAAAAAGGAACGTGTGTTCGGAGCACACACCAACCCTTCGATGGTTTTGGTCAGGGCAGGCTTAAGGCGCTGTCCTTGATCTACAGGTCGGAACAGGGCTCAACTCCAGATTCATGGAGCGGGCCGTATCATGCTCGTGGGCTGCACGGATCCACCGCCCCCTGTCAGCAAGTCTGTATTCGGCAATCGGGCGCTGTGGATGTCGGTAGAGCCACAACCGTGTGAGAGGTTTCCAATTGAGAGGAGAAGAGAAGCGATGGGTTTTCGGCAAAACATGGAGGTACGGTAAGAGAATTCAATAGAAGGAAGGCTACAGCAAGCTTCATTACATCCCCTTTGGTTATAATTATGGATATGACTACGTACGACTTGAAGGTATGCCGTACTGACCGTCACACCGATATTTTTTGGGACTCGTGATTGCCGCTCATCCTGCCAATAACATGAGAGGGGAGCGATTACGCCTCCCCGTTAAGCAAACCGCATGCCTAGAACTTTTGCGACACGCTTTTAAGAGAAATTCGTTAAAGACATACGGATGTCTCGATGCTAAAGTATGCCGGTTTTGCAGCAGGAGGAGCGTCATAAGCCCTTGTTGTAATTGCTCAGGACAGAACAAATGGTGGGAGGCGCGTAGTGGATGATGGTGATAGCGAGTGCATAAGCGCACAGATGTATTTGTGCGAATATGCGCAAATTTCTGTGTAGCCTGGGGGGCAGAGAGGTTGTGTGAAAATGGTCGCATGCACTAGGCCGTCGTCATCCTCGGTGGTAGGTCATGCTGTTCTGTTCGAGGTGAGCTGTTTTCTTACTGGGTCGAGTTCAAAAAGTCAGATAAAGGAGGGATCATGCAGCGGGTAGTAGTCAATCATCGTGGGGGCAATGTAAGTGGGGGCTGAGGGTTGCAACCATCGCCTTCGCGTGGAGTCTATTGGCAGGAGGCGAAACCTTTGCCCAGTCTCCTTCGACATTCAACCAGGACTTCCGTCTGTGGTCGCCGGTATTTATGACGATGAAACTGCCGTCATCCTTCCTGGCGTATATGGAAGTTCAACCGCGGTTCGCCGATCTCGATGAGGACGGCCATATTGACCAGCTACTGCTCCGTCCGGCAATCGGCTACCAACTGACAGAAAATCTCTCCATCTGGCAAGGCTATGCCTGGGTCGGCAACTATAACCAGAGACATACCCCACCACAGTCACCGTTCTTTGATGAAAGTCGTATCTATCAGCAAGTGCTATATACGCGGAAGTTCGAGTCTTTCAAAATCGTCAGCCGGACCCGCCTTGAGGAGCGCTGGATCGAGCATGTCGATGGGACAGCCGTACGGTTTCGCACCATGCTGCGGGGGCAGTATGCATTGCCCATGGCACCGGAATGGGCACTGGTCGCGGCGGATGAAATTTTTGTTCACCTGAACACGGTCGGTTCGCGAGGACCCGAGGCCGGTTTTGATCAAAACCGATTCTTTGTCGGGATCAACCGGACGTTCTCAAAGTACTTCAATATGGATGTTGGCTACCAGAATCAATTGCTCAACAGTCGGTCGATTCCCAACCGCGCTAATCAACTTAACCATATGATTCTCTTGCAGTTCTTCATCAACATCTAGATACGACCTCGAAACTCTTTCGAGCCATCCCTCAACCTGACGTCGCTCTGACGCACAACCCTCGGTTGACCAAAGGTTAGCCGAGGGTTTTCGCCTCTTGAATTGAATGGGAGAGGCTGGCTTACGAGAGTTCGGGAAGGCGGTCGATGATCCGAAGCCGTAGGTCCTGGCCCAGTTGGATCTGCACCATCTTGGTCGAGAGTTTCTCGCGCATCTCGCGGATTTCCCCAGCAGTGAATTGCACCTGCCCGCCGCATCGCTCGACCAAATGATAGATAAGCAAGGAGGTGAGGAGCTGTGCTTCCTCGTCACTGGCATGACGGCTCAAGTTGAGGATCTGTGACATGTGGGTACCGTTCCCCGATTGATGGTTGGTACTTATGGCCGAGCCGCCGAGGCTTCCACAATGACACAGAGGTAGGGGGCTGGACCTATCAACAACCATCCAGACCATTGATCGGCATTTCTTCAAAAAACCACCGTGCGTCAGCACACGGTGACGTGCACTGACGCACGTCCCTATAGTCCAATGCATACACGTACCGGTGCCTATCCACCTGTTCTTTCAAAAATAATTCATAATTTCCAATACTTCCGCATGGATTTCTGAATGGCCCTATTGTTGCTGTATCCGTACCAGGTGTAACGGTACGGGAGGACAGGACCATGGATGGTACCTCAGTTGTTAACTCATCGAACTCCATTTCCACAGCCGAAAAGCAGACCTATCCTCAATTAGCACTGCCAGAGTCAGCCGCATTTCAAGCCCAGTATCTCGGTCGAGACCTGGCTGCAGGATTGATTACCGGTGTCATGGCTATTCCGCTTTCTGTGGGCATCGCCATGATGTCAGACTATCCCATCAAGGTGGGTCTTGCCACGGTAGCGTTTGCCTGCTTGATCGGGTGGATCAATGCTTGGATCAAGCCGGGCAACTTTGTCGGATGCCCTGGGATTGCAGCTGGGTTAGCCCCGGTTTTGGCGATGGGGGTCGCGAGTTTTGGAATGGAGAATATGGCCTTTGTGATCTTCCTGACGGCCGTCATGCAGGCTGTCATCTGGAAGTTCAACTGGCAACGCTACATCTTACTGGCCGTCCCAGCATACCTTGTTGAAGGATTACTCGCGGGAATCGGTCTAAAAATCGCGTTAAAGTTCTCGACCTTCACCTACGAGCTTCCGGCTGAATTGGCCGCTGCCGATACGTTTTTGAATGGGGCGCGTATTCAAATGATTCTGATTTCCCTTGCCGGACTCGGTCTCTTTCTCTATCTGTTCGCTAAATTCAAATACATTCAGCCGGCAGTCCCCTATTTTGTCATTATTGGGATGGGTGTTCTGCTCGCTCAGTTCGTTCAAGTTCCCATGCTGCATGTAGAAGATGTGCCGTTATCCGTGGCGGTACCCGTCCCTCATTTCGACAGCGCAACGACCTGGGTGTACGTCGTTGGATTTGCCGCGATGTTGGCAATCATCGATGTGATTGAGCAAGTCATGAGCAATGCCGCCATCCAGAAAATCGACCCACTCAAGCGGACGTGCAACAGTAATAACAGCCTACTCGCAATCTGGATCGCAAACATTGGAGCGAGTTTCTTCGGTGGTATGACAAACTTGGATGGGCTGGCCAAGAGTACGACGAATCGGTTGGCCGGTGCGTACACGAAGTTTTCGGTCTTGATCGTCGGACTCGTGGTGACCTTCTTCGTTATCAATCCCCAATATCTGGAACTCTTACCAAAGTTCGCCGTGGCCATCGTTATGATGTTTACTGGTTGGAAAATGGTTGCCGGCTTGATGCATGTGACTCACCACGGACCCTATGCTATGATCCTGGCCATCCTTACCGGGATCCTCGTGTACAAAATTGGGATCTTTGAGGGGTTACTGGTTGCGATGGCCATCCATGGCATTGTCCACTACTTGGTCTATACCCAGGTCGACAAGAAGCCGGCCAAAGTCGTTGTGAGCAACTATTTTTCGAATCTGAAGAAGATCAGCACGGAATACTGATTACTTACCTGCGATCCAGCTGGGACAGAAATCTGGATGCAGGTACGAAGAAGACCGGCCTCAGGTGGGGGACCACCTGAGGCCGGTGACGTGGATTT
>WBZP01006956.1_pt1 | contig 11032 bp, 8 predicted proteins | sample 5204301 | NCBI WGS metagenome assembly WBZP01 (sample SAMN12412401, study PRJNA552823) | activated sludge metagenome | isolation source: activated sludge from nitrification reactor of wastewater treatment plant... | place: USA: Pennsylvania | collected 2017
CAAGTTCGTATCCGCCGCCCGCGCCGCCGCCCGGGTCAAGCCGGTGCTCGTACTCAAGCCGCACGACTTCCGGGCCGGACCCGTCGAGGACGCGGTGTACGACGCGGTGTTCCAGCGCGCCGGCATCTTGCGGGTGAACAATATCGAGCAATTATTCGGCGCCGCCGAAACCTTGGCCACCGCCAAGCCGGTCTACAGCAACCGGCTGACCATCCTCAGCAACAGCTACAGCCTGGCGCTGCTGACCAGCGACACTCTGCTGCGGCACGGTGGCCATCTGGCCGAGATCAGCGAGGCGACCCGCGCGCAACTGGCGCGTGATTGCCGACCCGGCTATCCGATCGAGAATCCGGTGGACTTGGGTGACACAGCCGGCCCCGATGAATATGGCAAGGCCCTGGATCTGCTGCTGCAAGAGCCGGGCACCGACGGAGTGCTGGTAGTCCATGCCCCGGCCTCGGTGAATCGGTCGCTGGAGTGCGCCAAGGCGGTGGTCGAACGCACTAAGAGCCGGCGGATGATCATGACCTGCTGGGTGGGCGAGTCGTCGGTGGAGCAAGCGCGCGATCTGTTCAAGGAGGCGCATACCCCGACTTACCAAGCGCCCGGCGAGGCGGTGGAAGCATTTATGCGGCTGGCCCAGTACCGGCGCAATCAGGAACTGCTGATCGAAACCCCGCCATCGGTCCCGGAGGAGTTTACCCCCGATCCCGAGACTGCCCGCCGGATCGTCCAGATTGCCCTGATCGCTGGCCGCCGCCGGCTGAACGCTTACGAAACCAGCCAAGTGTTGAACGCCTACCAAATCCCGACGGCGCCGCTCTATTTCGCCTCGACGCCGGAAGCGGCTTCCGATATCGCCCTGGAATTGCGAGAGCCGGTGGCGCTCAAGATTCTCTCGCCCGACATCGTCAGCAAGTCCGAGGTGGGTGGCGTGGCTTTTGGCCTGAAGAACCCGCTGGAAGTCCTGGTGGCCGCCACCGGCATGTTGGAGCGGGTACGCGAACTCGCGCCCGAGGCGGTGATCGATGGTTTCGCGGTGCAGCCGATGCAATCCCGGCACGGCGCCTACGAATTGATGATCGGGGTGCGCACCGGCCAGCGGTTTGGGCCGGTGATCTTCTTTGGTCAGGGTGGCACCGAGGCGGAGGTGATCGACGACGTCGCCTATGCGCTGCCGCCGTTGAACATGCAACTGGCGCGCGATCTGATGTCGCGCACCCGATTGTACCGCCAGCTTTGCAGCAATCGCGGCCGGCCGGTGGATCTGGACGACATCGCCCTGACCCTGATCAAGGTCTCGCAAATGGTGGTTGACCTGGCCGAACTGATCGAGATGGACATCAATCCGGTCTGGGTCTACTCCGATAGCATGGTGACGCTGGACGCCAATATCCTGATCGAACCCAGCGCCGAACCAGCAACGCGGCGACTGGCGATCTCGCCCTATCCCAAGGAATTGGAGAAGCGCTATGATCTGCCGGATGGTCGCGCCTTCCTGATGCGGCCGATCCTGCCCGAGGATGAACTGCAACTGCGGGAGTTGGTCAAGCGCATCCCCTCGGAAGACGTGCGGATGCGGTTTTTCCAGCCGCTGCGCGAACTGCCGCACGAAATGGCCGCCCGGCTGACCCAGCTTGATTACGAGCGGGAGATGGCGTTCATTGTCACCGAACCCAACGGCCCGCCTGGCAAGAGTAAAATCTGGGGGGTGGTGCGCTGCAATGCCGACCCGGACATGGAGAAGGCCGAGTATTCGATCCTGGTGGATCGGAACATGACCGGTCTGGGGCTGGGGCCGATGCTGATGCGCTATATCATTGATTACGCCAAGAGTCGCGGCATCAAGGAGCTGTACGGCGAGGTGTTGCGGGAGAATGAGCCGATGTTGCGGCTCAACCGCGCCTTCAATTTCAAGATCCACGCCACGCCCGACGACCCCGGCGTCTTGCACGTAACGCTGCCGCTGGTCTGAGAAGCCGCGGGGCGTGACGACGGCGTGGAGGCGCGCGTGGTGGCCGACCCCCGAGTCCTGGTGACCGGCGTCCTCCTCGCTGGCGGCCGCGCCGAGCGAATGGGCGGCCGGGACAAGGGTTTGCTGCCGCTGGCCGACGAACCGCTGATCGCCCATGGTATCCGCCGGCTGAAACCGCAGGTCGCGGAGTTGTTGATCAGCGCCAACCGCCATCTGGAAACTTACCAGCAGTTTGGCTGCCAAGTGGTTGGTGACGACGAGGACGAGCGATTTCGAGGTCCGCTGGCGGGGATGCTGGCGGCGCTGCGCGTGGCGGCGACGCCTTACGTGCTGACCGCGCCCTGCGATTCGCCGCTGTTGCCGCCGGACTATGCGGCGCGGATGCTGGCGGCATTGGAGGGAGCGCGGGCAGTCGCCGGCGTGGCTTGCGGCGAAGGGTGCTGGCAACCGGTGTTTGCGCTGTTGTCGGTTGACCTGCGGAATGATTTAACCGCCTGGCTGGCGGTGGGAGAGAGTGGCGCTGGCCGCTGGCTGCGGCGGCATCGTCCCGCCCTGGTGGAGTTTCCCAACGCGGGGTTATTCCGCAACGTCAATACTCCGGAGGATCTGACCCGGTTGGAAGCGGAGTGGGCAAGCGTGGGAGGTGCGACATGAACGCAGGGGATGACCGTGGCTGACGCCGACGCCCGGGCGACGGCCCGCCGCCATACCGCGCCGTTGCTGAAGATGCTGCGCGGTTACGGGCCAAGTTCCGCAACATCCGAACCGGAACCGGTTTCCGATCCGCCGGTCGCCGTGCCGAAGCCGGACGCCGTCGCCGAAGCGACGCCCATTTATGACCGGTGGGTGGACGAAGTTCCGAGCCGGTCGTCGCCGTTGCCCGTTTTGCAACCGTCCCCGCCGCCCTTACCACCGCGCCCGCGCGTCGATCCGGGTTCGATTCCAACGGTGGGCGAGACCCTGTGTCGCCCGCGCGGGGTGTTGGGGCAGATCATGGCGCGGGCCGGTCGGCTGAACCGGCTTAGTGAGATCTTTCACGCCTATCTGCCACCGCATCTGCGCGATCATACCGTGCTGATCCGGCTCGATTCGGAGAGCTGGGAGGTGCAGACCGACTCGGCCAGTTGGGCTACCCGGCTGCGCTATGCCTTGCCCACCATCCGTCAGGCGCTGGGTCAGCAACTCGACATTCCGCTGCCCAAGCCGCGAATTCGCGTGGCGCCGGCGGCGGCACCTCCCAAACCCCGGCGACCGCGCCTGACGCTGACCCAGCGCAACGCTGAGTTGCTGGAAGCCGCCGCCCGTACATTGGCGGACCCACGGCTGGGTGCGGCCCTGCGCCGGCTGGCGGCGCATGGTCAGCCGGGGTCGGGATCTAAAGCCTGAGAAGCCCGGCGCGAAACCGCTGACCCACCCCCACCTTCCAGTACCACATGACCTTCCACAGCTACCAGAGCAACCGCCTTGAAAACCTGGTCGACCGGCTGGCCGATTTGTTGCGCCAGCCCTTGCGGGCGCCGCTGGCGCGCGAGGTGGTGGTGACCTCGGGTAGCGGCCTGGCGCGCTGGCTGGGCTTTCGGCTAGCCGAGCGGCTGGGGGTGTGCGCCAATCTCGGGTTCCAGTTGCCGGCGACCTTCCTGTGGACGATGGCCAGGGCGGTACTGCGCCATCTGCCGCCGACCTCGAGCTTCGATCAGCCGGTGATGCACTGGCGGCTGATGGCGCTGTTGCGGGATCTGGAGGAGACGCCGTGCTTCGTGCCGGTGCGGGCCTATCTGGGCGATGGGGACGACGAATTTCGCCGCCATGAACTGGCCGGCCGCATCGCCGACTGTTTCGACCAGTATCTGGTCTACCGGCCCGATTGGATCACCCGGTGGGAAGCGGGCGAGGAGGACCACTGGCAGGCGGAACTGTGGCGGCGGCTGGCGCGCGGCGGCGAGGCGCATCGGGTGCGGGTGCAGGCGCGGTTTCACGCGGCGTTGACGCAAGGCGCGTTCGACCGCCGCCGGTTGCCGGAACGGGTCAGCGTCATCGGCGTATCCGCGCTGCCGCCGCTGGATGTGGATCTGCTGGCGGCGCTGGCGCGGCACATCGATATTCACCTGTTCCTGCTGAATCCCTGCCAGGAATACTGGGGCGACATCCAGGCCGAACGCGATCTGGCCCGGCTGGGGGAGGAGGTCGATCCCGACGAGGCTTATCTGACGGTCGGTCATCCGCTGCTGGCCTCGCTGGGCAAGCAGGGGCGGGACTTCATCGACCTGTTGCAAGCGTATCCGCGCGTTGAACGGGACGGCTTCGTCGAGCCGGAGGGCGACGATCTGTTGCATTGGTTGCAGGCCGACATCCTGCATTTGCGGGAGCGGGGCGGCGACGAGCATCCACCGCTGCCGCTGCGACCCGACGATCGTTCGCTCCAGATTCACGCCTGCCACGGGCCGATGCGCGAGGTCGAGGTGTTGCACGATCAGTTGCTGGCGCTGTTCGCGGCGCACCCGGATTTGCGTCCGGCCGACGTGATCGTGATGGCACCCGACATTGCCCGCTACGGGCCGCTGATCGAGGCGGTGTTCGCCAGCGCGCCACGCGAGCGGCGGATTCCGTTCAGCATCGCCGACCGGGGCGCGCCCGCCGAGGAGCCGCTGGTCGAGAGCTTATTCGCGCTGCTGGATTTGGGAGGCGGGCGGTTCGACGTCAGTCAGGTGTTGAGCCTGCTGGAGTTGCCGGCGGTGCGGCGGCGGTTCGGGCTGGACGAGGCCGATATGGCGCGGATCCGGCGCTGGGCGCGGGACGCGGGCATCCGTTGGGGTCTCGACGCCGAGGTTAAAACGCTCTGGGAGTTGCCAGCCACTGCGGGACACACTTGGCGGATGGGGCTGGACCGGCTGCTGCTCGGTTACGCGCTGCCGGGGCACGGGCAGGACTTGTACGCCGGCATCCTGCCCCATAACGAGGTGGAAGGCGGCGAGGCGCAGGCGTTGGGGCAGTGGCAGACGTTCGTCGAGACGCTGCTCAGGCTGGACGCTCGGTTGCGGGAGCGTCGGCCGCTGGTGGAGTGGGTGGAGAGTCTGCATGCGGTACTGGACCAGTTTTTCGCGCCCCGGGAGCGCGAGGAGAACGAAATCCAACGAATTCGCGCCGCGCTGGAGACGCTGCGCGCGAACACCGAACGGGCGGGTTTCACCGAACCGGTGGGGCTGGCGGTGGTGAAGTCGGCCCTGCGCGGTCTGTTGAACGCCGCCGACAGCGCTACTGGGCGCTTTTTGAGCGGCGGCGTGACCTGCTGTGCCCTGACGCCGATGCGCAGCATTCCGTTTTCGGTGGTGGCCCTGCTCGGGATGAACGACGATGCCTATCCGCGCCCGCGCCGGCCGGTCGATTTCGACCGGATGGCGACCCGGTTCCGGCGCGGCGACCGCGCCCGCCGTCAGGACGACCGCTACCTGTTCCTGGAAACCCTGCTGTCGGCCCGCCGCTGTCTGTACCTCAGCTATGTCGGCCAGAGCATCCGCGACAACACGCCGCTACCGCCGTCGGTGCTGGTCGGCGAGTTGCTGGATGCGGTGGAGCGGGGCTTCTATCGCCCGGATGGTGGGCGACCCCGCGAACAACTGGTGACGCGCCATCCGCTGCAAGCCTTCAGTCGCCGCTATTTCAGCGGCGATGACCGCTGGTTCAGCTACGCGCGGGAATTGACCGAGGCCAGCCGTCAGGCCGGACGGGGCGAGCGGGAGCCGGCGCCGCTGCTGACCACGGAACTGCCGGAGCCGGAACCGGCCCTGCGGCGGGTGACGCTGGAGAGTCTGGCGGGGTTCTTCCGCAATCCGGCCCGCTGGTTGCTGCGGGAGCGGCTCGGCATCCGGCCCGACGAGGGCGAGGATGAACTGGAGACCCACGAACCGTTCATTCTCGATGGGCTGGCGAACCATCAACTGCTCGGGCGGATGCTGGAATTGCATCGAGACGGGCGGCCGGCGGCGGAAATTCAGGCGGTGGCGCGGGGGAGTGGGGCGCTGCCACACGGCCAGGTCGGCGACTGCGTGTTCGTCCAGGCTCAGGAACGCATGATGCGGTTCGCCGGACGCTTGGGGCGGGTGTTGCCGCGCCGGGATCCGGAGCCGCTGGACCTGGAACTGAAGCTGGGCGAGTTCGAACTGAGCGGGCGGTTGACTGGAATGACGCTGGCCGGTCGGGTGGGCTATCGGCTGGCGTCGATGAAGGCCAATGATGTTCTGAATCTGTGGCTGCATCACCTGGCGCTGAATGTCGCGGCGCCCGCGGGAGCGACGCTACGCAGTCACTGGGTGGCGGAAGATCAGGAAGTGCTGCTGGAACCGGTTGCGGATGCCGCCGCGCACCTGCGGGCGATGCTGGAATGGTACTGGCGGGGGACGCGGCGCTTGCTGCATTTTTTCCCCAAGAGCGCGCTGGCCTATGTCGAAACGCTCCGCAAGGACAAGAATCAGGATACGGATAAGGCCTTGCGGGCGGCGCGGCGGCAATGGGAAGGGGATGATTTTCAGCAGGCTGCTCCGGAACGCGAGAACGTCTATTACCAGTTGGCGTTCCGGGATACCGATCCGCTGGATGCGGAGTTCGTGGCGGTGGCGCTGGCGGTGTTCGCGCCGATCTTCGCGGCCCAAAGTCAAAGCTGAGCAACCAACGCATTCGACCGTCGCAGCCGCCGCAGATCGGCCGGCGTGTCCACGTCCCAGCCGGGGGGTAGCTCGGCCCAGTTCATCCCGGCCCGCTGAAATCGCCGGCGGGTGGCGGCCAGCACCGTCGGCGTGCTCCAGGCGATGCCCTGGAACAGCGTTGGACAGGGCCGACTTAATCCAATCAGCACGTAACCGCCATCCACCGCCGGACCCAGTACCGCCGCGTGGCCGGTGGCCAGTAGGCCGAACGCGGTACGCAGTTCCGCCCCCCCCAGGGACGCATAGTCGCCGCCGATTAACACCGCTGGATGATCATCCGTCAGGGTCCGGTTCAGGGCGTGATTCATCCGCCGGCCCAGATCGCCCCCGCATTGTCGGCGCAACCGTGCGTCGTACTCCCGCCGGCAGGTGACGAAGAAGCCATGCCGCGTATCTGGCGCGCACCACAATTCGATGGGGCACAACCGGGCGGCGTGGGCAATGCGCAGGGTCCGGCGCAGCAGTTTTTCATACAACACCGCCGCGCCGCGCGTTCCAAGCCGCCCCGCCAGCCGGGTCTTGACCCGACCGGGGACGGGAGCCTTGGCGAAGATCAGCAGCCGGGCGTCAGGGAAGGCAAAGCTCATGCGCGGTAGTAAATCCGGGCCAACTGGTCGGGATCGGCGCCGAAAAAGTACGCCAGCCGCAGCCGCCACATCAATAGAATCGTGCGAAGAATGCCATCGCGTTCCCAGCGCCGGCTGGAAGTCGTCAGCCGCTGGCGCAGGCAGACCGGCCGGCTCTGTCGCTTCAGTAGCTGGCTGAGAGCAATGTCCTCCATCAGCGCGATGGCGGGATAGCCGTCGATGCGCTCGAACAGGTCGCGGCGCACGAAAATGCCCTGATCGCCGGTGGCGATGCCGGTGAGCCGGGAGCGGATATTCATCAGGGTTTCCACCACTCGCAGCAGCGGATGACGGCCGGACAGCCGCACGTCGAACCGGCCCCAGTGCCGATCTGGCCGGGCCAGGGCCGCGCGAATGTGCGTGACCGCGTTCGGCGGCAGCCGGCTGTCGGCGTGCAGGAACCAGAGAATATCGCCGTGGGCTTGTCTGGCGCCGGCGTTCATCTGCGCCGCCCGCCCGCGAGGACCAGTGATGACCCGATCCGCCAGCGGTTCGGCCAGCGCCACGGTTCGGTCGTTGCTACCGCCGTCCACCACCATCAGCTCGCAATTTTGCCGGCGCAACGGCTGCAAGAGGGTCAAGCAGGGGGTGATATGCGCTTCCTCGTTCAGGACCGGCAGAATGATGGCGATACGGGAGGGCATGATTTTTCCGGCGCGAGGGTCTAGCCAATGACAGTCGAAGATTGTAATATCTATGCCCTCATTTCGTCATGGGGCAGTAGCTCAGCTGGGAGAGCGCCGCGTTCGCAATGCGGAGGTCGAGGGTTCGATCCCCTTCTGCTCCACCAATTTCAACAGCGGCTTATGGCCGCTGTTCGCTTTTCAGGGATAGGGGAACGCGACCGGACCGTGACGCATCCTTCAAAACCGCCCCGGTTGCCCGAACGTTCGCCAAGGCCAAGCATGCAATGATGCTCGGTCGTTATGCGCGCTGGCATGGCCCAACAAATCCCTCGTCTTTCGTCTTTCGTCTTTCGTCTTTCGTCTTTCGCCCCTGAAAACAGTAAGTTTCGCATGTTTGAAAATATGGCAGACATCCTGAAACAAATATCGCTTGGCGAAGACTCTGTCCTCGAATTGAAAACTGTTGAGTTCAGCGGTGAAAAGATTACCGGTCCGCATCGCAACAGTATGGCTGATGAGCTGGCGGCAATGGCCAATACGCATACCGGTGTTGTTTTACTCGGCGTGGATGATAAATCAAAAACTATCCTTGGTATTCCAAAGGATTATCTGGATGTTGTCGAAGCTTGGCTGCGGGAAATCTGCAACGATCTGATTGAGCCACCTCTGGATTGCGTTATTCGCAAGACTCCAATGACTACCGAAGATGGCAGCGAAAAGATCATCATTCGCGTTGATGTACCCCGAAGTCTGTTCGTGCATCAAAGTCCAGGCGGTTATTTTCGCCGCATCGGCAGTTCGAAACGGCGGATGAAGCCGGATGTGCTGGCCCGGCTGTTTCAGCAACGCAGCCAAGCTCGCCTGATACGTTTTGACGAGCAGACGATACCGACTGCAAAACCCGATGTGCTCAGTCCAAAACTATGGAAACGATTCAGAACGGTTGTTTCACCCGCGAATGATGAAGAGTTCCTGGAAAAGATGAAACTGGTTGGGTTAGATGATGATGGCGCTTTGCGTCCAACCGTCAGCGGCGTGCTGATGGCGTCGGAGCACCCGGAAGAGTTCATCACAACCGCCTATATTCAGGCAGTGTGCTATCGTGGGATCGAACGGAATGCGGCCTACCAACTGGACGCAAAAGACATTACCGGGCCGCTGGATGAACAGATTCGGGAGGCCTGCAAATTTGTCGAGCGCAATATGCGTGTTTTTGCGATTAAGGCTCCGAATCGGATTGAAACCCCGCAGTTCTCCATGAATGCGGTGTTTGAGGCTGTTGTTAATGCGGTCGTACATCGTGACTATTCGATTTACGGTTCAAGAATTCGCCTGCATCTGTTCGCTGATCGACTTGAACTTTTCTCGCCGGGGACGATTCCCAACACGATGACCGTTGACAGCCTTTCTGAACGTCAGTCGTCGCGTAATGAATTATTGAGTTCGCTGCTGGCCCGTTGCCCCATGAACGTCAATGCTATTGGCAGTCAGCGCGGTTTCATCATGGACAAACGCGGCGAAGGTGTGCCGATCATTATCACCGAAAGCGAAAGGCTGTCGGGACGCAGGCCAGAATACCAACTGTTGGATGACGTGGAGTTGAAGCTGACCATCTTTGCCGCAAAACCGCCTCGTGGCGGGGATTGACCGAAAGCGGTGGCAATCCGTGCCCGGTGATTCGAAACCCGATGCCCGACCGGGTACTTACGCGCTGTTGCTATGCAGCACCGTGGCGGACATCGTGGCCATTGGCCGGCGCTACCGGCTGGCGCTGGAACCGGGTTGGATGATCTATATCGGCAGCGCCTTCGGGCCGGGTGGGGTGCAGGCCCGGCTGGCCCATCACCGCCGGCTGACCGACCGACCGCATTGGCACATCGATTATCTGCGGCAACACGCTGCGTTCGAAGCGGTCTGGTTCAGCCACGATCCGATGCGTCGCGAATGCCTGTGGGCGGCGGTTCTGGCCGGGGAACTGGGCGGTTCGCCGCCGCCGTTTCGCTTCGGCGCTTCCGACTGCCGCTGTCCCGCTCATTTGTACGGCTTTCGCAACCGACCGGCATTGGCCGCGTTCGCCGCCGCCATGAAGGCCCGTTGCCCCGAACACGCGGCAGTGGTGGAGCAGTTTTAGAAGGAAACGCCCCGTGCGGACCTGCTGGCCGGGTGTTGTGGAGGCTGTGGGGGAGAGAATCTCCCGGCTATTGCAACACTGGGCGTGCATTAACAGCTTGCACTGGACGATTATTTGAATGGTGCATTACATGTGAAAAAGCCTCCACTTGTTCTTTTGAAGCGGAGACAGGCTGTTTTATAACTAGCCACCGCACACCCTCCGTACAGGGAGGGGTTGTCAATGAGCCGTTAAAACGGTAATAGTCGCGGTTGGAAGGCAGTAGCTGTGCTACGGCAAAGGGTGACGGTAGTGCGTTTTTCTCGCCAGCGTTCTTAGGTATCGAAGGCCATATTTTTGCCAGCACTTTGTTTTCGACCCCTTCTTTGAACATGAGCGCAACAACCACTAGATTTCCATCTTTATCTGCGTGGACCAAGTGTGCTTCCATGGTATATGACTTGCCATTGATATGGTTCTCGCTAGGTGCATGGAAGTGGAATTGCTTAAGGTCGAATTGGATATCATCGACTGAAATGCTGCTCCCCGCAGCGTAATTAACTTGCACAGTGTGGCCGTTGTTCAAGATTTCGTTGCCACCCACCTGATACGAAAACTTGATTGGTTTCAGGTTGGCTTCGATGAAGTTAGTTAAATTGATCGGTGATTGATTCTTGCCAGCACAGGCACCAAATTCAGGCGCAAGCTTGGCCCAGTTTTCAGGCCCTTCTTCACCGGAATAGGTCCAATGCGTTGTGCCTTCCTGTTTTGCATCACCCACAGGCACCGAGGTACAACCAACCAAGCTAGTAGCGATGACAGTAGCAACTAATATCTTTTTCATGAGTAATTCCTTTCGTTGGCGGATAAATTTGTGATGCCTAACGGGGCGGCGGATAAGCCGCGAGGGCGGAAAAGCCGAAGGCTTTGACGGCCGATGTCGGCTTGATCCACATGGTTGTGCGGCGCTTCGCGCCGCGCAAGCAGCGGATGCT
>WBZP01006957.1_pt1 | contig 11032 bp, 13 predicted proteins | sample 5204301 | NCBI WGS metagenome assembly WBZP01 (sample SAMN12412401, study PRJNA552823) | activated sludge metagenome | isolation source: activated sludge from nitrification reactor of wastewater treatment plant... | place: USA: Pennsylvania | collected 2017
CCCGCCTTGGTGAGCGTGTGCGAGTTGCCCGCGAAAGTACCGCCGGGCGCAACGTCCCAACGCGCGTCCACCGCACCCAGGGTCGTGTCCGCGTCAAGCTGCACCTTGGTCACCGCCTGCGCCTGCCATGCTACAGCGGCACGATGCCCCTCGGCCGCAGCGCCAACGGCCTCTTCGGCGAGGCGCGCTTCCTCTCGGGCCTTGTCGGCAGCGGCGGCAGCATCACGCCAGCGGGCAAAGATCAGGCGGCCTTCTGCAACGCGGATGTCTTCCGAAAGCTTCCGATAACGTTCCGCAGCCTTGGCCTGGCGCCGCAGTGCCGTTGCCCGCGCCTCCATATCGGTCAGCACGTCATCCAGTCGGGACAGATTGGTTTCCGTTGCGCGAAGCTTCTGTTCTGCATCTTTGCGACGGACGTGCAGCCCGGAAATGCCCGCTGCCTCTTCCAGCATGGCCCTGCGCTCGGCCGGCTTTGCCGAAATGATCGACCCAATCCGGCCCTGGCTGACAAGGGCAGGCGAATGCGCGCCAGTGGCGGCGTCCGCGAATACCAATGCGACATCCTTGGCGCGGACGTCGCGGCCGTTGATCCGGTACGCTGAACCGGCCCCCCGCTCGATCCGGCGCACGACCTCTATGTCGCGACCAAATTCGCTCAGATCATTTGCGGCACCGCTTTCTGCCAGGATGGAGACTTCCGCAAAATCGCGGGACGGTCGCTGCGCCGTGCCGGCAAAGATGACATCGTCCATGGCACCGCCGCGCAGCGACTTTGCGCTGCCTTCGCCCATGACCCAGCGGATTGCCTCGAGCAGGTTCGACTTGCCACATCCATTCGGCCCGACAATGCCGGTCAGCCCGCGCTCGACTCGCAACTCTGCTGCGTCAACAAAGCTTTTGAAACCAGTGAGCTTGAGCCGTTTGATCTGCAAGCGCGTCAGCCCCCCGCCTTCTTGAGTTCCGGCGCAAGGTCAGCCCAGGTGGTGACATTGGGCACAATCTGACCGTTGATGATGAACGTGGGTGTGCCGGTAATCTTGAAATCTTCGGTCGCAACCTTCGCGATCTTCTCAAGAGTCTTGATGCCTTGAGCATCAGCAAGGCAGGCCTGTGCCTTTTCTGCCGGGATGCCCCGTTGCTGGACAAATTCGACGAGGCCCAGCTTGTCAGCCATAGAAGCCGCGACCTGGTTTGGTGTCATGGTCGCCCAGGATTGCTGGTCCGCAGCGGTAATTGATGAAGATCGGGACAGCCAGTCATTCTGGGTGGCGAACATCTGCTCCGCAATCGCAAAAAACGGTCCCGCGCCATTGCAGCGCGCAAGGAGCGAAGCAGGGACATCCTGCGGATGAATGAGGAACGTCCTCAGCTCGTAGGACACCGTTCCCTTCGCAATCATGGCCTTGAGCTCCTCGGCCGAATCGATCGAGAATTTCGCGCAGTGGGGGCAGGATAACGCGCCATACTCGACGAGTTTGACCGATGCCTGGGGATTGCCCATCAACATGCCACCGTCGGGCGTTTCGCTGGTCACTTCTGTCCAGCTCGTTCCGGCCGGCGCAGCTACAGGCGCTGCGGCCGAGCCAGCCTGCCCTTCAGGAGATTTGTTGCAACCAACCAGGGACAGGACCGACGCCGTCGCCAGGATCATCATTCTCTTCATCGCAAACTCCGTTCCTACGCCTACTTTGCGGCCAGTGCCGCCTTCAAACCTGCTTCCACTGCCGGCCAGCTGCCCGGCCCTTCAAACGCATTGCCATTGATCAGAAAGCTCGGCGTGCCATTGATCTTCCGGATTGACCATGCCTCGTTGCTCATCGCGGCGACTTGTTTCTGCGCGGCAGGGTCCGAGAGGCAGGTGTTGATCTGGGCCTGGCTGAACCCGCGCGACCCCATGAGCACATCAAGCCCGACGCCTTTTGCAATGGCCTTCAGCACATCGTTCATCGGCAGCTTGCTGATCCGTTCGGCATCACTGGCTTCGAAGGCACTGGCCTTGCCAAGCCAATTGGCCTGAGCGGCAAACAATGCTTCGGAATTGCCAAAAAACCGCGCAGGTCCCCCGCACCGCGCAAGCAGTGCTGCTGTAAAGTCATAGCGATCCCGAACGGCATTGCGCACTTCAACAGTCACAAGGCCCTTGGCAACATAGCCTGATTTGAGCGGGGCACTCGCTTCTCCTGTAAAGTGAGCGCAATGGCCGCATGTATAGCTCAGATATTCGACAAGCCTCGCAGGGGCGGCGGGCTTGCCCATCACGAACGCTCCGTTCGGCTGGATGCGGACAGACACCACCCAGTTCGGAGCCGAAGCGGACACCAATGCAAATGCACAGAGGACCAGTGCAACAATACGCATCAACCGACCTTTCCAAGAACAGCGGGCTGAGCAGCAGTCGCAACCCCGCGGGCGAGCGATTCCAGCACTGCCTTGAGCTCCGGATCTGCAATGGTCCGAAGACTGTCGCCCAGTTCCACCGGCAGCGGCGCCAGCGCGGGGCGCACGACCGGGGCTGGCGGCCGGGCGATGTCGCCCTGGCGGATCGTCACCCTTGCGATGGCGGCATAACCGAAGAATCGGTTCACGCGTTCCACGATGACCGGCACGACATGCTGCATCATCGGCGCATGCGCGCCCGAGACTGCAAGAGTCAGGACGCCATCCGACCGCTTGCCCTGCGGGAACCGGATCGATTCAGGGGCAGATACGGCTGCGTAGCGCTCCCCAACAATTTCGCTCCACCGGCTGACAACCGATGACTGGACAAAGCCAAACCGCCGAAAGGCAGTGCCGCCAATCTCGGGCAGCATTTCACCCATGCGTCGGGCCCGGCCACCACGGGGCCGTTCTTCCACTGCCGGGTCAGACTTTTGCTTCGCCATCGACGAAACTCATGCCATAGCGCGCCATGCCCGTCGATATGTCAGACGCAGTTGCCCACAAGATTCTGCAATATTTTGTTGCCAATGCGCGCGATCTGCCCTGGCGCAATCCTCCTGGACGCGCTCTGCCGCTTGATGATCCTGATTGGCCCTATCGTGTCTGGCTCTCGGAGATCATGCTCCAACAGACGACCGTGGCTGCCGTGAAGCCATACTTCATGGACTTCATTGGTCGTTGGCCCAGTGTCACAGCGCTTGCCGAGGCTGCGAACGAAGACGTAATGCGGGCTTGGGCCGGCCTAGGTTACTATGCGCGCGCGCGGAATCTGCTGGCCTGTGCCCGAGCTGTCGTGACTGAATACGGCGGCGCGTTTCCGGCCGACGAGGCCCAGCTGCGCGCCCTGCCCGGTATTGGTCGTTACACCGCAGCGGCCATCGCAGCCATCGCTTTTGGCCGCAGGGCCGTGGTCGTCGATGGCAATGTCGAACGGGTCGTGGCACGACTTTTTGCCGAGCCCAACAGAGCATTGCTGTACGGTCTTGCGGACCGGATCACGCCTCGGGAAGGGGCGGGAGACTTCGCACAGGGCATGATGGATCTGGGGGCGACGATATGCACGCCGCGCCACCCGCGGTGCGGGGATTGCCCCGTGCGCTCCGAGTGCACGGGAAAGAGTGATCCCGGGCTGTTCCCCGCTCCAAAGGCAAGGCCCGCCCGACCTGACCGCCACGGGACGGCCTGGTGGATCTCCTGCGATGATCGCGTCCTGCTCGTGAACCGGCCGTCAAAAGGCCTTCTTGGCGGCATGCGTGCGTTGCCGACATCGGATTGGGCCGAAGAGGCCTCCATTCATGTTCCCTTCGATGGGGATTGGCGACGCTACGGCATTGTGACTCATGTGTTCACACACTTCAAACTGTCCCTGTGCCTGATGGGCATCGAGGCCAAAAGCGGTTGCAAACTGCCGTTTGACGGGGAATGGTGGCCAAAATCGCTGATCAAGGAAGCCGGCTTGCCCACGGTTTTCGCAAAGGCAGCGCAACTTGTGAATGTGTTGGAGGAGTGTGATGGGTGTTGAATTGAATCGTCGGCGTTTTATCGGCGCATCACTGTTGGCAGGTGGCTTTGTTGCTGCCCCTGCCTGGGCCCGGAATGGCGTTTCACCCGCCTGGGGTGGAGTCCAGGCCTATCTTGAGCAGAAGGTTTCCGAAAAATATGTGCCGGGCAGCGGGGGTGCGCTTGCGCGTGGAACCGATCAGGCAGACTTTCTTGTTGCTGGACAAATTGCACAAGATCCCGCCTCTGCTGCCGTCACTCCGGATTCGTTGTGGCGTTGCTATTCGATGACAAAGCCCATCACGGGCATGGCCGCGATGCTCCTGATTGAAGACGGCACAATGGGGCTGGACCAGAATATCGCCGAGTTCCTGCCCGCCTTTGCCAATCCGCGCGTGCTCATTGACCCTGACAAGAGCCTCGAAAGTCGACCTGCGCTGGCCCCCATCACGGTGCGGACCCTGATCACACATACGGCTGGGCTCGGCTACGCCATCGTCACCAAGGGGCCGCTGTTGGATGCCTATGTCAAGAACGGGCTGTTTGCCGGACAGGTCAGCCGCAAGCCATTGCCGGGGCTGCCTGCCAATGCCCGCAATCCGGCGACGCTTGCGGACTTTGCAGACCGGCTGGCCACCCTTCCGCTTATTGCTGACCCCGGGGTCAAGTGGAGTTATTCCGTCGGGCTTGATCTGATGGGCCGCGTGATTGAGGTCGCAAGCGGGATGCCCTTTGATGCCTTCATCCAGAAGCGCATTTTCGATCCGTTGGGCATGACGAGCAGTTTCTGGCAAGTTCCGGCCAGTGAAGTCTACCGGCTCACAACCAACCATGGGGCGACTCCCATCGGGACCATCCCGATCGATCCGGCAAAGGACAGCGTGTATCTGGATCGCAGTGCTCCCTTTGGTGGGTCCGGGCTTGTTTCGTCCATGCGCGACTATGATCGGTTCCTGGCCATGTTGATGGGCGAAGGCGCGCTTGGCCGGACCCGAATCATGAAACGTGAAACGGCTCGGCTGGCCATGTCCAATCTCGTTCATCCCAAGACCGAGATGCAGAGCTACGTCAAAGGCCAGGGGTTTGGTGCCGGCGGGCGGGTTACCATCGCTCCGGGACCGAACGGAGAAGGCGTTGGCACGTTCGGTTGGGGCGGTGCAGCGTCGACAATCGCGTGGGTTGATCGTACGCGGGGCATCCGCGCATCTGGCTGGTCACAAATCATGACAGGAGGAACTGACGTGTTCTCGACAGGATTCGGCAAAGCCGTCTACGCAAGCCTGTGAACCACCGACCCGGATTTACAGGCTCGCCGCTCGATCGCGCAGATCGGTTGCGTCATGATGTCGAGGCTTTCAATGCCTTGCTGAACGATTGGCGCGGCCGCCTGCTCGGCATGGAGGGGCTGGACCCATTGCTGGATTCCAGTGGTGGCCTCATTTGGCACAGCATGGCTCAGGCTCCGATGGAAGCCGAATTCATCCTGCTGGGCCTGATCGAGGAGCGCCCTCACTTCGCCATGCTGGTTGAGGCAGAATCAACGCCAATGCGGTCGCCAGCCCTTTGGCAAGCCTTGTCGCTCTTGCCGCCGGAGGAAGCGGCCATCTATGGCGCAGCCCGATCCGTTATCGAATGGCACAATACGCACCGCTATTGCGGGCGTTGTGGAGGGTCTACCAAGGTCTTTCGTGCTGGATGGGGTCGGCGTTGCAGTGCTTGCGAGAAAGAACATTTTCCGCGGACGGATCCAGTCGTAATCATGCTCGCTGAACATGAAGGCAAGGCCCTGGTCGGTCGGCAATCCCGCTTTCCTCCTGGCAGCTATTCCGCGCTGGCCGGATTTCTTGAGCCCGGCGAGTCGATTGAGGAGGCCGTGCGCAGGGAATTGAATGAAGAGGCGGGCATCACGACAGGCGCCGTTCGCTACGTGACCAGCCAGCCATGGCCATTCGGCGGGTCACAGCTCATGATCGCATGCGTTGCCGAAACCATTGATCCAACGATCAATCTCGATACCAATGAACTTGAAGCTGTCATGTGGGTTACGCGTGAGGAGGCAAGGGCAGCGCTGTCCGGCGATGCGGCAGCGCCATTCAGCGCGCCACCGCCCTTTGCGATAGCCCATAGCTTGCTTCGCCACTGGGTCGGCTGATCAGTGGACCCTTTCAGGAATCAGGGAACAACCTTCTTCGCTACATATTCCACGAAGTCCTTGGCATAGGCGTCGCGCAATTCCACTTTTGCAGCGTCAATCTTGTCTGCTGATTTTGGCGGGAATTCTTCCAGCGGGTTCTTGACCTGTCCGGTCGCAGTCTTCGTTGCGACCTGTTTGTCGCCGAATTCGCGATAGATCCAGCCTGTGAACAGGTTCGATCCATACATCATGGCCTTGTGGTAGAAAATGTGGGTGGTGATTAGCTCGGCATAGCAAGGATGCGTCGACTCGGTGAGCCGCTTGCCGGCCTTGATCCGCGCGTTCATTCCCTTGACCTTTTCCTTCAAGGCCGGGTCCTTTTTCACATCTTCATTGAAAGGAGTGGGTTCTTCAACCACGATGCGATAGCCGGTCAGCTTGAGCGTCTTTTGGATGCCGATCTTGTTCAGTTCGGCCATCTGCGCGTCCGGCCCGAGATAATCGCGCATCAGGTCCTTGACCGTCTGAACGCGACCCTTGTGAGCTTCGATATCTGCCACCGCACCCACGATGCCAAACCCCGAAAGAAGCCCCATGTTAATGCCGATATAGTTTTCGGTGGGCCAGACATGCAGCTCACACTTCGCCTCTTGAGTCTCGACGGGAGCTGCAGCCGTTGTGTCCTGCGCCTGTGCCGTTGTTGTTCCCAAAGCAATGGCCGCCAAAGCCGCTGAACCACAAACCCAAAACTTCATGAAAATTTCCCCTCGCTTGAAGGGGTGATCAAGCATAGCCCGTCGGATCGCGCAAGGACGTTTCAGCCTCTTTTGGTTTCATCGGCGACCATAGTGTCTGCTATGGCCTCAACCCTGCTGCGATCCGGAAAGCCTTCCGCTATCCACTGCGCCTCAGTCTGTCGGAGGAGGCGTGCCACGTCCGGGCCGGCATGGATTCCGCGCGCGACGAATGCGCCGCCGGTCAAGGGAAACTGCGGCACAGCCCAGTGCTCGAGCGCCGCAATTGAATCGCTGTGCCCGCCAAGAAACAGTCGATCCCGGGCCGCTTCCAGCCCAACACGGTACGCCAGCGCGCGAGGGTTGCCTGCATCCTCGCCCGTTCGTTCCGCTGCCAATACGAGACGTTTGTTTGCGGACTTCGATAGCTTGAGCCGTTTGGCCACAGCATCTGCGGTATCGGTGGACGCTGGCAAAAGGCTGGCGAGGCGGCGGACCGGATCAGGTGCGTCCTCGATCTGGATCAACGCCGCGAGCCCTTCGCTTTCGGTAATCTCGGGAAGCACAGGCACGAGTATTCCGTGAGACAGCATCAGCCGCACGGTCCCGACCGGGCTCGGCAGCGCCAGTAGCTTCAAGAGTTCGTCCGCAATTCTCTCCCGAGACAGAGCCATAAGGTCGTTGGCCCGTTCGGTGCAGGCATTCAGCGAGGCCGGGTCAGGCTGTCCCTTGCCAAAGCGGGCATGAAAGCGGAAGAAACGCAGAATGCGCAAATGATCCTCGGCGATCCGCTGAAGCGGTTCCCCGATGAAGCGCACCAAACCTGATGCCAGATCCTGTTCCCCGCCGAAATAGTCGAAAAGCTCCCCCGTTTCCGGATCGGCATAGAGCGCATTGATGGTGAAATCCCGCCGCGCTGCGTCTTCGCGCCAGTCATCCGTAAAGGCGATCGTCGCTCGCCGCCCATCGGTGGAGACATCGCGGCGCAGGGTCGTGATCTCGACGGGTCCGGAAGACAGGACCGCCGTGATGGTGCCATGGGCAATCCCTGTCGGGACCGCCTTGATTTGGGCAGCGTGCAGCCTTTGCGTGACGTCATGCGGTTCGAGCTTGGTCGCAAGATCAACGTCCTTGACCGGCTCTTGCACCAGCGCGTCTCGCACTGCACCCCCGACAAGGCGAGTCTTCCCGTCTGCACTGCCAAGAATGCGGGCCAGCGCGCGCAGGCCAGCGCGATCAGGAATCGTTACAATGGCCACTGCAACCGCCGTGAGAGATTGACCAGCATTGCTGCAGTTGCCCCCCAGATGCGAAAACCACCCCAATTGATCTCGTAATAGTTCCGCGTTGTCCCGTGCAGATCGATCGAACGGCGTTCATGGTTGGCCGTATCGAGGACAAAGGCAAGTGGTGCTTCGAAAATCGCATCGACCTCGCCGGCGTTGGGTTGAAGGTCAAGGTCCGGTGGGACCACCACCACGACCGGCGTCACATCAAAGCCGGTGATCGTCCGATAGCGGTCGGCAAGGCCGACAAGCTCTGCCGATGACGGAGGAAGGGCAATTTCCTCATGGGCTTCGCGCAGGGCTGCTGCGACGATGTCCGCATCGGTCGCATCAACGCGCCCGCCGGGAAAGGCTACCTGGCCAGGATGTTTCCGCATGGTATCCGGCCGTTTAGTCAGAATAAGTCCGGGCTCGGGTCGGTCGGTCACTGCAACCAGCACAGCCGCGTCTACGGTTGGCTCGCTTGCGCGCAGCGTGATGGCGTCGCCAGCAAGCAGGCTGACAGTGCCGGAAGGCGTTGACTCAAGGGCAGCGCGCAGGCGTCGTGCAAGCGTCATGCCTGCTCCATGGCAAAAAATTCGCCATTGCTCCAAAGGCCCAGTGGAGTCGCGGCCTCTTCAAGAGCCATTTCGACGAGCTCGTAATAGGGAGCGCGGGCAATGCGCGCTTCCATCCCGCCGCGCACACCAAGATAGGGGGCTGGCTCCCCATTGTGCTGTGCAAAACGCAGGACATGCTCCCGCCCGGCCAGCACCAGATCCCCGGTGTTGAGCCGGAACGCAAGCGCCCGGTCTTTCGCGCGGCCTTCGCTCTTGACCTCCACCGCAATGAATGGCGCGTCCTCGACATCAATGGTCAGCTTCTCGACCGGGGTGACGAGAACATGGCTGCCATCCGGTTCACGGCGCAGGATGGTGGAAAAGAGGCGTACCATGTTCTGCCGTTCAATCGGCGATCCTTCATGAAACCAGCGACCATCGCGCGCGATCCGCATGGCGCTGTCTCCGGTCCTTGCCGGCTGCCAGCTTTCGACCGGAGGCAGCTTCTGGCTGCCAGCCATCTCGGCAATCTGTGTCAGCGAAAAGCCTGACAGGTCTTCGGGAAGTTCGGCCATGGGCATGGCCTGGTCTTTATGCGGCAATGCGCCCGCTTGCAAAGGCCGGATCAGGAATGATTCGTCCTTCTGCGGGAACTCCCCCCGGCCGGGTGATCCGGGCGAGCAGCCGACGGCGTTCGACGGGCCCAGGCACACTCCAGCCCGAAGTGGCGTCAGCTGAAAAGCCAAAGAAGCGCCCATAATATTCGGGATCGCCGATCATCATCAGTGCATCATGGCCATGTGCCGCCGCTGAATCGACCAGCGCTGTCATCAGTTGCCGGCCAAGCCCGCTGCGCTGGACTTCAGGCATGACGGCCACCGGCCCGACCAGGGTCATCGGCGTTTTCTGCCCGTTGGCCTCCTCGATCGCGACGGGCCAGCTTTGCAGCGTACCGACCAGCCGGCCACCATCCAGAGCTGCAAAGCTGAGGTCCGGCACGGCCGTCACACCGTCACGCATCCGGTAAGCGGTTCGGGCCTTGCGATCAGCACCAAAGGCTGCATCGAGCAAGGCTTCGACATCTGCGGGGTCAACCCGCCCAAGGGGAACGATCTCAATCATCAGAGCGGGGCCAAATAGCGTTCGTCTGGCAAATGTGAAGCGACGATTGGTTGCAGTGGAGAATTTTCGCTCTATGGGGCAGCGCATGACAGCAACGCGCGACCGTTTGACGCTTGAGGTGCGGGACCTTGATGTGCCGGTCCTGACAGGCATTTATTCAGAAGAAACGCATTTGCCGCAGCCCTTGCGCATTTCTGTCGCTGTTGAGCTGGACTGCGAGAACAGATTTGCGCCCGAGACGCCGCTCTCCGCATCGAAAAACTATATGGATATCAAGCGCGCGATGACTGACGCGCTGCCACCGGGGGTTCATTTCGTGCTGATTGAGGCTGTGGCAGAACACATTGCCGAGACGTTGTTTGTTGAGGATAGCCGCGTCAGGCAAGTGACCGTGAAAATTGTGAAGCTGGCCATAGCTGATGCAGGCGAAGCCATTGGCATTACGCTGGTGCGTAATCGCCCATGATCGCTGCGTCATGAAACTTGCACTGGTCACCGGCGGCTTCAGGCGGCTGGGGGCGGCCATTGCTGCACGTCTGGCAAGTGATGGCTGGACGCTGGCGCTGCACTGTCGTGAAGCGGCAGAGCCCGATCATGAGCTCGCTGCCATCCTGGCTTTGCACAAGACCGAATGGCAGGGATTTTCCTGCAATCTCGCTGACGGAGTCGCTGTGAGCGGGCTACTCGAGCGCGTTGTTCGGCACTTTGGCACGTCGCCCGAACTGATTGTGAACAATGCTTCGCGCTTTGCGGCGGACGATGCCACATCGCTCACGCCGGGCGAGCTTTCGGCGCACATGGCCGTCAACCTGTCTGCCCCCGTCCTGCTCGCGACGGGCATGGCGGCGCTGCTGGAAATGGGCAAGACCGGCGTCGTCATCAACATTACCGACCAGCGCGTCCGCCAGCCCAATGGTGACCAGCTGAGCTACACACTCTCAAAACAGGCGCTGGCCGCTGCGACGACAACGCTGGCGCGTGTGCTGGCGCCAAAGGTTCGCGTCAATGCCGTAGCGCCCGGTCTGACGCTGCCGACCGAGGACTATCGCCCGGCGCAGATGGTTGCGCTCGAGCAGATGATGCCGCTCGAACGCCTTCCAGAGCCGGAACAGATTGCCGATGCCGTGGCTTGGCTGGCCTCTGCCGAAACAGTCACGGGCCAGACCATCTATGTCGATGGTGGTGCCTCGCTCAGGAGTTTCGAGCGGGATTTCATGTACCTCGGGTCCGCTGACACCGTCCCAGACCAGCCATGATCGCGGCATAGTCTTCTGCGGC
>WBZP01006958.1_pt1 | contig 11029 bp, 14 predicted proteins | sample 5204301 | NCBI WGS metagenome assembly WBZP01 (sample SAMN12412401, study PRJNA552823) | activated sludge metagenome | isolation source: activated sludge from nitrification reactor of wastewater treatment plant... | place: USA: Pennsylvania | collected 2017
GAGAGCGCCCTTGTCAGCGCCCGCCGCTGCGCCGACATCGTTACCGGACACCAACCTTGACCTATGACTGCCTGAATGGTACGAGTACCCAATGACTGGGTGGATCACACTTCTCGCACTCCTGCTCATAGCAACAGTCGAAGGCTGCACACCCAATCCGTTTGAGCGTGGGGGCCACCCAGCCGGATACAGCCGTTACGATGTGGAGCGGGATTATATGGAGTGCGAGTATAAGGCGAGATTAGCAAACGAACAGCATTTCTATAGCCAGAGCTCGCCTTTCCCGTTCAGCGGCGGTGCCCAGAGTCCGGCCGATCATGCCCGGGCGTTGCATGGTCTTTCAACCATCAACGCCATGCGGGACACCTGCCTTGCGGCAAAGGGCTACCAGTTGAATTAGTTCACCCCGGCCAGCATGCAGATTTCCCCAAAAAACTCTCATGATCTTCATTGACATACCGACTCGTCCATTTCTAAGATACCTCCACGATTTCTTTGGCTCGCTTCATTCATGACATTCACCCCACTCCAAGAACTGGCTCAATCGCTTGTGAACTGCGAGCGATGCAAACTAGCCAAGCTTGGCCGCAGCCAAGTCGTCTTTGGCGTCGGAAATCCCCATGCGAGCATCATGTTCGTCGGAGAAGCGCCGGGGTCCAACGAAGACCTGAAGGGCGAACCATTCGTGGGAGCCGCCGGGAAGCTCTTAAATGATCTCCTGGCCTCAGCTGGGCTGTCGCGTGATCAGATATACATTGCAAACGTCATCAAGTGCCGGCCACCAAACAATCGTGACCCAGAGCCAGACGAAGTGGAGACCTGTAAGCCGTTCCTGCTACAGCAGATCAAGTTGATCCAGCCTCAATTGGTCTGTACGCTTGGCAACTGGGCCACACAGACCCTTTTGGAACGCAAAGTCGGCATTACCAAAGTGAAGGCGCAGGCGTTCTACATGAAGGATTTCGTGCTCTTCCCGCTGCTGCATCCAGCCGCAGCCCTGCACCAAGGCAATCTGCTCCCAACCTTGAAGGAAGATTTTAAGAAACTGAAAGAATTCCTCGACAAGAACACCACACCAGCCGAGCCGACCAGCTCATCCCCCACCCCAGCCGCACCAGTCCTGAATATTGAATCGCCGCAACCGTCGCAGATGGATTTGTTCGGCTAGGGATCACTAGTACCAAGCCCCCCGGACAGGCTCACTGGTCCTTGGCATCACTTGGTCATCGAGGGGTCTTCATTTGCTTCTAGTAGTAAATGTGATTACAATGTAGGTCCATAAGGCAGGAGAGCTGTATGAAAGCACATATCGTCAGAATCGGCAACTCCAGAGGAGTCCGTCTCCCGAAAACATTACTTCAGGAAGCCCAGCTTGAAGGTGAAGTGGAGCTGCAGGCTGAACCGGGCCGAATTCTCATCTCTAAGCCGTCCCAACCAAGAGCTGGCTGGGCCGATGCCGCCCGACGCATGCGGGAACAGGATGAAGACCGTCTCATTGATCAGCCAATACCAACGCGATTCGACACAGACGACTGGAAATGGCGGTAGTCCCAACTAGCCCCACCCGTGGCGACGTTTATCTCATTGAACTCGATCCCACCCGAGGGAGTGAGATCAGAAAGACACGACCCTGCCTCGTGATTTCCCCTGATGAGATCAATCAATATTTGCAGACAGTTATCGTGGCACCCATGACTACTGGAGGCAAAGCCTATCCCTGGCGTGTTCGTTGCCGATTCCGTGATCGGAGTGGGTTTATTGCAATAGACCAACTACGTACAGTCGATAGCGAACGGCTGATCAGAAGGGTTGGGCGAATCGCACCAGGTACCCTCACAGCCGTTCTTGCAGTCTTACAGGAAATGTTCACACCATAGCCCCCCCCCAAGAACTTTCCTGCCACTTCCACTAGCAGTTCCAAGACTTCGAGCAACCCCGCTTCAATCCGCTCACCCAATGTGAAGCGACATGCGCGTGGGAACTTGTCGAGGTGCGGAATCAGCCACAGCAGCATTTCATGGCATGATTGCACAGCTTGAGGAACCGTTGGAGACATCAGCTACTCTATAATTTTGAAAGGACGAGACTCGCCGCATGGAGTCGGATGCAAAGGGTTAGGGAATGTCCTGAACGAGACGGAAACCCAGGAGGTTGCCCCGGTAGACGGTGATGAACCTGTTCAGGGACGACGCTCGGAGGTTCGCCGGTCCGCTGTTCAAAGCACCGCCACGGACCACGCGCAGGTCGCACTCGCCGCCGTTTTCCTCTAACCAAGCCGAGCCGTCTGTCGGAGCCCCTTGGTAACCATCGTGCCAGCAATCCTCCACCCACTCGTAGACATTGCCACTCATGTCAAAGAAGCCGAGCCCGTTAGGCTTTTTGCTCCCAACCGACTCCGTCCCGCCCAGCCGATTCACCACATACTCAGCCAGCTGCTTCTCGTCCGATGTCCCGCCAAAGTCTCATCGTTTCCCCCACTCCGCGCCGCGTATTCCCATTCGGATTCTGTCGGCAACCGATAGTGATTGCCCGTCGCTTGTGAGAGCCACGTCGCGTACGCCATAGCGTCGTCCCACGAGACGTTGATCACGGGACGGTTCTCGCGCCCCCATGATTGATCGCTTGGTGATCGACCACCAGTCAACTCCACATAGTGATCATACTCCTCAAATGTCACTTCATACTTGCCAATGGCGAACGGCTTGATCGTTACCGGTCGGACAGGCTGTTCGCTCTCGTCCCCACGGCCATGGATATCTCCTTGCTGATAGCTGCCACCCGAGATTGGAACCATTGCCGGCTCCGCCACCGACACCACATGCAACCGAGCCAGGACAATGCTGCTCGCATACTTGAGCGTCACACCCTGTCGTTCCACCTAGAGGAGCGGTCCTCCGACCACCAGCAGGGCAAGCAGACCCATTGCGACAGTGCGCCACCGGTGGCGCAGCATCTGCGTCTGGCTGGCCATGACGAACTGACGCTCACGCTGGGCGAACGAATCCGGCTTGTTCTTCAGCCATTCCAACGCCTCGGTGAGGGGAAATCCTCTGAGGAGCAGGTCGGCACTTTTGTGATTCTCTTCGTACTGGTCGACCACGATACGGAGGCGCTGCTGCCACAAGAGAAAGCGGCGATCAGCATCCACCCAGCTCTTGAGTCGATCCCAATGCCGAATGAGCGCCTCATGCGACACCTCGATGGTCTCTTCTCCACCACGGGTAACCTGCGAGGTCACCAAGAGACGCTCATCGGCAAGTTTCTTCACCAGACGATGTTCCTCCGCGCCGACTTCCGCGAGGGTCGCACGGCGCCTGGTGTCTGCCTCACCTTCACCCGGTCGTACCAGGCGAAGAAAGATCTGTTGGACCTTTCGTTGGTCTGCATCACTCAGCTGTGAGAACAACGCCTCTGCCTTTTGCGCAATAGCCCCCTGTAACTGCCCCATCGCCTTGTAGGCCGCATGATGGAGCTGGCCGCCCTGGCGATCCTCCCACAAGCGCCTGAGCACAAATTCCACCAAGGGGAGATGGCCCGGTTCATCGCCGACCTGTTCAAGAATCAGTTCAACCAGGCCCGCTTCAAACGACAGCCCGACCTGCTTTGCCGGCTCCTCAATGGCCAGGCGCAACTCCTCCCGCTTCATCGGTCCGAGATTGACCTGCGCACCTTGCACCCGGTCGGACAAAGGCCGATAGTCGGTAATGGCCCGGCCAAAGAAGTCTCCCCGTAGGGTGAGCACCGCACTCAGCCTTGTGGTCGCCGTGGCCTCAAGGATGTTGTCGATGAAGCAGCGCCTGGCTGCCTCGTCTTTACAGAGCGTGAACAGTTCCTCCCACTGGTCAGCGATGAGGAGCAAGCGATCCGTGCCTGGCTGCTTGGCAACCACCCGGTCCACAACCTCACGCAGTTTGACTGTCCCTTGGAGAACCGCCTCGGCCAGCTTGTTCGTTTCGATGAACCGATCGGTTTCACTCCTGTCCGGTTCGAGGAACGGCATGAGCACTGCGGCTAGCGCATGGACGGGGCGATCCGTCGGCACGATCGTGGTCACCTCCCAGACACGATCCCGAGCCTTCCGCAGTTCCGGCACCAGGCCCGCTCTCACAACCGACGACTTCCCACTACCCGACACCCCAACCACTGCGACGAGATGGTGCTGCTGAATCGCACTCGCGAGCTGGGTGATGGCCGCCTCACGCCCAAAGAAGAACGGCGCGTCTTCCTCTCGGAAATAGAGCAGGCCCCGGTAAGGACAAATCGTGGCGAGCGTGTTACGAACTATTTCCTGTGCATTCGGGCCTGGCGGCTGGCCATGAACGGCATTGATCAGTGTCGTCAGCAGCACCGGATCGTCGACACGCGCCCGCAAATCGACCCGGGTATGTTGACTCAAAAATCCCAGTGGCGACTCGGCGCCTGGTAGTAAGACGGGGATGACGGGAAAGGTCTGGCCATGTCGTTCAGCAGCCACCTGCCGTTCGAGCGCCAGATACTGCTCGCGCTGTTGCCATGGGCCCATCTCACCCTGGCCAAGACAGACGGCTACCGCCCGACAGCTCGCCAGAGTTGTTTCCAATACCTTGGGCCATGATTGCCCTGGAGTGAGATACCACCGATCGAGAAAGACGGTGAGCTTCTGCTCACGCAACCGATGCGCGAGTGCTTCCACCTGGGCATGGTCGCGCCAGTGGTAACTCAGAAAGACATCGAACTGATTGGGTGAGCGGTCAGACATGGGGGTTGCCATTCTCACCACTGACTTGATTGATGTGCTTCGACGAGGCCTGTCCTGAGTTAATCGAAGGGCTCAGCACGAACGGATAGGTCGCCCGAAACTTGCCGGAGGGCATGCCGCTCATATTACACCCGTAGTGTCCGTACGGATACCATAGGTAGGAGCTGTTAGGAAACCAGATTGCCTTCAGTAAGATGGGTAATTGACTTTATGCCCAGCACAGCTCAACAACGACTATTTAGGTCGTTGATTTGATGGTCGATGGGGATTTTGAATCGGCAGGCTGACTGTCTTCGTTATCTTCGGCAGGCTTCTCTTCTTCCGGCACATCGAACCACTGCACTAACATCTCGTCCCACCAGGCTTCAGTCACGCCCTCGCCTGGATCCGTTCCCAGAAAGGCCACGTCCTCTTGTTTGAGAGAGCCACCGACAAGCTGCGGTTGAAACTTCGCCCGATTGATGACTTCTTTCGTCGCGTAGCCGCCGATGATCCAGGAGTCCGGATCGGCCCTTCGGGATTTATACGCTTTGAGGTCATGCTTTAGATACATGAAGATCTGCTGCTGGACCGGATCTGTCACACCGGACTGCGGTAAGCTTAAGGTCTTCTCAATGCGCTTTCTCCAATGCCGATCGTCGTAGCGCGACGTGATCAGCTGCAGCATCTGTTTTCCGAGAACAGCATCAAGTGGCATGGCGTGTATTCCGACTCCGGGTTACTTGCGGCTATACAAGCCGGTGAGCGACGCCTTAGCCAGAGTATTCTGGTTAAGATAGAACCCGACCATGGCGGCGGGAGTTGCAGGCTTCAACGAAAACTGTTCTACCTTCAACGCGTAGATCGTGAAGATATAGCGATGTGGTTTGTGGCCTACAGGCGGACAGGGCCCCCCGTACCCCGGTTCGCCGAAATCTGTCATGCTTTGGACACTGCCTTGTGGCGCACCGGGCCCACCAGGTCTTCCCGCATCCGCAGCCAATGCCGAAATGTCCTCAGGAATATTGAATATGACCCAATGCCACCATCCGCTACCAGTCGGTGCATCGGGGTCATACATGGTCACCGCAAAACTCTTGGTCCCCTTCGGAGCGTTTGCCCAACGCAGCTCAGGAGACACATTGTTTCCGGCACAGCCAAATCCGTCGAAGACATGGTTCTGACTGATCGTGCTGGCGGGCTTAATGGTCGGACTGGTGAGGCGAAATTCCGCAGCCGTACTGATTCCGGGAATCAGCGCGAGTGCCAACAGTGCGCTAGTCCAGAGTGATCTCATCACGTGTCCCCTCTTCATCTAAAATAATTCCCCCTCGGTGCGACGTTCCGGCATCCATACTCAACAAGGATTTAGCCGAGGTGTTGTTTAAAGAAGGCCTTGGTTCTCGCCCATGCGTCTTTCGCCGCTTCCGGCCGATACACGGTTGGATCCGTATCTCGGAAGAATGCATGGGGAGCCCCGGGATAAGTCTTGATCTCACCAGCCTTGTTGTATTTTTTCAAGGCCGCTACTAACCGCTGGACGTCCGCCTTCGTAATCCAACCGTCGTCCTCACCATAGAGGTACAGTACGGGGCAGGCCAGCTTCTGAATGGGTGTATCGGGATTCGGCACCTGACCATAAAACGGAACCGCTGCTTTAATCTCTGAACTCACACAAGGCAACATGAGGGCATAGGAACCACCCATGCAAAACCCTGTAACACCAATCCTCGTTGCGTCGACCTCTGGAACTGACTTCAGATAGGCCACCGTGGCATTCAGATCAGTAAGACCGTCTTCCTGTTTCAGGGAGTTCATGAGTTTCCCGGCTTCACCGGCATCCGTGGTCAACGCATGCCCAAGACGTGAATAGAGGTCCGGAGCAATTGCCACATAGCCTTCCGCGGCATAACGTCTTGCGATATCTTTGATGTGCTCCGTGAGTCCCCACCATTCTTGGACAATGAGAATAGCCGGACGCTTGTCCTTCGTCTGCGGAGCTGCCACAAAGGCCTTCATGCCCACATTTCCACTTTGATACTGTACGGTTGTCTCTCGAATCGATGCCACCATGAGCTACCTCTGCGCTTCCGCAAGTGCTGAGTTCTGAGTTAGTGACGAGTCATCGAGGAAAGAGAGAAATGAATACTCAGCACTTCATCAATTACCGGCCACCATCATTTCGGCAATCTTGACGGTCGGGCTGGCGATCCGACCTCGGAACACCAGATCGCTTCCAACCACGTCGATGTCCTTCAACATGTGTTTCAAATTTCCCGCGATGGTAATTTCTTCAACCGGGTAGGCCAGCTCTCCGTTCTCAATCCAGAACCCGCAGGCTCCTCGCGAGTAATCCCCCGTCACCATATTAATGCCGAACCCAATCAACTCCGTCACAAAGAGGCCTTCTCGAATGGAGCCAATAATCTCTTGCTGACTCTTCACTCCAGGGACCAGATAAAAATTGGTGGGACCAACGGAGGGACTCTCCCCCACACTCCGTGAGGCGTTGCCCGTCGACGGCAAACCCAACTTTTTCCCCGAATAGGTATCGAGCAAATAGCTCTTTAATACCCCTCGCTCGACGATGGTATTCTTGCGTGTCGCCAACCCTTCACCATCGAACGGACGTGACCCCAGGCCGCCGACCATACGGCCGTCGTCGTAGATGGTCATCAGGTCCGAAGCGATCGTCTGGCCTAGTTGATCCAGCAGAAATGAGGCGCGCTTGTAGAGTCCATAGCCGGAGACCGCGCTGCAAAGGTTTGCCAGAAGGCTCCCGGCTGTCTCTTGATCGAACACCACCGGCACACGTTTCGTCGCCACCTTGCGCGCGCCCAATCGGCGAATCGCACGACGCGCCGCTTCCTGTCCGATCGATTCCGCAGACGCTAGTCGAGCAAACTTTCGTTGTACCTGATACCAAGCATCCCGCTGCATACCGCCTGTCGCAGACTCGGTCGCAATCGGAGACACAGACAGGGAAAAGTTCGAGCTTTTATACGACCCCACAAATCCATGACTATTGGCCAGCACGACTCGGCCCGATGAAGAATCGAACTCCGCACCTTCGGAATTCGTCACCCGTGAGTCTGTCGCGAACGCAGCAGCCTCTCCACGCTTGGCCCAATCGATCTGGGTATCCGTATCGAGCACCGTGTCATCATAGAGATCAAGGTCGGGCTGCTCAGTGGCCATGTGACCAGCATCCGGCAGTCCCGAGACATCGTCTTCGACAACGGCACCGGCCAAGGTACAAGTGTCGGCCACCAGCCGATCGAGAGAGGACCGTGAGAAATCGGACGTAGACGTTGTGGCAGACCGCTTCCCAATGAAGACGCGTAAGCCCAAACGCTTCTCTCTCGCCTTGGTCAGTCGGTCAACCGTCCCGACTCGTACCTGAACCGAAAAGGTCTCTCCGTCGGCAACGACAATATCCGCTTCGGTCGCCCCACAAGCCTTGGCCTGAGCCAACACATCGGCCGCCAGCTGAGCATAGCCGTTGGCACTATTTGAGGCAGTCATTTTTTCGAGCATCACACACTTCTTCCAAAAATTATCCGTCAACCACATCCTGACCGATTGTGAGGAAGCGCAGTTGGCACGAGCAAACCGGTTATCGCTGTGTACCACCGACTGTAATTTCGTCCACCTTGATGGTTGGTAAGCCGACTCCGACCGGCACCGATTGGCCATCCTTCCCGCACGTCCCAATTCCGTTATCGAGCGTGAGATCGTGCCCCACCATTGATACTTTCGTCAGAATTTCCGGGCCATTGCCGATCAGCGTCGCCCCCTTCACCGGCTTGGTGATCTGGCCATCCTCGATGAGATAGGCTTCGCTAGCGGAAAACACAAATTTCCCGTTCGTGATATCGACCTGTCCCCCACCAAACGAGACCGCATAGAGACCCTTCTTGACGGATCGAATGATGTCCTGCGGATCAGACTCCCCGGCCAGCATGAACGTATTCGTCATGCGCGGGAGCACCACGCTTTGATAATTCTCGCGTCGTCCGTTACCGGTGAGGGGAATCCCCATAAGGCGTGCATTGAGCTTGTCTGTGATATAGCCACGGAGGATACCCTTCTCGATGAGCGTCGTACAGCCGGTCGGTGTCCCCTCATCATCCATATTCAGGGAGCCACGCCGAAAGGGAAGGGTGCCGTCATCCACGATCGTACAGACGTCGGATGCGACCCGTTTGCCGATCAGGCTGGAAAACGCGGAGGTCTTCTTTCGATTGAAGTCGGCTTCGAGCCCATGTCCGATCGCTTCGTGTAACAAGATCCCGGGCCACCCACCGGCCAACACGACCGGCATCACTCCGGCCGGCGCATCAACAGCGGATAAATTGAGAATCGCTTCCCGCGCGGCTTCCCTGGCATAACTTAAATGACGATTCTCTTCGCGATAATAGGCAAAGGCAACCCGGCCACCGCCGCCGAAACTGCCGATCTGGCGATTGTCTCGATCTTCAGCGATACACGTAATCTGCAGGCGTGACAACGGCTGGATATCACTGACGAGTGTCCCATCCGAAGTCGCCACCAGCACAACCTTATATTCTGTGTTAAATGAAGCCATCACGTTCTTGATCCGAGGATCATAGCGTCTGGCTTCAGCATCGATTTCATTCAGGAGCGCCACGCGCTCGGCTGTCGCCACCTCGGCCTTTGCCCTCTCGATCGGATAGAGATCACGGGTCGGTCGTCGCTGTGTGGGCACCGGAACCGTGGAACGGCCTTTGGGGGAATTGGCGATATACCGAGCGGTGTCGGCGGCAATCTCAAGATCCCGTTTCGTCAATTCATCCGAATAGGCAAAGCCCGTCTTTTCTCCTGCGGTGGCTCGAACCCCCACCCCCTGCGACACACTCTTGGCCGCCCGTTTGACGATGCCTTCCTCCATCGAGACTGATTCGGACGTGCGAGACTCGAAATAGAGATCCGCGTAGTCAACGTCTCGGACCTTCACCCGATCGAGTGCTTGCTGCGCCTCGATCTCCGTGACACCGAACGTCGTCAGTTGAACCGGCTCCGGCATACAGGCCTCTTGCTCCTTCGTCAGAGTCGACTGGTACGGGGGGGAGTATAGCCCATTCGTTTCTGACCACGCAACGCAACAATCGGTGAAACCTCGTATTTCTTAGTATTTCCCAGGAGATCGTTTGACATTCCCGGTTCCCGTCAGTAGACTCTGCACACGATTCTACCTGCTGATGACGATCATCACACGCTTGCTCAGGACATTATGACTCGCAGTCCTACCGGAGACCTCGACCACCCGTCTGAAAGCGAATTGAGTGCCAAGTTGGAGGCTGACCTGCTCCCCAAGCACGTGGCCGTCATCATGGATGGTAATGGGCGATGGGCGGAACTACGCGGCCTCCCTCGCATTGCCGGCCATCGTGAAGGCATCAACTCCGTCAGAGAGATGATCACGCTCTGCCTGGAGCTCGGCATTCATGCCCTGACCATCTACGCCTTTTCCCAGGAGAACTGGAATCGTCCGACTCAAGAAATCAGCGCCTTGATGGGACTCTTGGAACATTACCTCTCCACGGAACGGGCAAGTCTCATTGAGCAAGGCGTCCGCTTTCGCGCCGTCGGGCGCCACGAGCTGCTTCCACCCTCCGCGCAGCACTGGGTTCGCACAACCGAGAAAGAAACGGCCCATCTCGAGAAGTTAGTCCTGACCGTCGCGCTCAGCTATGGAGGGCGCGCAGAAATCGTCGATGCAGTGAAGGCGTTGGTGAGGGACGTGCAAGCTGGGACCATTCAGGCCGAGCAGATCGATGAACCCACGGTCCAGCGACACCTCTCAACCCATCCACTCCCCGACCCGGATCTCCTGATCCGGACAAGCGGAGAAGCCAGGATCAGCAATTTTCTCTTATGGCAGCTGGCATATACCGAGCTCTGCTTTACCCCGACTCTGTGGCCTGATTTTCGGCGACGAGAGTTCCTCCTCGCGCTGATCGAATATCAACGCCGGGAACGTCGATTCGGCAGAGTACTCAGTACCGTACCATCATAATAATAAATCCTTGTGGGATATCCGCTCGCTCCAGACGCTATCCTCCATCATTCGAGATCTGTGACCACTTCACCTGCACCTACGCGACACTTTGATCTCCGTCGGCTCTATACCGCCGTAGCGCTGATTCCTACCGTCTACCTCATCATCGTCCACCTTGCGCCATGGGCCCTCACGCTCCTCCTGATCGCCGTCGGGTCGATTGCCCTGCTTGAACTGTATCGCCTCAGCTTCCAATCACGGTTGAATTACCTTCTCGTCGGCATCGGATT
>WBZP01006960.1_pt1 | contig 11028 bp, 8 predicted proteins | sample 5204301 | NCBI WGS metagenome assembly WBZP01 (sample SAMN12412401, study PRJNA552823) | activated sludge metagenome | isolation source: activated sludge from nitrification reactor of wastewater treatment plant... | place: USA: Pennsylvania | collected 2017
AAAAGTAGGTACTCTATCCACTACAGTCAGGTCTTTGATATTCCATTTCACCACTTCTGAAGATACAAAGAATGATGTATAAGCAAATCCTTTACCGTCGAACTCTGTGTGTAATGGTCCAAGACCTGGTTTTTTAACTTCACCATATAAGGCTTCTTCGTATTTTACTACCGGAATACCTTCATATTCGCCATCAAATGCTTTAGCAGCAATGGCTTTCTGAAGTTTATCAAAGCTGAACACAGGAATAATAGCCGCTAGTTTTCCACTTCCTACGATGTACTCACCGGTAGGATCCACATCACAACCGTGAGGAGACTTAGGACATGGGATCATATAACAAATGTCTTTCAGTGTAGCAACATCCAAAACGGTTACTTCATTTTTGATGGTAGAAGTACCTGTATGAGATTGTTCATCCCAAACATTATGGGCATATTTTACTTTTTGTTTTACACCTTTACCAGCCTTGAGATATTCTTCTGCTTTTTTCCAGTTGACTGCCATGATGAAGTCTTTATCTTTTTGTGATGCATTTACTTCAAGGAGTGTATTGGCTTGTTCAGTATTATAACAAGAGAAGAAAAACCAACCATGAGATTTATCTCTGCCGCAACGTGCAAGGTCAAAATTGACACCAGGTGTTTTCAATTGGAATGCAATATCCATCTGACCGGATTCTTTGTTTACACTTACAAAGCTGATGTGTCCCTTAAAATTTTTCTTGTAAGAATCTATAGGAACATCACCGTCAGCATAATCTGATGGTACGCTAAACCTTGTACCCGCCACGATATATTCAGAATTTTCGGTACCGAAAGGTGAGCTGTGATTACCACCGCTATTGGGTAATTCGATGATTTCAGCAGTTTTAAATGTTTTGAGATCGACTCTCGCCAATCTCGGAGTATTGTTGGCATTGGCGAAAGCCCACTTTCCATTGATCTCACCTGTAGTCTGAGACAACTCTACGTGATGGAGATCATCCCATGGCACAAATCCGTGAGATGTATTGAGCATCGGCTTGGTTTCTTCGCTGTATCCCCAACCTTTTTCAGGGTCTACAGAAAATACCGGGATCACTCTGAATAATCTTCCGCTAGGCAGGCCATACACAGACATTTGTCCGCTGAATCCACCACTTACAAAGTTATAGTATTCATCATATTGGCCGGGAGCCACAAAAGACTTTACAGCAGAATCTCCTTTTACTGAAGTACCTGCGTTTTTAGGGCGACATGACATAATAAACATGGTCACGAAGGCCGCAAGGGCAAATAAAATTATTTTATTGGGTTTCATAAATATTTGGTTTTTATTATTTTACTCCATCATTTTTACGCATAAATTCCAGAATATTTCTTGCTTCTTCGTCCGCAAGGCTTTGGTTAGGCATACGCACGAGACAAAGTTCCAATTGAGCCTGAAGTTCCGGATCCTTATCTATCATTGGGTCAGGGTTGGTAATAAAGTTCATAATCCAATGGCCAGTTCTGCGTTCTGTAACCCCTTTCCATCCCGGACCGACCAGCCTTTCATTGGTCATTTTGTGACACGATGTACACTTTACACCCGCTACTTTTTCTCCGGAGTCTGCCATACCTGCATTCAGTGTAGCGTCAATGGTAAGATTTTCAGGAGAAAATTTTCCTTCTCCACGTTTTGGGTCGTAAGTTGCTGCATCTGAGGGTTTTTCTGTTGATGGACCTTCAGCAGTGGGAGATTCAGAAGTTGGCTTTTGATTGCTTCCTCCACAAGCTATGAAAAAGCTTATAATAACAAAAACTAAAATAATTTTAATGTTTCTCATTTTTATATGATTTTATTTTGGTACAAAGGTCAGATATACCAATAAAATCATTTATGACTGGAGTCATAAAGTATGATCTATTCTCATTCAGTGAGAATAAAAAAATGAATATTACTAATTTTGCTTTATTATTCCGCTTTCAGGCGCAGGAAGTTTTCAATCCCATTTCTATCTAAAACACCTATGAGTTGATCATTTTCTTCCACAGAAACAATAGCTACTCCTTCAGTTCTCATCATTTCTATAATGTCTTTAAGATTGTCAGAAGGAGACACAGATGCCATTTTAGTGGACATCATCTGATTGACTGATTTTTCTTGTGTATTATTTTTTATAGTGTCTTTGATAAATAACTCGGGTATGGTACCTGAAACATTGCCCATAGAGTCAAAAATAAGAAAATTTTGTTCGCCTTCACGATAATATTTTTCAATAACGGTGGTATAATTGTCACTCAAATGCAGTCGTGTAAAGGAAGTGCGCATGATATCTTTTACTTTAGTATCATGAAGCAAGGCAAGAATTTTTGTTTGATCATATTCTTTACCTGCCATCATAAATATAAAAAGTCCTATAAGCGATAATGTAAGTTGCTGATTGAAAACTCCAAATATCACAAAACCAATCGCCAATGTTCTTCCAATAAAAGATGCAATTTTGGTTGCCTTAATTTTACCCATCTTTGCTGCGAGAAGAGATCTGAGAATCCTTCCCCCATCCATAGGGAAGGCAGGGATCAGATTAAAAAAGAATAATGCAAAGTTCATCCTGGTTACCCATCGTACAAATTCGCCCGGATCATCAAAGCTGAATAGATTCATTTCTGGAATTACTCTTCCTGTGGCAAAATGAAGGATAACAGCAAGTGTTATTCCTATAATTAAATTTACCAGCGGTCCGGCGATAGCAATAAAAAACTCCTGTATCGGTTTTTCAGGCATTGATTCCAATCTGGCAAGACCACCGATAGGCGATAAAATAATGTCTTTAGTTTTTATTCCGAATTTACGACCGGTAAGTGCATGACCGTATTCATGGAGCACTACACAAAAAAACAAAACAAAAATAGACGAAATAAAACCTACACCCTGCCACAATTTAAAACCACTCGTGAAGGCTGTGTAGCTCATAAAAAGAATTAATAACCCGAAAGTCCAGTGTACTTTGACAGGAATATCCCAAAAGGTACCCAGATGCCAGGAATTACCAAATCCCGATCTTACTTTATTTTTTAAACTGTTTCTGTTTTCCAAAGAGGTTCGTATAATTGACCGTTAAGTATATTTCTACTGATGACGATACGTTGCATTTCTGAAGTACCTTCATATATTTGAGTTATTTTAGCATCTCTCATCAATCTTTCCACGTGATATTCTTTTACATATCCATATCCACCATGTACTTGAATCGCTTCTACTGTATGCTTCATCGCTACTTCTGATGCAAACAATTTTGCCATTGCAGCGGCGGATGTGTAATCCATTCCCTGGTCTTTCATCCATGCAGCTCTATACACAAGAAGTCTTGCAGCTTCTATTTCGGTAGCCATATCTGCCAGTTTGAATGCTATAGCCTGATGCTGGCTGATGGGTTTTCCAAAAGCTTCTCTTTCTTTGGAATATTTTACTGCCAATTCATATGCTCCGGCCGCTATCCCAAGTGCTTGTGCTGCTATTCCGATTCGTCCACCGGATAGCACTTTCATGGCAAACTTAAAACCGAAACCATCATCGCCTATCCTGTTTTCTTTTGGAACCTTCACATCTGTATACATGATCGTATGCGTATCTGATGCCCGGATACCGAGTTTATCTTCTTTGGCTCCAATGGTTACTCCAGGCCATGAAGTTTCGACAATCAAAACATTTATTCCCCGATGACCTTTTTCTACATGTGTTTGTGCTATAACGAGATGTAGTGATGATTTACCGCCATTGGTAATCCAGTTTTTTGTTCCATTGAGTAAGTAATGGTCGCCCATATCAATGGCTGTAGTGCGTTGGCTGGTAGCATCACTCCCTGCTTCAGGTTCTGAAAGACAGAAAGATCCGATCCATTCACCGGAAGCAAGACGTGGCAGATATTTTAGTTTCTGATCTGTATTCCCATATTCTTCCAATCCCCAGCATACGAGAGAATTATTGACAGACATGATTACAGAACAGGAGCTGTCGACTTTACTGATTTCTTCCATGGCAAGGACGTATGACAATGTGTCCATTCCTCCACCTCCATACTCCGGAGAAACCATCATACCCAAAAAACCCATTTCACCCATTTTGCGAACCTGGTCCGTGGGGTGTTTCATCTCTCTGTCTCTTTCTATCACTCCAGGCAACAATTCCTGTTGGGTAAACTCTCTGGCTGCTTCTTTTACTGAAAGTTGCTCTTCTGTTAATTCAAATTCCATCTGAATACTTTTTGATTAAATATTGGTTAGGTGACACAAAAGTAAGGAAAAATCGACTACTTTGTTTTTAAAATCTTTAAAATTCAGCGTAAAGATTATTTAATTCAGAACAGGCTCAACTGATCCGATGACGGATATAATTGAAAAGACTTTCTGTGAAATTCACATGGACCATATTTTACAATGGCTGATCTATGAATTTCTGTAGGATAGCCTTTATTTGTATCCCATTGATATTCCGGATATTTCTTATGAAGTTTTACCATGTAGTCATCTCTGAATGTTTTGGCTAGTATAGACGCTGCTGCTATGCTGGTATATATTCCATCTCCTTTGACTATACAATCGTAGTTTATTTCCTTGTAAGGTTTAAACTTATTGCCATCTACCAGGATATGTTCCGGCTTTATTTTGATTTTATCAAGTGCTTTATGCATCGCTCTGACAGAAGCCCAAAGTATATTAAATTTGTCAATTTCGGGTGCATCCAAACGTGCTACAGACCAGGCCAGCGATTCCTTTTGGATCACATCACGGAGTTCATATCTTTTTTTCTCAGTCAGTTTTTTTGAATCATCAAGGTCCGGGTGAAAAAAATCCGGCGGAAGGATGACAGCAGCTGCAAACACAGGACCTGCGAGACATCCTCTTCCGGCTTCATCACAGCCAGCTTCACGTAATTTACCTGAGTGATTAATGATCAGAGCCAAAATAAATATTTGTACAAAGATAAAACGTTTTACTCATATCTGAGCGCTTCGATCGGATCCAGTTTTGAAGCTTTGAGCGCAGGATAAAGACCAGATACCAACCCAACAATTATACAAACTGAAAAACCAAGCAGCATCCAGTTCCAGGGAATAAAAAACCGTCCTTCCACCATAGCTGATACTCCGAATCCCATTAATATGCCCAAAATTATACCCACAATACCACCCATCAGACAGATGACAATAGCTTCGATCAGAAATTGGATCAATACATTTTTTCTTGTAGCTCCCAGAGCTTTTCTGATACCAATTTCTTTTGTACGTTCTGTGACTGAAACCAGCATAATGTTCATCAGACCTATGGATGCCCCAAGCAATGTAAGCATAGCAATCACTACCGTACTCCACCTTAAGGTTGAGGTCATTTCTTTCAATTGGTTCAAAATACCGTCGCTTTTTCTTACTTCAAAATCATTTTTTTCTGAAATGCTAAGCTTTCGCACATTTCGCATTATTCCGATGGCATGATTGATTGCGTCATCCATTTCATTTGGTTGACTAACTGCTATGGTTACATTGTAAGGTTTATCAGAGTGGCCGTAGAGTACTTTTGAATTATACAAAGGTATGAACACACGTCTGTCATTGGAACCTCCAGATGAAGACCCTTTACTTTTTAGTGCTCCGACGATTTTATATCTGTTGCTATTGATATAGATATCTTTGCCGATAGACTTTTCCGGTTTTTCCTGAAATAGAGTCTTTACAATATCGCTTCCTATGATCACTTTATTGGCTGTAGAAAATACTTCTGAATAGGTGAAGTTTCTTCCTGCTGCCAATTCAAAAGCAGAGGTATTCATATAATTTTCATCGACACCTATGACCCTGACAGTTGGGTTTGTTTTTTTCTCATTATATTTAACACTTGCATTGTTGACACAAAATGACTCAACCGAAACTTTGGATGCACCATAACTATATTGCTCTTTAAACTCCAAAGCCTGATCAAAATTAATGGGATCTGCGATTTTTTGTGTCCTGCCTCTATCATTGCTCCTCAATGATTCAGATAGTGGTCTAATATTAAAAGAATTGGCACCCAATCTGTTGAAATTATCACTCATTGAAAATAATATACTGTCTATAGCGGTTAGAATGCCAACAAGGCATGTGATGCCTACAGCTATGATTAGTAAGGTTAATAATGATCTTAGCAGATTAGCTTTAATAGATCCAAGAGCGAGTATAATATTTTCTAAATAATTCATCTGCTTATATTTTTCAGACAGATGGAACGCCTTTTAATCATTCTCTTTTGAGTCCGTCGCTGGTCATGGGCATTTCATCTTGAAATTAAAAGACCATAAAGTTAATTACATTATTCTGTTTGACATTATAAAATAGAAAAACAACTCGTTTTGAACGACAAAAGTGAAGAATATCAGACCCATATAAATGTTTTATATGTAGATTATTATAAAATTTCTTTATATTCATAATTACAAACTCTTTAAAAAAAGAAAACAGACAATCAACTTTTTGAATGTCTGTTTCTAATCATTAAAGCCACATTAATTTTTTGTTTTATTTCATGATACAAAGATAGGGTCAAAAAATACACCATTTACACAATTAATTTTTGATTTTGTAGTATATAAGATGCAAAAACAGAATACAATGTACTGATATACAGATTTATGTAACAATTATTCTGTTATGTCAAATAGCATTATTCTAAAAATAGTTATTTTCCAATGTTGGACTTTGATTGGATTCGACCTGATTTTTATTATAAAAGTGGATTTTTATATATCTAAACGTAACTTATTAAATAACCATCAAATGATAGATATATCCAACATACATCTGAAGTGGCCTTTAGGACAATGGTCAAAACCTAACTTCGAGCATGGTCTACAAGCAAGATTTTGTACTTGAAGATCTATGTGACGGTCATTATTTTTAAAACCATAATAGGGATACATTCCAAATTCTGGGATTGTATTACCCCAAAGGACGGTGACTTCTTTTTGTAAAGCAACAGCAATATGCATCAATCCTGTATCTCCGGTGAAGATTTTTTTTGCATGTTTTATCATTCCGGCGCTGACGCCCAGGCCAATTTTACCGCAAAAATTGATTACTTTTTCCGGAAAAAGCCCTGCCAATTCAGCGGCAAGATCACTTACGTCTGTTCCACCCAGAAGTACAGTATGTTTATCTGTGATGGCAATAATTTCTTCACATTTTTCTTTTGGGATACGTTTTGTAAAATAAGTAGCACCTAAAACAAGCACCTGATAATTGATTCCTGATACCAAACCCTGTGCATCATACTCATCTTCCGGCATAATATAATAATCCAAACCTTCTCCATCATCGTGGATACCAATCTCCTGCAGAGCTTCAAAGTATCTGTCAACAAGGTGTTTATCCGTTGGCAGTCGATTGATTTTGAGATTAACAGCCATCCATTTACGTACATTCATTTTATCAAAACGTATCGTTTTAGATCCTAATGCAGAGCAGATTCTGAGAGACCTGAAATTTTTCTGCAAATCAATAATAAGATCAAACTCTTCGCTTTTAAGTATTTCAATGGTCTCACCCAAATCTTCTTTCAAATAATGAATCCTGTCCATATAAGGATTTTCATGTATCACATGGGCAAAACTTTGTTTGATCAGATAATGTACTTCAGCATTTAACTGCTTTTTTATACATCTGATTACAGGCGTAGTAAGTACCACGTCCCCAATAGAACTAAAACGGATGATTAGAATTTTCTTAAATGGCATGATGCTCTATTTACACAAAAATAGTGTTTTTAAACGAAAACTCTTTATCAATAAAGATGATCTTAGTCAAGTCTCTCTATGATTCCTGCTATTCCCTGACCACCACCTACACAAGCGGTCACCATTCCATATCTTTGATTTCTTCTTTTAAGCTCATTGATGATTTGAATGGATAATTTAGCTCCGGTGCATCCCAAGGGGTGTCCAAGCGCTATAGCACCTCCATTTACATTGACAATATCAGGATTAAGACCGGATTCTTTGATGACTGCAAGTGCCTGTACGGCAAAGGCTTCATTGAGTTCGATGAGATCTATGTCATTGAGCGTTAGACCAGCTTGTTTAAGCGCTTTAGGAATGGCTACTACCGGACCGATGCCCATATAAAGCGGGTCTACTCCACCTACCGCACATGAAGTGAGTCTGGCAACAGGAGAAAGACCAAGCCGTTTGACCATTTCTTCGCTCATCACCATCACAAAAGCAGCACCATCCGAAGTTTGTGAAGAGTTGCCTGCAGTAGATATACCACCTATTTTAAATGCTGGTTTTAGTTTAGACAATCCTTCCAGAGTTGTATCCGCCCTTACTCCTTCATCAGTATCTACTATATTGGTTTTTTCTACTCTTTTGTCATTTTCTACCATTACTTCTGTAACAGTAACCGGGACTATTTCATCTTTAAATCTTCCTTCCTTAATCGCTGCAGCAGCAAGTCTGTGAGATCTGACAGAAAACTCATCCGCTTGCTCTCTGGTTACCTGATATTTTTCAGCTACAGCTTCTGCGGTGTGTCCCATGCTTACGTGATAATTGATATTTTGCATTGAAGCGCTATAACTGGGAGCCAGTTTATAACCGGTCATGGGTAAAAGAGACATTGACTCTGCTCCACCTGCGACGTAACAGTGACCCATACCTGCATTTATTTTTGATGCAGCAATAGCTATGGCCTCCAGACCTGATGCACAATATCTGTTGATCGTCATTCCCGGTACTTCCTGACCTAGTGCCCGCGCCGCAATAAGTCTTCCAACTTGCAATCCCTGCTCGCCTTCCGGATTGGCACATCCTACGATTACGTCATCGATTTCTTTTGGGTCGAGTTGTGGTATCTGAGAAGCCAGATAACTCAGGATATCAACTGCCAAATCATCCGAACGATAGTTTTTGAAACCACCTCGCTTAGCTTTTCCAACCGCTGATCTGAATCCTTTTATTATATATGCGTTCATTTTATTGACGTTTAATTTTAATTATGTATAAGATTTATTTTAATTACGCAATGGTTTATTGTTCATAAGAAGGTACTGAATTCTATCCAGGGTTTTTTGGTTACCCAATAACTGAAGGAAAGCTTCCCTTTCTATGTCCAGCAGATATTGCTCAGAAACTTTCTGCTGACCCGTAAGATCTCCACCGCAAAGGACATAAGCTACTTTTTTGGCTATCTCCAGATCGTATGCTGACATGTATTTGCCCAAATAAAACTCATTCAATGCAGTGTAGAGGGTGCCGAGGCCTCCCCGCCCTAATACAGTTGCTTCTTTATGTACTGGTGCAGTATAATTTTTGGCCAGATCAAGTACTTTTTCTTTGGCCGTACTGAGTACTTTCGCAAGATTCATCTCTACCACATCTCTGTCATGCTGCAGATAGCCATGTTTAAATCCTTCGTATGCTGAGGTAGAAACAGTAGCAGTAGCTATTACTTTTAGTTTTTCCACCAAGGTAGGTATCTGAACATCTCCTTCAAAAAATGATTCAGAGGCTCTCAGCGCAAACTCCTTTGTACCGCCACCACCAGGTATCAAGCCGACACCTACTTCTACCAGACCTATATAGGACTCTGCATGACAAACAGCGGCATCTGTATGCATGAGTATTTCGCAGCCTCCGCCAAACACATAACCCTGAGTGGCGGTCACTACAGGCACTTTAGCATATCTCATGGCCATATTGACTTGCTGGAATCCATTGACCATTTGCTCAAGTTTTGCAAAATCCTTTTGCATTGCTACCATAGCAACGCCCATCAGATTGGCACCTACTGTAAAGTTTTTTGCATTATTGCCGACCACGATTCCTGTCCAGTCACCACTTTGTGCAATATTCAGGGCTTCAATAGCGCCTTCGCCGATACCTTCACCGATGGCATTGGATTTTGTGGTAAATTCAAAACACAGTACACCGTCTCCTATGTCATGGAGTATACATTCCGAATTTTTATAGACTGGTGAATTATTTCTGAAATTATCCAGATGTATATTAAGTTCCGTGCCAGGTATGACCTGATAAGTCCCAGTAGCTATATCATAATATTTTCTTTTTCCGTTTTCAGAGATATAGAAAGATGTTACCCCATTATTAATCATGGTATGTATCCAGGCGGGTATTGTTTCTCCAAGTGAAGATGCCAGTGCAGCTGTCTCTTTGATACCTACTATATCCCAATATTCAAAAGGACCATAACTCCAGGCATAACCTGCTTTCATGGCATTGTCGATACTGTATATATTGTCACTGATTTCAGGTATCCTGTTGGCTGCATACACCATAACCCCACAAAGTAAATCACGGACGAAATGACCTGATTTTTCATCAGATGACATCATTTCTTTTAACCGTTTATCCATGATTTCCACCTTTTTGGCTAAACCAACCACGGGAATCTGGAATTTCTGAGCTGGTTTATATTCGAGCGTTTTAAGATCAAGCGCAAGAATGACTCTTCCTCCCTTTTCATCTCTCTGATCGGTTTTCCTGTAGAAGCCCTGACCCGATTTATCCCCCAAAAAATTATTGTCAACCAAAAATTGGGTTGCTTTTGGTACAGGTCTGCTTTTTATTACCTGCACATATTCGTCGTCAGGACAATTGTCGATGACCCCTTTCGTTACCTTCACACTGGTATCTATACCCACGAGATCCAGTAATCTGTAACTACCGGTACTTGGCCAACCCATCGGTTCCCCTGTGATTTTATCCACTTCTTCGATGGTTAAATCATATTTTTCAGTGAGTTCACTCACTTTGTTTCCGCTATAAAATCCTATTCTATTGGCAATGAATGCGGGAGTATCTTTGCATAATACTGTTTTTTTCCCGAGATACACTTCTCCGTAATGCATCCAGAAATCTATCACATCCTGGTCCGTCCCAGTATGAGGAATGACTTCAAAAAGAGCCATATATCTCGCAGGGTTAAAAAAATGGGTGCCACAAAAGTTTTTTCTGAAATCATCACTTCTCCCTTCGGCAAGCTGAGTAATAGGAATTCCGGAAGTATTGGAAGTG
>WBZP01006961.1_pt1 | contig 11028 bp, 7 predicted proteins | sample 5204301 | NCBI WGS metagenome assembly WBZP01 (sample SAMN12412401, study PRJNA552823) | activated sludge metagenome | isolation source: activated sludge from nitrification reactor of wastewater treatment plant... | place: USA: Pennsylvania | collected 2017
ATGGCCTTTTTCTCGTGCTTCTTCCCACGTCCTTTTTCGGAGAGCAAATGGGAGAGCATGTCCAGATGCTGGTGGATGCCGGCCTCGAACCCTGCCTTCACCTCAGCACTCTGGCGGGCCGCGTCCGCTCCGAGCGCGACGAGCGGGCAGCCTTCCATTTTCTCTTTTCGATGTCCCTTTGAAAGGTAGAAGGCGAGTATCGCGCCTAGTGGATCTTGGGGGTTCGCGGCGATAGCTTGTGTCCAACGGGCAGCTGCGCGTTCCACGGCTCGCGCCGAAGCTTCAGCGACGAGGTCCTCTTTGGACTCGAACTGTTTGTAAAATGCGCCCTGTGTCAATCCGGCGCTCTCCATCAAATCCTTGAGGCCGATGCCGTCAAAGCCGTGTTCTCTAAACAGGCGGCTTGCGACGTCGACGACATTTTGTCGGTTTTCTTCGGCCTGAGCCCGGCTTACACGCATCGATCAACCTTCCAGGTTAGCTTATAATTCAACACTATAGGCCATTTAGCGTGCAAATGCAAGCTAAGAACAGGAACGTTAAATTGTGTCCAGCGCCGCGACTGCACGTCAGGATCAGTCACAAGCACAAAAGATAGCTTGTGAGTGACCGCTAAAAAGTTTATAGAGTGCATATATACGCTAAGCCGGAATGAACAAAGGATGTTGGCGATGCGGCGTGGATGGCTTGTATTCGTTGGTGTTCTTGTTGTGCCAGCTGCCGGTATCGGGTGGTTCGTGGTTTCTTCCGAAATGTCTGAACGGGCCACAACGGCCAGTCCAGACCCACGCACAGTCCCGTTACTCGTGAAGCTCGCTGACGCTACGAGCGTTCCGGGTGCCGAGCGTTCATTCACGGGCACGATCGCTGCGCGAGTGCAGAGCAATCTGGGATTTCGCGTACCTGGCAAGATTGTTGAGCGGCTCGTTGATGTTGGCCAGAAAGTCAAAGCCGGTCAACCGCTCATGCGCATAGATGAGACCGATCTACAGCTTGCTTTGACCGCCAAACGTAACGCAGTTGCCGCTGCGCGCGCGATTGTCGTTCAGACACAGGCAGACGAGAAGCGCTATGCTGCTCTCGTTAAAGGCGGTCTTGCAGCCACTCCGCAGCGTTATGAGCAGGCCAAGGCAGCGCTGGACACGGCTGAGGCGCAGCTCGCGGCGGCAGAAGCCGAAGCAAAAGCTTCTGAGAACCAAGCGGCCTATTCCACCCTTATCGCGGGCTCAGAGGGAACCGTCGTCGCGGCGCCCGGTGAGCCCGGTCAGGTCGTTGCGGCGGGACAAACCGTTCTACAGCTTGCGCATGCCGGCCCGCGCGAGGCACTCGTCTCACTTCCAGAAGCAGTCCGGCCTGCGATCGGCTCGATCGCCGAAGCCAGCCTCTATGGCGGCAATGGGAAGCGGACAACAGCGCGTCTACGGCAGATATCCGATGCCGCTGATTTTCAAACTCGGACTTACGAAGCTCGCTACGTGCTCGAGGGGGAAGCGGCTTCGGCGACCCTCGGCGCCACTGTCACGATCAAGCTCGCAGATAGCGCGAAGCAATTGGAAACCGCGGTCCCTATTGGTGCCATCTTTGATGACGGCAGTCGAACGGGAGTTTGGATCCTCGATCAGGCCACAACAACCGTGCGCTTCAATCCCGTGCAGATCAAAAGGCTCGGCGAAGAAGCCGCGGTGGTGTCTGGCATAGAGGTTGGTCAACCCGTCGTCGCGCTTGGTGCGCATCTCCTTAAAGAAGGTGCGAGGGTCAGGACCACGGCGCAGACTGAGGCGGCGAGCCGATGAACCTCAATCTCTCAGCAACCGCCGTGCGCGAACGCGCCGTAACGTTGTTCTTCATTCTCCTACTCGTAGCCGCTGGCGCCTACGCATTTGTCAAGCTTGGGCGGGCGGAAGACCCAAGCTTCACCATCAAGAACCTCACTGTCACGGCGGCATGGCCAGGTGCTACGGCGCGCGAAATGCAGGATCTCGTCGCCGAGCCGCTGGAGAAGCGACTCCAGGAACTGGCCTGGTACGACCGGGTTGAGACGACCACCCGGCCGGGCTTCGCGCTCATGACGGTTACGCTGAAAGACAGCACGCCGCCATCGGAGGTGCAGAAGGAGTTCTACCAAGCCCGTAAGAAACTCGGGGATGAAATCCGCAACCTGCCGCCAGGGGTGCTCGGTCCCTTCGTCAACGACGAATACGCCGATGTGAGCTTTGCCCTTTATGCTCTTAAAGCCAAGGGCATGCCGATGCGTGAGCTGACCAGGCAGGCCGAAGTTATCCGTCAGGACCTCCTGCACGTGCCCGGCGTCAAGAAAATCAATATCCTTGGGGAACGTCCGGAACAGATCTTCGTCGAATTCTCTTTCACGAAGCTGGCAACACTTGGCGTGTCGGCTCAGGATATCCTCACGGCTCTACAGCGGCAGAACAGCGTCACACCGGCAGGTTCAATCGACACCAAGGGGCCGAAGGTCTTCATCCGCGTGGACGGCGCCTATGACAGCGTTCAAGCGATCGCTGACACGCCAATTGTCGCTTCCGGCCAGACATTGAAGCTCTCAGACATCGCCGAGGTCCGCCGCGGCTATGAGGACCCTCCAACTTTTGTCATCCGGCATCAAGGAGATCCCACTCTCATGCTCGGGGCGGTGATGCAGGATGGCTGGGATGGTCTGGCACTCGGCAAGGCGCTCGAGGACAAAACCGCGAGTGTCGCAAAGACGTTGCCGCTGGGGATGACGCTCGACAAGGTCACCGACCAGGCCGTCAACATCACCCATGCGGTCGACGAATTCATGATGAAATTTGCGATGGCGCTCGGTGTGGTGCTGCTGGTGAGCCTGCTCAGTCTTGGCTGGCGCGTCGGCATCGTTGTTGCAGCCGCCGTTCCGCTGACGCTTGCCGCCGTCTTCCTTATCATGCTGGAGACCCACCGCAACTTCGACCGCATTACGCTCGGGGCCCTTATTCTGGCACTCGGCCTACTCGTCGACGACGCCATCATCGCCATCGAGGTCATGGTGGTGAAAATGGAAGAAGGCATGGATCGCATCAAGGCAGCGGCCTATGCGTGGAGCCACACGGCGGCGCCGATGCTGTCGGGCACACTCGTGACGATCGCGGGTTTCTTGCCCGTCGGCTTCGCGCCCTCAACGGCCGGCGAATACGCCGGCAATATTTTCTGGGTCGTCGGCTTCGCCCTCATCGTTTCCTGGATCGTCGCGGTGGCTTTCACGCCCTATCTCGGCGTCAAGATGCTGCCGGCGATCAAACCGGTCGAGGGCGGTCACCATGCGATTTACGACACACCAAACTACCGCCGTTTGCGCCGTGTCATCAGCTTCGTTGTGCGCCACAAGTTCCTGACATGCTCGGTCGTCGTCATCGCATTCGCGTTCTCCATCGCAGGCATGGGTGGCGTCAAGCAACAGTTCTTCCCTACCTCCGATCGACCGGAAGTTCTGGTGGAAGTCCGCTTGCCGGAAGGCACCAGCATCGAGACGACGAAAGCTGCGGTTACGAAGATCGAACACTGGCTCACCCAGCAGCCGGAGGCCAAGATCGTCACCAGCTATGTGGGCCAGGGAGCGCCGAGGTTCTATCTCGCTCTGTCGCCGGAGCTGCCTGATCCAGCCTTCGCCAAGATCGTCGTGCTGACTCCCGATGCGGAGGCGCGCGAGGCTCTGAAGCACAGGCTCCGTGAAGCGGTGGTCCAGGGACTTGCGCCGGAGGCCTATGTGCGCGCCACGCAGTTCGTCTTCGGTCCGCCCTCAGTCTTCCCGGTCGAGTTTCGGATCATGGGTCCCGAGCCATCGCAACTTTACAGTATTTCCGAAAAAGCTCTCGACATCATGCGTACCATTCCCGACGTGCGAGAGGCGAACCGTGACTGGGGAAATCGCACACCCGCGCTTCGCTATGTCCCGGATCAGGATCGGCTGAACCTCATTGGCCTGTCACCGGCGGAGGTGGGTCAGCAACTCCAGTTTCTCCTGACCGGCATTCCGGTCACGCAAGTCCGTGAGGACATCCGCAACATCCCCATCGTGGCTCGGAGCGCAGGGCGCGAGCGCTTGGATCCGGCGCGCCTGGGTGATTTCTCTCTGATGAGCCGGAGCGGCCGGCAAATTCCGCTCGATCAGGTCGGACACTCTGAAATCCGGCTGGAAGAGCCTATCTTGAAGCGGCGCGATCGTACGCCTGTCATCACTGTCCGCTCGGACATCAACGAGGCAACACAGCCTCCGGAAGTTTCAAGACAGATCATTACGGCCCTCAAGCCGCTCATCGAAACCCTTCCCGCCGGCTATCGCATCGAAATGGGCGGATCAATCGAGGAAGCCGCAAAGGCCAACGCCGCGCTTGCCACCATCTTCCCGATCATGATCGCCACAACGCTGATCATCATCATGCTGCAGGTGCGATCCTTCTCGATGTTGGCCATGGTTATGTTGACGGCGCCGCTTGGTCTCGTCGGCGTCGTGCCCGCGCTACTCATCTTCAACCAGCCCTTCGGCTTCAACGCCATCCTGGGGCTGATCGGATTGGCCGGCATCCTGATGCGCAATACCCTCATCCTGACCGAACAGATCAAGGAGAACAAAGCTGCTGGCCTCGACGACTATCACGCCGTTGTCGAGGCTACGGTCCAACGGACGCGCCCTGTGATCCTCACCGCGCTTGCAGCCGTGCTGGCATTTATCCCGCTCACCCATTCGGTTTTCTGGGGATCGATGGCCTACACGCTGATCGGCGGCACAGCCGTAGGCACCGTACTGATCCTGCTTTTTTTGCCGGCCCTCTACGCTACCTGGTTCCGGATTCGGCCCACAGCGTCGGCGGCACCAACCCCAGCGGTCACAATCGACTTCACAGCAATGCGAGCTTTGGAGGCTGCAGAATGATGTGGCTCAGCAGAAGGCGAAACGCCCGTGATGATTGCTCGAGGCAGGCTTCTTTGATGCAACGACTGTCCAGGCAACTGCATATCTGGGGCGAGGCGATGGCGGGGTTGGACGATCCACTGGGCGACTACCTCTCCAGATTGGACGAGCGAGTGCGCCGGCTCGAAGGTGAGGTGCAGGAGTTACGCGAACTGCCGTCCGTAAACGTTGCTGCTACCGGCACCATGTCGAGCACAGCTTCGCTGCAACAGCACAACCACAACACCGATCCGCGAGCTTAGGTCTCCTCAATCAAGGGGGGCGCAGATATCGCCACAGCGGTCACACTTACTCATATGAGCAACAAGAGGAGAGTACCATGCTCGCAATACCCGGATGGGAGCCGCAGAGTCTGAAGGTTTCTGACAAGCTGTCGTTGCGCTATGTGAGGATCGGCGACGGGCCGCCCCTCGTTCTCCTCCATACTCTTCGAACTCAACTCGAGTACTTCCGGGAATTAGCGCCACTCCTCGCTAAGACATACACGGTCTACGCTGTAGACCTTCCGGGCTTCGGCTATTCGTCGATCGACCCGTCAGCACCGTTGGACGAGCCCTATTTCCGTAAAGCCGTTGTCGGTTTCCTGGAGGCGCTCGATCTTCGCGACGTGACCATCGTGGGCGAATCCATCGGCGCCGTGCTTGCGCTGACGGTCGCGGCGGAGGTTCCTGAGCGAATTCGTGCTGTCTATCCCCTCAACACCTACGATTATGACACGAGGTTCGGTGATGGTGTTCGTCGGGGCAACTGGTTTGCGAACTTCATCGTTGGCGGCTTGGGGCTCCCCGTATTTGGGCCGATCGCCGGAGCCATGGAAGATCGCTTCGTCCTTGGAAAAATTCTGAGTGGCGGCTTTGCGGACCCTCGGAAATTACCGCCCGATCTCCTCACGGAATTCTCGGCCGTCAGCCGCCAGACAAATTACAGGCGCGGTGCCCGTAAAGTTTTCCTGCAATGGCGTTCATGGCCTAAAGCCCGAGAACTTTACTCGTTGGTCAAAGCCCCGGTCACACTTATCTATGGCGACAAGGACTGGTCTCGCATCCCTGATCGGGAGCGCACCAAGTCGGCCCTGAAAAACGCGCGCATGTTCACGCTGCCGAACTCGGGCCACTTCTCGGCCGTCGAGAACCCAAGAGCTGTCGCCGACATCATCTTGTCGTGATCACCAAAGTCATAGCACGCTATTCGCCGGCGCGACGCACAGCATGCTCGGATGCATTTGGAAGGAGTCGGCATGACCCAACAAGAAGTCATAATATGCGGAGCGCTGAGCCATGAATGAATCCATTGCCCCACGCTAGATGCATCACATCTGTTGCTCGCCCGCACAATGGCTGTTTAGGGCCATAAGGGTGCCTCAGCTAGAGTGCCAACAGTCGTTTGTTATCTGTGCGCTCCAGGGTACGATTTCGCCATGGCAAAGCTTACATCAACACTCTACGATCTCAGCGTTCCGGCCTTCCTGCAGACAGCGAGAGCCGTCGGAGGCTGTCTCGACCTTGCGACTAAACATTGCGCTGAGGCCGGGGCCGATCTGGAGGAACTCGTAAAGGCCCGCCTGTACCCCGACATGGCGCCTTTCCATTTTCAGATAGAAGCCCTGACGCATCATGCCAAGTGGGGCATAGAGGCTGCGAAAACCGGCGTATTCGCACCACCGCCTCTGGTCGGGGAGATGCCTTTCGTCAACCTACGGGTCATGGTCGGCGACGCAATAAGGGCGTTAGAGGCGTTGACGCCCGATGAGGTCAATAGCTGGTCTGGCCGCAAGCTTGATATTGAAATCTATCAACCGATCGACGAGGAGAATGCCACAACCTCGAGGTGGAGCCCTCGGACATTAGCCTTCACTCCGGAGACCTTTCTGCTCTCATACTCGCTACCCAACTTCTATTTCCATTCTGTGACCGCGTATAACATTCTGCGTACGCGAGGCGTTCCGCTCGGTAAGTTTCACTACCAGGGGCAACTCCGGGCCAAACCGGTCTAAATCGATGTCACATGCAGTGCGCCGGACGCGCGTGCCGTTGAGTATACGGGTGCGAAGTTGCCGCGTGTCAGAACAGATAGCAACACAACGCGCAATCGGACTGCCCTTGGATGCCGACGATCCGTGTGTGACTGTACCATATTGTGCACTATTCTCAGGCCCGCTTCGACGCTTCATTCTCCGCACTCTCGGACGCCACACGGCGCGGAGTTCTGGAACGGCTCGGGCGCAAAGACGCTTCGATCACGGACCTTGCCGAGAAATTCAACATGAACCTCACGGCATGAAGAAGCATATCGGTGTCTTGGTGCTAGCGGGCTCGTCACGACAGAGAAGGCCGGGCGCGTGTGGACCTGCGGGCTTGGCCTAAGTAGATTGGAAGAAGAGGCGGCGTGGATCGAGAACTACCGCCAGCTGTGGGCCGCACGCTTCGACGAGTTGGAAAAGGTTGTCGAGGATTTGAAGCCGTCGGAGAAAGTCAATGGGCGAAAAAAATGTTAGTGAGATCGCTGTCATGAAGAATCGTACGTCAGTGGAACGAAAATCCGAGCGTGAGTTCGTCGCCACGCGTACCATCAACGCCCCGCCGCGCATCGTATTCGAGGCATGGACCCGGGCCGATCTTTTCCAACGCTGGTGGGTTCCTAAGTCAATTGGCATGACGTTTGTGTCCTGCGAACTCGACGTTCGAGTGGGTGGCACGTACCGCCTCGTATTCCGCCATCCTGCCTTCCCGGAGCCTATGGCTTTCCACGGCAAGTACCTAGAAGTGACGCCGCCCTCGCGCCTCGTCTGGACCAATGAAGAAGCGGGCGGCGCCGGCCAGATCTCCACGCTCACGTTGGAGGAACGAGCTGGAAAAACACTGGTCGTCATGCACGACCTCTACCCCTCGAAGGAAGCGCTCGACGAAGCCATTGCCTCCGGGACTACGGGCGACGGAACGGACGAGACGTTTGACCAACTCGAAGAGCTTCTCGCATCCATGGGTGGAAGCGTGGGAGGAGCGTGATGCCGTGACTCGAAAGGAATGACGCGGCGTGGCCCCGTCGATGGGCAACGGCGGACAAGCCATATCGACGCCTTCGACTTCCGCTTAGGGCCATTAGGAGACCAAATCTTGATGAGCTGCAGCGAGTTCCACATCTCTTAGCTGCGGACTTGCCCCCGCGCCATCCAAGCTTAGCCAGTGCGGTCGTCATCACTCGCAGCTTCGGGCGCATCCTTCTCGAACTCGATCTTCTTGTAGAAGACGACGAGCGAAGCTGTCTCACCCTTGCGGACCTGGCACCCTGCTTCGCTGAATTGTTTGTGCAGTTCCCCAAACAGGTGTGGAATAGCCGCGAAGTTCGGCTTTAACCCACAAACTCACATCAATGATTTGGCAGAAGCCAATGAGTCGCCAGATGTAAGACAGCTGCGAGTGTTCAAGGGAAGGATGCACGCACAGCACTTGACCCTCACAAATAAATCACGGTTCTTTGCAATGTGTGCGAGTGTGGAGGTGGAGCGGGGCGGATATGGACATGTCAGCGGTGGGTAAGTAACGGTGCGCCATCATAGGGTGCAGAGCAATCTCATCGCTGACGCTCGTACTCGGCTTCATGGCCTGCATGTCCGCCGCAAACATGTCCGCCTACGCAACTCCCGCATGCAAGCCTGCCCGCACGACCGAACTCTCCGACACGTATCGTTTCTCTAAAGTCGCCGCCAATCATCAGCAGTATTACCCCATGGCGCGAACGCTCGAAGCCCGAAACGCAGCGCGCGCACGAGTGGCCGGAGGCTCGGCCGGGACGTCAGGAAGCGCGGAGCGGGCCCACGCCGAACAGGCCATCGAAGCCGCTTTTGACATCTTGAACCGGGCCAATCTCTTCATCGCACTCGATGTTGCGATTGGCTGGTCGATTGTCGAGCCGCAAACGTCTGAGAGGGCGATAAGGCGTGCTCGTAAAGCGCGGCGCGAGTTCTGGAATGCTTTCGCTTGCAAGTTTGCGGACGGTGCGGTGATGCCGGCACCCGGCTCACTCGACCAGTTCCGGGGTATGCTGCCCCGGCGTGTGCAGCACTTGAACCGCGACATGACGAGCCTGCGCACCAAATCCGGCCGCGCCCGCGCAGAGCAGACCCTCATAAGACTCCGAGACGCACTTCTGCGTGCCGTACAGGGTCTGTTACTTGCTCCGCCAGCTTTGCCGACGATGGCGGAAGCGGGCGGCGGGAACATGCTTGAAGCCGTTTCAGTCGCCGCCGAGCGCATGGTGCGCGCGACCGACGAAATCAAAATGGTGACGGGCGGTATAAGGCTGCAGCACGAGGACGTTCTGGCTCGCGCCGATGTTCTGGCGCGGGTCTATCTGAATGAAAAAGCCGCGGGGCGGAGCACGACGGCGGCGATCCAGCATCACTTGAGTGAAGCGGCATACGCCGCTCAGGCGCTGCAACTCTGGAGGGCGAAGGGCTCAGGCCCAACCTCGGTCTCGTCGTCGAAGTGGCCAGCTGGCCCGCGGTCGCTGGTGCTCTCGTTAGATCCCAGATTCCGGCGCGGTGCGGGCGGATCATCGATCAAGCTCGCGTTTTGAGATGCTGTGAGCTACATATGGGGCGTGGAAACCATCCGTAGGATGAACATGATCCGACCGTTTTTCGCAGTGGCTAGGCCTCCTATCGCATTTCTTCCAATGGTGTTTTGCCTTTGTTTGCTGGTTGCCATGCCCGCGGGCGCCGACAGCAAGTCTTGGCTGGTTTATGGTCAGAACCATCAGAGCCATCGCTTCAGTGAGCTAGAGAAAATCAACAAGTCGAACGTCGACAAGCTGAGGCCCGTATTTGTTGTTTCGACAGCCGGAAAACTCGCGGGTCTCACCTCCACACCGTTGTTCAGCGATGGCATGCTGTATTTTAGTGCAGACTACTCACGTGTATTTGCCGTGGATGCTCGAACTGGCGCCGTACGATGGAAATTTGAACCTGAGTATGACGAGGATGTGCTTTCGTCCCTGTGCTGCGGTCCGGTAAATCGCGGCATCGCCCTGCACCAAGGCAAGGTCTTCGTCGCAACGCTCGATGCAAAGCTCGTTTCACTTAACGCTCTGGACGGCAAGGTTCTCTGGTCACAAAGCGTCAGTGAAGGTGACGCGAATGTTTCGGCGACAATGGCGCCAATGGTGATACGAGATCACGTGATCGTCGGTGTATCCGGCGAGGATTTCGGCGTGCGCGGCAACTTGAAGTCCTTCAATGCGCATACGGGTGCGCTGGAGTGGACAACCTACACAATACCGTCCTCAGGCGAACACGGCAGCGAGACTTGGTCCGGGGATTCTGCCAAACTCGGAGGCGGCACCGCCTGGATGACAGGCTCCTATGACCCGGAGTTAAACCTGGTCTATTGGGGCACCGGCAGCCCAGCCGCAGCTTTCGCCGAGACGCGCGCTGGCGACAACCTTTGGACGAATTCGCTGCTGGCAATCTCACCGGATACCGGCCGTATCGCGTGGGGTTTTCAGTTCACTCCGAATGACAGTTGGGGATACGACGGTATTGGCCCCCCTGTTCTCGCCGATATTGCCGGCAATGGCTTGCCGTTGAAGGTTGCTGTGCAATCGAACCGCAATGGATTCCTATATATCATCAACCGTGAAACCGGCCAATTTCTGCACGCAACGCCCACGATTGAAGGCATCAATTGGACGAAGGGCATCGACGAGACCGGGCGCCCCATCGTCGTCGACGCCATGCGTCCCAAGATCGGCGGACCGCCAGTCGGCCCGATCATACCCTCGTCCGAGGGGGGATCGAACTGGTTCCCGATGGCCTTCGATCCCGGGCAGGGGGTCGTCTACCTGAATACCAATTACTGGGGGATGGTCATCTCCCCGTCGACTGATGTTCGGAATGGTCAGCCGCCTGACTCCACAACTCGGAATGTCCGGCTTGGCGACTGGATCGGGCAGACGAAGGCTTATGATCTGCGTGCACGACGCTGGCTCTGGGAGCGCCGCAGCCCGCTGCCGGTGGTCTTCATCACCGGCCATGGCGATGTGCCGATGGCGGTGAACACCATGAAGAAGGGCGCGATGGACTTCAT
>WBZP01006963.1_pt1 | contig 11027 bp, 9 predicted proteins | sample 5204301 | NCBI WGS metagenome assembly WBZP01 (sample SAMN12412401, study PRJNA552823) | activated sludge metagenome | isolation source: activated sludge from nitrification reactor of wastewater treatment plant... | place: USA: Pennsylvania | collected 2017
AGTGCCGGGCCCTGGAGCGCGATGGGCACCACGAGCACCGTGAGCGCACGACCTCGGGCGGCCAGGCCAGGCCCCACGAGCACCAGGGCCAGCGCCGCGAGCGCCACAGGCACCAGGAGCACGGGGATGAGCGCCCCGAGGATCGCGCCGCCGAGGGCTGTCGCGGCGGCCGCCGTGAAGGTGGCGTCGCGGCGGGCGATCTGGGCGATACCGGCGGCGACGAGGGGCAGCATGATGTGTGCGAGCACGACGGTGACCCGCCCGGAGCTCACCGAGGCGGCCAGCACGCCGCTGGTGCCCCACACGAGAGCCGCGAGCGCCCGGGGCCAGGGCGCTCGGGTCACCACCCGCCCTGCGAGGTATGCCGCGGCGGTCGCCAGCGGCATCGCGAGGAGCAGCACCCAGGCCACCACCACCGACGCCGGTGACCGCCCGTCGGCGACATAGGGCAGTCTTTCGGCGAGCCAGGTGAGGGCGGCGAGAACGGCGGCCTGCGGCCCGGCGGCGTCCGGCGAGCCGAGCCCGGCGCCCTGCCAGCCGTCCCGATAGGCGTGCCAGAGGCCGGCCGCGTCGGTGCTCACCCGCGCGAGCTCGCCGCCGGCGAGCCCGTCGCCTCGGGCATCGAGCAGCCCACCCCGAAGGCTGTCCACGAGCCCGACGCCGGCGACGAGGCCGGCGGCGGTAGTGGCGAGCACGCCGGCATGGGTGAGGATCCGCTGCGGCAGCGACGCCGGCAGGACGGTGAGGTCCTCTGCCTCTTCGGCGACCGGTCCGCTCTCCACGGCCCCGAGCGCCGCCGCGGAGCCCGGGTCCTCGACGCGGCGTTCGGGGGTGAGCGAGTCGTGCACCCGCTCCAGCCCGAGACGCACCGCCTCGCGCCAGCTCACGAACAGCGTGGCCAGGTCGCGGCGGCGCAGGGCGCGGCGGCGGCGGAACCGCCACCGGGCCTGGACCGCGGCGATCGGGTGGGCCAGCGCGCGCAGGTCGGCGAGCTCGACGAGGGCATGGGCAGGCCGTTTGAGCAGCAGTAGCCCCAGCGCGCTGAGCAGGCTGGAGACGATGAGCCAGACCGACAGCAGCGGCACCGCCCACCCGCCGCACCGGGCCAACGCCACCCGCCGAGCGGCCACGCGGGCGGCCGTCCGGGAGGCGATCGTGTCGGTGCGCGGGGTGCCGTCCGCGGCATACCGGCCGGCATCGCGCACGGTCGCGGCCGGGACGACGACGACCCGCTCACCGGCGAGTTGAGCCCGCCAGCCCAGGTCGAGGGCGGCCGCAGCGACCCCGAGAGCCGGCTCGAAGCCACCGATCCGCTCGAACAACCCGCGCCGGATCAGGACCGCCGGCAACCCGACGCACAACACGTCGGAGCGCGTGTCGAACTGACCCTGGTCGGGCTCACCCGACGCGGGCCAGGAGATCACCCGGCCGGCGCGGGTCACCAACTGGCCGACTTCGAGCAGCCGGCGGGGGTTGACCCAATCGAGCACCTTCGGCCCGGCAACGCCGACCGACGGGGAGCGACGCACCGCTCCCACGAGCTCGGCCAGGGCCTGCGGGTGAGGCGCAGTCGCATCGGTGAGCAGCCAGAGCCACTCCTCACCCGACTCGGCGCCGCGTTCGCTCGCGCCAGCGGTGCCCTCCATGACGGCGGCGCCGGTGCGACGCGCCGAGTCGGCCAGGGCCCGGGGCACGATCCGGGTGAGCTCGCCGGCCAGGCGCTCGTCGGTGTCGGTGAGCTCGGTGATGTGCAGGTCGGGCACCGCCGCAGCGAGAGCCGCGTGCGCACGCACGAGATCGGCGCACTCGGCGGTGGGCACATAGACGAGCAGCCGCTCCGGTGGGCGGGTCTGGGCAGCCAGGGCGTCGAGGGTCTGCGGCAGCCAGGGGCCAACGTCGCGGACGCTCAGGATAGTGGTGACGACCGGCAGTGCGGGCCTGCGGGCATGGCGACGTCCACCAAGGCCATCGCCCCCCGGGTTGCTGCCCGGGACGCCGGCGTCCGATCCCGGGTGATCGGGATCGCCGGCGGGGGCTGCGCGGTCGGGATCTGCGCCGGTATGCGGGGTGAGCAGGGCAGTCATTCGGCTCCTCGGGGTGGCACGGACCGGACGGCCCGCGGGCCGACGCTCAGACGGCTCGCTTCTTCAACTTGCGGCGCTCGCGCTCGGACAACCCGCCCCAGATGCCGAACCGTTCGTCGTTGGCCAGGGCGTACTCCAGGCACTCGACCCGCACCTCACAGCCGATGCAGACCTTCTTCGCCTCACGCGTGGAGCCGCCCTTCTCGGGGAAGAACGCCTCCGGGTCGGTCTGGGCGCACAGGGAGCGCTCCTGCCACCCCAACTCCCCCTCGGGCCCGACGTCCGTCGGCACCAACATGAGTTCGTGCATCTCGCCCTCCTCGACCCGTCCGTGCGTGGACTCCATGTGTGGGCCCGGAGGTCGTCACCGATCCCCGAGCGAGCGCTCACGGGTCCACCCGACCCACGATGTGAACGACACTGGTGGAATTACACGCGTGTCATACCCCTTTCGTCAAGCCGACATCTGCTATTCGTGCCCCGCCGCCCCCGGCCGATGGGGGTCACGGGCCGATCGCGCCTCGGCGCGCCGCGCTCGGACGGACCTCGGCGCGGCGTAGCCTGACGGGCTGCCAGACTGCCGCCATGCACTTCACCGCACTGTCCGGCGGGGTTGGGGGCGCCCGATTCCTGCGCGGCCTGCTCGCCCATCTGGACCGCACCCCCGAGCTGGCCGGCTCCACGGTCACCGTGATCGGCAACACCGGCGACGACATCACCCTCTTCGGGCTGCGGGTCTGCCCCGACCTCGACACGGTGCTCTACACCCTCGGTGGTTCGGTCCACGACAGTCAGGGTTGGGGCCGGGCCGACGAGACCTTCGCCGCGCAGGCCGAGCTCACCGCCCTTGGCGTGCCACCGGACTGGTTCGGCTTGGGCGACAAGGACTTCGGCACCCACATCGCCCGTTCGCTGTGGCTCGGCCAAGGTCTCGGACTCAGCGCGGTGACGGCCCGGTTGGCGGCGCGGTGGGGGCTGCCCGAGCGGGGGGTCACCGTGCTCCCGATGACCGAGACCCCGGTGGAGACCCATGTCGTGGTCGACGAGGGTGCCGGACCGACTGCCGTGCACTTCCAGGAATGGTGGGTGCGGATGCGCGCCGCGACACCGGCCCAGCGTTTCGTCGTCGTCGGGATGGAGCGCGCCGTCCCGGCCCCCGGGGTGCTCGACGCGATCCGCTCGGCCGACGTCGTACTCCTGCCGCCGTCCAACCCGGTCGTGTCGATCGGCATCATCCTCGGCGTCCCCGGGGTGCGCGATGCCCTCCGCGGCACCCGGGCCCCGGTCATCGGCGTCTCGCCGATCGTCGCCGGCCGCCCGGTCCGCGGCCACGCCGACGCCTGCCTGCGGGCCATCGGGATCGCACCGACCCCGATGGCGGTCGCCGGACTGTATGCCGATTTCCTCGACGGCTGGCTGGTGGCCGACACCGACACGGGGCTTGACGCCGATGCCGCTGGTCTCGACGGGCGCCTCGTCGTGCGCGCCCGGCCGTTGCTCATGCCCGACCTGTACGCCGCCGCCGACCTGGCCGGCGCGGCGGTCGATCTCGGCCGTGAGCTCGCCACGCGATGACCGGCGCTCCGGCCGAGCTGACCATCCGCGCGCTGCGCGGCATACCGGAGGTGCGGGCCGGCGACGACCTCGCCGCCCTGCTGCTGACCGGGGTGCAGCACGCCGGCACGACACTCGCCGAAGGTGACCTGCTCGTCGTGTCGAGCAAGATCGCCTCGAAGGCCGCGGGCCTCACCGCGCCACCCCCAGACAAGGCCGACATCGTTGTCACCGAATCGGATTCAGTGGTGGCTGAGCGACAGGTGACAGCGGCCGACGGGGTCAGCGCCGCCCGGGTGACCCGGGTGGTCCGCGCGAAGGCCGGCCCGGTGATGGCTGCCGCCGGTGTCGACGCGTCGAACACCGGCGGTCGCGACATGCTCCTGCTGCTGCCTCGCGACCCCGATGCGGTATGCCGCAACCTGCGCGCCGCGCTCCGGGCCGCCACCGGGGTCCGTGCACTCGGCATCGTGCTCAGCGACACGGCGGGTCGGGCCTGGCGGGTCGGGCAGACCGACTTCGCCCTGGGCGCCGCCGGAGTGCGGGTGCTCGACGACCTGCGCGGCGGGCTCGACGCCGACGGCCGCCCCCTGGAGGTCACCGCGCGGGCGATCGCCGACGAGGTCGCCGCCGCCGCCGACCTCGTGAAGGGGAAGGCCGACGGCATACCAGCGGTGCTCGTGCGCGGGCTCGGCCGGTTTCTCACCGCGGGCGACGCCGAGGCGGGCGCCGACGCGGAGTCCGACCACGGCGCAGGCAGCGGCGCCCGCTCCTTGGTGCGGCACGGACCGGGTGACTGGTTCGCCCTCGGCGCCCAGGAGGCGGTGCGGGCTGCGCTGGGGGTCGACCCTGGCTCGGCGCTTGCGCAAGCCGTCGGCATCCGCCCGGTCGGGCGGGATTCTCTTGCCGCCCAGGTGGATCGGTCGGTCGGCGTGGCGTTGGCGACCGATCTGGCCGGCCCTGCGGCGGTGGGGGTCGACGTCGGCGAGCACCGGCTGGAGGTCACCGGCGACGACCCGCTCGTCGTCGGCCTGATCGCCGCCCGGTTGTCCACGGCCCTGCTCGGCGAGGGCGTCCCGCACGAGGTGGCGGTGGACGGCGGGCGGGTGCTCCTGTCGCTGCCGCCGGCCGCTCCGGCCGAGCCCGGGCAGTAGCCGGCGGGTCCGGGCATAGTGGTCCGCAGATCCGCCGGTCAGCGCGGCAAGTGGGTGGGCAGGGCCATCCGCGGTGCATGACGCGGGTGGGCGGCGCCGGAGAGCTCCAGCAGTCGTTGCACTCGGTATCGGTGCCCGGCATACGGCTGGAGCAACTCGGCCAGGCCGGCGTCATCGAGCTCGACCCCGGTGAGCGCCCAGCCGATACTGCGGGCTACGTGATAGTCGCCGAAGCTCACCGCGTCGGGGTCGCCGAGCGCGCGATGGGCCACCTCAGCTGCAGTCCACTGCCCCACTCCCGCAACGGTTCTCAACGCAGCACGGGCCTCCGGCGGGGTGCGCCCAGTGAGCCGCTCCAGGGAGGGGCCGAGCGCACACACTCGCATCACCGTCGCCGAGCGACCGGGGTCGACCTGCGCCCGCAGCCACTCCCAGGACGGTATGCCGCGCCAGCCCCGCGGGCCGGGCGGCACGACCAGGCCGGCGTCGGCCCAGGGCCCCGGAGCCGGCTCGCCATGGCGCTGCACGAGCCGCCGGTAGGCACCGAAGGCCTCCTTGCCGGTCACCCGCTGCTCCATGATCGCGGGCACCAGCGCGTCGAGCACGAGCCCGCTGGCCGGCACCCGCCACCCGGCGAAACGCCGCGCCGCCGCCGCCACCGGGGTGTGGTGCGCGACGAAACCTTCGGCCGCATCGCCCTCACCCAGCGCGGCCGGGGCCTGCTCCAGCGCCCACTGCGCGCCGGCGCCCCAGGCCCGCGCCCGCACCCGCGCATCCCTTGGGGCACAATGGTATTCGACGGTGGCCGGCCCCTCGGGAGTCTGGATGCCGCGCACCACCGCTGCGTCGGCGCCGATCCGGAAGGTCGGGTCGCTGCCACCGCGCCGGTGCACGCCGAGCACCGCGAGCAGTTGCAGCGGCCGTGCCGAGCGCCACTCACGGAGCGCGGGGGCGGCAGGCGGCATACCGGGAAGTCTCACATGCGCCCGCGGCATACAGTGGCCCCGTGCCCAGCCTCCGTCCCGCCGACGTGCTCGCCGCGCTGAGCCGCGCCGACGCCACGGCGCCCCGGTTGACCCACTACGACGACACCACCGGGGAGCGGATCGAGTTGTCCGCCCGCACCCTCGGCAACTGGGTCGCCAAGGCCGCCAACCTGCTGCAGGACGACGCCGACGCCGGCCCCGGCACGAGCGTCGGGCTCGACCTGCCGGCGCATTGGCGGGCGGCCTACTGGGCGCTGGCCACCTGGTCGGTCGGGGCGACACTCGTGGTCGGCGACGCGGCCGGGGCCGCCGACGTCGTCGTCACCACGTCACCCGAACTAGCCTCCGCCGCAATGGAGGACGGCCGGTATGCCGTGCTCGTCACCCTCGCGGCGTTGGCCCGGCGCAACCCAGCCGCTCCCCCGGGCGTCGTCGACGAGGCCGCGGAACTGGCCAACCAGCCCGACGTCTTCGACGCCCTCAACGAGTGGGGGGACGGCGACCCGGCGTGGCGGGCACCGGGCCCGGCGGACGCGGCATACGGGCAACTGGTGCGCGCGGAGGCGCACCCGGCCGGCACCCGCGCGGTCGTCCCCGACGCGCTGGGCCCGATGCTGCGGGCCGCCCTGGACGTGTGGGCAGTAGGCGGCTCGATCGTGCTGCTGCACGACGCGCTCGGCGACCAGACGAAGCGCCTGGCCGCCGAGCGTGTGACGGTGGATCTGCGGGCCTGAGCGCGCTGGTCAGTCCTCGATCGGTCCGGTGTGCAGGTCGACCGTGAACTCCGGCTCGGTCGCCGCCGTGACCTCCTGGAGGGTGACACCGGGGGCGAGCTCGCGCAGCACGAGGCCGTGTTCGGTGATGTCCATGACGGCCAGGTCGGTGATGATCCGATGCACCACCCGCTTGCCGGTGAGCGGCAGCGAGCACTCCTTGACGATCTTGAAGCCGCCGTCGCGGGCGCTGTGCTCCATGAGGACGATGACGTGCTTGGCGCCGTGCACGAGGTCCATGGCGCCGCCCATCCCCTTGACCATCTTGCCGGGGATCATCCAGTTGGCGATGTCACCGCTCTGGCTCACCTGCATCGCCCCGAGGATGGCCGCGTCGACCTTGCCGCCGCGGATCATCCCGAAGCTCGTCGCGGAGTCGAAGAAGGAGGCCCCGCGGCGCACCGTGACGGTCTCCTTGCCGGCGTTGATGAGGTCGGGGTCCTCCTCACCGTCGACGGGGTAGGCCCCGACTCCGAGGATGCCGTTCTCGGACTGCAGGACGATCTCGACGTCGTCCGGCACGTAGTTGGGCACCAGCGTCGGCAGGCCGATGCCGAGGTTGACGTAGTTGCCATCGTGCAGCTCGAGGGCGGCCCGCTGGGCCATCTGCTCCCGGGTGAGGGCCATCAGCTCTCTCCGTCCACGTTCTCGAGGTCCTCTGAGCCGGCGCCCGCGTAGGACGGGCGTGGGCTGACCGTACGCTTTTCGATCCGCTTCTCGCGCACCTGGGCCCGGGAGATCGGCAGCACCCGCTGGACGAACACGCCGGGCAGGTGGACATGGTCGGGGTCGAGGTCGCCGGCGTCGTAGAGGTGTTCGACCTCGGCGACGGTGACCCGCCCGGCCATCGCCGCGAGCGGATTGAAGTTGCGGGCCGACTTGTGGAAGATCAGGTTGCCGTGGCGGTCGCCGACGGCGGCCCGCACGAGCGCGAAGTCCGCGACGATGGCCTGCTCGAGGACGAACTCCTCGGTGTGCCCGTGCCAGCCGAACTGGCGGGTCTCTTTGGGCGGGGAGGCGATCTCGACGCTGCCGTCCGCGGCATACTTCCACGGCATCCCGCCCTCGGCGACCTGGGTGCCGACCCCGGTCATCGTGAAGAACGCTGGGATGCCCGCGCCGCCGGCGCGCAGCCGTTCGGCCAGGGTGCCCTGCGGGGTGAGCTCGACCTCCAGCTCGCCCTGCAGGTACTGCCGGGCGAACTCCTTGTTCTCCCCGACGTAGGAGGAGACCATCCGGCGGATCCGCCGGTCGCGCAGCAGGATGCCCAACCCCCAGTCGTCGACGCCGCAGTTGTTGGAGAAGACCTCGAGGCGATCGATGCCTGCGTCGTGCAGGGCCTGGATGAGCACCGACGGTATGCCGCAGAGGCCGAAGCCGCCGACAGCGAGCGACATCCCCGAGGTGATGCCGGCGATCGCCTCGGCCGGTGAGGAGACGACTTTGTCCATGGCGGTGACTCTATCCGCCGGCCGGTCTGCGCGGGTGGGCCCGGTGCGCTGGGGTCATCCAGGTCACAGTGCTTCCACGTCGGAAAACCTGCGGTGGAACTCGCGGTGAACGCGGGATGAACGGCACACTAGCGGGGTGCCCCGCCTCAACGCCTCGACGATGCTGCCAGGTGTCGCCCGGCTGCGCGGCTACCGACGTCGGCAGCTGCCCGGTGACATCCTGGCGGGCCTGCTCGTCGCCGCGTTGGCGGTGCCCCAGGCGCTCGGGTATGCCGTGGTGGCCGGCGTGCCGGTGCAGGTGGGTCTCTACACGATCCCCCCAGCGCTGCTGGCCTATGTGCTCTTCGGCTCCTCGCGGGTGCTCTTCATGGGACCGGTCTCGACGGTCACGGTGCTGTCCGGCTCCGTCGTGCGCGGCCTGTCCGGTGGCGATTCGGTCATGGCGATCCGGCTCACCAGCGCGTTGGCCGTGCTCGCCGGCATCGTCCTGCTCGGCGCCGGCCTGCTGCGGGTCGGCTGGGTCGCCCAGTTCCTCAGTGCGCCCATCGTCACCGGCTTCGTCACCGGGCTCGTCGTGCTCATCGTCGTCGGCGAGATCCCCGGTCTGCTCGGGGTGGCCAGCCCCGGCGGGGCCCTGTTGGAGCGGTTCGTCGGGCTGGTGCAGAGCGTGCCGAACGCCCAGCCGGCCACGCTGGCCGTTGCGGTCGGTGCCCTCGTGCTGCTCTTCGGCGGGTCCCGGTTGGTGCCGCGGTTGCCCTGGTCGCTGTTCGTGCTGGCCCTGGGCATCGTCGCCTCCCAAGTGCTGGATCTGCGCGGTCAGGGTGCCGCAGTGGTCGGGCCGGTGCCCACCGGCCTACCGATCCCCCAGCTGCCCATCGTGCCGATCTCCGACGTCGGCGCCCTCGTCACGGGCGCCTTCGCGATCGCCGCCGTCGGCATCGCCGAGGGCCTGGCCGCCGCCAACACGTTCGCCTCCGTCGAGGACGACCTCGTCGACGACTCCGAGTTCATCGCCAACGGCGCTGCCGACATCGCCGCGGGCCTCTTCGGGGGCATGGGGGTGGCCGGCAGCCTGTCCAAGACCGCCGCGAACGCCCGAGCCGGGGCCAGCACCCAGGTGTCGAGCATCGCCGGAGCCGTGGCGGTCCTGCTCGTGCTGCTCTTCGCCACCGGGCTGCTGGCACCGCTGCCTAAGGCCGTCCTGTCCGCCATCGTCATCCACGCGGTGTGGGGCCTGGTGCAGCCGGGCCGGTTCCGTCGCTACCAGAGCATCCGGCGCAACGACTTCGCCGCCTCGATCGTCGCCCTGCTCGGGGTGCTCGTTGCGGGGCCGCTCAACGGCCTCATCGTCGCGATCGCCCAGTCGCTACTCGGGCTGATCTACCGCTCGATGCAGGTGCACATCGACGAGATGGGCAAGGTGCCCGGTGAGAAGGCCGCCTGGGGCGCGATCGCCCACGACCCGGCCCGCAAGACCGTGCGCCGTATCTGTGTGCTGCGCCCCGACGGACCGATCTTCTGGGCCAACGCCGCCGAAGTGATCACCCGGATCGAGCACATGGTCGACGAGCGTCACGATGCGCGCGCCCTGCTGCTGGACCTCGAGGCGACCAACCAGCTCGACACGACGACCGCGGAGCGCCTCGTCGAGATGGTCAAACGGATGCGTGAGGCCGGCGTCGAGGTCTACTTCGTGCGCATCTTCGGCAACGTGCGCACCGTGCTGACCCGCAGCGGGGTCTTCGACCTGGTCGGCGAGGGCAAGTTGTGGCACTCCATTTCGGCCGGCGTCAAGGCGGCCAAGGCCGACGTCACCGAACGGCGCCACCAGGAGGTCTTCGACCCCGGTGAGATGTGGGATCCGTTCGAGGACATCCACGAGGACGAGGACGCCTGGGCCGACGAACCGACCGAGGGCGAGGAGGAGGTCATCCGCTCCTCCTTGGAGCGCTTCAGCCGCGAGTCGGCCGGCGAGACGCACGACGCGGTCGAGAACGACGGACGGGCCTGGGGCGAACGCCCGGCCTGACTGGCTCGCCCGCTCGCGCGCTGAGAGAGCGCGCGTGGGGGCGTCGTAGGTGGTGTGTCAGCACTCCCAGCGACGACATCATCGGCGCTTTCTCGCCGCGCGGCCGTCGCACGAGCAGGTCACCACGTATTCGACTCAGCCGGCGCGCATCCGCCGGTGCAACAGCCGATACACCGTATGCCGCGCGCGCGCCAACCCGGTGGCCATCAGCGCACCGCGGCGCAGGTCGCCGCGGGACACCAGCCCGGGTGCCCGGGCGGCGAGCGCGTCGTGGAAGGCGCGCACCTGCTGTGCCTGGCGGTCGGCCAGCTCGACGCTCCACTGCTGGTCGCTGACCCGGAAAGCAGCGAGGCTACGGTCCACGGCATACAGGTCACCGCGCAGCAGCACGAGGGCATAGGTGGCCTCGTCGATGACGTACGGGAAGTCGGCCCACCAGCCGCCGACGGCGACGAGGTCGGCTCGGCGCATCAGGACGGCAGCCGGTTCACCGAAGATGTTCGTGCCGGCCCGAACCGTGCGCCGAATCGCGACGCGCCCTTCGTGCAGTCCGCGGATCCGCGACATTCCGCGCCCGCCGAGCACGAGCCTGCCCTGCGCGTCGACGATGTCCCGGCGGGCGCACACCAGGCTGACCTGGGGGTGGGCATCCATCGCATCGACCTGCTCGCGCAGACAGGTGGGGTGGAGCAGATCGTCACCGCAGACGAGCTTGACGAACTCCCCCCGGGCCACGTCGGTGACCGCCTGCCAGTTGGCCGGGGCTCCCCCACCCGGTGGGGTCCGCCACAGGGTGACGCGTGGGTCCGCGGTGAACCGGGCCAACGCCTCCCAGGTGCCGTCCGTCGAGCCGTGGTCGGCCACGAGCAACTCGAAGTCGGGGTAGGTCTGGGCCAGGATCGACTCGATGGTCGCCTCGACGAAGGCGACGTTCTGATAGGTGGGTACGACGACCGACACCCGTGGCGGGGTCATCCGCGACCCTCCGGACGCCGG
>WBZP01006964.1_pt1 | contig 11026 bp, 9 predicted proteins | sample 5204301 | NCBI WGS metagenome assembly WBZP01 (sample SAMN12412401, study PRJNA552823) | activated sludge metagenome | isolation source: activated sludge from nitrification reactor of wastewater treatment plant... | place: USA: Pennsylvania | collected 2017
TCTGACTCCGCCGGCTGGAGACAAACCCGCGTTGCTGACGCACCGCGAAGTCGAGACGGTCTTCCACGAGTTCGGCCACCTGCTGCACCACCTGCTCGGCGAGGTGCCGTACAAGTCGCTCAACGGCGTGAACGTGGCGTGGGATTTTGTCGAACTGCCCTCGCAGATCCTGGAGAACTGGACGTGGGAACGCGACGGGCTCGATCTGTTCGCGAGGCACTTCGAGAGCGGCGCGGGCAACGTATAGTGGACGAGCACTTCCTAAACTGCTTGCAGGGGAGACCTCGTCGATGAGCGAGAGGCCGCGCATGCCAAGGATGCCCATCAGCGCCTGACACTCGCGCGGCGGGCGGATACCGAAATCGATGAGGGTGGCGCCCGACGCCATCTCAAGTCCGAGGCCGAGGCGATCTTCATTGCCAAGCAGAACCTGGCGTAGCCGCGCGGTATCCTCGATCATCGACAAAACGATGTCGCAGGAAAAGGCGATGTCGGTCGGCGTCGCAACGGGCTCGATCAGCGAGCCGGGCGCGGTGCGCCCCGCAGCCGAAGGCGTATGGATCAGGACGCGGCGGCCCGAAGCGGTCAGACGCGCCGCCAATAGATCGGCGCTGCGATCGTCAGCCAAGAGGCCAAGGGGTTTGTCGCGCACATTGCTCACCGGCCTTCGCGCCACCATGCGAGCGCCATCAGTGCCAGCAGTGCCGACAGCGCCATCAGCCCGGTGAACATCGGCGTCAGCTTGACACCGCGGGTCAGGAACGCCTCACGATCCTTGAGGCCCATCCAACCCGAGCCGGCCAGCACCTTGACGTTCGACATCATCGAAATGCGCGGCACCTCCACCGTCGATCCGCCGGAGATGAGCGATTGCGGCGCTGTCCAGAACACGCCGCCTCCGGTCGCTTCCGCAATCGGCTTCATGCGCGCGTCGGTCGCGACCACCTCGCTCATTTCGCGCGGATCCTCGACGCCCGCATTGGCCACCGCGGTGATGACACCGAACGGGCCGGCGGTCTCTGCCTTGTAAAGGCCGGGCCGCTTGACATCGACGGTCTGGCGCCAGATGCCCGGTTCAGACGACGTGAGTTCGACATTCGACGTCTCGCCGCCCGGACCCAGAAGTTTGACGGCGCCGACCGTCTCTTCCATCGAATGGCGTTCCAGCGTCAGCTTCAAACCGCGCGCAGTCGCGATCAGCCGTTCTTCTTCAAGATCGGGTTCCTTCATCAGCCAATGCGACAGGCGCCGCAGCAGATCGGTGTGCGGCCCACCGCCTTCATATCCGCGCGCCCACAGCCAGGCATGATCGGAGGTGAGCAGGGCGACACGGCCCTTGCCCTTGCGGTTGAGGATCAAAAGCGGCTTGTCTTCGGCGCCCGTCATCACCACGCGTCCACTCTCGGGCCGCACCTCCGCCTGACGGAACCAGCGGCCCCAAGTTGGTTGAGACGATGCCGGTTGAGACGTGCCGGATGTGGCGGACGCATCGGCCACCTGCCCCAGGTTCGAACCGGGCAGGCCCTTGGTCACCGGATGCTTCTGTCCGTCGCCACTCACCTTGGCCTTGAACGGCGCTTCGATCACCCGGCCGGTCGGAACGCCGGGCAAGACCGGCGCCAGCGGCGTGCGATAGATCGAGAAGTTCTTGGCATAGTCATCACCGGCAGCGACCAGCAGCGCCCCGCCGTGCTGATCGACGTAGCGGGCGATGTTGTCGTAGTACAGAAGCTGCAGGATACCCTTGTGCTCGTAGCGGTCGAAGATGATGAGGTCGAAATCCTTGATCTTCTCCGAGAAAAGTTCGCGCGTCGGGAAGGCGATGAGCGAGAGCTGATTGATGGGCGTGCCATCCTGCTTTTCCGGCGGCCGCAGAATGGTGAAGTGGACGAGATCGACGGCGGCATCGGATTTCAAAAGATTTCGCCAGGTACGTTCACCTGCATGCGGCTCGCCCGATACCAGCAGAACGCGCAGGTTCTCGCGCACGCCTTCGGCGGCGATGACCACGCGGTTGTTGGCGGGTGTCAGTTCTTCAGGAGCCGGTTCAAGTTCGATTTCGACGATGTTTTGGCCCGTGTGCGGGAACGGCATGTCGATCTTGACCGGCGTGCCGATTTGCGTGCGCACGGTCTCGTCCTCGCGGCCTTCGCGCCTCACTTTCAGCGTCACCGGGCCTTGCGCGGCGGGCGCCTTGCCGTTCTCGCGCACGGCAATCTCGATCGGCCGGGATTGTCCGACGAGGCCATAGCGCGGCGCTTCGATCGTTTCGATGCGGCGGTCGAACTCGCCGGGCTTGCCGGTGAGCAACGTATGCACGGGCGCATCAAAGCCGAGCGCTTGCGCGGATTTGGGAACATCGTGAACCTGACCGTCGCTTGCGAAGATGACGCCGGCGATGCGATCGGGTGGCGTATCGGCGAGGGCGGAGTTGAGATCTGCAAACAGGTTCGTGCCCGCCGGCGCGTCGGCGCTGGGTTTCGCGCCCGTCACCCATTTGACCGTGAGATTGGGGATCTTGCCGAGCTTGCCTTCCAGATCGGCGCGAATGGCGGCGGTCTCTTCGGGGCGCTTGGCAAGCTGCTGGCTGGTGCTGTCGTCGAGGACGACGATGGCGACGTTGGCGAGACTTTCGCGCTCTTCCTGCCGCAAGGTCGGATTGAGCAGGGCAGCGATGAGGGCCGCGAGCGCCGCCAGGCGGAGCAGCGCCCCGCGCGCTCCACGCAATAGAAGCACGGCAACAAGCGCCAGCGCGGCGGCCGCCAGCACCCACAAGATGGGCGGCGGTAGCATCGGTGCAAAATCAATCGACCAGTTCATGTCAATCGCACCTCACTGGCCGAGCCGTTCGAGCAGAGCCGGCACGTGCACCTGATCGGCTTTGTAGTTTCCGGTCAGCGCGTGCATGACGATGTTGACGCCGGATCGAAACGCCATCTCGCGCTGGACTTCGCCGCCGGGCACCACCGGATAGAGCGGCCGGCCGCGCTCATCGAGCGCCCAGGCGGCGGCAAGATCATTCGACGTGATCATGATCGATGTGACGCCATCGGAGACGCGGCCGCGATGGGTTTCGTTCGCGGTATCGGAAATCGCTTCGACCCACAGCTGCCCGCCATCCCAACGGCCTGGAAACGCGCGCAGCAGATAGAACGACTTGGTGACGACGTGATTTTCCGGCACCGGCTCCAAGCGCGGCACGTCGAGCTTGGCGAGCAGGCGCTGCAGGGCCATGCCGCCTTTGCCGGCGACGGGCAGCGTGGTGCCGCCGCCCTGGCCGTAGTCGCGGGTATCAAACACGATGAGGCCGCCCTGCTTCATGTAGGCGTCGATCTTGCCGATGGCGGAATCGGGCAAGGCTTCGGCGGTCTCGATCACCGGCCAATAGAGAATGGGGAAAAACGCGATCTCGTCTTTCTGGATATCGACGCCGATCGGATCGCCAGGTTCGACCGCGGTGCGGGTGGAGAGCACTTTGGCGAGCCCAAGAAGGCCCTGGCGGCTCGTCTCATCGGTCTGCCGGTCGCCGCTCAGCACATAGCCGAACGTGACCTTTGCGGTGGCATTGACGGGCCGGTTTTCCGGAGTATCGGGCAGCGGTTGGCGCAGCGGCTCTTCGTCTTCCAGGCCGTAGCGCGAGCCAAAGGGAAAACCGCGATCTGGCGGCGTGATCAAGCGGCGCGATGGATCGCCGTCGAGGGTCTGAGCCTGCTTCTGCTCAGGCGCTTGGGCGTTGGCTTGCTGTTGCGAGGAGATGGCGAGGGCAGTTGCGAGAACGAGGATCATCGCCGCAGCTTTTCCAGCCGCGTGCCGGCGCACAATGCCATTGAGGCCACCGGCTTGCAGCGCCAGGACGGCAAGGATGTCGGCAAACAGCAAAGCCAGCGCCGCGGCAATCATCCAGGGCTTCAGCGGCGTGCTGGTGGCGTTGTCATAGGACAGATGCGCGATCGAAGACGGCAGGCCGGGGATCGGCTGCAGCGTGCTCTTGGTATTGAGCACGTTGAGCGCGCGGGGGCTTGCACCCTGGCCATAGTAGCCTGGCGGATGCTCAGGTGACGGGGCGGCCTTCATCAGCTCGCTCGCCTTGATCGGTTCGGCGGTCGGCGGCGGCGGCTTTAGGGCGCCAAAGCCATCAAGCGTGCGCAACGGCGGCAGCATGTTGCGGGCATCCATCTGTACGTCACCTGCCGCCTCGGCCGCCTCTTCGCCGCCTCCGCTGGCGCCAACCTGTCCCATGGTCGCTAAGCGGCGCAGCATATCGACGAACAGGCCCGACATCGGCAGGTTCGACCAATCGGAATTGGCAGTGACGTGGAACAGAACGAGCTTGCCTTCGCCGCGCCTAGTGGCGGTGACGAGCGGGGTGCCGTCCTTCAGCCGCGCCCAGATCTGCACGTCCGGTGACAGGCGCGAGGGGTCTGCCAGTACCTGACGGTTCACCATGACGTCATTGGGAATGGTGAGGCCTGCAAACGGGCTTGTCTCGTCAAAGGCTGCAAGCGGCTGCGGCGTCGACCATGACAATGCGCCGCCCAGCGAGCGGCCACCGGCGCGCAGCGATACGGGCAGCAATTCATCGCCCGATTTTTCAAGCCGCGGCCCGGCGAAGCGCACCAGCACGCCGCCCTTTTTCACGAACTCGTCGACCTGCGTTTCCGCGTCTCCTGCAATGGTGCCGATGTCGGCCAGCATCAGCACCGACACGTTCTGCTTCAAGACCGTGCTGAGACCCTGGACGAGATTGGAGTCTTTCGAGATCGCGAGTTCGGCATAGGGCTGCAACGCCTTTTGCACATAGTAGAGCGGGGCCAGCAGCGGCTGAGCCTGCTCGCGGCTTTCGCCGGAGATGAGACCGACGCGATGCCATTGGGTCGTCGCATCGATGAGGCTCACGGCGCCAGCCGAGCGCTCGGAGGTGATTTCAAGCCGCGCCACCTGATTGCGCAGTTCCATCGGCAGGTCGAACCGGACGGTCGTTGAGGTCGCGCCGTTGGCGAGTTTGAAGGGCGTTTCGCTGATCCGCTCACCACGGGCTGAAAAGGCGAACACGCTGCCCTCGCGCAATGGTCCGCCGGGCGTCAGGATCTTGGCTTCGAGCGAACCTTTTTCGCCAAGCGCCGCGATGAGGCCGAACGCTTCCTTGCCGTTCGATGGATCGATGACGGCCACGCCGCCGCCGGCGAGACGCTGCAGCGCTTCCGCCGTCGCGACAGCATCGGCGTTGTGATCGATCCCGTCGTGCAGCCAGACGACGCTTGCCGGGGCTGCCGGGCCGGCTTTGAGGGCTGCTTCGAGCGCGGTGACGGCCGCGGCGCGATTGGGCGCAAAGGGTTGCGGAACGAGTGCAGAGGCGGTCTTGCGCGCGTCCGCCGGGGCCTCGATCTTCGCTGCCGTGCTTTTGGGTGGCAATGCGGCCGGTACCACGATCACCGGGCGCTGATGGCTCTCGGCATCCGTGATCAGCCGGTCGATCATGATCTGCCGGTCGGCCCAGTGCGCGGCTGCAGGCCAGCCATTGTCGATGACGATCGCCAGCGGACCTTCGCCTTCGATGGCTGCCGTCTTGCTGGGATTGAGCACCGGCTCGGCCAGCGCCAGGATGAGGAGGGTCGCCGCAAGAAGCCGGATGAGCGTCAGCCACCACGGCGTCTTCTCCGCCGTCTTTTCCTTGTTTTCGATGCCGACGAGAATGCGTGTCGGCGGAAATTCGATCTGCGTCGGCCGCGGCGGCACGGCGCGAAGAAGCCAATAGATGACCGGCAACGTCAAGAGCGCGGCGAGCAGCCAAGGATTGAGGAATGCGAGCGGACCGAGCGTCACAGTGCGCCCTCCACATCCGCCGATCCCTTGGCGTTCCAGCGGTAGCCGCCCGGCGATCCCTGCAGCCGCATCAGCAGCGACAGCAGCGGTTCCGACGCCGGCCTGTCGGTATGATGGACCATGAAGGTCCAGCCGTATCGATGCGCGAGTTCGGCAACCTCGGCCCGATGGGCGTTGAGGCGTCTGCGGTATTCCTCGCGGATGTTTTCAACCCGGTCCGTCACCCAGCGTTCGCGGCCCGACGAACTCAAGAACTCGGTGCGGCCGGTATAGGGCAGCGTTTCTTCGGCCGGGTCGAGAACCTGGATCATGTGGCCGTCAGCGCCGTTGCTGGCCAGCATCTCGAACCGCTCGCGGATCGCATCGATCGGGGCCAGAAAATCGCTGAACAGCAACAGGCCCGAAAACCGGTTGAGCACAATCTTGGGCGGCCGGCTTTTTTTGACGCTCGGCGTCTCGGCGTTGGCAACGATGGTTTCGGCGATGCGGATGGCGGCACGGCGGCTGGCGCTTGGCTGCGTCAATCCCAGCAGCGCGACGCGTTCACCGCCCCGCACCAGAAGCTCGGCGGCGGCCAACATCAAGACCAGGACGCGGTCGCGCTTTGAGACGGCAGAGAGATGACTCTTGAAGCCCATCGACGAGGAGATATCGGGCCATAGGTAGATCGTGTGCGCCGCCTCCCACTCGCGCTCGCGCACATACACATGATGCGAACTCGCCGAGCGGCGCCAATCGATCAGCTGCGTGCCTTCGCCCGGCTGATACTGGCGGAACTGCCAGAACGTTTCGCCCGGTCCCGCACGGCGGCGGCCGTGGATGCCGTGCGCGACGGTCGCGGCGATGCGATCGGCTTCCATCAGCAGTTCCGGCATCCGGTCGACGAGAGAGACGGCCTCGCGCTCAAGCGACAGCACGCGGCGCCGGTCCGCGGTGGCGCCATTGTGTTGGCCGGTGTTGGCCGCCATATCGCTTACCCCACCGCGTCGGCGAGACGAGCGATAATGCGGGGCAGCTCCTCGCCCTCGGCGCGGGCGGCGAACGATAGCGCCATGCGGTGCTTCAGAACCGGTTCGGCGAGCGCGACCACATCATCGACGGATGGCGCCAGCCGCCCGTCGATCAGCGCCTTGGCACGCACCGCCAGCATCAAGGCCTGACTGGCGCGGGGGCCGGGGCCCCAGGCCACGAACTTGTCGGTTTCGGAATTGGCTCCGGTGCCGGGCCGCGCCGACCGAACGAGCTTGAGGATCGCTTCGACCACCTTGTCGGGCACGGGGATCTGGCGCACGAGGCGCTGGGTCGCCATCAACTCTTGGGCGGAGAGCACGGTTTCGAGCTTGGCGACGTCGGTGCCGGTCGTGGCGTAGAGCATTTTGCGCTCAGCGACGAGATCGGGATAATCGACGTCGATCTGCAAAAGGAACCGGTCGAGCTGCGCTTCGGGCAGCGGATAGGTGCCTTCCTGTTCAAGCGGGTTCTGCGTGGCGAGCACGTGGAAAGGCTGCGGGACGTCGTGGCGCTGACCGGCAACCGTGACGTGATGCTCCTGCATGGCCTGCAACAGAGCCGACTGGGTCTTGGGCGAAGCGCGGTTGATTTCGTCGGCCATGAGCAGCTGGGTGAAGATCGGCCCCTTGATGAATCGAAACGAGCGCGCACGCCCCGGCTCGTCTTCCAGAACCTCCGAGCCGATGATGTCGGACGGCATCAAGTCGGGCGTGAACTGAATGCGCTTGGCATCGAGGCCCAGAACCTTGCCAAGCGTATCGACCAGCAGCGTCTTGGCGAGACCCGGCACGCCGATCAAAAGCGCATGACCGCCTGACAGCAGCGTCACCAGCGTTCGCTCGATGACAAGATCCTGGCCGAAAATGACGGAGGCTGCCGCCTTGTGGGCCTTTTGCACGCGTTCCGCCGCAGCTTCGAGCCGGGGAACGATGTCGGTCGTTGTTTCGAGCAGCGTGCTCATTCCGGCTAAGGCCCTTTTCTGCTTCTAGTTCCGTACGTTAATCCAAACGGACGGGCACGAAGCCGGGCCGTCTAATCCTGATCGACGATCCCGCCCAGGGCCCGAGGGGTCAAGTGAATGTTACGTTAGGTTCAACAGCCGGGGACAAGTGCCCGTCTGGGCCGCCAAAGAACGCAATTGGCGGGAAGACGCATAGAAATTTGCGGCCCGATTGCTTAAGACGCCCCCCGGCTCTGCGCGCTTCGTATTGGTGAGGATCAATGCGCGTGTCTGCCATCCGCCAAAATATCAGTTGGCAACGACCGCCTTGCCAGGGTCTTGTCAGCTGGAGCGAGCTACTGAACGAGCGATGACGGTTGACCACAAGATCCTGGCCCCTCCGGCCCTGCATCCCGAAGGAAAGGGTGTCAGCGGTCTCGAAGCGCTGATCCGTTCGGCGGGCGAGGCCATTGGCCCGCGTCCGGTCGAGTCCTGGCACCCGCCCTATTGCGGCGACATCGGCATGTCGATCCGCAAGGATGGGGTCTGGCTCTATCAGGGCAGTCCGATCGGCCGGCCGGCGCTCGTCAAACTGTTCGCCAGCATTCTGCGCAAGGACGATGACGGCAAGACCTACCTCGTCACTCCGGTTGAGAAGATTGATGTCCATGTCGAAGACGCACCCTTCCTCGCCGTCGATATCGCGGTCACCGGCGAGGGCGAAGGGCAGTCGCTGACGTTTCGCACCAACACCGACGATATCGTCAGCGTGTGTGAAGCTCACCCGATGCGGTTCGTGCTCCAGGATCCCTCCGGCGGCATGAAGCCCTACATCCGCGTTCGCGGCCGGCTTGAAGCGCTCGTCACCCGCGCCGTCTATGCCGATCTTGTCATGCATGCCTGCTCCGGCGAACGGTTGGGCTCGCTCGGCGTCTGGTCCGGCGGGATGTTCTGGGAAATGGGTTGAAGCGGCGCGCGCCTCTCACCAAGACAACGCCCAGCAAGACACGCCCACCAAGACATCTGTCACCGAAAAATCTCGCACAGTGCGATGGGATCTGGTCTGGCTGCGCATCCGGCAGGCACGCCCGTCGCATCCTCGCTCACGGCCTCCTCGCTCAACACTGCCAATGCTTGTGGATGTTACAGGCCGCGCCATAGCGCGCGCCTATCGATTTGCGAGCAAGCCGGTATTTCAGTTGCGCGGATGAACCGGCCATAACGGGAGCACGGAAGCGCTGAGATGAACACGAACGTCCAGCCATCCGAGCATGAACCTTAAACCCAAAGTGAAGGAGACCCGCTATGAAGTCGTTCATTCTTGCTGCTGCTGTTGCTCTGACCTCGCTCGCCGGCGTTGCCAACGCCACGCCGATCGACCCCAACTACTTCGCCGTCCACGGTTCCTACGGCCAGAACGACTACGGCCGCTAAACCACACGCCACGCAACTGAAGCGCTTGTCGCCGCCGCGCCTGCCCCGCTCCCCCCTGATCCCGGGCACGCCGCATGAAGCGCAAGCGGTGCACTTGAACTCCCCGGCCGCCGCAGGTCCCCCTCCCGCCTGCGCCCGCCGGGGATTTTTTTTAAGGCGGCGGCAGGGCCATGGTGCCTGGGCGGGATCGTCGCGCGGAGGTGCGTGAGGCCACAATGAATTCCCTCTCCCCGTCCTTACGGGGAGTGGGTTAGGGTGAGGGGCGGCGGCCCAACTTTTCGCCATACCGTCATCCCGGCGAAGGCCGGGATCCACGGCAATGGGCGTCTTGCGCGGTGCCGGCCTACCGCTCCCTCTCGACGTCACCCGGTAGTTCAGCGATTTCACCCGTGTCGGCAATAAACAAGTTTCGCCATGTTGGATTGGCGGCATTGATGAGCCGCACCTTCCATGCACGTTGCCACTCTTTCAGCTGCTTCTCGCGCTTGATCGCCTCCGGCATCGTCCCGAAAATCTCGTAGTAGACGAGCAGTTTTACGCCGTACCGCTTGCTGAAGCCCTCGATCAGCGCCTGCGCGTGCTGAGCCATGCGCTGATGTAAGTCGCTCATGACGCCGCTGTAGAGCACACCGTCCGGTGCGCTTGCGAGAATGCAGACATAGGGGTGTTTCATGCCGTGCGCATCGATACGTGCCGAACTGTTAGCGCTTTGCGGATATCCCGCGGCCCGCCAGCATAACTCTCTTTGCAGGCTTGTCGTGGGTGCCGACCTACGTCGGCATGACGGTATTTGTGGCGGGTGCCCCGCCATCCTCGCCACACCGTCATCCCGGCGAAGGCCGGGATCCACGGTAATGGGCGTCTTGCACGGTGCTCCGCACCAGCACATTTCCCTCTCCCCGTCCTTACGGGGAGAGGGCTAGGGTGAGGGGCGGCGGTCATTCTTCTCAATACGTTCATTGATGCGCTTCTTTAAATAATGCGCAGCATTGCTGATGTCGTTGTGTATGTATAAGTGCGTCTTCGCTTTGAAATGCACTCTAATCTGCTTCATTCTGGCACCTCTACCTGTCGCTTGGAGCCGTGGTGTTCAACAGCCTCGCCGCCCATTTGCTCCCTGAGCCAACACAATGTTGGGCGGTCTAGCCGGCAGCTCGCGCAGAAATAAGCGGTGGAGCTCTCCATGAACTTGCCCACGTCCGCGGGCGTAGGATTGGAGAAGTGCGAGGCTCCCCTTCACCGCATCCTATTCACAAGCTTCAGCGCCAGCCACGCGCCGAACAGCATCAGCAGCATCATGGCGGCGGAGGTAATGTAGAGCAGGGGGTGGCCCGATGCGGCGAGCGAGCCTTGCAGGTTGAAGAACTGAGCGATCAAGGGCATCAACGCGTCCATCACCGTGCCGCCAAAGAGGCCCGCGATGATGGCACCGACAAGCGCCGCAAGAATGCTGACAATCCAGCCGAAGACGCCGCGCCGGTTCGTCCACGCCTCGTGAATGCCGGCCGCGAGCGCGGCGGCGAGGAACACGAACATGATCGTCATTGGTCCGCCGACGCTCGACTGCGGAACGAGGCCGGAGAACTGGATCAGAACGACCGCAATCACGGCTATCAGTGCGATGAATTTCATAGCGCCCGTCCTTGAAAATGAGATGAAATATTCGAGCTATATTACTCCGCCGCCTGCCTCTTGTTCTTTTTATTTGCGCCGGGCTCAACTCCTTCGTCGAGCCGTCCGCCAGGCGCGTTGGGGAGCCGGCCGGACGGCGCGGGCGCGGGGCGGCGGGCGAGCAACTCGCGCAGGTATTTGCCGGTG
>WBZP01006966.1_pt1 | contig 11024 bp, 11 predicted proteins | sample 5204301 | NCBI WGS metagenome assembly WBZP01 (sample SAMN12412401, study PRJNA552823) | activated sludge metagenome | isolation source: activated sludge from nitrification reactor of wastewater treatment plant... | place: USA: Pennsylvania | collected 2017
GAGAGCTATGGAGATCCAACGCTCGTGGCAGTAAGAAGCAGCCGCAGTATCCTAACAGTGTGTTGATAAACCCTGTGCTGTTTTCCAAATAGATCCGTGCGCATGGTACCAGACCTGATCGAAATGCCCCGCAGGCTGTTCAGAAAGGCCGTCCAGTAAGGCCGCAGCGAGTGAAGAGGCGAGAGTCGTGCTCTGTGTCGTACGTTGAGCTTCTGAGCGACGTGAGAACGCGGCTGGCGGCCTTGCTCAGCAGCGTGCTAAGCGGATATTTTGTCGTGGCTTTGGTGGGGGAGGCCTACATCCGCTGACTAGGTCAGCCGTGGCAACTCGGCCTTGGGGGCTGCCTCTTTCGTTTTTGGTTTATAGCCCATCCGATCCAGCACTTTCATAATCCTCGTCTTGAGTCGATCGTCGGCATCGGCTAATGCAGTTGCCAGCGGCTCCACCGCAGGCTTCCCGATTTTCCGTAAGATTTCGGTCGCCGATTGACGAATCTCGTCTTCCTCCGATACCAGGAGAGGAATCAGTGAGGGGACCGATGGGCCTCCAAGCTTTATAAGTGAATCGTAGGCTCGTTGCCGGACATCGCCGACCTCATCGGTCAGGGCTGCCACGAGCGGCTCCACCGCGCGGGGGTCCTTCAGCTCACCCAACACCTCTGCGGCGTATTTCCGGTTGAGCCAGTGCGAATCTTTCAGGTCGAGCAACATGGCATCGGCTCGCGCGGTATTCGGATCTTTCGGACGGATCTTGAAGCTCTTTGCGACCCGCTTGCCGCCTTCTTCGACCACACGGATGGTGGCGCCGTCGCCGGCTTTAATTTTTTTCAGGTCCTCCAGCGCTTCTTCCGCCACATCCAGCAGGACCGTCTTGCCGTCGTAGGCCAGGAGCTCGACTTCCAGCTGTCGGCTTTCCGGATTGACTGCGACGACTCGCTCAGTCACTAAGTTGAACCCGTCTTTTTTCTCTCCGCCTTTCGGTGCAATCTGAATCAACTTGGGGGCTTCATCTGCCATGGGAATCTATCCTCTATAATAAGTGGAGTAAAAGGGTTTACGGTTCCGGCTTCCAACCGAGGCTGGACAATACCGCCTCAACGGTTTCTTGGACCATGGTGTTTTCGTCTTCACGCAATGGTAGTAAGGGCTGAATGGCTTCTGTGGCGCCGAGCCGAGCAAGTGACTCGGCGGCATTGCGCCGGACCAGCCAATCTTCATCGCGCAGCGATTCAATCAAGGGTTTGATGCCTCGGCGATCGCCGATCTTGCCCAGTGCTTCCGCTGCATGGCGGCGCACCATCCAATTGGACCCGAGCAGTCCATCGATCAAGGCTTCGACTGCCCGTACGTCGCCGACCTTCTTCAGCACGCGGGCTGCATCCTCCCGGAGGGTACTGTCCATGAGGGCGTCGATCAATCCCGGTACCGCCTGTGAATCGCCGATCCGTTCGAGCGCCCATACTGCCGCCGTCCGCACTGCCCCGTCACGGTCCTTGATCGCCTTGACCAGCGGTTCAACCGCGCGCCGGTCTCGTAACTTTCCGAGTGCCGATGCCGCCTGTTCACGGATCGCCCATGAGTCATCCTGAAGTGCCTCGATCATCGGTTCAACAACAGACGGGCCCATTCGCACAACTGCGCTGGTCGCAGCCTCCCGAATAACTACGTCCTCATCGGCCATCAACTCAATCAGGCGGGGCAATGCGTCCTGGCCGGTCTGTCCGAGACTCGCGATAGCGTGATCACGTAAGGCTTCGTTCTCGTCGTAGAGCGCATGAATCAGTTGATCGATGCGATCGGATGGAGGTTGTTCAGTCATGCTCACTGTCCTCTTCTTGCGTCTGATTTTCCATGGCCATGATGGCCTCAAGCTTGTCGGCGATCAGGCCGGCATTGTAGGCCACCAGACCATCGCGATCCGTCCGGAGTTGGTCAAAGATGTCTTTGTACGGTCTCAAGACTCCCACGTCCTTGATCTTGGCCAAGGCTTCCATCGCAAAGACCCGAAGCGGTCGGATGGGAATGGCGTCGAGATAGAGCTGGGTTGGACGGGAATCTCCGATCAACCCCAACGCTTTGATCGCCAGCTCCTTCACACCGGTATCCTTGTCCTGTTCGAGTCGTTTCATTAGTGGGATGACGGCCCGGACATCTCCGATTTTCCCCAGGAGGTCTGCGGCCGCTTCGCGTACGAGCCAATCCTCATCTTCAAGATATTCGATTAGGATTTCCACGCTGGGCCGTCCGATCCCTAGGAGATCGATGACGGTTGCCATCCGTGCTTCTTCCCGTTCGCTGGCCCCTTCGATGTCGCGCAGCACATTGAATGTCGAATCGATACGTTCCCGGACGGCACTCAGCTTTTTGAGAGTATCGACGGCGATTTCTCGAACAGCCGGTTGTCCCATCGCATCAATGAAGGCATCGATGGAACGGGGATCTAATAATTGATCGAGCATCAGTGCCGCTGCAATTTGCGCTTCAACATTGGGGTGTTTGAGCAGGTCGCACAAGGGCAGCACGGCAGTTGGAATCGCGCCGATCAGGTGTGTTAGGACCTGCCTTGTCGGGCCTTCCGGTGTATGTGGTAACAAGGCAACCAACGCCCGTGCGGTGTCCACATCAAGCACGCCCGCCATCTGTTCAAGGGCCGCCGCTGCAGCGTTGCGGACAGCGTCCTCGTCGAGTTCGAGCAGTTCGACCAGGGCGACTCCGGCTCGTGGATCCTTGATGCGAGCCAACATCGCTGCCGCTTCCTTCTTCAGCTCGGTAGGACCGGTTCGCAGTGCGTCCATGAGCGCCTGGACCGATCGTGGTCCTCCCGCCACACAGGCTGCCGTGGCCCGCATGCGGCGCCAGTCCTCTTCGTGGACGAGTTCGGAGACTAGTGTTTCGATGGTTTCTTTTGACATTGTGTTCAGAGCCGGCTGATTGAGATCTGACGCGGTCTCCATCCCACGAGCGTCAAGGTTTCACGAACGTGGAACCGGAGGTTTTCGTCCGTTGAATCATTCAATAGTGAAATGAGAACCGGAACGACCTTCGATCCGAATTTGGCCAATGAGGCGGCCGCCTCTGCACGGGTATGGGTCGGGCTCAGGGCCGCGACGAGTGAAGGAATCGCCCTATCGTCACCGATCAATCCCAAGGCCCGCACGGCGGCCCCTTGCGTGATGAGCTCCTCATTCCACTGATCCCCACAGCCGACCGCTGTCCTGGTGGCTTCCGGAGGTTTGGCGCCTGTGACGACATCGACCAGAGCGGGCACGGCGCAGGGATTGCCGATACGCCCGAGCGCCTCGACCGCCACGGTCCGTAAACCTGGTTCACGCATGGCCACGCATAAATGACCCACAGCTTGGGCATCACCGATTTCGCCTAACGCCCGCACGGCATCCTCGCGAACAGCGGAATCGCGATCGTTGAACAGGACCGAGAGCAGCGGTTCAACCGCACGAGGGGATCGAGCCTTGCCGAGCGATTCCACTGCATGCAATCGAACGAGCCAGTCGTCGTGTTTCAACGCCTGCACTAAGCATGGAATCGCTGCGTCACCGATGGCCGCCAGGGCTGTAGCTGATTCCTCACGAACCGCCTTGACCTTATCCTGCAGCAACGAGATCAGGGCCTCGACGGTATCTGCGCTCCTCACGCGGCCCAAGGCCTGAGCCGCGTGCATCCGGACGATCCAATCGTTGCTTCTCAGTGCCGATAAGAGGGGAGTGATTGCTCGCTCATCCGCAACGGTCGCCAGGATCGCCGAGGCTGCTTCTTGAACGGCTAAATCGTTCTCAGTCAGACAGGCACCGAGTGCTTCCACTGCCGGAACTCCGATCGCGCGGAGTGCTTCTACTGCTGCCTCTCGCACGGAACGATCTTGGTCTCGAAGGAGGGACACGAGAGGAGTGACCGCACGCGGATCTTTGAGCTGGCCAAGCAGACGTGCTGCCTCTTCACGGATCGCCCAATCCTTGTCCCGGAGCGCGGCCATCTGTTCTGCAACCTCGTCGACCATGTTGCTCTCTGCCAGGATGTTGAAAAAGTCCGCCAGCTTCAGGTAGGTCAAGGTTGAGGCTCAGGTGAAGTGAACCAATACTCTCCACTCCCCCTTAACCTCGACCTTCGCCTCATTGGCTTCACTCGATGCGGCCTTGCACGAAGGAGTATGGTATTCGTCGGACTGCATCAGACGGTGTCACCGGATGGTCCAAACCGTCCGGTCTGTCCCAATGGCCGATCGATGCGCAGGTTGTCGGCTTGGCTGGAACTGATTTCTACTTCCTCATCAGATGGAGTCCATCCAAGCGTTTCCAAGGTTTCGAGCACAATCTGCTTGAGGGCATCTTTGGCCGTCAGGCGAACTGAGGCGTACGACAGGACGCGTTCCTTCTCCGCCTCAACCTCAGAAGCCTTGGGGTCATAGAGAAAGGCAATGAGTGGTTCGATCGCGGCATCTCCGATGACGGTCAGAGCAGCTGCGGCCTTTTCACGCAAGACTCCGTCTTTCAGCAACATGATCAGATCGGGAATCACGCGTGGGTCACGAAACTGCCCCAGCGCAGTCGCCGCCGCTTCTTTGATGAACGCATCCTCACTGACGATGCATCCGGGTGTCGGTGAGCCTTCCTGCTTGATCCCTTTGCCTTTTAAGGCATTCAGCACGGCTGGGAGCGCGCGTGGGTCGCCGATCATCCCGAGTGATGCGATGGCATGGCGTTTCACGGCCCCGTCTTTCATCGCATCGATCAGCGCATCGATTGCCCGTGGATCGCCGATCATGCCGAGCGCGATCGTGGCATCTTCACGAACGGCTCGATCCGGGTCTTTCAATGCTGAGATGAGGGCCTCAACTACTTTGGCGTCACGGACCCAGGTCCGGCCGATTTGATAGTCCGTCGTCATCCCACCCAATGCCCGGGCTGCGTGACAGCGGACCACGAAATCCTTGTCGTTGAGGCTATCAATCAGCGGATCAACCGATGGTTGTCCAATGTACACCAGCGCGGTTCCAGCGGTTTCTCTGACGATTTTTGACGAGTCTCTGAACAGTTTGATCAATGCTGGAACGGCCTTCGGGTCTGCGATTCGACCAAGGGCCTCGGCCACGGCGCTCTTGACGGCTCCATCGCGGTCGCGACAAGAGACAATCAGCGCATCGACGGCTCGAGGATCCTTCATTTTGCCGGCGGCTTTGGCAGCATGTTCTCGAACTCGCCAGCGTTCGTCCTTCAATGCCGTCACCACACGATCAATGGCAGGCGAGCCTATCTTGGCCATGGCTTCAACCGTCTGGTCTCGCACTTCCATGATCGGGTCATTGAACAGGCTGATCAGGGCCTCAATCGCTTTGGGACCACCAATTTTTGAGATGCCACAAGCGGCATGGGCGCGAACAGACCAGTAGTCATCGCTGCAGGCGACGAGTAGTGCCTCTAAGGTTGAGGGATCACCCAGGTCGGCAAGGGTCTTCGCCGCCTCCTCACGGGTGGCGTCGTCCACGTCCTCAAGTGCGTCCAATAGGGTATTGAGTACGTTAGCCATTGTTTGGTTTCTGGTCGTAATAGGGGTCAGGTTGCCCACCGTGGGGGTAGGTGCGTTTGCACAACACGATCAAAGTCTGGGTCCCACGACCTTGCACACACTGGTCCAAGGCGGGTGAGTAGTCGATGGTACCGTTCATGCCGACGGTAAAGGGAAAATCGAAGGTGAAACTGATGAATTTGTATTTGCCGGGCCTGAGTGACAGGTCACGACGCTCAGATGTCTTCGGGGCGTCGAGCGACTCCGGGTCGGAATTCCAGATCGAGGGCGTAACGCCGGGTACTTGCCACCATGACATGGGGACTAACTTGGTCGCGTCAATGGTGATCTGGTGTTCATGGAGATGGGCAGCCGGGCGATCTCCGGCGAAGCTTCCCTCAGCGAACACCATCGTCAGCAGGCCTATGACGGTGACGCGGAGCGACAAGGACCGGTGTTTCATCGCAATATCGAAATTCATACAGAGTTAGCGCTTCTTGGCACGGGGTACAGGATGGCCGGCTGTGTCGGTATGGAAAATCTCCTCGATCACCTTGCTGTCCCATTCTGTGTGGGTCTCAAGCTGGAGCATTCGCATGACGGTCGCCCCGGTATCGATGATGGACACTGGTTGACGGATGACTTGGCCACGCGCGATACCTGCTCCGGAAACGATCCAAGGAACGGCCGGTGTCTCGGCCTGTGTCACTTCCCCGCCGGCGTCATTCCCCTTTGAACTCAGGGCTGTCACGAGGACGGTCGTGCGGTCCAAGAGATTGTAGTGCTTGAAGAGGTCCAGGACGGACTTCATCGCAGCATCGACCGTCTTGAGGGCCTGTTGGTATTCCTTCGAATTCCAACCCTGGCTGACACCCGCTCGCCCTGCCTCCGGAAGATGTACCACCAACAAGTGCGGGAGGGCATGGACGGCATGGCCGTACCCGTGACCGCTTGCGGCCTTCTGGAAGTACTGTTGGATGTAGGCGACGAGCTTTTGCGCGCCGCACTCGGGGCGCAATGCACCGCAGAGTTGATAGTCGGTGTAGGGAGCCGGTTTCGCGAGTTGATAGAGGGATTCGTCCATGAAAAAGACGGCGCTGTCTCTTCCCCCGCCGACATCCAAGTAATCAAAGAGGCTCGGGGCGCGTGGATAGCCCCGGCTGAATTCAAACGAATTCCAGGTGATTCCATGTTTCTCAACCGGCAGGCCGGTGACGAGTGATGCCATCATGGGAAGCCGTAAAGCCGGCTGAACTGCGTTGGCCGACCATGTCACAGACCCTTCCTTGACGAGCTTGCTGAGGACCGGCATGGCACCGTTCTTGAGGGAATCCTGACTAAACCCCTCAAGGACAAATAGGATGACGTGCTCTGTTATGGAATTGAGAGGAGCGGCAGGTTCACCGGGTGGAGAGGCCGCATGAACAGGAGCGTACGCTCCGAATGCTAGACACCAAACTAGAATCCCTCCCAGGGTTATGGACATGCGCGAAGAACGACTTATCATGACGTGGCCATAATCTTTTTGATTCATAGATGAAAGAGGTACCCTAACATGCAAATTTTCCGGAAGGCAAGGTGGGGGACGGTACCCGCCGAATGCTGGTAGAACCGTTGTTCTGGTGTTAAGCTGACCCCATAGGTCGTTCTATCTGCCGTTTACACGCGAGAAGGGGAAGCGATGTCCAGTCGATTCGCCCAACCGTCGTTGCCCCTCCATATGGCTTTTTGCAGGGTTTGTCTTCTGGTTTTGTGCTTTCTCATCATCGTTGCCGATTTCGCCGTCACACCTCCTGCATGTGCAGAACCTCGAGTCGTTAATGCCCAAGGTGAACATCGCATGGGCGACCGCGATACCCGAGAAGATGCGATCCGTCTCGCGACGGAGACGGCCAAGCGGAACGCACTCGAACAGGTTGCCACGTATCTGGAGAGCGTGACGATTGTCGATGGCATGGACGTGACCAAAGACGAGATCCGCACGTATACGGCCGGCTTGGTGCTGGTGCTCGATCAACAGATCTCCACGAGTCTTGACGGCGATGTAGTAGTCATCAAGGCAGATCTTCTGGTGCAGATGGATACGGAGGAGGTTGCCCGCGCGATCACGGCGCTCCGGGAAAACGAAGAGGCTCGTGTACAGTTGGCCGAGCTGAAGCAAGAAAACGAACAGCTTCAAGAAGAGCTCAAGTCGGTGAATCAGGTGCTGGGCAGCCCCGCCACACCGGAGCAAGTGCAGCAAGCCGCGCTTAAGCGGAAAGAGATTCTGAACCGTGTGCAGTCGAACGCGATGGTCTCGCAGGCCTGGACCAATTGGGTGCTCGTCTCGCCGATGGGAATTCCGCAAGGTCTTTTGAACAGCGCGAGTGGTCTCTTCCCGGCCAATCCCCATATCGCCATCGCCCAACAGATCATCGCCTATCGACAACCCCACACATCACCCGCTCCGCCACGACTGGGGAGTTACCCCGGTCGGATGCCGAGCCATGAGCTGGTCCCATCTCCAGGCGGATCCGCAGGGTCTCGCCCCTTCAATGAGACCATTTATCGGGCACCTTCAGGACAGCCTCAGGGTGATCGTCGACCGATGGGCCAACCAGGCCAATGGAATGGCGGAGCAAGGCGATCGCCTCAAGCTCCACCATCAGCGGGTCCCCCCGCGGTGCAGCAGCCTGGCCCGCATTATCGGGGAACTCCGTCCTTTGGGGCACCGGGTGGAAATCGCTAAGATGGTACTGTTGAAGAAGAACGTAGGAGTCGGTGCTATTGGCCTAGGCCTCTGGTTTGGTTGGGGGCTTGTGTTCACCGCAATTCCAGCAGCCGAGGTTGGCTATTCTTCCGATCAATATTGGATCGGCAAGGGCCAAGGCGACCTCACCAAAGGAAAAGCGATCTGTCAGCGCGTGTCGGAGCTGTCGGCTCGGACTGATCTGGCCAAACAGATCCGTGTGCTGGTTAAGGAACATATGATTGATCGGGTTCGCGAACGAGCAGGGCGTGAGAGCGAGCAGGACATTGAACTGACCCGCGAAGAGATCGTGCAGGAATATTTACAAGATGTGAAGATCGTCGACCGCCGAATTGATGAAGAGAATAAAATTTGTACCGCCACCGCCGTGATGCCGAAACGTCAAGTACTGCCGAAGTTTCCTGATCACGCTCCAAGCCCTTCTGATACCCATCAGTAACGGAACTCGATTTGTACAGATTCGGTTGCAGTCCAGATTCGAGATCGGCTATGTAATCCCTTATGCCCCTCGAGAATAATTTTCAACACGATGAGCTGTCGCGCAAGAATCCGGGCGCGCGATTGAGCGTCGCTGATCTGACGGACATTGTCCCTCCAGATTCTCCCAAATGGGGCGAGGTGATGGCTCACTATGGCACGAGGCTGTCTCAAGCCGGTGTTGCAAGCGTGGTCTTTCTCCATGGTTCACTCCACGGCACTGATCTCTTTGGCATGCAGCGATTGGATGAGGCCGGTGGGCTGAAGCGGGGTTATTCACGCGGTGTGTCGGGAGTCGATGCCCTACTCGCGGCTATGCGTGAGGAAAGCAACGGGATTCCGTTGCTGCCGGGCGGGCTGAAGCCGCCGCTTTCGAGCGATCCTGCCACGAAGCATCTCCTGGATGAACAGATCGGAGACGCGGGCAACTTCACCGAAGCCTATGTCGAATCGTTTCGAAAAGCCCTGAACCAGAATCTCGCTCGTCCTATCTCCTGTCACAGGCTGCTCTGGGCATCCGAACACCACCATCTGGGGCGGGCACTTGCCGCCGTGTGGTTGTTGGATGAACTCCATAAGCGCTGCACAGAGCAAAATCTGGGAACCGGTCACCGAATTCTTGTCCAAGCGCATGGACAAGCGGGACTGGTTCTGGCGCTTGTGTCGAATCTTCTTTGCCCAAGTCCGATCACGGGACGACCCAAACTCCTCAGTGTTCTGAGCAGCTATGCGCAACAGACAAACCAGCCGGCGCTTGTCGAGACGATGAAACGCATCGAATCTCTACTCCCAACAATGGCACTCCTCAATGGCGCTGCACTTGACATCATCACCTTTGGCACACCGGTCCGTTACGGATGGGATATTTCTGGGATTGGGAAGCTCCTACACATCGTCAATCACCGGAATTTGCGGACGGATGGGAAGAGTTGGTTGGCCAAGATGGAACTGCCTCAAATCACCATGGAGATGCCGATTGCCTGGGGCGGAGACTATGTGCAGGAATTGGCCGTAGCGGGCAGTGATGCCGTCCCTGCGACGGAAACAGCCAAGGTTGTGAACAAGATGGTTTGGGAGCTGGTTGAGCCCTATGATGGGTTTGAACGGTGGCTGGAATGTGCGAGGCGGGCGGTGCGGTTCCCTAGCGAAGGCCACTGTCTGCTCGTTGATTATAAAGACAGCAGTGGTTCAACGAACCCTCGCGATCATTATTATGGTCATGCCGTCTACACCCGCCGGCAGGCACTGCTTTTCAATACGGCACAGATTGACCAGATTTTCTACAGCTCTTAACGATCTTCCGTCGTGCTGGTAGCGCCAACCGGTTCGTTGCCAGCGGGCGCATCGTGAGAGTCGGGATTGAACGCTGCCGGTAGCACCTCTTCAATCCGTTCGGCAAGGATGAACGTCAGCTCATCGCGCACTTCCTGCGGAACATCCTTGAGGTCCTTCTCGTTCGCTTTCGGCAAGACGATCCGCTTGATTCCGGCGCGATGGGCTGCCAGCACTTTTTCCTTGATGCCGCCCACGGGTAAGACGAGTCCACTCAGACTAATTTCTCCCGTCATCGCCGTGTCGCTTCGCACGGCTCTGTTCTCGTAAGCGGAAGCCAATGCGGTGGCCATGGTGATGCCGGCTGATGGACCATCTTTGGGAATGGCTCCAGATGGCACGTGGATGTGGACTCCGTTCCGCTTAAAGCGCGAGATGTCCAATCCCATGCTCTCGGCATGTGACCAGAGATAACTCCTGGCCGCACGCGCCGACTCCTGCATCACGTCGCCGAGTTGTCCCGTCAGGGTCAACTCGTGCCCCCCAGGGAGTAAGGTGGTTTCAATATAGAGCACATCGCCGCCGGTCGGCGTCCAGGCGAGGCCTGTTGCGACGCCGGGAGGCAAATGTTTCCTCGCCTCTTCCGGCATAAACCGTTCGGAGCCCAACCACTCGCCAAGCATGTCGGTCCGTATAGTGACGGGCTGGCGCTCTTGACCGTCCGGGAGATCAGCGAATGTTAAGGCGACTTTTCTGGTCAACCGTCCCAGCATCTGCTCGAGCTGTCGCACCCCAGCTTCCCGTGTGTAGCGCGAGATCACAAGATTCAGCACTTCGTCCGTGAGCACCGCCTGGCTCTCTTGAATCCCGGCTTCCTTCAACCGCCTGGGCCAAAGGTAACGGCGAGCGATTTCGGCTTTCTCGCGCTCGCTATACCCCTGAAGGCGAATCACTTCCATCCGATCCAATAGGGGTTGGCTGATGGTATCGAGCGTGTTCGCCGTGGT
>WBZP01006967.1_pt1 | contig 11023 bp, 8 predicted proteins | sample 5204301 | NCBI WGS metagenome assembly WBZP01 (sample SAMN12412401, study PRJNA552823) | activated sludge metagenome | isolation source: activated sludge from nitrification reactor of wastewater treatment plant... | place: USA: Pennsylvania | collected 2017
CGACCGAGAGCATGAAGACCATGAAGTGCCCGAGGAAGGGCGCTGGCGACGCGTTGGCCAGCAGCAGGAAGACGAGCGCACCGATCGCCATCCAGGCCAGCCGTCGGTTGGGGTTCGGCGGTGGTTTGGGCGCCTTGACCACCGGTGCCGCGACCGCCGCCGCGGGGGCTGCGGAGACCTGCACCGGCGGCGGCGGCCACATGACCGTGGAGTCCTGTGCGACGGTGACGCCGCGGACGATGACGTCGTTCATGTCGAGCACCGCCACCCCGTCCTTGCCGGGGGTGAGCAGCTTCATGAGGTTGACGATGTTCGTGCCGTAGAGCTGGCTGGCCTGGGTGGGCAGCCGCCCCGCGAGATCGGTGTAGCCGATGATCTTCACGCCGTTGTCGGTGACGACCAGCTGGTCGGCGACGGAGCCGGCGACGTTTCCGCCGTTGGATGCGGCCATGTCGACGATGACCGAGCCGGGCTTCATCGCAGCGACCATCTCCGCGGTGATCAGCCGGGGAGCGGGTTTGCCGGGGATGAGCGCGGTGGTGACGACGATGTCGCTGTCCTTGACCTGCTCGGCATACATGAGGGCCGCCGCGGCGGCGTAGTCGGCGCCCATCTCCTTGGCGTAGCCGTCGGTGCTGACCTCGCCTTCGGCGACGTCCGGCTTGACGAACTCGCCGCCCATCGACTTGACCTGGTCGGCCACCTCGGGGCGCACGTCGGTGGCCCGCACGATCGCCCCGAGGCTGTTCGCAGTGCCGATCGCGGCGAGTCCGGCGACCCCGGCCCCGGAGATGAAGACCTTCGCCGGCGGCACCTTGCCGGCGGCGGTGATCTGCCCGGTGAAGAAGGAGCCGAACTCGTGCGCGGCCTCGATGACGGCGCGATAGCCGGCGATGTTGGCCATCGAGGACAGCACGTCCATCGACTGGGCCCGCGAGATGCGCGGCACCGCGTCCATGGCCATGGCCGTGATGCCCTTCGCAGCCATCTTGTCTACGAGTTCGGGGTTGAGGGCCGGCGAGATCAAGCTGATGAGGATGCCCCCGGCCTTCATCCGGGCCAGCTCGACCGGGTCGGGCGCATTGACCTTGGCGACGATGTCGGCTCCGAAGACGGCCGGCGCGTCGCCGATGCTCGCCCCAGCAGCTTCGTATGCCGCATCCTCGAAGCTCGCGGCGGAGCCGGCGCCCGTTTGGACGACGACCTGGTAGCCGAGCTTGATCAGTTGTTCGACGGTCTTGGGGGTGGCGGCGACCCGCCGCTCACCGGCCCGCGACTCTCGTGGGACACCGATTAGCACGTAGCACTCCTGACGTCGGCGTTGCCCCGCTCTCGGCGCAGGGTCCGACCGGGCGATGCCCGGACGGACCGACCCTATTGCGTCGGCTTGCGCGCGTGCGAGGGACCTAGGTCAGTGGGCGAGATTTCACACAACCGCCAGCTGTCCGGACAGGCCGATAGCCCACGAGACAGGAGGCATCGCGCGCCACCGGAGTCCCCGTGGGGCAGCCGAGCGAGCCGGCCACGCACCGCAGGGAACCCACCACTATCGCACCGCAGGGAACCCCACCACTATCGTCGCGGGATCGCTGCGTGGAAGCGCTTCAGCGCATCGCGTCGGGGGGCTGTTGCTGAGCGAACCGACCGTGGGCGTAGTCCTCGAAGGCGGCCAGCACCTCGGCCCTGGTGTTCATGACGAACGGGCCTGCCCACGCGATCGGCTCACGGAGCGGCCGGCCACCGAGCAGGACGATCTCCCAGGGCTCGCGGGCGTCCGCCGGGGCCTGCAGCGTGACCACGTCACCGTGCCCCAGCACGGCCAGTTGCGCCCCGGACACCGCGACCGCCTCGGCGCCGCCCGGGCCCACCTGCCCGGCTCCGGACATCGGGTAGACGAGGGCGTTGTAGTCGGTCGGCCAGGGCACCTCCAGCAGGGCCCCCGGGGCCAGGGTGGCGTGCGCGAAGAGGATCGGCGTGTGGGTCACCCCCGGCCCGCGCACGCCGGCGAGTTCCCCGGCGATGACCCGTACAAACGCACCACCGTCGGGACTGGCCAGCAGCCCCACCTGTCCCGCGGCGAGATCCTGGTAACGCGGCGCCCGCAGTTTGGCCGCCCGAGGCAGGTTGACCCACAGCTGCAGGCCGTGGAACCGGCCGCCGGAGCGCACCAGCCACTCGGGCGGGCGTTCGATGTGCAGGACGCCGGACCCGGCCGTCATCCACTGGGTGTCGCCGTCGCTGATCGTGCCGCCGCCGCCGTGCGAATCTGCGTGTTCGAAGGTGCCGTCGATGAGGTAGGTCGCCGTCTCGAACCCCCGGTGCGGGTGCCACGGTGTGCCCTTGGGCTCTCCCGGCGCGTAGTCGACCGCGCCCATCTCGTCCATCATGATGAACGGGTCCACGGCGCGCAGGTCGACGCCCGCGAGCGCCCGGTGCACCGGGAAGCCCTCTCCCTCAAGGCCCTTCGGCGCATCAGTGCGCGAGACGACGGGGCGCCGCACCGCACCGGGCCCCGGGGGCGGGGCCGACACGACGGGCAGGAGGCCCAGGTCGGGTCTGGTGACGGGGGGCAATGGCACTCCTCTGCATGTCATTGAACGATCAACTGTATGCTGGTCAACAGTCGGCCGCCATCAGGCATTCCAGCGGCGTACGGTGGCCGGATGGACCTCGACAACGCTGACGCCACCGATCTCGCCGCCATCGGCGCGCGACTACTCGCCGACGCCCGTAGCGGTACCTCCGGTCGCGCCGCCCACGCCCTGCACACGACACCCGTCCTCAAGGCGGTGCTCATCGCGCTGCGCGAGGGGGCCGCGCTCGCCGAGCACAACGCCCCACCGGCCGCCACCCTGCAGTGCCTCGTCGGCCAGGCTCGGCTCCACGCCGGCAGTCGGGAATGGCCGCTGGACCCAGGGAGCTTCGCTCCCATCCCGCCGGAGCGCCACGGGGTCGACGCGGTGAGTGACTGCGTGCTGCTGCTTACGGTCGGCGCGGCTGCCGCACCCGCGCCCGTGGAGGACGAGCTGATCGCCTGACCCGCCGTCCCGGGTCTGCGGCCGTCGCCCGAACGGCCGACCCGGAACCTACCGCTCGATGCCACACTTGATCCAGGTGCACGCCGCGACCACCAGCGGAGTGGGCCGGGGTGGGAGTCAATGCGCATACCGGGGCGGGACCCGTGCGATGACGATGACGACGGGAATCCGTTGGACGACGTCATCGACCCTTTGCATGCGCCGGGAACGGCTGGTGCCGTCTTCCGCCCCGACCTGCGGCCGATCTTCGAACCGCTCACGGCATTGCTCGTGGGGGGGCTGGGCCTCTTGGGCCTGCTGCGGGGGGTGGGGTCCCTGCTCGCTTTGCATGCCATCACGGTGATCCGCGCCTACGAGCAACAGGTGAACGCCGACACCCAGGCGGGTCTCGACTCCACCAACGAACTGCTACGCCTCTACGTCGGCATCGCCGGGCCCGTGCAGCTGACGACGATGATGGCCTTCCTCGGCTGGCAATACCTGCTGGCGGGTAGCGGTTCCGTCGACCCACGAGCCCTCCGTCGACCGCCGCGCTGGCATGTCCTGGCCTACGTCACGCCGATCGTCGCCCTGTGGTGGCCCGCGCAGAACATCCGGGACGTGTATGCCGGTGCCCTCGCGACCCGCTGGCCGACCGGGCAGGCGCCCAGAGTGGGCCGGCTGCCGACGTTCATCCTCGGCTGGTGGGGACTGCGTCTCATCACCATCCTCCTGACGCATTTCGCTCTGATGTTCTCCGTGACGGCCGTCGGTCCGGTGCAGACCCGCCAGACGCTGGGGCTGCTCGCGGTGGCCTTCGCGGCCGGTCTCCCAGCGGCGTTGGCGGCGGCATACGTCGTCGTGCGGGTGACCACCACCGCGGGAGGGCGGGTGCGGCCTAGGCTCCGAACATGACGCAGCCGACCCCCGAGTCGTCCTGGCAGCCGACGACCCGCCGTGACGCCGTCCGTCGGCCCCTCGACGAGGGGTTCACGCGGCATACCTCGATCCTGCGGACCGCCTTGTGGATCTCGACGGGCCTGGCCGGCCTCGGCATGCTCCTGGCGCTCTGGCCGGCCTCGGCAGCCGCAGATCTGCAGACCGCCCGAACCGTCGACCCGTCGGCATCGGCCGACGCCCTGGTGTTGGCGCAGCAGGTCAACGCCGGGCACATATGGGTGCAGACGCTGGCTCTGCTGGTCACCGCCGGGGTGTGGCTGACGTGGGAGCAGACCCTCGCGGCGAGCGCGCGTATCCACCCGACCGCGCGCCGACGCGCGCCCGAGGCCCACGTCATGGGTTGGCTGCTGCCGGGGATCGGGCTCTACCACCCGGTGCAGGGCATCCGCGACCTCTGGCGCGGCGTGCACGTAGGTACCGACGCCTCCGGCAACGGGCGGATCGTGCAGCGGGGTGACCCCGAGCGTGACCCGGCCGTGTCACCCCTGGTCGGACTCTGGTGGGGCCTGTGGATCGGGGCCGCCGTGCTGTGGTGGATCGCCGGGCCGCTGATCGCGATGTTCAGTGCGTGGGACGAAGGCCCCGGATACTGGATCGTCCGGTCATTGGGGCAGGGGCTGTTGCTGGCTGCCGGTGTCGCGGCGGGTCTGCTCGTGCGCCGCTTGGACCCGCAGCGCTTCACCCCCGGGGGATCGGCAGCTGCGCCGACGCCGGCACCCTCCCAGGCTCCGGTACCTCTACCGGCACCTATACCGGCACCTATACCGGCACCCATACCGGCACCTCTGCCGGCACCTCTGCCGGCGCCTCTGCGGGCTCCGGCGCCGGGTGACGGTGGCGGGGTGCCGACCTGGCACCCCGGGCAGCCCGGGCAACCCACACCGCCCTGGCTCGACGCAGTACCCCAACCGGCCCCGCCGATGGCGGCACCGCCCGGACCGGTGCCTTACCAGCCGGCACAACCACCCCCACCCCCGGCCCCGTTGGCACCGCTCCCGACACCTGCGCCCCAGCCGCCGCCCCCACCACCGCATCCGGCGCCACCGCCTCCGGCGATGCCGGCCGCACCCCCCGCCATGCCGGCACATCTGCAGCCTCCCCCCGAGCCGGCGCCGGCGGCCGCCCGGACTCTCCCCCCGGCAGCGCCAGCAGCTCCGCCACCAGGAGCGCCACCTTCAGCAGCGCCCCCACAAGGAGTGCCGCCACCGATCGCGGCGCCGGCGCCGATCCCCCTCCCGGGCCCCCGGCCTGCCCAGCCGGCCCGCTCCCGACCGGCCAACTGGTGGTAGCCATCTCCCGGGGCAACCAGCGGGAGGGCTCGCGCCGGGGGATCGATGTGCGCCAGGCTGGTCGCCGTGTCGACTGACTTCGGCCCCGGCCGCCGGCCGCCGGATCTCGATCCCAGCACGCGGGCGGTCGGCTGGTATCCCGACCCGATCCACCCCGGCCAACAGGTCTACTGGACCGGCGAGCGCTGGACCCGCGGGCAGGTGCCTCAGGCCCGCCGGGAGGCTGCGCCGCTGGGCGCCCGCTTCCGGTATGCCGCCCTGGCGACCCGCATCCTGCTCGGCATCCAGGTGGCGACCTCGGTGGTCGGCACCGCGGCATACCTGCGCATTGCCGCCCAACTCGGTGCGGGGGCGACGCCGGCCGAGACCGCGCAGGGCGTCGACGCAGCCGGTCGGCTGCTGACCGTCACCACCATCGGTGAGCTCATCCTGCTGCTCGTCACCGCGGTGCTGTGGTGTGCCTGGCAGGTCATCCTCGCCAGAAGTGACCTCATCCATGTCGGCGATCTGCGCCGCTCGGTGGGGTGGCACCTGGCGTCCTGGATCGTGCCGTTCGTGTCGCTGTGGTTCCCCCTGCAGAATGTCGCCGACCTCGATGCCGCCGCCCAGGCGCCGCGGGATGCGCTGGGCCACCGGCTCGCCGGGGTCGGCACCGGAGCGCACGCGGTCCGGCCCGGGCCGGCACCGCTGCTATGGGCCTGGTGGGTGACCTTCCTGCTGAGCACTGTGCTGGACCGCCTGGCCGGTGCCGGGCTCGACACCTTCGCCGGGCCGGCGCAGCTGCGCGGGGCGTTGACCCTGCAGGCCTACGCGGCGTTCGCGGAGCTCGTGTCGGCGGTGCTGGCCATCCTGGTGGTCGGCCGCATCACGACCGCAGCGCTGGGTGCGCCGCGCTCCGGCAACGGTGTCCGGACCCAGCCGGGACGCAGGGGAGGGCACCCGGGCCGGACCGCCGGGCGGACCTCGCGAGTCACCTCACCCGAACCGGCCGAACCGCCCTCTCCCGAGCCGGCCGCCCCACTCACACCCGACGCGCCGGCCGCCGCAGCCGAGGACCCACCGCTCACCCGCGCGGAGATCCGCCGCCGACGCGAGGGTCGCTGACCGGCCGATCGGCGCGGTCGATCCACCTCGGCCGTGGGGCCGGGCTCACATCTGCTCGGGCGCGGCGATACCGAGTAGGCCAAGGCCCCGCTCGAGGACCGCGAGCGTTGCCGCGGCCAGGCCCAGCCGTGACTCGCGGGTGGGGCCGTCGGCCTTGAGCACCGGGCACTGCTCCCAGAACCCGGAGAATGACTGGGCCAGCTCGAAGAGGAAGCCGCATAACCGGTGTGGTTCCAGATCCGCCCCGACCTGCCGCACCACCGACCCGAAGCTGAGCAGGTGCAGGGCGAGCGCCCGTTCGGCCGGTTCGCGCACCTCGATGTCGCGAGCCCCGGTGGCCGGCACGCCGGCGGTGCGGAACAGCGAACGCAGCCGCGCGACCGCGTACTGCAGGTAGGGCCCGGTGTTACCGGTGAGCGACACCATCCGGTCGAGGTCGAAGACGTATTCACTGTCGTGCGCGACGGACAGGTCGGCGTACTTGATCGCGCCGACCCCGATCTGCTGCGACAGGGTATGCCGCGCCGCCTCCGACAGGTCGGGGCGAGCCTCGTCGAGGACCCGACGGGAGGCCTCGACGGCCTCGTCGACGAGGGCCATGAGCCGCAGCGACGACCCGGCCCGAGTGCGCAGGATCTTGCGATCCTCGCCGAGGACATTGCCGATCTGCACGTGCACGACCTCGACGCCCTCGGGCAGCCAGCCGGCCAACCGAGCAGTGGCCGCGACCATCCGCAGGTGCAGCGCCTGCGCGGCGCCGACGACGTAGAGGATGCGATCTGCGCCGAGCGTTTGGACGCGGTACTTGATCGTCGCCAGATCCGTTGTGCCATAACCGTATCCGCCGTCCGACTTGCGCACGATGAGCGGCACCGGCTTGCCCTCGCGACCGGTGAGCCCGTCGAGGAAGACGCACAACGCCCCCTCCGACACGACCGCAATTCCCTTCTCCTGCAGCTCGGCACAGATCCCGGGTAACGCGTCGTTGTACGTCGACTCGCCGGCCAGGTCGGCGTCGGTGAGGGTGACGTCGAGCGCACGGTAGATGCGGTTGAAGTAGCTCTTCGACAGCTCCAGCAGCTCGCCCCAGACCCGCAGGGTCTGGGCGTCGCCGCCCTGGAGGGCCACCACGCGGGCCCGCGCTCGATCGGCGAATTCCGCGCTGCCGTCGAACTTCTCGCGCGCCGCCTGATAGAAGGCGTTGGGGTCGGTCGCGACGAGCCGGGCCTGCGGTGAGTCCTCGCCGACATCGAGCAGGTGCTCCACGAGCATGCCGAAGGGAGTGCCCCAGTCACCGATGTGGTTCTGCCGGATGACCTGATGGCCGAGGAACTCCAGAGTCCTGGCCAGCGCATCGCCGACGACGGTCGTGCGCAGGTGTCCAACGTGCATCTCCTTGGCGACATTGGGCGCCGAGTAGTCCAGCGGCACGACCTGGGCCGGCTCGAGGGCGACCCCGAGGCGCGGGTCGGCGGCCAGCTGGGCGACCTGCGCGCTGATCCACGAGTCGGCCAGGGTGAGGTTGACGAACCCCGGCCCGCTCACCTGCACGGTGGCGCACACCTGGGTGGCCTGCGGGGAGGCGAGCAGCGCGTCGGCGAGCCGGGCGCCGACGTCTCGGGGCGGCATACCCAATCGCTTGGCTAGTGCCAGAGGCGCGTTCGACTGTAGGTCGGCGAACTGGCTGGGCCGCAGCACCGGGTCGGCGCCGCGCAGCTCGGGCCCGAACGCGGCCTCGATGCCGGCCGTGACGAGGGGCGCGAGTGCGTCGTGCGGGGAGGGCATCCCCCCAGGGTAGTGCTCAGCGCACGAGCGCCAGCTCGAGTATCTGAGCCCCGGGCAGACGGGCAAGATCGGCGCCGTCGAGCAGCAGCTTGGCGTCGCGCACCCCAGCGCCGATGACGACCGGGCCGGCCGCAACGACGGCCGCGTCGACCAGGATGACCCAATCCGCCGGGAGTCCGACCGGGGTGATGCCGCCCTGGAGCATGCCGGTGAGTTCCTGGGCCGCCTGCGCCGCGAGGAAGGAGATCTTGCGGACATCGAGGTGGCGACGCACGACACCGTTGATGTCGGCACGATCGACGGCGAGCACGAGCACCGCCGCCTGCACCACTCGCTCGGCCCGGCGCCCTTGCACGACAACGCAGTTGGCGGACGCCTCAGGCGCGACGTCGTATGCCGCGCAGAACTGCGCCGTGTCGGCGAGGTCGGGGTCGATGCGCGCCACCTCGGCGCGGGGCACGAGCGCGGCGGCGGCGGCCACCGGCTCGGCGACGGCATCCAGGTGCTCGGCAAGCGGCAGCCACGCGAGGTCCCCGCGGGCGGACGGCATACCCGCAGCGTACGACCCACCGGCCCGACCCGGCGCCCAGAAGCCTGCAGAACACCTTCGGCGGACGAACCCCGAGCACCGGCGCCGGGGCGGCCCGCGCCGATATGCGCACAGCCGCATCATCCGTTCGGCCGTTTCTCATCCGACGCGCGGACCGCACACTTGACGCATGTCCCAAGCACCGACTCAGGCGCTCAGCGCTGCATTCCCGATGGGCGCCGAACCGAGTTGGCGCCCCGACCCGGTCAGCCCACAGATCGAGCGTTGGTGGGACGGCACCCACTGGACCGATCACATCCGGCCGGCGCCGGTCGCGGCGGAGGGGCCGCAACCGCTCAGCCGCAAGGACGCTCGGGATGCCGCCCGCGCCGCCAACCGCCGCTCCCGGCAGGAGGGCCGACCGAGCCGAGTCATCGCCATCGCCACCCAAACCACCCTCGCCGTGGCTGCCCTCGGCTCCGGGGTGTCGATGGTGGGGCTGATGCTCAGCTACAACAACGTGTCGATCGGCATCGCCCGGGGCACCCAGGACGTGAGCCTGTGGCAGGCCGCGGCCGACACCCTCGGCAACGGCCTCTACCTCTACCTACTACTGCTGGCCCTCGGCGGTGTTCTCACCGCCACCTGGTTCGCGGTGCGCCTCAGCGACCGCCGCGTCAATCGAATCATCGTGCGGCGGCCGGCCAGCACGACGCTGATCTCTGCGTTCGTCCCGATCATCCAGCTGTGGTGGCCGGCGCAGGGCATGAAGGACCTCTGGCACGCCTCGCGCCCGGAGCTGTCCCGCTCCGGCCTCAAGAAGCGGCTGCCGGTGCCGGCGAGCATCTTCCTGTGGTGGGGCTTCATGTTGGCCTCGACCATCGCCCCCTCTTCGGTCGTCGCCCTGACGATCTACAAGATCAAGGTCGACCTGCCGCCCACGGTCTCGCAGATGTCGATCAACACCGTCGCCGCCCAGCAATCAGCTCTCGCGCTGCTCATCGGCGCAATGGCCTTCACCTTCGGGTTCGCCCTGCTGTCGATCCTGTCTCTCATGACCGTGATCGCCCAGGTGGAACGGCACCTGGCGATGCCCGACGCTCCCGAGGGCCAGGAGTTCCGCCACCTCGCCGAGGGCTGAACCCCGGAGCGGCACTCCGTCAGGAGCCGGCGGCACCCGCCGAGGCCAGCACCTGGGCCCAACTGACCCGGGTCGGGCCGAGCAGGTCGGTAACCGGTAGCACCGCGAGGGCACGGCGCCGCTCGTCGCCGCGCAGTTCGTCACCGAAGCGGTCGACGACGAGGATGAGCCGCGGTCGGGACAACCCGCCGAGGGTCTCGCGGACGCTCTGGCCAAGGTCTCGAGCAATGGCATCCAGGCCCAATCCTGCGGCGTCGGCAGTGAGCACCACCGCGGCCGCGAGCACCCGGGCGCCCACCTGATCGCGGCGCTCGAAGACGTCGACCGCGGCGACGAAGGGGTGCGCACGCAGCGTGCTGTGCACTTCGTTGAGTGAGACCAGCTGACCAGAGACCGAGACGACCTCATCGGTGCGGCCGAGGAACTCCAGGGTGCCGCCGTGGCGGTGGCGGGCCAAGTCACCGGTGGTGTAGCTGCCGGGCAACCGCCGCCAGTGCGCCTCGTCGAGGGCCTCGGCCGGCCCGGCCGCCGACACCATGGTGCCCGGCCACGGCCGGCTCAGCACCAGCTCTCCCCGGCCGCCGTCGGGCACGGCCGACCAGTCCGGACCGGCCACCCACTCGCCCACCTGTGGCAACCGGTCGGGCCGCAACGGGTCGTCGATGAGCACGATGCCGCCCAGCTCCACTTGGCCCCACGCGTCGGCGACCGGTATACCGCGGCGGCGCGGCATACCGGCTCCCGCGACGTCCGCTTCGGTCCTGGCCCCGGCCGAAGCACCGGACCCACCGAGGCCCGCCCGGGCCCACTCCCGCACGTCCGGGTCGACCGGTTCGCCGAAGGCGACGACCCGGCGCAGCGGACCCGGGTCCGGCGGGGTGGGCAGCTCGAAGGACCAGGACCGCATCATCCGCAGCACGGAGGGGGTCGTGAGCAGCGTGGTGACCTCGTGGCGGGTGAGGATCTGCCAGGCCCGCTCGTGGGTCGGCATGTCGAGGGTGCCCTCGAAGAGCACCGCCGTCTCACCTGCGACGAGTGGCCCGTAGATGCCGTGGGCCAGGGTGCCCAACCACGAGATGTCACCGGCGCACCAGGTGACCGGTCCGTCGACGAGGCCGTGGCGATGCATGGCCAGGGCGCTGGTGAGGATCCCGGCGGTGCCCAGCGTGACGCTCAGCGGCCGGCCCTGCCGGTTGGC
>WBZP01006970.1_pt1 | contig 11018 bp, 9 predicted proteins | sample 5204301 | NCBI WGS metagenome assembly WBZP01 (sample SAMN12412401, study PRJNA552823) | activated sludge metagenome | isolation source: activated sludge from nitrification reactor of wastewater treatment plant... | place: USA: Pennsylvania | collected 2017
GATGGACGAGCGCAACTACGCCGCGGTGGTGCCCGACCCTCCCCCTGCCCTGCAACCCCGCCCGCTGATGGACATGCAGTCGGGGTACATCCAGCGCGCGGCGGGCTCCTTCCCGAAGCAGGGGCCGAGCGCGCCCTGGCGGATGCGCCAGAACTATGTGATGGACGCGGTCACGACTTTGCGTACGGATCTGTCGAGGTGCCTGCGCGGCACACGCGCCTAGTCAGTAGCGACGCTGAAAAGCCTCGCCGGCGCATGCCACAGCACCTCTGGCATGTCGACACCGTGATCCAACAGGACCTCGACCTGATGGGCGTACGCATACGGGATGTTCGGGTAGTCGGAGCCGAACAGCACGCGGCCCTCCGATGACGCCGCCCGCAGGCGGGGCAGCAACTGCTCGGGGAACGGCCGCAGGCCCTGCATGAATCCGGTCAGGCCCATGGTCGTGTCGAGCCACGTGTGCGGGCGGGTCTCGGTGAGTTCGAGAAACTCGGCGAACTCCCCGGCGCCCAGGTGGGCGACGATCAGTCGCAGATCGGGGACACGCCTGGCCACCTCACCGATGGGCCCGGGGCCGGTGAAACGCCCCGCCAGCGGCGCCGACCCGCAATGGATCACGACCGGTACAGCCGCCTCGGCGATCAGTCCCCACACCGGATCGAGAAGGCGGTCCCGCGGGTCGAAATCTCCCACCTGTAGGTGGACCTTGAACACCCGCACTCCGCGCCGCAACGCCGATTCGACGTACTCCCGCGCCTCGGGCTCGGGGTAGAAGGTCGCAGTCGGCACACAGTCCGGGACGTCAGCCGCGAACTCCAAGGCCCAGTCGTTGAGCCATGCGGCCATCCCGGGCTTGTGTGCGTAGACCAAGGCGGTGAAACGCAGGATCTGCATCGCCCTCAGGTGGGCGAGTCGCTCGTCGTCCTGCCAGCGGTAGGTGATGGGCCACGCCACCCCGTAGTTGGCTTCCGCCTCGTCGAAGTAGGACCAGACCGCACGCATCACCGGAGTGGGCAGGAAGTGCGTGTGGACGTCGATGGCACCCGGGATCCCCAGTTCACGCCACAGTCCGGGCAGGTCAGCGTCAGTGAGCACGTCGTCGCGCGGCGGCCACGGCCCGCTCGGCATCGCGCTTTGCCTCCCGGGCGGCGATGTCCTGCCGCTTGTCGTGACTCTTCTTGCCGCGGCCCAGCCCGATCTCGACCTTCGCCTTGCCGTCCTTGAAGTACAACTGCATCGGGATCAGGGTCAGTCCGCTCTGCTTGATCTTCCCGATCAATCGGTTGATCTCGTAGTCGTGGAGCAGCAACTTGCGCGGCCGGCGGGGTTCATGGTTCGTCCAGGTCCCCTGGTCGTACTCCGGGATGTGGACGTTGATCAGCCAGACCTCGCCGTTGCGGACCTCTGCGTACCCGTCGACCAGCGATGCCCGCCCGGCACGCAAGGACTTCACTTCCGTGCCCTGCAGGACGAGTCCGGCCTCCCAGGTGTCCTCGATGGCGTAGTCGTGGCGCGCACGCCGATTGACTGCGATGACCTTGCGGCCCGTCTCCTTGACCATCAGGTCAGCACCGCACCGGGCCCTTGGTCCCGCCGAACCAGCCCATCGGGTCATAGGGGGTGCCGTTGACGTGCACCTCGAAGTGCAGGTGGGGACCGGTCGACCACCCGGTCGACCCGACCCGGCCGATGACCTGCCCGCGCTTGACCTTCTGTCCCACACTCACCGACGTTGAGGACTGGTGGGCGTACATGGTCGAGATGCCGGAGCCGTGCTGGACCAGCGTGTGCAGTCCGTACGGGCCGCCGTTCTGGATCGACACCACGACGCCGTCCTCGGCGGCAAGGATCGGTGATCCCATCCCGGCACCGATGTCGGTACCCGTGTGACAGGACCGGTAGCCGTAGACAGGGTGGATCCGCGGGCCGACGTTGCCCACGACCGGCGCCCCCGGAGCGGGCCAGGCGAGGCCCCCCGGACCGATGTTCACCGGGACTCCGGACTGGCCGCCGGAGGCCTTCGCCGCCGCTGCCCGGGCGATCGCGGCGATCCGCTCCTGTTCGGCCTTCAACTGGTCGTACTGCTTGCGCACCTCGGACTTGCGATCGCGCGCATCCCGCAGCGCTGAACTGCGCGCCGCGACCAGTTCGTCGATCTTCGCCTTGGCGGCATCGGCGCGCGCCTTGGCAGCAGCGGCTTTCTCGACCTCTTGCTGAGCCTCGGCCTGGGCCTCCTCGGCCTTCTCCTCAAGGATGCGCAGGCCCGCCAGACGCGTCTGCAACTGTGCCTTGGCGTCGTCGAGGTCGGTCATCGTGTCGTTGTTGTCCTCGGCGATGCTGCGCAGGGCCTCCAGGCGGGCGGCGAAGTCACCCGGGTCCGCCGAATCCAGCAGGATCTCGACCTCCGAGATCTGACCGCCCTGCTGGTACACCTCGCGGGCCATGCGGCCGATCCGCTGCTCCAAGTAGGCGATCTGCTGCTCCGTCTCAGCGATCTCCTGCTTGGCCTTCGTGACCTTGGCGATGGCCTCGGCGACCTTCACGTCCGCGGCGGACTTGCGCTGCTGGGACTGCGTGAGTTCAGACTGTGCCGCGGCGAGCTCCTGGCGGGCGGCGGGTAACTGCTCGCGGGCCGCATCGAGTTGCTTCATCGCGGCGTCGACCTTGGCGTCGGCTCTTGCGAGATCGTCGGAGGCCTCGGCGACCTGCTCGTTGATGTCGTCGGAGTGCGCCGGCAACGCCGCCATGCCCGCAGCGAGCCCGAGCGCCAGCGTGGCGACCGCATAGCGGGTCCCCCGCCGGTGACTCCGGGACGAATTGGACATGCTCAAGGGTACCTTCACACTTTCAGATATCGGCGCAATGTGAGTCCGGCTGCAATCATTGCGATCACAATTCCGGTGAAGAAGATGATGGGCAGGATCACGATGATCTGATCCCAGGATACGAAGGCAGTGAACTGGTACGACGGAGCCAGGACTTTGTCGATCAGGAAGACCTTGGCCGCGACGATGGCCCCCACCGCGATCAGACCGCCGATCGCGGCCGAAACCGCCGCCTCGAGCAGGAACGGCATCCGGATCATGAAGTTGCTGGCACCGACCAGGCGCATGATGCCCACCTCCCGCCGGCGGGCGTGCGCGGCCACACGGATGGTGTTCACGACAAGCAACGCCGTCACGACCAACATCGCCACCGCCACGGACAACGCGATCACCTGCAGGCCGTTCAACAATCGGAAGAAGCGGTCGAGCAACTGCCGCTGGTCCTGGACCTGTTCGACCCCGGGTCTGCCCTCGAAGGCCGCCGCGATCACCTCGTACTTGGTGGGGTCGGAGAGCTTCACGCGGAAGGACTCGGGCAGCGCGTCCGGGGTGACGTTCTGGGTGACCGGCGAGTCCTTGAACTGTTCGAGGAAGCGTTGGTAGGCCTCCTCCTTGGACTCGTAGTAGACCTCCTGCACCAACGGCCGCAGCGCGTTGAGTTCCTGTTCGATCTGTCCCCGGACCTCCGGAGTCACCGCCCCGAGGGAGCAGGCGGGCACCGACGAACTCGCGCCACAGAGGAAGATCGACACTTCGACCCGGTCGTACCAGTAGTCCTTCATCGAGTCGACCTGTGCGCGCACGAGCAACCCGGCTCCGAAGAGGGTCAAGGACACGGCCACCGTGATGATGACGGCGAAGGTCATCGTGAGGTTGCGTCGCAGACCTTGAAAGGTCTCGCTGAGTATGAATCGGAGTTTCACGGCTGGTGGTCCTGCCCGTAGACACCACGCGCCTCGTCACGGATCATCTGACCGGCGTCGAGTTCCACTACCCGCTTGCGCATCTGGTCGACGATGGCCGCGTCGTGGGTCGCCATGAGCACCGTGGTCCCGACCCGGTTGATGCGGTCGAGCAGTTTCATGATCCCGACGCTGGTCGCGGGGTCGAGGTTGCCGGTGGGTTCATCTGCCAGCAGCAGGGGCGGCCGGTTGACGAAGGCGCGCGCGATCGCCACCCGCTGCTGCTCCCCGCCGGACAACTGGTGGGGGTAGCGCTGCATCTTGTCCGCCAGGCCCACGAGGTCGAGGACCTCGGGCACGGCTCGTTCGATCTGGGAGTTCTTGCGCCCCAGGACCTGCAGAGTGAACGCCACGTTCTGGTACACCGTCTTGCTCTGCAACAGCCGGAAGTCCTGGAAGACCGCCCCCATGCCGCGGCGGAGTTGCGGAACCTTCCAGCGCGAAAGCTTGCCCACGTCGCGACCGGACACGATCACCCGGCCGGTGGTGGCTTTCTCCTCACGAAGGATGAGCCTCAGGAATGTCGATTTCCCGGATCCGGAGGCCCCCACGAGGAAGACGAACTCACCGGGCTGGATGTCCAGCGAGATGTCCTGAAGCGCCGGGCGGTTGCGCTTGTCGTAGCGCTTGGTGACGCGCTCGAACGTGATCACAGACTTCCCACCCTTGGCTTGACTTCCAGTGAGAGTCTACGGTCCCACTCGGCCCGCTCAGGTCAGGAACACGTTCGAGCTGTCCACACGCCGCTCGTCCGCGTTTGTGACGGTGTTGTCGGACATGCCGGACGGTTGTGACGTCGTTGTCGGTTTCGAGGGCCCAGAACCCGCAACGACGTCGCATTCGCGGTGCGAGGACTGCAACAACGTCACGATCGCCAGGACGCGTCAGTTCGCCTGCTGACGCCGCCACCTGATGCCGGCCTCGATGAACTCGTCGATCTCCCCGTCGAGCACGGCGGCGGTGTTGCCCGTCTCCACCTCGGTGCGCAGGTCCTTGACCATCTGGTACGGGTGCAGCACGTATGAGCGCATCTGGTTGCCCCATGATCCAGCGGATTCGCCCTTCAGCGCGTCGATCTTCGCCTGTTCCTCCTGGCGCCGCCGCTCAAGCAGCTTGGCCTGCAGCACGGCCATCGCGGTGGCCTTGTTCTGCAACTGCGAGCGCTCGTTCTGGCAGCTCACCACGATGCCGGTCGGCAGGTGGGTCAAGCGGACCGCGGAGTCTGTGGTGTTCACGCCCTGTCCACCCGGCCCCGACGAACGGTAGACATCCACCCGCAACTCGTCCTCGGGGATCTCCATGCTCTCGGTCTTCTCGATCACTGGGATCACTTCGACCTCGGCGAAGGAGGTCTGACGTCGGCCCTGGTTGTCGAACGGCGAGATGCGCACGAGCCGGTGCGTGCCCTGTTCGACCGAGAGAGTGCCGTAGGCGAACGGCGCTTTCACCGCGAACGTCGCGGACTTGATTCCGGCCTCTTCGGCATACGAGGTCTCGTAGACCTCCGTCGACCAGCCGTGCCGCTCGCAGTAGCGGCTGTACATGCGCAGCAGCATCTCGGCCCAATCGGCCGCATCCACCCCGCCGGCACCGGACCGGATGGAGACCAGCGCCTCGCGTTCGTCGTACTCCCCCGATAGCAGGGTGCGCACCTCGAGTTCACCTATCTCGGTTTGCAGCACCTCCACCTCGCGGACGGCCTCCGCCAGTGACGCCGCATCGTCCTCATCCTGCGCGAGTTCGATGAGGATCGGCAGATCATCCACACGCTGTCTCAGGGCCAGCACCCGGCGCTGCTCCTGCTGGAGGAACGACAGCCGCGACGTGACCTTCTGCGCCGCCTCCTGGTCGTCCCACAGGTCCGGCGCCGATGCCTGCTGTTCGAGAGCGGCGATCTCGTCCGCGAGCGCGGTCATGTCGAGCACCGCCTCGATCTGCTTCAGGGTGCTGTCGAGCGCGGTCACTTGGTCGGAGAGCTCCAGATCGGCCACTCTCGTAGGGTAACCGCGCCCGACCGGCGAGCTACCAGTTGGCTACGTAGCGGTCCTGCTTGTCCTTGAACGCTCCGACCAGAATCATGATGAAGTCGATGAGCGCACCGATGCCGAAGATCCCACCGGTGAGCAACCACAGGATGCCCGTGCCGATCTTGCCGACGTAGAACCGGTGGATGCCCAGCACTCCGAGGAAGAAGCACAACAGGGTGGCTGCCAGCCGGGACTTCGGGGACGCCGGACGCCCTTGGGAGTCCAGCATGGGCTTGCCGTTGGGGTACGTCGCGACAGCGGCAGCAGCAGCAGGAGCCGCAACCGGCGCCGGGGGCGGCGGCGGGCTGGCCGGCGCGGCAGGCGGCGGGGTTGCGGCCTCAGGAGCCGGGGGCGGTGTAGGTGCTTCCGGGGCCTCCGGAGTCGCGGCCTCGGGGGCAGGCGGAGTCGCGGCCTCGGGGGCAGGCGGAGGGGTCGGAGCTGCCGGGGGCGGTGGCACGCTGGTGCTGGCGGGAGGCGGTGGGACGCTGCTGCTCTCGGGGGGCGTCGCGTCGGATTCTGGCTCAGGTGTCTGCGTCATGCGGCAACCCTACTGTGGCCACCGTTGGAAATGGAGTATCGCGAGCCTCAGCCCGCCGACATCCCCAGCGCAGGGCCACTGTCGGCGGCCATCTCCTCTGCCAGCCTGACGACCGCCGAGGCCGACTTCCTGACCTGCGATCCGAGTCGGTAACTGGGAGCCAGCTCAACCGTGACGAACCAGCTCGCGGTGTTGCGCGCGGTCCAGCGGTTCATGGTGCCCGGGAGCCACCGGCCACAATCGCTGGGACGACCGGGCTGGGGTAGTCCGATCAATTGCGCGGTGCGGCGCACCCAGTAGGCCGACCGTTGGTCACACACACTGAGCACGGTGTCCCACGGCTGGTGGAAACTCAGCACGCCAGTGGGCTTGAGCCGCTTGAGGAAGCGCATCATGGCACGCGTCTCGGGCTCGCTGCCCGGTCCACGGCCCGACCGGTACTGGCTCGAGGACCACGTGCCTGGGAAGTTGCGGTTGAGATCCACCCCGCGGGCGTTGTAGCGGTTGCCGCGTGCCGCGCCGTCCGGGTTCATGCTGCGGATGGTCCACAACTGGTAGTCGGCGTCCGCGGGCACCTCCTGCTTGCGCAGACGGTCGGTCACCCGCAACCCCGCCGGCTCGCTGCCGTGCATCTGCCCGACACTCAACAACACGTCGACGGCCAGCGGATTGCCCTGCCGGATCGCCCAGATCTTGCGGCCGCGCACCGAACGACCCACCAGCACCTTGCCCGAGTCGAAGATGGGCTCGGCGAGCAGGGCGCGCAGGCGTACCGGGGCACTCGGAACGGACGGGACGCTGGTGGTGGTGCCGTCGGAGGCGGTGACGGTGAACGTGTAGGTCGTGCGTACAGGCAGGGTCTCGAACACGCAGGAGGTCGTCGTCGATGTGCAGGTGAGGCCGGTCGGATCCGCAAGCACCTGGTACGAGGTGGCCCCCACGACCGGGTCCCACGAGACCTGCAGACTGCTCCCGGACTGCTCAGCAACGACGTTCAGGGGCGCGGGAAGTGGCGCCGCGGAGTCGATGGGGACGACGTCATCGGCGCCGGCGGGCGACGCGGGCAGGATCAACAGCGAGAGGGCACTACCGGCTACAACGAGGGACTTCACCGGCCCAAGCCTACGCCACGGATCTTGAATCGAACGCGTGTACGAACTACGGTGGACTCATGACCACGTTCGAGGTGCAGCCCTCCCTGTTCGGCGCGGGCCTCAGCGCGGACCCGGCCGTGCTGAGGAATGCCGAGCGCACCGACCTGGGCAGCGGCGCCTGGATCGACCACCTGCAGGGCTGGCTCACAGACGACCTGGAGGTGTTCGACGCGTTGTGCGCGCACGCACCCTGGCGGCAGGGGACGCGGGTGATGTACGACCGCGTAGTCGACGTACCCCGGCTCACCGCGTGGTGCACCGACCCCGCGCGTCTGCCGCATCCGAGCCTGGTGCGGGCCTTCGAAGCCCTCAACATCCATTACGGCCCTGAGCCCTTCACCACCGCCGGACTGTGCTGGTACCGCGACGGCAGCGACAGTGTGGCGTGGCACGGGGACAACATCCGGCACGCCCGGACGCAGACCATCATCGCGATCGTGTCGCTGGGGGCCGCCCGACCGCTGCACCTACGACCACGAGGGGCAGGGCCGAGCAGGGCGTTCCGACTGGGGCATGGCGACCTGTTCGTGATGGGCGGGACGTGTCAGACGACGTGGGAACACGCGGTGCCCAAGGTCCGCGCCGCGGGGCCACGCATCAGTGTGCAGTTCCGGCAAGCCGGTGTCGACTGAGTGGGGACACCTACGACCCCTGCTGGGAGACGTTGCGCAGGACGCGCAGTGCCACCGACACCGTGGCCAGGCTCGGCGGACCTGACACGCGGATCTCGTTGAGCGTGGCACTGGCCCGGGTCAAGCCCTCCGGGTTCGCCTGCTCGAACTCGTCGATGCGTTGTTCAGGTGTCAACGACGCGTCCGTGCGTCGCAGTACCCGCACCGTCAACCCGGCCTGTGCCGCGTACAGGTCCTGACGCACCGCGGCCCTGGCCAGCGCCGACCACCGATCGGCCCGCTCGAGGTTGGAGATCTGCGTCAACAGGTCGTCCACGCCGAACCGCTCGGAGATCGCGAAGTAGAGCGCCGCAACGGTCTCCGGGTCCTCCTTCTCGCGCTTGGCGATGTCGGCGATGTCCAGCAGCGAGTACTGGTCCAAGCACCCGGCGGCACGCAACGCGAGCGGCTCCGGGGCACCGAGGGCCGTGAACTCGCCCGCCCGATCATGCAGCCGTTGCTGCTCGGATCCGCGTAGCAGCTGCGGCACCATCGGTGTGAGGTTGTGCACGACCGGGTGCACGTCCTCGATGAGCTTGGACGCGTCCAGAACGCCACCGCGGGTGGTGAGCACCCAGCGCACCGACCGATCGAGCAGACGCCGGAACTCCAGGTACAGCGCGTTCTGTGCGGCGGTCGGCGCGACACGGTCCAGTGACTTGATCTCCTCCCACACCCCGTCGAGGTCGAAGATCTGCCGGCAAGCCACGTAGGCCCGGGCGATCTCCTCCACAGAGGCGCCGGTCTCCTCGACCACACGGTGCACGAAGGTGATGCCGCCGTGGTTGACGATGTCGTTGGCGAGCATCGTCACGATGATCTCCTTGCGCAGCGGGTGCTCGCCGAGGCGGTCCCCGTACCGTGCCTGCAGATCCGGCGGGAAGTACTCCGCAAGTGCGTCGAGCGCCCAGCCGTCGGTGTCCACCGACGTCGCCATCAGATCGTCGGTCAGGGCGATCTTCGACCAGGCCAGCAACACCGACAGTTCCGGAGAACTCAGTCCCCGGCCCTCCAGGATGCGCTCACTGATCTGCTCATCAGAGGGAAGGAACTCGATCTTGCGATCCAGCAGTCCGCGGTCCTCGAGCACGGTCATCACCCGCTGGTGGACCGGCAACAGTCCACCACGCTGGGCCCGGCCGTTGGACAGCAACATGTTCTGCCAGTAGTTGTTGGCCAGCACCAGGTCCGCGACGTCCTCGGTCATCGCTGCCAGCAACTCGTTGCGCTGCTTGACCGTGAGATCTCCGTCGTGCACGATCCGGTCGAGCAGGATCTTGATGTTCACCTCGTGGTCGCTGGTGTCCACACCTGCGGAGTTGTCGATGGCGTCGGTGTTGAGCCGCACCCCGTTCTCCGCCGCCTCGATACGTCCGAGTTGGGTCAGCCCGAGGTTTCCGCCCTCCCCGACGACCTTGCAGCGCAACTGCGCGCCGGTGACACGGATCGGGTCGTTGGCCTTGTCCCCCACTTCGGCGTCCGTCTCAGAACTGGCTCGCACGTAGGTGCCGATCCCGCCGTTCCACAGCAGGTCCACCGGTGCCTGCAGGATCGCGTGCAGCAGATCGTGGGGGGTCATGCTCTTCACACCGTCCTCGATCCCGAGGACTTTGCGGACCTGCTTGCTGATCGGAATGGACTTCAGCGACCGCGAGTAGACCCCGCCGCCGGCGCTGATCAACTCCTGGTTGTAGTCCTGCCAACTCGACCGTGACAGTTCGAACAGTCGCTTGCGCTCCTGGAACCCCACTGCCGCATCCGGGGTGGGGTCGAGGAAGATGTCTCGGTGGTCGAACGCCGCGACCAGACCGATGTGTTCGGACAGCAGCATGCCGTTGCCGAAAACATCGCCGCTCATGTCGCCGATACCGACCACCGTGAAGTCCTCGCTCTGGGTGTCGACACCCATCTCAAGGAAGTGACGTTTCACCGACTCCCAGGCACCGCGCGCAGTGATGCCCATGGCCTTGTGGTCGTATCCCACCGAACCACCGGAGGCGAAGGCATCGCCGAGCCAGAATCCGTACTCCTGCGCCTTGGCGTTGGCGATGTCGGAGAACGATGCTGTGCCCTTGTCCGCGGCCACGACCAGGTAGGTGTCGTCCCCGTCGCGCCGGTGCAGATCCGGAGGTGGCACCACGTCACCGTGCACGAGGTTGTCCGTGAGGTCGAGCAAGCCGCTGATGAAGGTCTTGTAGCAGTCGATCCCCTCGGCCATGAACGCCTCGCGGTTGGACATCGGCGGCGGGTTCTTCACCACGAAACCGCCCTTGGAGCCCACCGGCACGATCACGGCGTTCTTGACCATCTGCGCCTTGACCAGGCCGAGCACTTCGGTGCGGAAGTCCTCCCGGCGGTCACTCCAGCGCAGACCGCCGCGCGCGACCCTGCCGAACCGCAGGTGCACACCTGACATCTGCGGGGAGGTCACGAAGATCTCGAACATCGGGCGGGGCAACGGCATGCCCGGCACCTCACGCGGATCGATCTTGAACGACAACCACTGCTTGGGCGATCCATCCACGCGCTGGTAGTAGTTGGTGCGCAGGACAGCCAGCACAATGCCCAGGAGTTGTCGGATCACCCGGTCGTCGTCCAGCGAGGCCACCGAATCGAGAGCGGTGAGGATCTCCTGGTGGATGGCTTTGGCCTTGCGCTCGTCGTGCTCGGACGGGTGGTGCCTGGCCTCGAAGAGTCTCACGAGCAACTGCACGATCTCGGTGTGCGAGACGAGCACCTCGATCATGTACTGCGCGGAGAACGGCGATCCGATCTGGCGGGCGTACTCCACCCAGGCTCGCACCGCGGCAACCTCGCGCCAGTCCAGACCACCGGTTG
>WBZP01006971.1_pt1 | contig 11017 bp, 6 predicted proteins | sample 5204301 | NCBI WGS metagenome assembly WBZP01 (sample SAMN12412401, study PRJNA552823) | activated sludge metagenome | isolation source: activated sludge from nitrification reactor of wastewater treatment plant... | place: USA: Pennsylvania | collected 2017
CGAGCAGTTTACCTACTTCGATCTCAAAGGTCGGCGGGTGCCGATTTGGGTCCAAGAGCAAGGAATCGGGCGAGGCCTCCAGCCACTCACCACCGCTGTCGACCTGATGGCGCGCTCGGGGGGCAGCTGGCACACCAGCTACGTCAGCATTCCGCACTACATCACCAGCCTCAACCGCAGCCTGCTGACCGAAAACTACGAGTACCAGCTCTTCGATCTGCGGACTCCTGATCGGCTCCAGGTGCGGGTCTATTCGCGGACCCTCAAGGGCCGGATTTTGTACGGGCGGAGTCCTGCGGATCTGATTCGCGAATACACCGAGTACTCGGGCCGCATGCGGGCGCTTCCTGAGTGGGTGCATGAGGGTGCGATCGTGGGCATTCAGGGCGGAACCCAGCGGGTCCAGAAGCTCGTCGAGCAGCTTGGCAAAGAAGGCGCGCCGCTGGCCGCCGTGTGGCTGCAAGACTGGGTGGGTCAGCGCAAGACCAGCTTCGGCAAGCAGCTGTGGTGGAACTGGCAGCTCGACCGCACGCGCTATCCCGAATGGGAGGCCATGCGCAAGAAGCTCGATGCCCAAGGGGTGCGCATCTTGACCTATGTGAACCCGTTTTTTGTCGATATGGAATCGTCGGGTCGAGCGGGTCGCAACATGTTTGCGGAGGCGCGGGATCGCGGCTACTTGGTCACCGAACCGAATGGTCTGCCGTACATGATCCCCAACACCGACTTTTCGGCGGGACTGCTCGATGTGACCAATGGCGAGGCGCGCAAGTGGTGGAAAGAGATCATCCGCACCGAGGTGTTGTCGACAGGGGCATCGGGCTGGATGGCGGACTTTGGCGAGGCCCTGCCGTACGATGCCCACCTGCAATCGGACGTGGCGGCGCGGGCCTTTCACAACCAGTATCCCGAGGAGTGGGCCAAGCTAAACCGCGAGGTGATTGAAGAGAGCGGACGTGGCGCTGACCTGTTGTTCTTCACTCGCTCGGGATATCGCAAGAGCCCCGGTTCCTCGACCCTGTTTTGGCTGGGTGACCAGCTCGTAACCTGGGATGTCTACGACGGCATGAAGAGTGCGGTGGTGGGCATGCTATCGGGCGGCGTGTCCGGTTTCAGCCTCAACCACAGCGACGCGGGTGGCTACACCACGATTGTAAACTCGCTCCTTACAGTGACCCGCAGTCGCGAGCTGCTGTGGCGCTGGCTAGAGCTGTCCGCGCTGAGCCCGGTGATGCGGACCCACGAGGGCAATCGACCCGACGACAACTTCCAAATCGACGGCGACCCAGAGACGCTGCGGCACTTTGCTCGCTGCGCCAAGCTGTACAAGGCGTGGGCGGTCTACCGAAAACAGCTCGTGGCACAGGCCGCCGCAACCGGCATGCCGGTGGCCAGACATCTCGCGCTTCACTATCCAGAGGATCCCAACGTCTACAAGCTGTCGTTCGAGGAATACCTGCTTGGTGAGGACTTGCTGGTGGCCCCGATTACCGATCCGGGGGTCGTGACGGCCAAGGTGTATCTGCCCGAAGGAACCTGGGTTCACGTCTTTTCCGGCAAGACCTTTGCTGCTTCCACCGGTGGCCAGTACATCGAGATCGCCGCCCCCATGGGTCAGCCCGCACTGTTCTACCGTCAGGGCGCAGCGATGAGCGAGCCATTTCTCAAGTCCCTACAGGATCAAGGACTGTTCTAAATCTCCGTGCCTTGGCGCGTAGTCAGCGGATGATCATCGGACCAACAAGCGGGCTTGCATTGGGCTGACATGTGGTATGTATCTCGCACTTCTTACTCCCTGAGGAGGGTGCGATGATACGTAAGCTTGCCGTTCGCTCGCCCGACGCTGAATCTGCCAGCGTCACTTCTCGGCTGACCGGGACACTGCGCCACTGCCTGGCTTGGGCGGCGGCGCTTACCGTCTTTGGAGCCGCATCTGCTGCGATGGCTGCCGGGCCGAAAGCCTGCGTGGTCTATGCCTGCAGCGACTCTTCAGCGACTGGTGACATCAAGTCTAAGCTGGATGGCACCAAGCTGTTCGACAGCGTCACGATGATTGACGCTGGATCCTCTGCACCGTCGGACTCGACGCTCGCCAAGTGCGACACGGTCCTGGTCTTCGGAGACGTCAATCGTGGCGGCTTCAGCGACCCAACCGGTGTCGGCAACGCACTCGCTGCCTACATCGAAAAGGGCGGCGGTGTCGTCGTCGCTCTGCCGATGTACGGTGGCTACTACTATAACTCGCCAACGGGGACGAACTGGAGCAAGTACCAGCTCATCGACAACAGCTCGTCGATGTCCTACGTCAGCAAAAAGACCCTGGGCACCAAAGACACCCACGCGGTGCTCTCTGGCATCACCAAGATCGAGACCAACGGCAGCACCTGTCGCGAGCGCTCCAGCGTGGCGGCCTCGACCATTCGGTCCGGTGCCAAGATCGTGGCTTCGTGGAACGACGGCAACGGCATGATCATCACCGGCTTCCCCGGTGGCCGTCCGCGCATCGACCTCAACATCTACCCGGTGTCGAGCGACATCGGCTACTACGGCTGCTATGACGCAGCGAGCGATACCGCCAAGCTCATCGCCAACTCGATGGTCTACGTCGCCAGTCCGCTCCGCGCCAACCCGTCTCCGGCGGACTTTGGCGAGGTTCCGGTCCTGGGCAGCGCTGACCTGAGCGTTGATTTTGAAAACCAGGGCTCGTCGCCGATCACGGTGGGCAGCGCCGACCTATCCCCAGCGGGCGTGTTCACCGTCGAAACGATTGTGTTCCCGAAGACGCTGAACCCCGGTGACAAGCTCACCATCAAGGCCACGGCCAAGCCGACCGCTGCGGGTCAGGCCTCTGCGATCTACACCTTGACGCCATCGACGCCGAACGTTGCGCCGGGCGTGGTGCAGCTCACGGTCAAAGGACTTGGGCCTCGCTACGATGCCCAGCCCAGCCAGATCGACTTCGGTGGCATTGCGGTGGGCATGACCGCTCCGGTGGTGACCGTGAACGTCACCAACACCGGTGGCGGCTACCTGGGCTACACCAGCGCCAGCGTGGATGATGCGACGAACTTTGCGCTCGAAAGCGTGCCTGGTTCGACGCTGCTTGGCTCGGGCGCTGGCGTCAGCTTCGACGTTAAGTTCAAGCCGACCATGGAAAAGGCCTACAGCACCAACGTGCGCGTGGCCTACTCGATCAACGGTGTGAACTACAGCGGCATCGTCACGGTCCGGGCTTCGTATGGGAAGCCGAAGATCGTGGCCCCGTCCTCGCTGGTCCTTTCGCCCGTGCGCGTGGGCGGCACCGGAGCGGATCAGATCATTACGGTGCAGAACACCGGCCAAGCCGACCTGAGCATCAGCAACCTTCAGTTCATCAGCGGCGATGTCAGTGACTTTGCCGTGGTGACGATGGCTTCGATGATGTCGCCGTTCAAGGTTCCCACCGCCAGCACGGGGGACATCAAGGTGCAGTGCAAGCCGAGCGTACAGGGTGTGCGCCAGGCGGTGCTCGAGATCACCAGCAACGATCCCTCGCTGGCCATGGGCAAGACCAACATCGCGGTGTCGTGCCGTGGCACGGTCGCAAACTTCGAGCTCATCGGCGACAAGATCGACTTCATGGGCACGCAGCAGACCGGCACTTGCTCGTCTACGCAGTACGTCACCATCAAGAACACCGGCACCGACTCGCTGAAGATCCTCAGCCTGGGCTTCACCGGTGCCAACGCCTCGTCGTTCAAGCACACCGCCCCGGCGACCCGCACGGTGCCCGGTGGCGGCGGTACCTTCGTGATCCCGGTGCAGTTCTGCCCGGTCGACATCGGCAGCCAGACCGCCGACCTCGAGATCGCCACCGACTTCAAGACCGGCCACGTCGCCAAGGTTCCGCTGACCGGCACGGCCTCGGGCCCGAAGGTGGTGATCACTCCCGGCAACCTCGACTTTGGCGCGGTCTACATCAAGACCACCTCGACCTCGAAGCAGATCAAGATCACCAACGAAGGCGACAAGGATCTGGTGTTCGGCAAGAGCGTCCTGACCCCGGCGATGGGTGCCTTCAAGGTGTCCGGTCTCCCCACCGAGGGCAAGATCCTCAAGAAGGGCGATCCGGCGGTTGTGCTCGACGTGGTGGCTGGCCCGCTGACCGCGATGCAGCAGTCGGGTGAGATCAGCATCATCGTCAACGACCAAGTGAAGATGGGCAACGTCCGCATCCCGCTGTCGGTGACCGGCGTTCAGGCCGACCTCAAGGTCGACCCGATGATGATGACCTTCCCGCTCACGATCATCGGTCTGCGCTCGCAGGAGCTGACCTTGAACGTGACCAACACCGGCGCTGCCCCGCTCACCGGCCTGGACCTGTCCGTCAGCGGCACCGCCAGCGCCGACTACGTTGTAAACGGCGACCGCACGGTGGTCCTGGCTCCCGGCGCGAGCGCTCCGTTCAAGGTGGCCTTCAAGCCGACCGGCAACGGCACCCGCAGCGCCATTCTCGTCGTCAACGCGGCGGGTCTGATGTCGCCGGTGCAGGTCAAGCTCGATGGCACGGGCAAGCTGCTGACGATTAGCTGCTCGCCTGATGACAAGAACCTGGGCATGGTCCGGATGGGCGAGATGGCCGAACTCAAGGTCATCTGCCGCAACTCCGATGCGAGCGACATTGACTTCGTCACCGGCTTCTCGGAAAACCAGGACGACTGGTCGGTCGATCCGGCGACGGGCAAGCTGCCAGCCGGAACGCCAACCGAAGAGGGTCTGGTCACGCTGGCGATTACCTTCAAGCCGACCGCAACCGGACCGCGTACGACGGTGCTCTCGATCAAGACCAAGGAAGGCCTGGCGATTGGCAGCATCAACCTCGACGGAACCGGTCTGCCGATGCCGAAGGAGAAGCCGCCCGAGATGACCGGCTGCTCGGCGAGCGGTCGCGCTACCTCGCCCGCTGGGACGCTGATCACGCTGCTACTCGGTGCCGGAACCTTGCTGTTCCGCCGTCGCCGAAGCCGCGCCGCTCTGTAGTCTGGGCAAGGCCCGTCCGGGGGGACGGGTCGTCTGCGCCGCGCCGCCTCGTTCGTCCTTCGCTACAGCCTTTCGAGCAACCCCTGCTGTTCCACGCAATCGCTGATCGCAGCCATCTGCTCTTTCACGAGCGCTGCGAACCGGCAGCCCGTGTCCACCCTCAGCCCTGGCAGAGCACTTGACGCAAGCTCGCGCACCAGCCGCAGCCGCGCCGTTTCGACGGGGCCGGGTCGCTGCGCCGATACCCGATAACTGGGCGACAGCGGCCCCAGCACCGACGAGCGCAGTCGCACCCACTGATACTCATGCGCGGCCTGGACAAAGCCACTGTCGGTCAGCGCTGAAGTCACCGCCCCCGGCCACAGCGGCGCTTCGTTGTCCGAGGTCTGGTCATGCACCAGCATGCCGACGAGCGGTGCGGGCTCTAGCGCCACAAACTGGCCCCCTGGGGCGAGCACCCGCCGCGCCTCGCCCAGCAGCCCGGTGAGTGGCCGAACGTGATGCAGCACCAAGTTGGCGACGACCAGGTCGAAGCTGCCCGCGTCAAACGGTAGGTCGAGCACATCGGCGATGACACAGTGCAGTCGGCTGCTTTCGCCGCTCGATTCACGCTGGCTCGCGTGCGCGGCAGCGGCCCAGATTTGTTTCGGCACTGCGTCGACCGCCCACACCTCGGCGGCCCCGGCTTGCACCAGCGCCTGGCCGAGCATGCACTCACCCGCGCCGATCTCCAGCACCCGCAGCCCCGAAAGCCGGTCGCGATCGAGGAGCCCCAGCGCATCCACCACGCCCAGTCCGACAAGCTGGCCCTGTCGCCACCACCGCCGCTGCCGCTCGAGCTGCTCATGGAGGGCGGACGGCTCGACCCGGTAGAACGCGAACTCGGCTTCGGCCCGCCACGGCGGACGCGGCACGACCAGCCGTTGCAGGTTCTGGGCCCAGTCGGTGACAGCGGAACGTAAGCGGCTCGGCATCGGGCGCAGAGCTTAGCGCTTCGCCAGGACGGCTTGCTTGGCTTCTTGCAGCATCTGGTCGTGCTCGGCGGGATCGGCCCAGCGCGCTTGTCCCTCGGGCGGCAGGCGGTCGATCGGGTCGAAGTAATAGAAGAGCTGGCCGGGCTTGACCGCCGGGGCCGAGTACACCGACACGCCCGTGACCGGGTTGTAGTGCTCGTACGAGTGGGCATCGCGCTTGCCACCACCGCCGGGCGCATCCATCACGAACATCGGGGTGTTAAAGCCCGCCGTCGAGCCGCGCAGCGTCTTTTCGATGTCCAGACCCGCCCGCAGCGTCGTCCGCATGTCCTCGGTGCCCTGGACCATGTCGTGGATGTAGACGTAGTAGGGGTGGATGTTCACGTACGCCAGCCGCTTTAAGAGCTGGCCCATCACCTCGACGCTGTCGTTGACGCCGCGAATCAGCACCGACTGGTTGCGCACGAAGATGCCACGCGAAAACAGCACCTGGATCGCGTCCTGGGTGATGCCGGTGATCTCGCGCGGGTGGTTAAAGTGGGTGTGCAGCATCACGTCTTTGCCGAGCTTGCGGCCCTTCTCGACGACGTAGGTGAGCGCATCGACCCACTCGTGATCGGAGAGCAGCTTCTGCGGCATCACCGCCGGGCCCTTGGTCGCAAAGCGCATCCGCCGAATGTGGCTGATGTCGAGCAGCGCGTCGCCAATCTCGCGAAGCTGCGCCGGGCGCAGGTTGTACGAGTCACCGCCGGAGATGACGATGTCCTCCAGCTCCTCGCGGGAGGCGATGTAGGCGAAGGCCTTGTGCCAGCGCTCCTCATTGACGCGGAGGGTGAACTTTTCGACCTGCGGGGTGTCGACGCCGACGGCATAGCTGCGGGTACAGAAGCGGCAGTAGACCGGACAGGTATCGAGCGCCAAAAACAGCGCCTTGTCGACGTAGCGATGGGTCAGTCCCGGCGTCGGGGCATCAGCGCGCTCACCGAGTGAATCGAGCCCGAGCTTGGGATGGTCCGGGAGCAGCTTCGAGCGCACCGGGATAAACTGAATCCGCAGCGGGTCGGTATACGGGTTCTGCCAGTCGATCAGCGACAAAAGGTACGGCGAGACGCGGATGCTCATCGGCGACTGCTCAAAGCCCGCCGCCACGTCTGCGTAAAACTCGGGGGACACCAGCGCCTGCACGGTGTGGAGCAGCTTGTCGGCGTTGGTGATGGTGTGCTTCGACTGCCACTTGTGGTCGATGAAGGTCGCCTCATCGACGTTGGCGTAGGCCGGGATGTGGGACCAAAAGCGGTCGCGGCGGAGCTGCCGATGGGTGAGGGTGGCCGGATCGACCGGCGGCTTTAGCGCGTGCGGGACTGCGCTTTCGGAGACAACGGGAAGCTTCGTGGGTCCACTTGCGTCGTTTTGCATAGAACTACCGTCAAGCCTTGCTACGCCCATGCGGGCGCAAAGAGGGTCCAAAAGGAGCGAACGGGTCAGCAGCCAGGGGCCGCTACACGTCAGGCTCGTGACGGATGTTGGTGAGAAACCACACGACAGTCTCAGGATAGAGAAGCCAAGTGCTCACTGTCAACCTGCGCCTTTGCGCACGCGAAAGCCCATCCATCGCGAATGGAACGCCCGCTGCTCCCGCAAACGGTCTTCCATCGCAAATGGATCGCCCGGCGCGTGCGCAAATCGGCTTCCATCGCGAATGGATCGGTCCGAGCGGTTCGGAAAGCCGGCTCCATCGCAAATGGAACGTTGAAACCAGAGCCCGTTCCGCGCTCCATTTGGAATGGAACCGGCTACCCAGACCGGAAAAGCGAATCCATCGCGAATGGATCGCCAAACCCGAGCTGGATAAGCCCCTCCATCGCAAATGGATCGCCAAACCCAAGCCCCTTCAGCCGATCCATTCCCAATGGAAGCCTAAAACCGCACTGGTCACGCCTGGGGCCCCGCTACCCTGCGAGACCTTTTTCCGGCCCGCGAGCGGTCCGAAAAAGGCTCTCCGGTCGCCCCCAGGCTTTTTGGTCAAACGTTGGTTTCCCAGCTAGCTCTCCCACCGCTTCAGTTCGGTGGTCTGAAACTCTTGGAAGGTGCCGGCTAGGATGGCGGCGCGGGCTCGGGTGGTGAGGTCTAGGTAGTAGTGGAGGTTGTGGAGGGTGGCGAGGCGGCAGTAGAGGATCTCTTTGGCGATGAGCAGGTGGCGGAGGTAGGAGCGGCTGTAGCGGGTGCAGGTCTCGCAGGTGCAGGCGGGGTCGAGCGGGGACAGGTCGTGGCTGTACTTGGTGTTGCGGATGTTGACCTTGCCAAGCGAGGTGAAGAGCTGGCCGTTTCGGGCATTGCGGGTCGGCATCACGCAGTCGAACATGTCGATGCCGGCGGCGATGGCGTGGACGAGGTCGCGGGGAGTGCCGACGCCCATCAGGTAGCGGGGGCGGTCTTTGGGTAGCTCGCAGGCGACGACGTCGAGGACCTCGTACATGGTCTGGATGGGCTCGCCGACCGCAAAGCCGCCGAGTGCGAAGCCGTCGAAGGGCAGGGCGCAGATCTCGGCCATGTGCTGGCGACGGAGGTCGACGTGGATGCCGCCCTGGACGATGCCAAAGCGCTTCTGCTTGCCGAGCGGGTTTGTGCCATCGGTGAGCATCGGCGCGGGGACCGAGAGGCAGCGGGCGGCCCACTCGGTGGTGCGACGCATCGCGGCCTGGGCCTCGGCGGGGGGGGACAGGCCGGGCGGGCAGTGATCGAAGGCCATGGCGATGTCGGAGCCGAGGACGGCTTGGATGCGCAGCGACTCCTCGGGGGTGAGCATGCGCAGGGAGCCGTCGAGGTGGGAGCGGAAGCGGACTCCTTCCTCCGTGATCTTGACGAGGCCGCCTTGGACGACGCCGGGGCCTGGGGTCTTTTTGGACTCGCCCTCTTTGGCGGGGCCGGACAGCGCCGCGCCAAGGCTGAACACCTGAAAGCCGCCGGAGTCGGTGAGGATCGGCCTCTTCCAGGTGGCAAAGCGGTGGAGGTCGCCGTGGGTGGCGATTACGTCGGTGCCGGGCCGCAGCCACAGGTGATAGGTGTTGCCGAGGATGATCTGGGCGCCGACCTGCTCCAGTTCGGGGGCGGTCATGGCCTTGACGCTGCCGATGGTGCCGACGGGCATGAAGATCGGAGTCTCGACGACGCCGTGGGGGAGCTGGAGTCTACCGGCTCGGGCCTTGCCGTCTTGTCCGTCGAGCGTGTAGATCGGGGGTTCGGTCGTCATCGCTTACATCCGGGTGGGGAGGAGCATGGCGTCGCCGTAGCTGTAGAAGCGGTAGCGGGCGGCGATGGCTTGCTGATAGGCGTGGAGGATGCGCTCGGTGCCCGCAAAGGCGGCGACCAGCATCAAAAGCGTCGAGCGGGGCAAGTGGAAGTTCGTCAGCATGGCGTCGACGACGCGGAACGGATAGCGGCCCGTGGGCGGCTGCGGCCCAGGCTGTGGATAGATAAACAGGCGAGTTTCGCCCAAGCCGGGCTGCGGGACGGTGTGGCCTTCGAGGGTGGCCGATTCGAGGGTGCGGACGACGGTGGTTCCGACCGCTAGCACCTTGCGTCCGTCGCGGCGGGCCCGGGCAATCGCCTCGACCGTCTCCGGCGGGACCTGGTAGCGCTCCGAGTGCATGACGTGCTTGAGCGGGTCGTCATCGCGCAGCGGCATAAACGTCCCCGGTCCGACGTGGAGGGTGACACTGGCGCGCTCGATGCCGCGTGCCGCGAGCTGTGCGAGCAGGGGGTCGGTAAAGTGCAGACCTGCGGTTGGGGCAGCGACTGAGCCGAGCTCTTTGGCGTAGACGGTCTGGTAGCGCTCGTCGTCCTCGGGGCTGGCTGACTCACCACTGAGCTGACGCTGGCGCACGATGTACGGCGGCAGGGGTAGCTCGCCCGCTTGGCTGAGCAGCTCGGTGAGCGGGGTCTCGGTCGGGAAGTCGAGGATCGCGCGGCCTTCGCCTTCAACGGTGCGCACCGTCAGCGTGCAGCCTGTAAGCGGCTGTCCCTGGCGGTCGAGGAGCGACAGGCTGGCCCCTTGCCGCAGCGGCTTGCTGGTTCGGTACATCACCCGCCAGCTCGTCGCCGCAGCGGTCGTGGCGTTGTGGGGCTCAAGCAGCAGGAGCTCGACGCGGCCACCTGGCTCGCCAGCGGGACCGATCTTGCGGGCGAACAGTCGGGCGAGCAGCACCTTGCTGTCGTTTACGACGAGCAGTGGCTTTTCGCCGACGAAGCGCTCGATCAGGTCGGGCAGCTCTGCGAAGGTGTGATGGGCGACGTGATCTCGACCCACAAGAAGCAGCCGCGACTGATCCCGCTGGGCGGCGGGCTTGGTCGCGATGAGCTCCTCGGGAAGGTCGAAGTCGAACTGGGCGGCGGACAGCGAAGGCATCAGGCGCTAAGCCGGCGTGCGAGACAGCACCGAGTGACGCTTGCCGTAGCTGAAGTAGATGACGAGGCCAATGCCGAGCCACACGAAGAAGTTGATCCAGGTCGCACCGTCCAGACCCGCCATCATGCCAAGGCAGGTGATGATGCCGAGGACCGGCACCACGGGTACGAATGGCGCTTTGAACGGTCGGGGCCGGTCGGGATCGCTCTTGCGCAGCACCAGCACCCCGAGGCAGACCAGCACGAACGCAAACAGCGTCCCCATCGAGGTCAGGTTGCCCGCGATCTCGGTGCTCAGCGTCGATGAGCAGGCCGCGACCACAAGGCCGGTCAGGATCGTCGAGCGATACGGCGTCTGGTACTTGGGATGAACCTCGCTGATGCTCGCCGGAAGCAGTCCGTCCCGGCTCATCGCGAAGAACACTCGCGGCTGGCCCATCATCATGACCAGTACGACGCTGCCGAGTCCGGCCAGCGCGCCAATCGAGACCAGCATCACACCCCACGACACGCCCGCTCGCGACAGCGCCAGCGTCACCGGTGCCGGATCTTTTAGCTCCAGGTACGGCACCATTCCGGTCAGCACTCCGGCGACGGCGATGTACAGCACCGTGCAGATG
>WBZP01006973.1_pt1 | contig 11015 bp, 5 predicted proteins | sample 5204301 | NCBI WGS metagenome assembly WBZP01 (sample SAMN12412401, study PRJNA552823) | activated sludge metagenome | isolation source: activated sludge from nitrification reactor of wastewater treatment plant... | place: USA: Pennsylvania | collected 2017
TTCATGGTAAACGTGAGAGGATTCAGTGGTACAGCTTACTTCCCATTCCTCAGCTTTAACCCTAACTCAAGCAATACTACATTGAGGTGGTCATATACTGAGGCCACTAATTTTGCGAATGCAACAGAAGGCATTTACAGAGACTTTGGTACTTGTGTGAGCCGTGGTGCTACTGAAGACGACAATGTTGATGAGAGATCTTTGGCAACCAGATTCTTCAAGAGAATGTACTCAGAAGTACAGATTGGTGTAGTAAGTGCTACCGAAGATGTATTGGATGAGATGGCAGTAAGCGTACATCCTAACCCAACTTCAGGAGATTTGTATGTTGATATGAACTTGTCAAATGTATCTAAAAAAGTAGTAGTTGAAATGTATGACATTGCCGGCAAGAAGATGTCTACACAAAACTTCAACAATGTTAGAACAGAAACTTTGAAAGTAAATACCAACACCTTAAATACAGGTGTATACTTTGCAAAAGTTACAACTGACGAAGGTACTGCTTCCAGAAAGGTAATCGTTACTAAGTAATTATCATTTAGAAGTCAAGAAATGAGGGTTTATGGTTTTTCCATAAACCCTTTTTTTTGTGCTGTGTTGATTAATATTATAGATGTTCTCTTTAAACCATCCCGGCTTATTATTTTAAATTTTCTTCCCTTATCCGATCATTTATGAAGTCTAATATTTTATTTTCGTTACTGGTTAAAATTTCCAAAATGCGTTTTTTGATTACCCTTTGTTTCATTGTTTATGGCAGTTCAGTTTCAATTGCTCAGCTCGCCAAAATCGACCCTGCTTTGATTGCTTTGTCGCAAAGTCAGCAAGAGCTGGACTACATCGTATTGATGGAGGGTAATACGGATGCCTCGCCTTTCACATCCGGGATTCAGGGTAAAAAGAACAAAGGAAGGTGGGTTTATCAATACCTAAAAACAACCAGTGATCAGTCCCAGGCACCCCTCATTGCATGGCTGCGCCAAAACAAAGTGAACTATTTTCCTTTTTTTGTGACCAACTGCATCCAGGTCAAAAGCAATTTCCAAATCTTAAAAACCATAGCCGCTCGCAGTGATGTAAAAAAAATAACCTTAAACTTTAATATTAAAATTGACCGCATAACTTCCGAGCCACTGATCAGTAGCCGTGAACCCGAACCCGAATGGGGTATCAAACGCATTGGGGCAGACAGTGTATGGCGAATGGGATATGATGGTAAAGATATTGTTGTGGGAGGACAGGATACAGGCTACGATTGGGTGGTGTCTCCCTTAAAAAGAAAGTACAGAGGCTATGTCAACGATACCCTTGCTCAACACGATTACAATTGGCATGACGCCATACATAGCAAGAGTCCATTGGCCGGAGACAGCCTCAATCCATGTGGCTTCAATATTGTGGAACCGTGTGATGACAACAACCACGGCACCCATACCATGGGCACTATGGTAGGAAGCGACAGCAGCAACCTGATTGGCGTAGCGCCCGGTGCGAGTTGGATGGCATGCCGTAATATGGAGCGTGGCAATGGACAGTTGTCGACTTATCTGGAGTGTTTTGAGTGGTTTTTAGCCCCAACTGATTTGAATGGTGAAAATGCAAACCCCGATAAGGCACCCCATGTGATCAACAATTCTTGGTACTGCTCACCCGAAGAAGGATGCAATCCCGGCAATTGGGATGCTTTGCAGATAGCCGTAAAAAACCTTAAAGCTGCAGGCGTGGTCGTAGTAGTGTCTGCAGGTAACAGTGGTCCGGGTTGCGAGACAATCAATGCACCACCCGCGCATTTTGAGCCTTCATTTTCAGTAGGCGCTACCATGTTCAATGATACGATCGCCAATTTTTCAAGCAGAGGACCTGTATCCATAGATTCCAGTTTTCGCATCAAACCCGATGTGTCTGCTCCGGGCAGGGGTGTGAGATCGGTAATTAGAGGAGGAACCTTTGCTTCGTTCAACGGTACCAGTATGGCCGGGCCTCATGTGGCAGGTCTGGTAGCTTTGATCTTGTCTGCCAATCCGGAATTGGAGGGTGAGGTAACTACCATTGAAGAGATCATTCGTCAAACTGCAGATATAAAATATTCTGACCAAGATTGCGGAGGCGTTTCGGGCCAGGCACACCCTAACCCCATTTACGGTTATGGCCGCATCAATGCCATAGCTGCTGTGGAAGAAGCCATTCGTACACAAGTGGGTTACGGATCTGATCCATCTGAAGGTAAAGAGGAATTGATAGCGTATCCCAATCCGGCCTTTGATGTGATCCATGTGATGGCTCCTACTGAACCGGGGGGAACATATGTATTAAGCGTATACAACAGTTTCGGTGTTTTGGTTTTCACAGAAAAGAAAAGCACTCCCGACTTCCTTTTGACCGTGAGTGGCTGGGCCAAAGGGCTATACCTGGCGAAGATGGAGACAGTAGAAAAAACCTTTTCAGCAACCGCTCGATTTGAGGTTATCCATTGATGTTGCGATCAGCGGGTAACTACAAAAGGCAGTGATTTCGACAGGCCATCTTTGGTACTGGTTAAGATCAGCACATAGTTGCCGGAACTAAGGGTTTCGGCAGAAAAGTAAAAGGAATTTCTTCCCTGCTTGACTCTCTGGAAGTGCATGGTAGTCTGTTTTTGGCCCCTGATGTCGTACAGTGAGAAGGCCATTTCTCGTTTTTGATCCAATGTAAAGTCAACAATAACCTCACCTCCCGAAACCGGATTGGGGTACAGCCTGAGGTCTTGTATAAACGATTCGGCTTCTTTTACACCTACACCGCCAATTTGAATGTAAGCTGTTTTGGTGATGGAATCTTTGCCGGCAAAATTACTAACCACCAGACTCACATCATAGGCGCCTTCCGTGGCATAACTGACTATCGGGTTGGCTTCTGTTGAGGTAGCAGGACTGCCTCCTTCGAAGTACCATGTTCTGGAGAGTGGAGCATTGAGAGATAAGTCGGTAAAACGAATATCCTCAAGGGTGGCTGCGGTTTGTTTGTCGGACATGAAATCGGCGACCGGCAATTTGGCTTCCAGCACGGTTATAAATTTTTGTTTGATTTCATTGTCACTGCCTGCAATGTTTCTCGATGTAAGATTGGTATAGTGCGATCCCTTTTTGTCGTATCGAACTACCGGGTTTTGTTCTTTGGACGTAGCAGGGATGCCATTTTGGAAAGTCCAGGTAAAGTCAACAGGGTTGTTGGTCGACAGGTCCTGGTATTGCACACTTTCACCCTGGTAAATGGTATCTCTGTCTGCTGTGAAGTTGGTAACCGGGGGCAGAATGGGCTCCATCACCGTAATATAATCCTGTTTAACATAAGTGAGTGTATCATTGGTGATTTCATTTACCACTTTCAGCGTAACATCAAAACTACCGGTGTTGGCAAAGTTAATGGTAGGAGAAAGGGTGGTTGAAGTGGCCGGAGATCCCCCTTCAAAAGTCCACTGCAGTACTTTGGTTGACAAGGTGTTAACCATTGAAAACTTAGCGGCAGACTGGGGTTCCAGCGTGGTTTTATCGCCTATGAAATCCTGAAAATAATGGCTGGAATCCTGAAAGTATTGTGTAATCCAGGTGCCATAGCTGCCCTTTCCAAAGCAGCCAGTGGTCCATATTTCTGCGCCGGTGGAATAGGGGTCAAAAAACCGGCGACACACTGTGGTATAGTCACCCCATCTTTCTCTGTCTCCATCGAGGACGTTGACTGCATTGGTACCTGTTTTGACGAGAACCTCTTCTCCCCAGTCAAATGTATTGTTGCTGCCATCGCAAATAATGGCCCCCTGTGAGGGGAATAAAGTCGGCCCGGTTTTGAGAAAGTTGATCAGGACTTTTGTGTCTGTCATGGTTTCCCCAAAAGCCGCAATCGATGGGAAGCCATAGTCAAAGTTGTCCTGGTAATAAAGACTACCGGTTACTTCCAGCGTTGAAAGGTTTAATCTGCCATAGAAGATCGCTGATGTATTGTTGGGAGAATTGACGTGTGCACCGAAATGGATGATGCCATTGAGTTCCATGGCATTCCATATCCTGCTGTCGAATGTATTCATTACATTGGTAGTATTGGGTTGAACACCATCCGGAGCCAATTCTGTTTGGGGTCCGTTCATTTGCCTGGCTGCAATTTCAGGCTGGTTTCCGGCCACGGATCCTGTGACCGTATGTAAGTGGTATTGATTGCCCCCTTGAGCCACGTTGCTCACCAGGTGCATGCTTGCATCGGGGTATTGGTGCCATGCATTGTGGGTAGGTACCAGGTTGAAGGCTAGTTGTCCATCTTCATTCCTTAGGTCGGTATAGTAGCCAAAAACCAGAGGCAGACCTTGAAAACAAGCTGCCTTGTCGATTTGAAATAAAATCGAATACTGCCAGTCTCCGGCGTTGTCCCTCATAAGTCCGCTGATGAACAAGTCTTGTTTGGAAAGACCCACATTGGGGTAGTCAAACCAGTGATTATCGCCCAGTGGATTGCCGTCTACATTGTAATAATACCAACCTGCAGCAGGGTCTTCTTTCTTTGAGAAAGCGACCACAATTTTGGTAGTCTGGGGTGTATTGCCGTGCAGTGCGATGGCAATAAAACGATTGTATTCAGCATCGTAAATGATGCGGGGATCGTATACACTTGAGCCAATGTTGAGCAGGGTATAAAAGTCAGACAGGTTTTGGGTAAAGGTGACTTTGCCTCCACTGTTGGCAAAGATGATGTTTGAGTTGATGGCAGAAACTACAAAGCCATTTACCGACACCGCCATGCTATTATCGGGAGGAACGTTGTTGCCCTGGATGTTGCCATTGAAATTGATTCCTATAGCCGGTTTTTCGGTTGAACGGCTTGCAGTGCCTGAAGTGACGTTGGGTCTTTTGGCAGCCTGGATAAGTTGTTTAGCTCTTAAAATCTCCTCAGCAGGCACTGAATAAGCGTGCTCGGAGGAAGTATAATTGAGTATTCTCGATTTCCATGGATGTTTCAATTGGGAAGGAAGTCCGAAAATACCAGCCTTTTCAGTACGAACAATAGTGGCTTTGTTTTGTGCACTTGCGTTTGTTGCAAAATAAAATATGGTAAAAACAGTGAAAACTGAAAAGAATTTCATGTCAAATAAATTTATCTATTTGTAAAATAAAGAAATTGCAAGATCATGGCAAAATAAAAGTAAGTACGGCCAGTGGGTATTGTCCCGGAAAGCAACTAAAATCACATAGATTTAGTAAACAAAGCTTAAATTTGCAGCCTTTTACATAAGGAGTGTACAGAAAAAAGCGAGCTGACGAAATTGCTGTGCTTTTAGAGCAGACACCCTATCTGTCAAATTCAATCTTAAATTCATGAATACAAGTTTTCTGAAAAATCTGGGGCTGGGTGCTACCAATGCGGGTACCTGGACAGGACAAAAGTCATTTTCCTCCAAAAAAGTAATCACATCCTACTCTCCTGTGGACGGTAAGGAAATTGCCCGTGTAAGTGTTACCGGTGAAGGAGATTACGAAAAAGTAATGAACGCCGCAAGTCAGGCTTTTGACGAATGGAAGACATGGCCGGCTCCCCGAAGAGGAGAAATCGTAAGGCAGTACGGAGACGTATTGAGGGCGCACAAAGAAGATTTGGGCAAGCTGGTATCTTATGAAATGGGCAAATCACTGCAGGAAGGATACGGAGAAGTCCAGGAGATGATCGATATCTGTGATTTTGCTGTAGGGCTTTCCCGTCAATTGTATGGATTAACCATGCATTCTGAGCGACCCTCACATCGCATGTACGAGCAGTGGCATCCACTGGGTATTGTAGGCGTAATCTCTGCCTTTAATTTTCCGGTTGCCGTTTGGTCATGGAATGCCATGATTGCTCTGGTTTGTGGTGATGTAGTCGTTTGGAAGGGAAGCGAGAAGACGCCCCTTTGTGCGGTTGCCTGCCAAAGGTTGTTGGCCGGCGTATTGAAAGCCAACGGAGTTCCGGAAGGAGTAAGCTGTATTGTGACAGGAGATTATACCCTGGGACAAAAAATGTCATCTGATGCCAGAGTTCCCTTGGTTTCTGCCACCGGCAGTACGCGCATGGGCAAGGCCGTAGCAGCCGCAGTGGCGGCCAGATTGGGCAGAAGCCTGCTTGAATTGGGTGGCAACAATGCCGTAATTGTTACCCCCAATGCAGACTTATCATTGGTATTACCGGCAACTGTTTTCGGTGCAGTAGGTACGGCGGGCCAGCGTTGCACTTCGACCCGAAGATTGATTGTACATGCCGATGTGTACGACAAAGTGAAAGCACAATTGGTAAAAGCCTACAAGCAGATAAAAATTGGCAATCCCCTGGATGCGCGTAACCACGTAGGTCCTTTGATTGATGGGCTGGCCGTTGACAATTACCTGGCAGCCCTCGAAAAAGCCAAAAAAGAAGGGGGAAAGCTATTGGTCAAAGGAGGTGTAGAAAAAGTAAGAGGTTATGCCAACGGTCACTACGTATTGCCTGCCATTGTTGAGGCAAGAAACGATATGTCCATCGTACAGGCAGAAACCTTTGCACCTATACTTTATCTGATCAAATACGAAGGACCGGTAACCGAAGCCATTAAAATCCAGAATGACGTGCCTCAGGGTCTGTCATCGGCTATCATGACGACCAACCTGAGAGAGGCAGAACTGTTCCTTTCTGCGGCGGGTAGCGATTGTGGCATTGCCAATGTCAATATTGGTACTTCCGGTGCAGAAATCGGAGGTGCATTTGGAGGTGAAAAAGAAACCGGTGGAGGCAGAGAATCGGGTTCAGATTCCTGGAAAGCCTACATGAGAAGACAGACCAATACCATTAATTACAGCACCAAATTGCCTTTGGCGCAGGGCATTAAGTTCGATTTTTAAGGCGAGGCATATCCCAGTGGCGATATTGTATCGTTTTTGAATAATAACTGCCATCAGTACTTTCATATTTCATCAAAAAATGTTAACTTTATGATGAAACTGAAGCAACTGGTGGCAGTTTTTTTATGCCTGCTTGCTTCGGTTATTGATCATATCTATAACAACAAGCCATGAACCCCTTGACCAAAACATTAGGCATAATATGGGTGGCAGCTTTCCTGGTGCAGTGTTCTCCCAAAGCAACGGCACCGGTAGCAGAGGCACCAGATCCTAAAACAGAAACACCGCCACCGCCTCCACCACCACCCGGCAGTACCACATCCTGCCGAACTTTCAACGATTTACCCGGTACTGAACGTGAAAAAGCGGAGACGGCCTTTGTATTGTACAAAGATCAAATGAAATACAACAATTACAAGGCTGCCCTACCCATCTGGAAGCAAGCCTACACCTTAGCTCCGGGATCGAATGGCAGGGTAAAAAGTCATTTCGACGATGGTGTGGCGATTTACAGCAAATTGGTACAGGAGACAGCAGACAGCACACAAAAGCGATTGTATGTTGATACCATCCGTATGATACAGGCCAAAAGGGAAGAGTGCTTTGGCGCAGATGCTGCCTACATTGGACAAAAGGGATTTGATTACTACTACAATCTTTATGGACTGGTGTCAGAAAGAGAGATCTATGAGACATTTAAGAAGTCCATCGATATGGGGAACGGCAAAGTGGAATATTTTATTGTAAACCCATTTACCAAATTGCTGTACGACATGGTGCAGGCTGACCACCTGAACAAAGAAGAAGGCAGCAAATACGCGGTACTTATAGGAAAGGCCATTAAAGACGGTCTGGCCAATTGCACCGGTGCGCAATGCGAAGCATGGAAAGTAATCAATGAATATGCTCCGGATCTGCTGGAAAGTCTGGAAGGTATAGACAACTTTTATGATTGCGAATATTATGCAGACAAGTATTACACCTTGTATAAAGCCCACCCTGATTCCTGCGACATTGTAAACCTCGCCTACAGAAGGATGTTACGGGGCAAGTGTGCAGAATCCGATGCCAGATTGAAAGAGGTAGCAGCTTTGAGAAATGGAAAATGTTATGAAGCACCGGCTGCTACCGGCACCTTATCTCAGGCGTACGAAGCATACGGCAAAGGCAATTACAAGAACGCCATTTCTTTGTTTGAGAAATATGTGAACGAGGAGGCACCAGACAAAGAGAAAAAGGCTAAAGTTCTATTGATCATATCCAATATCTATTACGGGGATGTCAAGAACTATCCCAAGGCACGCCAATATGCTTACGAAGCGGCCAAACAAAAATCGGGATGGGGCGAACCTTACATCCTGATTGGCAAATTGTATGCCTCCAGCGGCCCGTTGTGTGGACCGGGCAGGGGTTGGGATAGCCAGATCGTTACCTGGCCGGCTATAGATAAGTGGGAATATGCCAAAAGTATTGATCCGGCTGTTGCCAAAGAAGCCAATACACTGATCAACAGATACAGACAATATATGCCCTCACGGGAAGATGTGCACCAGCGTATTTTAGCCCCGGGTCAGTCATTTACCGTGGGTTGTTGGATAAAGGAAACCACCAAAATCCGCACTTCTGACTAATTAACAGGGTAATTAACAGCAAATTAAGAGCAAAGCAGGCTGCATTTAGTGGCCTGCTTTCGTTTCAATATCATTCATAATGTTATTTTTGCACTCATTTAAAAGCTAGATAGCCTTGAAATATAAAATAATCTTCATTCTGCTGATTTTATCGCACCTCGGTTTTTCTCAATCTATTGGGGTGAGAGCGGGGTTGAATTATAATTCATTTTCAGGCCCGTTAGAAGCCAGTGAGTCATATGGATATACCAGTGGCATTCACTTTGGCATCAATTACGGGTACAAGCTCTCCAATTCATTTATGATAAGGGGAGAGCTGCTCTACAACCAAACCGGAGGCAAACAAAAATTTGACGGTTCCAGTTATTACCTCATTTATACACCGGAAAAAACGGTATTTGAAAGGGGCAGAAGGATTTTGGATCTTGAGATTACCACTTCCTACATCAGTTTCCCCATAACTGCCGTTTATCAGCCCTGGAAAAAAATTGAATTGTTCGCCGGTTTTTCGCCCAACTTCCTGGTGAATCCCACCGGCAGGGGAACGGTGAGGTTTTATTCCACGGATCACCCAAGCGAAATAATATTTAAGCAATCGCTGGATTACAATTATTACAAAGATGAGGCCCTGGCTGCCTCCACTACCAACACCGGCTTTGCCAAAATCATTGTTGACGGAGAAGTGGTAAACGTTCCAAAAATCATAGGTGCTTATTACCAAAATGATGTGAAGCCTGCAGACCGGATCAACTGGTTTAACCTTTCAGCAGTAGGCGGCATCAATTACTTCCTCAACAAAGGTTTTTTTGTAGGCGCCAGATTTGAGTATGGCTTGTTGGATGTAACCAACAACAGCATAGACTATACCCTCGAAAAATTCAACGACGACTTTACCATCAACAAACGAGCGGATAAAGACATACACATTACCTTCCAGGCATCGCTGGGTTTCCGGTTTTAGTGTGCTTCCAGCCAGTTGTTACCCACGCCGATACCAACTTCAATAGGCACTCTCAGGTTGGGAATGGCCGACGGCATTTTGTCGAGTACAATGGCTTTGATGGTTTCCAACTCAGGCAGAAAAACATCGAACACCAATTCATCGTGCACCTGTAAGATCATGCGTGATTTGAGGTTTTCTTCGCGAATGGCCTGGTGGATGTTGATCATGGCTACTTTGATCATATCTGCGGCTGTGCCCTGGATGGGCGTATTGATGGCCACTCTTTCCGCATTGCTGCTGGCCAGTGCGTTTCTGGAATTGATGTCGCGCAATTCTCTCCTTCTGCCCAGCATGGTTTTTACATAGCCATGCGACCTTGCAAAGGCAACGGTTTCATCCATGTATCTCTTCAATCCTGCAAACTGTACGAAGTACTGGTCGATGAGGTCTTTGGCGTCTTTGCGCGAAATGCCCAGTTGCCTGCTCAGGTTGGTGGCACCGGCACCGTAGGTAATGGAAAAATTAACCGTTTTTGCATTTCGTCTTTGTTCTGCTGTCACCTGGTCGATGGGCACATTGTACACCTTGGCGGCTGTGGCTTTGTGAAAGTCATTGCCCGAATGAAATGCTTCCAACATGGCTTCGTCGCCACTGATTTCTGCTATGAGGCGCAATTCGATTTGAGAGTAATCGGCCGAAAGCAAGGTGTATTCTTCAGACCTGGGTTCGAAAGCTTTGCGAATTTCTCTTCCAGCTTCATCCCGGATGGGAATGTTTTGCAAATTGGGGTTATCAGAAGCAAGCCTGCCCGTGGCCGCCCGTGCCTGGTTGAAGTTGGAGTGAACCCTGCCTGTTTTGGGGTTGATCATGGTGGGCAAGGCATCTACATAGGTAGACTTAAGTTTTGTAAATTTACGGTACTCCAGAATTTTGGCAATAATAGCATGTTCCTCTGCCATTTCAGTGAGTTTGTCTACATCGGTTACGTACTGACCGGTGCTGCTCTTTTTGCCTTTATAGGGAAGTTTCATTCTGTCAAACAACACCTCACCCACTTGTTTGGGTGAAGATATGTTGAAGGGGGTGCCGGCTTCTTTATATACTTCCTGCTCTACCCGCAGGATTTCTTTTTCGAGTTCTTTGGAATAATCGGCTAAAAAATCGGGGTTGATCCTTACGCCTTCAAACTCCATGTCCCTGAGTACATTGATAAGGGGTGCTTCAATGGTCTGGTACAATTGGGTCATTTCCAGCTTGTCCAGTTTTTCTTCCAATATGGGTTTTAGTTGCAGGGTAAAATCTGCATCTTCCCCGGCGTATTCGACCACTTTTTCAAGCTTCACCTGACGCATGCTGAGTTGGGTTTTGCCTTTGCCGATGAGGTCTTCGATGGGCACCATCTTGTAATCGAGGTACGCTTCGGTAAGGTAATCCAGTTTATGGCGCAGATCCGGCTCGCACAAGTAGTGGGCTATCATGGTGTCGAAATAGGGTCCTTTGATATCCACACCATACCACTTCATGAGGGTGGAATCGTATTTGGCATTTTGGCCAATCCACAATTTATCA
>WBZP01006974.1_pt1 | contig 11015 bp, 12 predicted proteins | sample 5204301 | NCBI WGS metagenome assembly WBZP01 (sample SAMN12412401, study PRJNA552823) | activated sludge metagenome | isolation source: activated sludge from nitrification reactor of wastewater treatment plant... | place: USA: Pennsylvania | collected 2017
CAAAGCTACGCTGGGATTGCTTCGGTTGCCGAATGTGCCCAGGCTCACTTGGGGGATTCGTCCGGTTGGATCGATCAAGTAGGGGGTTTCGGGCCTGCTTGTGACACTTTTCACTAAGTGTGGTGTTGGCCTGTTGGGGCGTGAGGGAAGCCCGTTTCGAGGCGTCGGAATCCCAGGTCAAGTACCCAATTTGTCACTTCACCTAGGTTGCAACCTGGGTTATGTGACAAAAGCCTGGGTGAAGCAGAGCCGGTTCGTGGGCGTCAACCAGGGTCGGCAAGCAAACCGATTTCGATTAGATGTACGGCGTCCGCTATCCTCTGTCAGTCCCTTGTGGATAAGCGCCTGTAGCTCAACGGATAGAGCATCTGACTACGGATCAGAAGGTTTGGGGTTCGAATCCCTACAGGCGCGCAGCGAAACCAAAAGCCCGAGCTTGCTCGGGCTTTTGTGTTGAGCAAGCGTCTGTTGAGGAGCGAGCGCAGCGAGCGACGATCACAGGCGCGCATGCGGTGTGGCTTCGTGGGGCGTGGTGTGGGCTTTTGTGTTGAGCAAGCGTCTGTTGAGGAGCGAGCGCAGCGAGTGACCTAGATCCAGCCCCTGTCCTCGAGCGCGGAGGCGAGCAAGCGCTGTGGCGGCAATCCGCCAACCTTCCCGGTTTGAGTCTCCCTGGCACGTCGGCGTCACTAGCGTCGCCGCCAAGCACTCACACGGGAGGTACCAATGACGGAGGCATCACTGGGTCGACGTTTGGCGGGAGCGCTGCTCGCTCTGGGCGCATCAGGCACGATGACAGTCGCCGGAAGCGCGCCCGCGCAAGCAGCGACTTGTTATGGCGGCGCGGTGCAGGTGACGAACTGGACCAGGAGTACGACGTACGACTGGCAAACGCCGATCTACAAGACGTCCAGCCGGTGCGCTGACATCAACATTCGCTCCAATCTCCCGGCGAACTCCTGGCGGGTGCACTGGATCGACAAGGGCACCTACGGACCCTGGCGCTACTTGGACACCACGAGCACCAAGTGGGCCGTAGTGGCGACCGACGTGAAGGATTACACGCGGTTCCGCATCGAAGTCACGGGTGAAGTCATTCAGGCGAACCCGCCCGCGACGCTTGGATCGATGTACGTCGCCTATTAGGGCCGTCAGTGCATCTCTAACTCACTCCGGCAGCGGGCGCGAGACGATGTCTGCGGCATCGTGGTCGGGCACACCCAGCATCCGAAGCAACTCATAGACGACCTGGTCGGTGACAACCGCATCGTCGGCGTCAGGATCGTTGAGCACGGTTTGGCCAAGGTTGATCGCGGCGCCACCGACGATCAAGAAGCCAATGCGCGCGTCGGAAATGGTGAACCGGCCGCTGGCCATCCCGGCCTCGATGTCGCGCAACGCACGCGGTGCCAGTCCACGTGAACTGTTGGCGACCGCGGCCCCGTTAGCCAAGAGCACCCGGCTCAAGTCGGGGGCGAGTCGGTGGAGGCGTCCGGTGAGGCGGAAACTTCGCGCGAACACCTCTGCTGGGTCGGTGAGTTCTTTGGACCAGTTGTCGAGTAGGTCGCCGTACGCATCGAGTGCGTCGTCGATGGCTGCCTGAAACAACTCTTCTTTGGATGAGAAGTGGTTGTAGAAGGAGCCCATGCCGACATCGGCGAGTTCGGTGATCTCCAAAACGGGGACTTGGGTGCGCTGCTCAGAGAGCAACTGCTGGGCGGCTCCGATGAGAGCGGCCCTGGTGTGAGCCCGTCGTCGGGCGCCACGAGCCTGTTGTTCGACAGCCATCTGAGCCCTTTCTGATCGAGTTTCTGCAATGTTGACGCATTCTACTTGACTGACGATATCGTCAAGTATGAGTATGGCGTCAACAAAGGAGGCTCGTGTGTCAACTCATTCCGATCTGCACAGCGAACGCGGTGCCCTGGCCGGGGAGCACCCAGGGCGGGCAACCAACCCAGTCATCAAGGTGATCGATCTCGCCTGGCTGGAGTTCGACCGCCCCGATCTAGATCGCACCGAACAGTTTGCGCACGCCTTTGGGCTGAGCACCGTGCTGCGCACCCAAGACGAACTTCACTTGCGTGGGGCGTTGCCATCGGCGCCGTGTCTGCGAATCCGGCGCGCTCCTCGGTCAGCCTTCACGGGGCTCGCATTCCGAGCCGCTTCCGCGGCCGACGTGCGTCGCCTCGCCGATGCCACCGGTCAGCCGGTGACGCGGTTGGCGGAGAGCTTGGGCGGTGTGGCTGTGAACCTTGTGGATCCAGCCGGAAATCGCGTGCAGGTCGTGGCCGACGTACTCCACTCGTCGGCGCTGCCCACCCAAGTGCCGATGATTCACAACAGTGGCGACCAGTTCCCCAGGACCAACGGCACCCAGCGGCCGGCACGTGTCCCTGCTGTGGTCGAGCGGCTTGGCCATGTGGTGCTGCAAACCACCAACTACAGGCGCCTTCTAGACTGGTATCTGCAGCACTTCGGGCTCATTGTGAGTGACTTCAAGTTCTTGCCCGGTCAGCGCGACCGAGGCCCGACGATGAGTTTCATCCGGTGTGATCAGGGCTCGGTGCCCAGCGACCACCACACGCTGGCGATGATGCTGGGGCCGACGGATCGCTATGTGCATTCGGCCTACCAAGTCAGCGACCTCGACGCGCTAGCCGCCGGTGGCGAACACCTCTTGGAGCAGGGCTATTACCGGTCGTGGGGGATCGGCCGCCACATCGAAGGCAGCCAAATCTTCGACTATTGGCGCGACCCCGACGGCATCTTGCTTGAGCACTACACCGACGGTGACCGCTTCGATGCCAGCCTGGAAACCGGGTGGTCTGAGATGACCACCTCGGGGCTGGCGCAGTGGGGTCCGCCGGCAACGGCCGACTTCTTGGGCATCGCACCCAACCGCCCCGAGCACCGCCGCGAACTCCTCGCGATGCTCACCACCTTCCGCCGCAACAACGAATTCGACCTCCGCGCCTTGCGCGGGCTCATGGAAGCAGGACGCTCATGACCACCACCATTTACCGAACTGCCGATGGCTGGTTCGTTCAGACCCCAGCCGGCGCGGCTCGGGTGGAGACGGCTGCAACCACGACGGCCGAACTCCTTGCTGATCGGGCAGCCCTCATGGCGCCGTCAAAAGAGGTAGTGGCGCTGGGCGACCTTGACCTGGTCTCGCCGGTCACGACGCCGTGTCGAGTGGTGGCCCAGATGACGAACTACCGCTCCCACGTCATCGACACTGGCATGGACCCCAAGACGATCCCGCTAACCTTCTTTCGCAAGGCATCGGGGTCAGTGTGCGGACCCACCGATGAGATCGTGCGCCCGGCCCATGTTGGCCTGCTCGACTACGAAGTTGAGGTCGGTCTCGTCATCGGGAAGTCGATGCCAGTGGGCACACAGATCACCGAGGCCAACGTTTTTGAGTACGTCGCCGGGCTCGTGGTCACCAACGACATCAGCGCCCGCGACGTACAACTGCCAAAGACGCAGTTCTATGAAGCAAAGTCCTACCCAACCTTCACCCCCGTGGGGCCGGCACTCGTGCTGCTCGATGAGGCCGAATGGCGGCGCTTCGGGGAGTTGAACCTGCATCTGGAGGTCAATGGCGAGGAGCGCCAGCACGCCAACGTCGGTGAGGACATGATCTTCGGGCCGGCTGCTGCACTGGCTGGCCTGTCGGCTTTTCAGCGACTCGAGCCAGGCGATGTTGTGCTCACCGGCACTCCGGTTGGCACTGCGTTGTCAGCCCCGGGCGGGGTCGTTGGCATGATCGCAAACCTGTTGCCACCAGCGGTGAAGTGGCGGATGTTCTTTGCTGGGCAGGCCCGCAATCCGAAGTACCTTCACGACGGTGACGTGATCACTGCCCACGTGTCGACGGCCGATGGTCAGATCGATCTGGGCACCCAGCGCAATGTGGTGCGTTACCAGCGATGAGCGCCCCTGTCGTTGTGATTGGCGGTGGACCCACTGGGGTGAGCGCAGCCACCTTGCTAGGCCGCAGCGGGGTTGAGGTGCTGTTGCTCGACCGATGGGCCGAGGTCTATCCCCAACCTCGAGCTGTGCACCTTGATGCCGAGGTGATGCGGATCTTGTCGCGGGTTGGGATAGCCGAGGAATTCGCTGCGGTGTCTCGCCCGTGCCTGGGGTTGCGACTTCAAGAAGCCGATGGTCGAGTGCTCGCGGTCTTTGAGCGACCCCCTGACCTCGATCGCGACGGGCACCCGGCAGCCAACATGTTTGATCAGCCGGTGTTGGAGGGGCTGTTGCGCGCCAATCTGGCCAGCGTGCCTCAGGTACAACTGCGCACTCGTGTCGAGGTCACCAACGTTGCCCAAGTTGATGACGAGGGCGTGATTGTTGAGTTCACCGACCTGGACACAGGGGAACGTGAGTCGGTGCGCGCGTCGTACGTCTTGGGGTGCGATGGCGCTAACAGCGTCGTACGCCGATGCATCGGGGCCAGCATGCTCGACTTGCACTTCGAGCAGCGCTGGCTGGTGATCGACATCGACTCAGACGCTGACCTTGACCAGTGGGATGGGGTCCACCAGGTGTGCGACTCCCGGCGTGCGGCGACGTATATGAGGGTGGGTCAGCGTAGGTATCGCTGGGAGTTTCAACTGCTCGACGATGAGGAGCCAGCCACGACCCTTGAGGGGTTGTGGCCGCTGCTCACGCCGTGGACTTCAGGGGTTTCTCCGGCAGATCTGGAGGTGGTGCGGATTGCGACGTACACCTTCAAGGCGCGCATCGCCGATCGCTGGCGTGACCGCAGGGTGTTCCTGCTCGGCGATGCCGCTCACCTAACGCCGCCGTTTGTAGGACAGGGGCTGTGTGCGGGACTGCGTGACAGCGCGAATCTGGCGTGGAAGATCGCTGGGGTGCTGCATGGAGATCTGCGCGACAGTGCGCTGGACTCTTACGAAATCGAGCGCAGGCCGCATGCTCGGGCGATGATCACCCTGGCCATGTTCATTGGGTCAGCAATGACTCGTGGGGGGCGACTGGGAGCACTTGCCCGCCGCTCGCTCCTGCCTTTGTTGGACCGGCTCCCAGGTGGTGCCGGCAATGTGATCAAGAGCCAAACCCCGCGGCTGACCTCAAGCGTGCTTGCGCCGCGGCGAGGACCTCGTGGACTCGTGGGCACTCTGTGCCCCAACGCGGTCGTGGACGGTGAGGCCAGGTTTGACGCGCTTGCTGGCTACGGGTGGGCACTTGTCACGGCCGAGGCTGGGCAGAGTTTTGACGAGACGCTCGTCGTTGTTGATGGCCAGAGTCAGCTGGGTCGTTGGCTGTCGGCCGCTGGCGTGACCTCGGCACTAGTACGACCCGACGGCACTGTCGCGTGCACTGGCACCGCCGCCGAGGTGACTCGCCGGCTGCAACTAGCTGGTTAGGCGAAGAAGCAAGCGCAGCGAGCCATCGGTGAGGGCCATCAGGGTGGCGATCGTGAGCATCACACGGGCGTGCACGAAGCGCTCTCGGTCGAGCACCTGCGAGGGCAACGGGAACAGGGTCTGGGCCAGTTGGCGCGAGCGCCACAGGTCATAGCCAAAGGCCTGCACGCCATCGTGGGCTTGGGCGAACCTGTTGGAAGACAGGGTGGTTTCTGGCACCACATTGACCACGACAAGTGCTTCGTGATGCACGCCTTCGAGCACCGAAATGCTGTTGGGAGCCAGGGCGTCGAGGAGATCAAGGATCTCGCCTCGGTCGGCGAAGTAAGCCGTCGAGCGGCTGCGGAGTACCAGCCCTGCACCCATCACTCGCAGGTAGTGATCGCGATTGAAGTCAGTGTCCAAAATGACCCGCACCAGGCGTTTGTGGTCCTCGACAAGGTGCGGGTCGATCATGCAACTAAGCACCTGATCGAGCCCGTCAATCGCGCCGCAGCCGACCTGGCCTACGCCGTGTTCGAGCACGTCGCGGTGTCCACCTGGAGCTAGCCCGAGCCGAACGTACGACTGGATCATCATCTCGGCGTCACCGGTGAAGGTGCCTCGTGTCAGGTCGTCCTGATCGACGCCAAGGCGGTAGGCCAAGGCAGACCCAGGCGCGCCACCTGGCACCTGCGGCCCCAACTCGGCTTCGTTGAGAGCCGGGTCGTGACGTCCATCGATACACCGGGTTTTGGCACTCGGGTCAACGTGAACGTAGAAGTTGTTGAGGTCGCTGAAGTCGACGCTGACACCATTGGCCGACACCTGTCCGGGCCACCCAGATGAGTTGGGGCCGACCGGATCAGCCAAGGTGCCAAGGTTCACGATGCGAGGGGGAACCTTCGTGGTGCGCCGGGTCATCGGGGGCTCACCCCTACATCTGCAAGGTGGTGAGCCAGGTCGTGGAGGGCATAAACCCCCAGCGTGTAGACCGTGAATTCACTGCCATTGGAGCGGAGTCCTTCGCGTTCCCACTGGGAGTCGAGAACGTCGGCATAGCCGCTAGTCAAGGCCTCTGATGCCCCCAGAATCTCGCCGGCGACCACTCCTGGGTCTGCATTGGCGTAGTCGCTTTCGATGGCAGTTGCTTCTTGGTCCCAGTTGGCAAACGTCGGTCGGTCCTCGGTGAGCATCAAGGCGAGCCGTTCTGCGAAGAGCAGGCAGACGTCGCGGACGTGTGCGGCGTACTCAGTGGGAGACCAGGTGCCCGGGTCGGGCCGACGAGTGGCGTCGTCTTCGTTGAGCCGCGCGGGCCAGGGCCGGGTGTAGGCGCGGACCAACTCAGCGATGTCGCCTTTGGCCACCGTCGTCGGGTCATAGCCACAGTCCGGGCAGGCCTGGGTGAGCGCCCACGTCCAGTCTTTGGTGTCGGGGGAGATGGTCATGGGTAGAAACCTAGACCGAGTTGGGGTGGGGGGCGTGTTGTGGGCGACTTACTGAAGGAAGTCTGTTGGCATTGGCCAGGACCCTTGGAGAATTGACCGACTATGACTAGAACCCAGACCTGGGCCTTGGATGGATCACTCCTCGGTAATCGTCAGTGGACCTACGCACGAAGCTCGGTTGGACCCACCTACAGAGTGGTCTGTTCCTTTCCATTCAATCCAACTGGTCTTCCACTCTTTGCCGTGACCGGGGCGCTTGGCACCTCTCTTCTCTTCCTCGCTATCGACGCGCTTCTATGGCCCTTTTCGTTCCTGAACTATCGAACTGTGTCGGTTTTGGCGGATGGCGACATGCCCATACCGGGCTGGGGTAAATGCGTGTTCCGCCAAAGGCGCGTGCCTGTCGCCGGAGTCCACGAGCTTGTGCTTTCGCTGATGAATGAAGTTGAGGGGGGTTCGCTGCCCCGCAGTTCAAGGGCGTGATCCTCGAAGCCGCCCAGGCTCCGCGACGCCCATCTAGATAAGTCCGAGTTTGAGGAGCAGTGCCCGATCTAGGTTGAGCAGCTCTGTGGAATCGAGGACACCAATAAAGGGGCCGAGACGACCGAGGTCGACCGTGTAAATCTGATCGGTGAGAACACGGGTCGTCTGGCCCTTGATCTCGACCACGGGCCTGTATATGGCTGCGCCGGCGCTAGTCGATGTCATGGCCACGGTCACGGTGCTGCTGGCGAAGCGATCTGACTGGATGATCACGGCCAGTCTCTTGCCTTGTTGCTCGTGGCCCCGGGCCTCGCGGGCGGGCCGAATCTCATAGAGCCCACCCCTCACGATCACTCAGCAACCCCCATGAAGCGCTGAATGGCGAGTAGCTCAGCCTGGTCGTCAGGGTCTTGAGCTAGCCGTTCGGCGTCGGTCTGGGCTGCTTCGATCAGGGTCTCGCGATAGGTACGCAAAAGCGCGTATCGCACCGCGTCGGTTCGGCTCCCGTGCCTGTCAGCGAGCTCTCTGAGCGCGATTTCCATGGCGTCGTCTGTTCGGACGTTGAGCGTACTCATGCTCGTGAATGTAACACGATCTGTAATACGTGGGGAGTTCTGTGCGCAACTAAGCGGGCAGGGCCTTCACGATGTCCTCGACCCGAGCCTTGGCGTCGCCAAAGAGCATCTGGGAGTTGTCCTTGAAGAACAGCGGGTTCTGAACGCCTGCATATCCGGTGGCCATCGACCGCTTGAACACAATCACGTGCTTGGCGTGCCAGACCTCGAGCACCGGCATCCCGGCGATGGGGGAGTTGGGTTCTTCGAGTGCCGCCGGGTTGACGGTGTCATTGGCGCCGATGACGAGTACGACGTCGGTGGCGCTCATGTCGTCGTTGATCTCATCCATCTCAAGCACGATGTCGTAGGGCACCTTCGCCTCGGCGAGAAGCACGTTCATGTGACCGGGCAACCGACCCGCAACCGGGTGGATGCCAAAGCGCACGTTGATGCCCTTGGCTCGCAGTTTGGAGGTGAGGTCGGCAACGGCGTACTGCGCCTGAGCGGTCGCCATCCCGTAACCCGGGGTGATGATCACCGAGGAAGAATCCGCCAGCAGCGAGGCGGCGTCAGTAGCGGTGATCTCGCGGTGCTCGCCGTAGTCGCGGGCCTCACCTGTCACGGCGCCGTCGGAGCCGAAACCGCCTGCGATCACGGAGAAGAACGAGCGGTTCATCGCCTTGCACATGATGTAGGACAAGATCGCACCGGATGAGCCCACGAGCGATCCGGTGATGATCAGCAAGTCGTTGTTGAGCATGAAGCCGGCAGCGGCTGCGGCCCACCCTGAGTAGCTGTTGAGCATCGACACCACGACGGGCATGTCGCCACCGCCGATCGCGGCGACGAGGTGGAAGCCCAAGAAGAGGGCCAGCACCGTCATGATCGCCAGCGGCACCACCCAGTGGCTGGTCATGAACCAGATCATCAGAGCCAGCGACGCCAACACGATCACCAGGTTGAGCATGTGGCGAGCGGGGAGCACCAGGGGAGATGACTTCATCTTGGCGCTGAGTTTGAGGTAGGCCACGATCGAACCGGTGAAGGTCACGGCACCGATGAAGACACCGAGGAAAACCTCCACGAGGTGGATGTTCTCCAGGGCTCCGCTGAGGTGGTTGGCCTCGAAGTAGGAGTTGTAGCCCACGAGCACCGCAGCGATACCGACGAACGAGTGCAAGATCGCCACGAGTTCCGGCATCCCGGTCATCTCGACGGTCTTGGCCCGCCAGAAACCGATCACGGCACCGATTGCCATGGGCACCGCGATCAGGAGGGCGGTCACGGGCACGCCGCGCTCCGTCGTACGCAAAGCCAGCGTGATCGTCGCCGCGAGCGCGATCGCCATGCCGGTCATGCCAGCGATGTTCCCGGCCTTCGCGGTCTCGTGCTTGGAGAGCCCGGCTAGGGCAGCGATGAAGAGTACGGCGGCGATGATGTACGCCGCTTGAACGAGTCCTTCGACAACCATCGAGATCAGCCCTTCTGGAACATCTTGAGCATGCGCAGCGTCACCAAGAAGCCACCAAAGATGTTGATGGAGGCGACCAAGATGGCCACCAGTGACAGCCCGACAATGAGTGGGTTGGCGTTGCCGACTTGCAAGATGGCCCCGACCAAGATGATTCCGGAGACCGCGTTGGTCTCACTCATCAACGGCGTGTGCAAGGCGTGGCTGACATTCGAGATCACGTAGTAGCCAACAAACACCGCCAACATGAACACCGTGAAGTGACCCAAGAACTCAGGCGGTGAATAGGCAGCGAGCAGCGCGAAGAGTGCAGCACCAAGTCCTGCGGCAAAGAGTTTCTTGCGCGGGTCGGGTGGTGGCTTTGGTGCGGCCGGGGTGATCGGCGCCGCGCTGGCCTGAACCGGTGCCGCCGACACCTGCACCGGCGGTGGCGGCCACATCGACTCACCACCCTTGGTCACGGTGATGCCACGAACGATGACGTCCTCGAGGTCGAGGGTGAGAGCGCCGTCCTTCTCCGGTGTCATCAGTTTGAGGAGGTTCACGATGTTGGTGCCGTAAAGCTGGCTAGTTTGTGCGGCCAGTCGCCCGGCCAAGTCGGTGTAACCCAGGACCGTGACCAGGTTGTCGGTGACGACCTTCTGGTCGGTCTTGGTGAGCTCGCAGTTGCCGCCGTTAGCGGCAGCCATGTCGACGATCACCGAACCGTTGGCCATGCCGGCCACGCTCTCGGCGCTGATTAGCTTCGGTGCTGGACGGCCCGGGATCAGTGCTGTGGTGATGACGATGTCGGCGTTGCGGGCCTCTTCGTCGTACATCGCCGCGGTGGCGGCCTCCTGCTCGGCTGTCATCTCTTTGGCATAGCCATCAGAGCTGACTTCGCTCTCCATGTCGACCTTGACGAAGCTCGCGCCCATCGACTCAACCTGCTCCGCGACCTCGGGTCGTACGTCGAACGCGCGTACGACGGCGCCCATCGCGCCCGCCGCACCAATCGCAGCTAGGCCCGCGACGCCCGCGCCAACCACGAACACCTTGGCCGGGGGGACCTTGCCAGCTGCTGTGACCTGACCAGTGAACTGCCGTCCGAACTCCCAAGCGGCTTCGACAACTGCCCGGTAGCCCGCGACGTTGGCCATGCTTGAGAGGACATCCATCGCCTGGGCTCGCGAGATGCGGGGCACCGCGTCCATCGCCAGCGCAGTAACGCCTTGGGTTTGCAAGTGGGCAATCAACTCGGGGCTGCGCATGGGAGCCATCATCGAAATGATCGTCGCGGTCGGTTTGAGGCGCTTGATCTCAGCCTCGGAGGGTGCGTTGACCTTGATGATCACGTCGCTGGCCCACACTTTGGCTTTGGTGCCGATCTCGATCCCGGCAGCCGCGAAGGCGCTATCGGGCTGGTCTGCTTTGGCGCCAGCGCCCTTCTCGACGACGACGTCGTAGCCAAGATCCTTCAGCTGACTCGCGGTCTTCGCTGTCGCGGCGACCAGCGTTTCGCCGGCCCTGGACTCGCGGGGAATGCCAATGCGCACGTGTGCCTCCTCCTGGGGATCCCATGGATCACCTAGGGCTCAGTCTGGCCCTTAATGCCCGCGCGTGTGGAGGTGGGGTCCCCGTGGCATTGGTCACGCGGGTTGTGGGGTCCACCAGGCATGATTCGCCTCGTGACCCA
>WBZP01000584.1_pt5 | contig 11014 bp, 4 predicted proteins | sample 5204301 | NCBI WGS metagenome assembly WBZP01 (sample SAMN12412401, study PRJNA552823) | activated sludge metagenome | isolation source: activated sludge from nitrification reactor of wastewater treatment plant... | place: USA: Pennsylvania | collected 2017
AGATCAGCATGCCGGGCCTCAGCGGCGTCATGCCGGCGCGCGAGATCGATTGGGGACCTTCATGCACCGATAGATAGCTGCCGATCCCGTGGCCGGTGCCGTGATCATAGTCGAGGCTCAAATCCCACAGTGCGCGGCGCGCATAGGGGTCGAGATCGATGCCGCGCGTATCCTTGGGAAAGCACGCGGTGGCGACGGCGATATGGCCTTTGAGAACGGCCGTAAATCGTTGGCGCATTTCGTCGGACGGCGTGCCGATGGCGACGGTGCGGGTGATGTCGGTGGTGCCGTCCTGATATTGTGCGCCACTGTCGATCAGGAACAGTTCGCCTGGCTGCATGACGCGGTTGGTCGCCTCCGTCACGCGATAGTGGACGATGGCGCCGTGGGGGCCCGAGCCCGAAATGGTCGCAAAGCTGATGTCGCGCAGCGCCTTGGTATCGTGGCGGAAGCCTTCAAGCTTTTTGACCGCCGTGATCTCGTCCAGCATCCCGCCGGCTGCCTCGTCGTCGAGCCAGGCGAGGAAGCGGGCAAACGCCACGCCATCGCGCACATGCGCCGCCCGGCAGCCGTCGATTTCGGCTGCCGTCTTGATGGCTTTGGGCAGGATGCAGGGATCTGCGGCTTTGGCGAGGGCCTTGGGGCCGAGGGCGCGGGCGAGCGCGAACGCCGCGGTTTCCGGATCGAGCCGCACGCGTTTTCCCGCGGCGCGCAGCGCTTTCAGGCGTGGCAGCAGATCGCCAGGAGGCACGATCTTCGCCGTAGCGGAAAGGTGCGTGCGCACGTCCTTGCCGATCTTGCTGGCGTCGATGAAAAGCTCGGCCTTGCCGGAAGCTGGAACGATAGCGAAGGCCAGCGCAACCGGATTGTGGGGGATGTCGCTGCCGCGGATGTTGAGCAGCCAGCAGATGGAATCTGGCAGAGTCAGCACGGCGGCGTGCTGGCCGTCGTCTTTGAGTTTCTTCTGAAGTTCCGCGATCTTTTCCGCGCCGCTGCGCCCGGCAAGTCCGACCGGTTGGACGATCACCGGATTGGCCGGCAGCTTCGGCTGGTCTTTACCCCACAATCTGTCGATGGGATTTCTGCCGAGTGGCTTCAACGCAATGCCCTTGGGCGCCAGCGACGCCTGCAGCCGCGTGATCTCGCCCAACGTGTGCAGCCAGGGGTCGAAGCCGATCGTCTGCCCTTTGGTGAGGTGCTCGCTCAGCCACTCGGCCAGGCGCGGTCTGGCGAGAAACGAAATCTGATATACGGCGCTATCGGTCTCGGCCTTGGCCTGCACGGTGTAGCGTCCGTCAGTGAAAAGTGCGGCTGTCTTGCGGGTGATGACGGCAAGCCCGGCCGAGCCGGTGAACCCGCTGATCCACTTGAGCCGCTCGGCATGTGCCGGCACATATTCGCCCTGGTGCGCATCGGCGCGCGGTACGAGAAAGGCATCGATCCCGGCGGCGGCAAGCGCGCCGCGTAGCGCTTTGACGCGCTCGGCCACGGCTTGCGGATTGGCAGTCGTTTCGAAGGTCTGGAACATGGGCAATGTTCTAGGTGCGCCGCTAGGAACTCGCAACGGCTGTTGTGGCGCTAGCGCCGGTGTAGGGTCAGCGTCGACCAGCCGGTGATGCGGTCATGGCGGATCAGCGAGAAGCCGCTGGCGCGGTAAGCGGCAATCACCTGCGGCGCCTGCGGGATCAGGATGCCGGATAACAGTAGCGTACCGTTGCGGCGGACGGTGCTGGCAAGCTGAGGTGCAAGGCGGATCAGCGGCCCGGCCAGGATATTGGCGACGACCAGGTCGAAGCGTGGCGCGTGCCTCAGCCAGGGATGGGAGACGCCGGTTGCAACAGCGGTGGCGATGCGCTGCCCGGCGCCGTTGAGGCGCATGTTCTCGGCCGCGACCTTGACCGACTGGGGGTCCATATCGGTGGCGATGATATCGGCCTGCGGCAGGGCCTTGGCGAGTGCGATGGCCAGCACACCCGAACCGCAGCCAAGGTCTAGGATGGTTGAGAAATCTTCGGCCCGCGTCAGCCGGTCGATGGCCAGCAGGCAACCGAGCGTGGTCGCGTGATGGGCCGTGCCGAAGGCCTCGCCCGCATCGATCAAAATCGTATTGGGCCCGCGCGCGATGCGGCCTGTGTCGTGACTGCCGTGAACGACAAACCGGCCGGCTGAAACCGGCGGAAGAGCGGCTTGGGACATCGCCACCCAGTTGAGATCAGGCACCGCTTCGCCGACGAATGGCGGCAGATCGCCCTCGAGGATGCCTGCTACTTCGGCACGCAAGTCGCGTTCGCCGACGCCATCGGCGAAGTAGGCTTCAAGACGCCACGACTGCGGCCCGTTTTCGAAGATGGTGAGGGCATCGGGCGCCGGCTCGAGCAGATCCTGCAGCACGCTGGCTGCCTGGTGCGCAAGATCGCGGTCGCCGAACTCGGCGATGATTTTCTGTAAGGTCATGTGTGGCGAAGGGCTCTGGTTATGAGGATTGAGGTTTGAAAGAGCCGCCTTCGAACTCGTAGCCCTCGACGCTCATGGGGTCGGGAAGGTGATCGAGGAACATATCCCACTTCTCGTCGATGTGGCGCGCCGCCGCTGAAGGTGGCAGCGTGGTCAGCGTGCCGTCAGCCGCTTCCCGCACGATGCCGTCGCGGATCAACCGGTCAAGCGCGTCTGCCAGATCGAAATCGACGTGAACGCCGAAGGTCTTGTTCAGATACTTCTCGATGGCATGGTCGATGGCCGGCAGATCGGAGCGGTTCGACTTTTCCTTGGCAAGCACGGAATAGAGCAGCATTTCTTCCTTGATGTCTTCTTCCGCGCCGCGGGCCGCGATCTTCAAAATCACGCCGCGGTTGTCGGCCATCGTATGGAAATAGAGGTTCTGGGCCATGATGACCATGTAGCGGTTCTTCTGATTGACGAAGCCCATGGCCTGACGGAAGGCAACGCCGCCAAGACCGGCAACGGCACCGGCCGCCGCAATCGGGTTCGACATGACAAGTGCGATCTTGCCGGCGGCGCCGACGGCGCCCATGCCGAGCCCGCTGCCGGCCGAGACGCCGAGCTTGACCTTATCCCACATGCGGAATTTCACGCGCGTGTTGGGAAACACCATTTCAAGGTCGGTGCGCGGAATGTTTTTGAACAGCTTCAGATAGATGTTGTTGTCATTGATGCCGGGCGGGAGCGATGCCCGCAACTTGGTGACGCGCTTCTCGGCCGCCTCCTTGGTGATCCCTTCCTTCTTCATCACTTCGGCGACGCGCACATCGAACGGCTTCAGCTTGAAGAGGATGAACAGCCGCTGGAAAATCGGCACATCAAACTCTTCCTTGCGCATGAACCGCTTTACCGAGCGGCGTTCGTGCTTGCGATTGGAGGCGCCGCGATAATAGATTAGGATATCCTCGAACGCGTCCATATCGACATGGAGATCGAGCCCGTAGTGGGTCTCGCGCGTCAAGATCATCGACACGTCGGCGGGGTCGATGCGTTCGTAGTTCGCCCGCTGTAGCAGGCTTTCGACGCCGGTCACGACCCGGTGCTTCAGGATCTGGCGTTCTTCGGCGGTAAACTGCCGCGTCATCAAAAGATCGCTGTCGGGCGAAAATGCCTCGTACGTCTGATCGAGGTCGAGCAGGATCTGGTTGTACTGCTGCTGGCGCCAGTAATCGAGGTAGCGGAAAAAGCGGCGCGCTTCCGCCGCGTGGCCGGGCTCCCAGGCGTGCGGAATGGTCAATCGGTCCATCAGCGCATAGCGGGTGACGGGAATGAAACGTTCGCGCTTGCGGGTTGCGTCAGGCCGCAACACATCGGATTGCGGTTCGCTTGCGGCGCCGTTCGCGGCTTGAGCGGCCGCCGCCGACGCGCGCTGGCCACTGGCGCGGTCCCGGCCCGCAAAGCCTGCCGTTGCGTCGATCGACGTCATAACCCTACCCTCCGCTCACTCATCGATCAGCCGGTCCGGTCCCTGCCGGCCGGCGTAATCCGGTGCCACATCACCGGACCCCCAATGTCCCTGGTGAGTTTGGCACATCTGCGACGGGTGCTGTAGCCCGCGGCCCCGCCAAACTTGAGGCAGTAAAGAGCATAACTGCACTGCACAGTGCAAACCCGTTCATAACTGGGGGAAAGGCCGCCTTCTGACCGCCCTTCGGCGCCCAGTTGTGCTCAACTGTGGCGGGTAAAACGTGGGGGCGGTCGTGCGTGGGAATTTTCGGCGATTTACCATCAGAGCGGCAGTTGTAGCCGGGGTGACTGCAATCTTGGCAGCGCCGCTGGCTGCTCCCGTGCAGGCCGATGAACTGGCGATCCCATTTGCCTGCGCCGTCACTCCGGCCGGGGGGATTGAGCTGACGCGCGGGCCTGAAACCTTCTACCCCATCATCGGTGCGCGGGAAGAACGGCCGTTTACGTCGTGCGCCGACGCGGGCGGAACGCGTTGCGAGACCATGATGGTTCACCGCTTCACCGTCGCCTGCGCAAATCGAAACGTGGCGTTTTCTGCTTTTGCCGAAGCGGCGCGCAAAATTGGCATCGCCATGCCGGCCGGTCTGCCTGCGGGCTTCGCACCCGTCTCTCCGCTTGCCGGGCGGTTCATTCTCCCCTCATTGACGTCGGCGCGCCGCCATGTGCCGCCGCCTGTTGAAACGCAGGACCTTTCGCCCGATGGCGTGCGACACACCGCAGAAAGTCTGCCGCCAGCCGAGTTGGCGACCGCCTGGCAGACGCAGGTATCAGCCGAACTGATGCCCGAGGCACCGGGTGCGGCGCTCCGCGTCGCGGCCGTGATTGTGGCCTCGATGCTGGTGCTTCTTATCGCCAGCCTCGCCGCCGCGGGCCGCCTGCCGCGCTCGCTCGCCGGCGTGCCGGGGGGAGACATCGCCGCGCGGCTGCAAAGCGGTCTGCGCCGCCTGCAAACGGCGATTGCGGCCCTTCCCTCGCGCTGGCGTGCGGCAACGTCGGAACCCGCCGACGAAGCCCTCGTCAACGCCGTTGCATCCGTCTATGCGCGGCTGGCCGAAGCAGAACTGATGATCGCCTCGCTCGCGCCCGATCTGCTTCTGCGCGAGGTACTGGCGTCGGAAGTGAGCCGGGTGCGCGAGCGCATGGCAGCCGCTGAAAAGGACATGGGCCGCCGTCCACCGGAAAAGACGGCGGCGCTTGCCCGAATTCTGCTGCGCGAACTGGATCGTATCCAGCGCATTGCCCATAGCGCGGCAGTATCCAGCAGGGCGGCCGACGGGGCAACGGCGGCCCGCGCCGAAATCGAGATGCCACGCTCGGTGGCCGAGGCCTATAGTGTGCTTGGCATCAATCCCGATGCAGCCCCCGCGGCCGCCAAAAAGTTGATCGATGCCTTGCGCATGAGCTGGCATCCCGATCACGCTCGCGACGAAGCTGATCGCAAGCGGCGCGAAGAACGCATGAAGCAGATCAACGCGGCCTGGGACATGATCAACGGCCGCCGCGCAGCCGCATAAAAAACATCGGCCGGTGATCCGGCCGATGCGTTGGGCGTTTCCTCAAATTTGCTTGCCGCGCGCAGCGGCGTTGCCGTTCCGCTCTTCACGCGGAATATTGATGCGCCACAGGTAGACGCGGCGTCTCCGCAGGATCATCCGCAGACGCCGTGCCCTGCCCTGGAATTCCCGCGATCCTGTCGAGAGCGGCGGCCAAGGATTCATCGGCAATCGGTGGCGGCAACGTGGTGCTATTCGATCGGGCAGCGCGCCGCCCTCTGGTGGTTCCCCCGGTTTGCGTGCGCCCAGTCTCCATGCGCAAGTCGGTCATTGTTGTTCTCCGGTGTTGCTTGGAACATCCCCTCCCCAAACACCACGGGCGTGCCGTTGGTTCCGTGACTATCGAAATCGACAACGCAACTTCATCCGGGCGTGAGCATATCGCTTGGCTCCATCCGCGAGCCTCGCCCATGCCAATCAAACGCGCTCTCCCCCGAGAACGCCCGGTCTGTTCAAGATGTGGATTGATTGCGGCTGAAAAACGTTGTGCTCAAAAAAAGACGTTGCCTGAGCAATTCGGCGAAGCCCTCGACAGTCAGATGACATCGACGAAGCTTGCGACCACGCGCTTGGTATCGCCATCGTCGAACTTGATGGTCAGCTTGTTGCCATCGACCAGCGTCACCGTGCCGGGCCCGAACTTTTCGTGACTGACGCGCGTTCCACTCTTGAACTGAGGCACGCTCGCCGTCGACGAGGCGACGATCTCGCCCTCGAGTGTCACAGGCGCGCGCGATTTCGTCGATGAGGGACCTTTCGACCAGTTCGATTGCGCGCGCTGCCAGCCGGGTGTCTGATAGGGCGACTTGAACGGCTCGGCACTGGCAGCACGGTCGAAGCGGCTTGCCCCAAAGGGATTGCCATAGCCGAAGGCTTGCGTGACGCCGCCATACGGCATTTGGCTTTCCAGCACCTCGACGTGTTTTTCAGGCAGATCATCGACGAACCGCGACGGGATCGCCGATTGGTAGAGGCCGCGGTTACGGCGGTTCTGCGCAAAGGTGATCTTGGCGAATTTTTTCGCCCGCGTGATGCCGACGTAGGCGAGGCGGCGTTCTTCCTCCAGCCCGGCCTTGCCGGATTCATCGAGCGCGCGCTGATGCGGGAAGAGACCCTCTTCCCAGCCGGGTAGAAATACGGTCTCGAATTCGAGGCCCTTGGCGGCGTGAAGCGTCATAAGCGACACGCGGTCTCCGTCGCTGCCCTGATCGGCATCCATGACCAGCGAGACGTGTTCCATGAAGCCTTGCAGGGTGTCGAAATCGTGCATGAAGCGCACGAGTTCCTTCAAGTTCTCAAGCCTCGACTGGGCCTGCGGGCTCTTGTCGGCCTGCCACATGGCGGTGTAGCCGGATTCATCCAGGATCAGCTCGGCAAGCTCGGTATGCTTCACCGTTTCAAGCTGCGCCCGCCAACGCTCGAATGAGCGGATGAGATCGAACAGGGACTTGCGGGCTTTGTTGGCGAGTTCATCGGTTTCGACGATCTCGCGCGCCGCCTGATACATGGGGACGCCGCGGGCGCGGGCCAGTTCGTGGATGCGCTTGACCGTGGTGTCGCCCAAGCCGCGCTTAGGCACGTTAATGATGCGTTCAAACTTCAAGTCATTGGACGAATTGGCGACGACTTCAAGATAGGCGACGGCGTCTTTGATTTCCTGACGTTCGTAGAACTTCGGTCCGCCGATGACGCGATAGGGCAGGCCCAGCGTGATGAAGCGGTCTTCGATGACGCGCATCTGAAAAGACGCGCGGACCAGCACGGCAATTTCGTTCAACCTGTGCTTGGCGCGGTGCAGCTGTTCGATATCCTCGCCGATGGAGCGCGCTTCGGCTTCATCGTCCCAGAAGTTGGCAACGGCCACCTTGTCGCCAAGCGCGCCGTCGGTGAACAGCGTCTTGCCGAACCGGCCCTCGTTCTTGGCAATGAGGCCCGAGGCGGCGGCCAGAATGTTGCCGGTTGAGCGGTAGTTGCGTTCCAGCCGGATGATCTTGGCGCCGGGAAAATCCTTGTCGAAGCGCAGGATGTTGTCGACCTCTGCGCCGCGCCAGCCGTAGATCGACTGGTCGTCATCGCCGACGCAGCAGATGTTGGGTGAACCTTGCGCCAGGAGGCGCAGCCACAGGTATTGCGCGACGTTGGTGTCCTGATACTCATCGACGAGCAGGTATTTGAAGCGGCGCTGATAGTCGGCGAGAACGTCGGGATGCTCGCGGAACAACCTCAGGCATTCCAGCAGCAGATCGCCGAAGTCGCAGGCATTCAATTCCTTCAAGCGGCTTTGATACGCAGAGTAGAGGTCCTTGCCCTTGCCGGCCGCGAACGAAAAGGCTTCGCCCGCCGGCACCTTTTCGGGCGTCAGGCCGCGGTTTTTCCAGCTGTCGATGAGGCTTTGAAGCTGCCGCGCCGGCCAGCGCTCCTTGTCTATTCCGGCCGCCTCGATCACCTGCTTCAACAGCCGGAGCTGATCGTCATCGTCGAGGATGGTGAAACCGGATTTGAGTCCGACCAGTTCGGCGTGCCGGCGTAGAATTTTGACGCCGATCGAATGAAAGGTGCCAAGCCACGCCATGCCTTCCACGGCGCCGCCGATCAGCGTTCCGATGCGCTCGCGCATTTCGCGCGCCGCCTTGTTGGTGAAGGTGACGGCGAGAATTTGCGACGGCCAGGCTTTGTTTGTCGCCAGGATATGGGCAATACGGGTGGTGAGCACGCGGGTCTTGCCGGTGCCGGCTCCGGCCAGGACCAACAGCGGTCCCTCGGTCGATTCAACCGCTGCACGCTGTTCAGGATTGAGGCCGTCGAGGTAGGGCAAAGCCGGGCGCGCTGCGGCCATCGCCCGGGCGGAGATGGAGCGTTGTCCCGGCTCTGCTTGGGCGCCCGCATCGCTCCCAGCACCGGCGGCGCGGTGTGGCGCCTCGGGCAGATCGAACGGCGGCTCGTCAGGCTCATGTCCCGCCGCCGCGGATGCGGGGCGGATCGGCGTTTTGCTCATGGCCTTGAGGTAGCGCACGAGGGCTGGTCCTACAACCGGCGGATTTCATTGCTAACAGCTTGGGACGCTCTTTCCGCGACTTGCGCTGCATTGCTGCAAAGGTCTGGAAAGACGCAAAAAATCGGGTGCAGCTTAGCCCGTCAGTGTGCGATAGACTGAAGGTGAAATTGTGCTCGGCACGAGTGCTGCCGGCGCGGCCGGGTGGGCGCGCAGCCGGAGCGCACTTGAGGGGCGCTGTGAAGCCATCGCGCCGGCTTGCAAGATGGCTGGCGGATGAGGCTGGCGGCGCACGGTACGGGCGGCGGACGAGACGGCATGTAAGGCGGCACGTGACGGAATGAACAACGCGCTCCTGTATATCGGCGGTTTTTTCGTCGTCGTCCTGACGGCACTGTTTGCCGTGCCTCTGTTCATCGACTGGAACGGCTATCGCGGTGTGTTCGAGGAAGAGGCCTCCAAGGTTCTCGGCCGCGATGTGCGCGTCGGAGGCGAGGTCAACGTTCGCTTTCTGCCGACGCCTTATGTGCGGTTTGAGAAAGTGCGACTCGCCGATCCGACCGGACACACCGGCGAACCGTTCATCCGGGCGGAAAGTTTCACCATGTGGCTGTCGGGTCCGGCTCTGCTGCGGGGTGTGCTCGAGGCCAATCAGGTCGAACTCAACAAGCCGATCTTGAGCCTCGCGCTTGACGGGTCGGGCAGCGGCAACTGGGCGAGCCTGGAATTGAAGCCAGCGGCGTTGCCGTTCGTGCCGCAGGACGTGTCGCTGAAATCCGTCAAGCTGCAGGATGGCGTGCTGGCGCTTTACGGTCCCAATGCCTCGCCCATCGGCCGGATCGCCGAAATCAACGGTGAACTGGCGGCCGAGGCGCTCGATGGTCCCTACAAGTTCAAAGGCACGGCACTTTGGGCCGGAGAATACCGCGAGATCAAACTTGCGACCGACAAGCCCGACGCGGAAGGCGCGCTGCGGCTCAAAGCAAATGCGCGCTCGCTGAAAGCCGTCAACTCCTATACGCTCGACGGCAAAGTCGAGAAGCTCTCCAGTTCGCCGAAATTTACCGGCGAACTGACGGCAAAGCTTCCCTCTCCGGGAGAGACAGCGCCGGCAGCGGCCGGCTCTGCGGATGGTGCCGCGGCCGCACCTGAGGCGCACGGTGTCGAATTCAAGTCGATGGTGACGGCTGATGCGATGAGCGCCACGTTCGACGACATTCAGCTGTCGTTCGTCAACGTCGCCGAGCCGCAGGTCGTCACCGGCAAGGCCATGTCGACCTGGTCCGGCGAGCCGCGTCTTGACGTGACGCTCGCATCCAAGTGGCTGGATCTCGATCGCATCGCAGCGCCGGGGCAGGAGACCGCGACATTTCCCAGCCTCAAGAAACTTGTGCTCGCCTCACTGCGCTCGCTCGCCGGTGAAGGCGCGGCGGCCGTCCGTCTCGACGTCGAGCAGATCAAGATGGGCGGGGAGACCGCAGGCGGATTGCGGCTCAACGCCGAGCGCAGCGGCGGCAATGTCCGCATCCACAAGCTGATGGCGGGTTTGCCGGGCGGTTCGCGATTGTCCATCAACGGGGATGTCAAGGATGATGCCGGCAACATGGCGTTCTCCGGATCGGGCTCGATCCACGGCAGCAACGTCGCGCGCCTGCTGGCCTGGGCTGCGAAATCCGGAAGTCCCGTTGATTTTGTGGGCGAAGGTCCGTTTTCCGCCGATGGCCAGATCGTCATCAGCGACACGCGCTTTGAGTTGAAGGATGCGGCGGCCGAAATCAACGGCCGGCCGGTCACCGGCGAAGTTTCGCTGATCGAGGATCAGCGCCACAAAATCGCGGTGTCGCTCGAAGCGGCGAAGATCGACACCAGCCAGTTTTTCCCGAAGGCATCGGCACAGGTCGAGCGACAGATCCGCCAACTGTTCGGTCTCGTCGACGGCGCCAAGCCGGACGACAATGCGGCGGGCTCGGATACTTCAAAAAGCGACGTCGAATTGAGATTGCTGACGGGGGAGCTGAAGCACGGCAGTCAAGTCTATAACAACGTCGATGCCCGTCTGGCGCTGGTCGGCGGCAATATCAACATCACCCGCGCCGACTTCATAACGCCGGCGGGCTTGAAAGTCGGCATCGAGGGGCAGGTGGCGAAGGCGGACGCGGCGGGGCGCGGCACGATTGCCTACGAGCTTCAGGCAAAAACGTCGCAAGCGGCCGAAGATGCGGCCAGCGTGTTTGGACTGTCGAGCATCGTTGCCCCTTCGCGCCTCTCAGCATTTGGACCGGGTCAAGTGGCAGGGCTTGTGCACATCGGCAAGCGCTCACCGGCTGCTGCCGACGTCACCATGGAAGGGACGATCAATGGCGCAGAGGTTTCGGGCCAAGCCATATTCGACAATGGTTTCGGCACCTGGCGCACCAGCCCGAGCAGCACGACTTTCAAACTGAAGGCGCAGGCCCCTGACATCATCACTCAGCTCACCGGATTGCCGCCCAAGGCTGCCGAG
>WBZP01006976.1_pt1 | contig 11013 bp, 9 predicted proteins | sample 5204301 | NCBI WGS metagenome assembly WBZP01 (sample SAMN12412401, study PRJNA552823) | activated sludge metagenome | isolation source: activated sludge from nitrification reactor of wastewater treatment plant... | place: USA: Pennsylvania | collected 2017
AGTTCCTCATCACACTGACGGTGCACACCACCAAGCTCAAGCCGGCGGGCCACGCCAGCGGTCACATCGGCAAACTCAATGACGAATAGCTACCCCGTGGTCGCCATCCAGAGAGACGGTCAACACCAGCTTGCCTTCGGTGTCTGTGATCGCGATGTCGTGATGCCCCTCGGCCCAATCGACCCCGCAGTATCGGTTCAATCCAGCTACCTCCTTCAGATCGTTTCCGTTGGTCCAAGACCCTGACGAGAACGCGCAGCGCCCTACTTACGAGCCTCTATGGGCTTGCCTCCGATGAGCTGTTCGCGATCCCAGCGCACCCGCGCGGCACCGGTCTTTGCCACAGCTCGAAGGCTCCCGAAAGATGAGGTGTCCCGTCGCGCGAGCGGGCTCGAACCACGATCAATCACACACGTCCGTCGCGGCCGGACGGGCTCGACACACCGTCCCGTCCGACCGCCCGGTTTCCATCGCCCACGCCCCCGTGCGCAGGGGCCACGGCAACCTGCAAACCGCCCGGCGCTCACGGTCTGTCAAAAGGGCTTTCCGCCCACGAGAGGGCCAGGAGTCACCGAGTCGGGCACTCGAACGATGCGCCGACCGCCCCGGCACCGAGCCTGTGGATAGACCTACCGTTCGATCCTGTTTTGATCAGGTGTTCCGCTCAGCCGGCGCATCGTTCAGTGATAAGTAGGTTCTGATCATTGCTCAACAATTCGTGCCCGCATGGCGGAATCTGTCAGAGTGACTGGGCCACAGTGGCTTTGCGCCTAGCCCGAAGTTAAGTTGATTTTTCGGGGGTTTGTGGTGTTTGAACTCTGTCGATGGGTGGCAACACGCTGAAATGCGTAGTCACTAAAATGGTGGCTTCAGGTTGGTTGTGGCGGTAGAGTCCCGTGTGTGAGCAGGGGTTCGGGTGCAATGCACGTCGCTGTCCAGCGACGCAAGTACACCGGGAAAGATGGTGTGGATCGGCTTTATGAGTCGTCCCTGCTGCGACGGTCGTTCCGGGACAACGGAATCGTGCGTAATGAGACGATCGCGAACCTTTCGGCGTTACCACCGGAAGCGATCGCGGCGATCAAGGCGGTGCTGGCCGGCCAGGTGCTGGTGCCCGCCGATGCGGTGGCCACCGTGGTGCGCTCCCGCCCACACGGGCATCTGGGAGCTGCGGCGGTGATCGCCAAACAACTCGGCCTGGCGGCCCTGCTGGGCCCGGCGTGCCGTGAACGTGAGATCGCGATAGCCCTGATCCTGGCCCGAGCAGTGGCCCCGGCCTCCAAACTGGCTACCCTGGCCTGGGCCGCCGATACCACCCTGGGGCCGGATTTCGCGGTCGACGGGATTCACACCGATGAGGTGTACGCGGCGATGGACTGGCTGTTGGGTCGCCAAGAATCCATCGAAAAACGTTTAGCGAAGAAGCATTTGGATCCGTCGGTGAACCCGACCCGGATCGCGATGTTCGACCTGTCCTCATCCTGGGTGACCGGGCGACACTGCGAGCTGGCTGCCCGCGGATACTCCCGCGACGGTAAGAAAGGCTGCGAACAGATCGAATACGGCCTGCTGACCGACCCGGCCGGCCGGCCGGTGGCGATCCGGGTGTTCCCCGGAAACACCGCCGACCCGACGGCGTTCACCGAAGCGGTCACCGCGGTCAAGGACACGTTCGCGTTGACGAACATGATCATGGTCGGAGACCGGGGCATGATCACCTCTGCCCGCGTGGATGCACTCAAGGAACTGGGTGGGATCGGGTGGCTGACCGCGCTGCGGGCCCCGCAGATCGCTGCTCTGGCCGCCGATAACGGCCCCCTGCAGATGTCGCTGTTCGACACCGCCAACTTCGCTGAGATCGCTCACCCGGACTACCCCGGCGAACGATTGATCGCCTGCCGCAACCCCGCCCTGGCCGCCGAACGCGCCCGCAAACGCACCGAACTGCTCGATGCCACCGAAGCCCTACTGGCGCCGATCGCCACCCGCGTGGCCGCAGGACGGCTATCGGGGGCCGGTGCCATCGGTGAAGCGGTCGGGAAAGTCATCGGCAAACACAAGATGGGCAAGCACTTTCACCGCACCATCACCGATGACAGCTTCACCTACCGCCGCGACCAGGACGCCATTACCGCTGAAGCCGCCCTCGATGGCATCTACCTGCTGCGCACCACCTTGACCACCGAGAGCCATGACACCGCAGCGGTCATCAACGCCTACAATAACCTCGCCCGCGTTGAACGAGAATTCCGATCCCTGAAAACCATCGACATCGAACTACGCCCCATCCATCACCACCTATCAGACCGGGTACGCGCCCACGTCCTACTCTGCATGCTCGCGGCCTACCTGACCTGGCACCTACGCCAGGCCCTACGGCCACTGACCTTCACTGATGAAAACCCCACCCCACGAACAGATCCCGTCGCGCCCGCAAGGCGATCACCACAAGCGACGCGCAAAGCCACCCACAAAACCACCACCGACGGGCACCCGGTGCGCTCCTACCGTGCCCTGCTCAAACACCTGGAAACCCTGTGCCGCAACGATGTCCGCTACGGCACCAACGGCCCGACCATCACCAGCTTGGGCGAGCCAACCGACCTACAACGGCGCATCTTCCAACATCTGGGCGCCCCTATCCCGCTGACCCTCACCTGAAACCAGCGTCGACAGAAATACCAGCACCCGAAACATCAAAACCCCAGCACAACGCCACAAAACACCCCGAAAATCGACTTAACTTAGGCCTAGCTGCTTTCGGCCCCTGACGTTGGGAGCGTTGACTGACTTCCACTCCGATTGACAGCGACGATGCGTTCGAGCCGCCGTCGGGCGGTGCCGTCAGCTCTCAATTCAGGTGGCAGGCGATCCGGCGTCGCTGCCGCCGGCTGGATCAGCATCGAGGATGAAGAGCCCGGCGATCGTTCTATCGTCGCGAAAGACGACGCGAGCGACGTACTCGCCGCCCTCGAAGGCCAGTGGTGTGTTGGTGATGGTGAGGTCGCGATCGGGATCGCGATGCACTACTGGCTCTCCGTGTGCCTTATAGACCTGGGCCGTCTTCGCAAGGTACGCCCACCCCTTCGCGAGCTCTTCCTCTGTGAGTTCCGCCCGCATCGTCTCATCGAAGCGCTGGGTAATCGCAGCCCACCGGCCATGGACTTGATCGTCGATAACCGTGAGGGCTAGCGCGATTGCTTCAGAAGTTGGAATAGCACTCATGACGCTTCCTGTTCGATGGTAGATCCGCTCAGGGAAACTGATCGGTGGATTCAGGTTGAGTGACAGCGGGCTTACTTGGCCAGAGAATTTGCCAGACTCCACAGCATCTCCAATCTGAGGTATTATTCGAACGTTCCGAAAATAATTTTGGATAGTTCAGATAGGATCTGACATGAACGCCGAAGCTACCGAGGCAGTCACCGTCATCCCGGAAAATCCCGCCGAGCTGGCCTCGGTCGTCGGTTTCCTCGCCAGCCACGAACGCATCCGGGGTAGGGCGGCATCACCCAGCTACGCCCTAGTGGGGGTGGATGAGCATGACCGCATCGAGTTGCCGCGCTCCGTCCACGAAGCCTTGACCAAGATCGTCGCGGCACTGCATGCCGGGAAGGCGGTCACCATCGCGCCGCAGACGATGAAATTGACCACCCAGCAGGCCGCCGACCTGCTCGGGGTCAGCCGCCCCACCGTGGTCCGCCTGATCACCGACGACACGTTGCCCGCTGAGCGGATCGGCAATCGCCACCGGCTGCTGCTCGACGACGTTCTGGCGTATCGCGAGCAACGGCGCAATCGCCAGTACGAAGCACTGGCGGCCACCACAGTCGACGTCGATGCAGACGACGATCCCGAGATCGTTCTCCAGCGGCTACGTGAAGCGCGCCGAGTCGTCGCCGAACAGCGCCGGACCAAGGCCCCAACAGGCTGACAGAAATCCGTTAATGTTCGCCGCCCTGTTGGACACCTCAGTGCTGTGGCCCAGCCTGCAACGCGACTTCCTGCTGTCGTTAGCAATCGAGGGCCTGTATCGGCCCTTGTGGTCCAGCGCAATCCTCGACGAATTGCGTTACCACGAAGCACAGAAGCTCGTAGCCCGTGGTCACAACCCAGGCCCGGCAAAGCAGAGCGCCCAACGCCTCGTCGATCAGATGAGTTCAGCGTTCGACGATGCCGTTGTGACGAAGTGGGAAAGCCTGGACGGCACATTTGGACTGCCAGACGTCGACGATGAACACGTGGTCGCGGCGGCGCTGGTTGGAGGGGCCGACGCAATCGTCACAAGCAACCTGAAAGACTTTCCCTTGCAACAGATCCCCACGTCTCTGAACGTCATTTCGCCTGCGCAGTTCGCCGCCGACACCGTCTCGGTGTCCCCCGACGTCGCCCATCAGGCGGTGATCGCCATGTCCTCCAGATTCATCCGACCGTCCTCCACCGTGGACGAGATTCTCGATCAACTCATGGCGCGTTACGCGATGTTCGAAGCCGTCGAACTCATCCGCGGTGCCAGGTAGCGGAGTCCAAGGAGTCCTGATCGTTAGCGATGTCGAGAAGTTCCCCGGCGAGTTGGACACATTGCGTGCCGACAATGCGCGCCTGCGTCGTCTGCTCCGATTGAGCGAAGAGCAGGCTCGTGCCGCGGCGAGCGACCAGGCGACGCTGACGGGAGCACCGGCCTCACCGGTGACCATGGGCTCTAACTCCGCCGACAAGGTACGGTTCTTCATCGATCTGTTCCGTTGCCGCGCCGACATTTACGCGGTGCGCTGGGAGAACCGACGCGATGGCCGCTCGGGCTGGATGCCGGCCATCAAAGGATATTGGCGTAAGGGGATGAACCGGGCTGATGCCCCCTACCTACCGCTGACCCCAGAAGTCGTTGACGCCCACCTACGCGGCGACGCCCACATCGGCCTGTACCCACTCGGCGATGACGACGCCTGCTGGTGGATCGCCGCAGATTTCGACAAAGAGGCAGCGATGCTCGATGCCCTGGCATACATGAAAGCCGCTCGCTCCCATGAGATTCCCGCTGCGCTGGAAGTCTCACAATCTGGCAGAGGCGCCCACGTATGGATCTTCTTCGCTCATGCCGTCTCGGCATCGGTTGCCCGAAGCATGGCTACAAGTCTGCTGAGTGAGGCATTCCGCCTGCGCGGTAGCATGCACTTGAGCAGCTACGACCGATTGTTTCCTTCCCAAGACGTCCACACCGGACGAGGGGTGGGCAATCTCATCGCCGCACCGTTGAATGGCAAACGCCGACAACACGGCACCACCGTGTTCCTCGACCCGGCCACCCTCGAACCATTTGAGGATCAGTGGGCCTATCTGTCGAGCATCGCCCGTTTGTCCACCAAAGATGTGGCCGTGCTGGCGCGCCGGCTTCCCGACCCGCAGATCGGCCACAACGTGCGCCGGCTGCAACTACCAACGTCGTCACGCATCGTCCCACGACCAGCGGCAATCGTCCGCGCACACCTTGCCTCTCGGATCACGTTGACTGCGAACGATCTTGGCCCGGCGATGATCTCAGCGGTCAAACACGCCGCGTCCATACGCAACCCCGAGTTCGATGTGCGCCAACGTGCCCGCCGCAGCACCTGGGACACGCCACGGTTCCTCTACAGCTATGACGAAACTTCTGATGGTGATCTGGTCCTGCCGCGTGGACTGCATTCCCTACTGACCGAACTCGTCGAATCGGCCGAAAGCACGCTCCGCGTTGACGACCAACGCGTCGCCGGCGAACCCCACGAGTTCACCCTGAAGACCCCACTGCGTCCCGCCCAAGCCGCTGCCCCGGACCAACTCCTCACCCACGACGCAAGCGTGCTCGTCGCACCCCCAGGCACCGGTAAGACCGTAATCGCCTGCGCGGCCATCGAATCACGAGCCACAGCGACGCTGATCCTGGTCGACCGCAAGGCTCTGGCCGATCAATGGCGTGATCGGATCAGCAGCCACCTCGGCTTCACATGCGGCCAGATCGGCGGCGGACGATCAAAGACCACCGGCATCCTCGATATCGCACTCCTGCCAACGCTCGCCCGCCGCGACAACGTCGAAACCATCACCGCCAATTACGGATTCGTGATCGTCGATGAATGCCACCACGTTGCCGCAAGCGCATTCTTCGGCGTCCTGAGTCGCATCCCGGCGAGGTACTGGCTCGGTCTGACCGCCACCCCGGAACGTCGAGACGGGCTCGAGGATCTGATCTATCACCAACTTGGATCCCACCACGTCGTGATCGACCGGCCCAGCACCGGACAACTCCCCGTCGACGGCACCGAGTTGCTGACACCTCACCCAGTCCTGCACCTGCACGTGACCGGCTTCCAGTATCCCGGCGACGCCGACCCAACCGCACCGGGCGGAATGGCCGAAATCTATCGATCGTTAGTGGCCGACGAGGGACGGCTCGACCAGATCGTCGGCGACGTGCTGACCGCAGCGGAAACCGGAGCGAACATCCTCGTACTCACCACCTGGGTGGACCACCTCAACGCCATCACCGAACGGCTTCAAGCTGCCGGAAAAGCGGTCACCGTCCTCACCGGCGGCATGAAAGCACGAGAGCGCCGCCAAATCACCGAGCAACTCGCCAGCCACGCGCCTGATTCGAATCCGCTGCTGATTGTCGGCACCAGTTCGTTCATCGGGGAAGGCTTCGATTGCCCCGCCCTCGACACGCTGTTCCTGGCCGCGCCGATCACCTTCAAGAACCGTCTCGTGCAATACGTCGGTCGCGTCACCCGACCCTATCTCGGTAAGACCACCGCGACGGTGCATGACTACCACGACGAACTCACCCCCGTCATTGCGTCCTCGCTGAAGAAGCGCGCGCCCGGTTACACGACGATGGGCTTTCCGGACCCACGCAAGACGGTCCGATAGAAATGGTGCACCTGAGCCTCTCTGGGACACCGGACAGCAGAAACGTCGTGGTCATCGTCGGTACCGGGTCGCTTACGGTGGCCTGTAGAGCCGATGTTCGATGGAAGCACCGTGACGCAGCCAGACACCCAAGAAGGTGGTGGTGTCCAAGGCTGCCGTCAAGAAGAGCGGGAGGCGGGTCCGCCCGGGCGTCGGCCAAGTTGGAAGGCAGAGTGGTGCCCGCCGGTCACCGCCGCTCAGCAGCAGTACAGGCCTTACCTTGCCATGCAGCAGCCACAGCGCTGATGCCGCTGGCTCCCGGTTACGGCGAGTGCGGGTCCAAGCCCATTGAGTCGGCACCCTGCGGTGAGGTTCCCCAGAAGTAGTGGACATCTGAGATAGCGGGACGGTGGTCCCGTGGTAAGGATGTTCGTATGTCTGGTCGTCGGCGTTCGTTTACTCCGGAGTATCGGGTGGAGGCCGCGCATCGGGTGATCGATGGGAATCGGCGGGTGGCCGAGGTTGCTGTCGAGTTGAATGTACATGAGAACCAGCTGCATAAGTGGGTGGCTGATGAGCGACGCCGGATGGCCGCCGCGGCCGGCGGTCGTGTCCGGGATCCTGTTGGTGATAAACAGCTTTCAGTCGATGAGCGGGCCGAGTTGGTTCGGCTTCGAGCCAAGGTGGCCGAGCAGGCGAAGGATATAGCTTTCCTGGAAAAAGCGTCGGCGTACTTTGCGGGCAAGCATCTAAAGTGAGTCAATTCGAACTCATCGCCGCGGAGTGCGCCTCCCACGACGTCACCAGGATGGCTCAGTTGCTGGGTGTGTCCACCTCGGGCTATTACAAGCATCGCGACCGCCTGCGTGGTGGTGAGCCCACGCCGGCGGTTCAGCGCCGCCGGGACCTGGAAGTCAAGATCCTCACTCACCACAAGGATTCCCAGGGCACCTACGGGTCCCCCAGGATCACCGCCGATCTGCACGATGCCGGGGAGCGGGTCTCGCACAACACGGTGGCCAAGATCATGGCTGAGCTGGGCATCGAGGGCATCAGTCCGCGGTCGTTCAAGACCACCACGGTTGTTGATCCCTGCGCATCGTTCCCGCCGGATCTGGTGGGGCGCCGCTTTGACCGGGGTCGTATCGATGCGGTGTGGTCCTCGGACATCACCTACCTGAGCTGCGGTGAGGGTGACATGTTCTTGTGCGCAATCCGCGACGAGCATTCCCGCCGGGTGTTGGGCTGGGCCGTGGATGACCATATGCGCACCGAACTGGTAACGACCGCGGTGGACCGAGCGGTTTTCACCCGCGGCGGCCAGGTGAAAGATGTTGTGCTGCATAGTGATCGCGGGACACAGTACACCTCGCATGACATGGCGGCTGCCGCCGCAACGCACGGATTGCGCCGTTCCATGGGCGCTACCGGGATCTGCTGGGACAACAGTGGTGCGGAATCGCTATGGTCGACCTTCAAGCACGAGTTCTACTACCGGCACACCTTCGCAACGAAGGCCGAATTAATTGCTGCAGTTGACAATTGGATGCACTTCTACAATCATCAACGCAGACACTCATCAATAGGGCAGCGTTCACCAATCACCTACGAGCACACCCTGACTGTCAAACTGGAAGCAAGCTAACCGCGTCCACTTTTTCTGGGGAACCCCACGGCATCATTGAGACGTCCGCTTACGCCCGAGAGGAGATTGTCGTGACCACTCTCATGAGCGAGACATCAGCAGTCGACCGATTTGCCGACCCGCTCTATTCTCTCGCCGAAGCCTCCCGGTACCTCGGGCTCTCGCAGTCCACCTTCCGTTCCTGGGCTCGTGGCTATGAGTCACATATCAACGGGCGCACAGTGATCGGCAAGCCGGTGATCACAGCGTCGGGGACTCCCGGCCAGCGTGGCGCCTCTGTCCCCTTCGTCGGGCTGGCCGAAGGCTACGCATTGACGGCGATCCGAAAGTCGGGCGTCCCGCTCCAGCGAATTCGACCGGCGCTGGAACAGCTCAACAAGGAAATGGGAATCGGCCACGCTCTCGCGTCACAGCGCCTCTTCACCGACGGCGCCGAGGTGCTTTACGACTACGCAATACGTACAGACGGCGAGGAGGCCGACGCCGTCCGTGACCTCGTCGTGGTCCGACACAACCAGCGGGTGTTTCCGGAGGTAGTCGAGAGCTACCTCAAGCGCATCACGTGGGGTTCGGACGGATATGCGCTCACCATCCCCCTCCCAGGCTTCGACCAGGCGGATGTTGTCGCGGATGCGCGGCGCGGCTTCGGGCAACCAACATTCACCCACGGCGGCGCACGACTCGAAGACGTACTCGCACTGTTCGACGCAGGCGAATCAATCGCCACGGTGGCAGCGGAATTCGGTCTCAACTCGCTCGAAGTCGAGGATGCGATTCGCAACCGCGACAAGAAGAGTTGACTGAGCCCATGCGTGGAATCACCCCACTTCTTCGTAGACCGCAGCCTCGGGGCGGTGCAGGTTCCACAACTGCTGCGTAGCGCAGGCTCGACACTCACGACCCTCGTGGAGCATTACGGCAAGCCGGCGGACGAGTCAGTCATGGACGTCGACTGGCTCGCGCTGTGCGGCGAACAGGGTTGGCCGGTGCTGATGAAAGACGAGAAGATCCGCTATCGCGCAGCCGAGCGTGACGCTCTGCTCGAAGCCGGAGTCACCGCATTCTGCTTGGCCTCGGGCAACCTACGGTCATCGGCGATGGCCGAGATTTTCATCCAGCACCAAGAGGTGGTCTGGGAGCGGGCCACGGCGAGCGGAGCCGCAATCTGGGTCCTATCCCGCCAGCAAGCGCGGCTCACGGAACTGTGAACGCAAGCACGTTCCCAGAAGTGTTCCCATCGGTATAGAGAACGGCCCCCAGACCGAAGTCCGAGGGCCGTCCTACCTAGTAGCGGGGACAGGATTCGAACCTGCGACCTCTGGGTTATGAGCCCAGCGAGCTACCGAGCTGCTCCACCCCGCGATGGTGAACGCTAGGTTACCGGGCGCGCCACGGGGCATCCAAATCGTGTGGTCAGAGCCGGTTCGCGACCCTCAGATGTGCACGGAAGTACACATCTGCCCGGCAAGCCAGACCACAAAACGCAACTAGTTCGCGTTGTCGTACTTCGTCATGGCGTCACTGAGCCGCTGCAGGGCGGCACCGTAGTCAGTGAAGTTGCCGCTCTGCTGAGCCTGTTTCACCGCGTCCATGGCCATCTTGATCTCTTGCAGCGCCGAGGCTTTCGCGTTGGAGATGGTCACGCTGCCCGGCGGCACGGCGGCCACCGGTGTGGGCACCTCGGGCCCGGTGGCCTGCGCCGGCGGGGTCTTCACGGGCGGCGGGGCGCTCTGTCCCGGGGCGGGGGCCGGACCGGTGGCAGTGGACCCCGCGCCGACGCCGAAGATGCCGTCCAGGGCGTCACGCACGGTCGGGCCGTAGCCCACCTTGTCGCCGTACATCATCGCCACCCGGATCAACCGGGGGTACGACGAGGCGGCGTCGCTGGTGCCCGGCGAGGCGTACACCGGGGCGACGTAGAGCAGACCGCCCTCGCCCACGGGCAGGGTGAGCAGGTTGCCCCACCGGATGCGGTTCTGGTTGTCCCGGCCGATCACGCCGAGGTCCTGGCTGACCGCGGTGTCGGTGCTGATCGCGTTGAACGCCAGCTTGGGCCCGTTGACCTGACCGGGGATGGTCAGCACGGTGATCTTGCCGTACGTCGCCGGATCAGAACTGGCGCTGATGTAGGCCGCCAGGAAGTCGCGGCGGAATCGGTTCATCGCGCTGGTCAACTGGAACGACGCCGAAGAGTCATTGGCCGCAAGGTCTTTGGCCACGATGTAGTACGGCGGCTGGTAGCTCGACGCGGTCGGGTTGGGATCCAGTGGCACGTCCCAGAAGTCCGACGTCGAGAAGAACGTCACCGGATCGTCGACGTGGTATTTGGCCAGCAGCGCGCGCTGCACCTTGAACAGATCCTCCGGATACCGAAGGTGCGCAGCCAGTTCCGGGCTGATGTCACTGCGCGGCTTGACGGTGCCGGGGAACACCTTCTCCCAGGCCTGCAGCACCGGGTCGGATTCGTCCTGGGCGTACAGCGT
>WBZP01006977.1_pt1 | contig 11013 bp, 10 predicted proteins | sample 5204301 | NCBI WGS metagenome assembly WBZP01 (sample SAMN12412401, study PRJNA552823) | activated sludge metagenome | isolation source: activated sludge from nitrification reactor of wastewater treatment plant... | place: USA: Pennsylvania | collected 2017
CGCGAGGATCAACGTCGCTGCGATCGTCCATTGCAGGCACTGTCTGCCGATCTGTCGGACGACCACCGTGTCCGCATCGGTCACCCCCATCCGTCGGAGCCACGGCGTGGTGCGGGGTGCCGATTCGATGCGCGTCTGCACGCGATCGAAAACCGCGTCGAACGACACCGTGCCGACCGAAGCGGGGGCGAGACGTGCGAGGCCGCCCCGGCACGCGTCGCACCGCATGAGGTGCGCCTCCACCGAGGCCCGCTCGAGCGTCGCCAACTCTTGCGCGGCGTACGCCTGGAGCGTGCTGTCGTTGACATGCCATGGACTCATCGGAGATCTCCCAACTCGAACACGGTTGTGCCGAGTGCATCGCGTAGCTCGGCTTTCGCCTTTCGGATCCGCCCCTTCACCGTGCCCTCCGGGAGACCGAGCATTCGTCCCGCCTCCCGCGCCGTCAGCCCGTCGAACACCATCGCCTGCACCACTTCCAACAGCTCCGGCGACAACTGCGACAGCGCCGCACCGACGTCACCGAATGCGAGCTGGTCGAGCACCCTCTCCTCCGCGCTCGCCGCGGTCCCCAGGTCGGGTAGGGGCGAGGGACGCGCTCGACGGCCCGCCCGTCGCAAGTGCGTCACCAACTGCCGCACCCCGATCCCCCAGATCCACGCACCGACATCGCCGTCGCCGCGCCACCGGTACGCCCCCTTCCACACTGCGAGGAGCGTGTCCTCGACTGCATCCGCGACCAGCGCGTCGTCGAAACAGCGAGACCGCAACCGCGCGACCAGCCAGGGGACGTGCCGGTCGTACAGACACCGCAACGCCTCGACGTCCTCGCCAGCGACCGCCCGCACAAGAGCAGCATCGTCTGTCGCCCGCCAGTGGCATGGGACCACCTTGAGCCTGGTTCCGCCAGTGTGATGGGACCACCTGTCCGCCAATGATGGGACCACCCGGGGTCCGTCAGTTCGGTGCTGTTGATGGGTGAGCATCGCCGCTCCTGTTGGCAGCTCGAGAGGCGGCGATGGTGTTCCGGGAGGTTCCGATGTTCGAGGTTCGAGAAGTGCTTCGTCTGTGGCTGGGAGGTGAAGGGCTGAGGGCTGTGGCCCGGCTGAGTCGCGTGGACCGCAAGACGGTGCGCCGGTACGTGGACGCGGCGCTCGAGGCCGGCGTCACTGTCGACGGCGGTGTCGATCAGTTGGATGATCTGACGCTCGGGCGGGTGGTGGAGATCGTGCGTCCGCACCGAGCTGATGGTCACGGCCATGCGTGGGCAGCGCTGGTCGAGCGACGGGCGCAGGTTGAGGCGTGGGCGAGTTCGGGTGTGGCTGGCGTGAAGATCTGCGAGCTCCTCGCCCGTGACGGCGTGATCGTGCCGGAGCGGACGGTGCAGCGGTTCATCGCCACCGAGTTCGGTCCCCGCCGCGGACAGGGTGCGACGGTGCGTGTCGCCGATGGTGAGCCGGGGCACGAGTTGCAGGTCGACTTCGCTCGGCTCGGTCTGCTCGACGACCCTGACAGCGGGCGGCGGCGGGTGTGTCACGCCCTGATCTTCACGGCGGTGTTCTCGCGGCACATGTTCGTGTGGTTGTCGTTCACGCAGACGACCGACACGGTGATCGCCGGGTGTGAGGCGGCGTGGCTGTTCTTCGGCGGCGTGTTCAGGGTGCTCGTGCCGGACAACCTGACACCGGTCGTGACGAAGGCCGACGGGTTGGAGCCACGGTTCAACGAGACGTTCGTCGAGTACGCGCAGTCACGCGGGTTCGTGATCGACCCCGCACGTGTGCGCACACCGACGGACAAGCCGCGTGTGGAGCGGATGGTGCAGTTCGTCCGTTCGTCGTTCTGGGCCGGCGAGACGTTCACCAGCCTCGCCGACGCGCAGGTCAAGGTCGAGGTGTGGTGCCAGCAGCGGGCTGGGATGCGGGTGCATGGCACGACCCAGTGCCGCCCGATCGAGCACTTCCGCCTCGAAGAACAGGATCAGCTGTTGCCGGCTCCGACGGAGCACTACGACGTGCCGATCCATGCGACGTGCCGGGTGCATCGGGATCATCACATCGAGATCGCCAAGGCGCTCTACTCGATCCCGGGGAACCTGATCGGCAAGCACGTCCAGGTCCGCGCCGACCGGCGGGTGGTGCGCGTGTTCCACCGGTCCCAGCTGATCAAGGTCCACCCCCGCCAGCAGCCCGGGCATCGCTCAACGGATCCGGCCGATCTGCCCGCCGAGCGGACCACCTATGCGTTGCGGGACATCGCCCACCTCCAGAAGATGGCCGCATCACACGGTGAGGCGATCGCCGTCTACGCGGCGGCGGTGTTGGACACGCCGTTGCCGTGGACGAAGATGCGCCAGGTCTACGCGCTGCTCGGGCTGGTGAAGAAGTGGGGTCCGGACCGGGTCGACGCCGCCTGCCGGCGGGCTCTCGACGCCGAAGCGGTCAACGTCGGCCTGATCGGCAGGATGCTCGAACGAGCCACCGAAAGCGAGCCACCTGACGAACCGCCGGCTCCGCCGGCTCCGCCGGCGACGTCCCGGTTCGCGCGTGATCCGGGCGAGTTCACCACTGACGCGGCGAAGGCGCGGAGGTCGGCATGAGCCCCCAACTCACTGTCACGCCGGAGCTGAAAGCGTTGCTGCGCCGGGTCAAGCTCGGCCGTTGCCTCGACACCCTGCCGGAACGGTTGACGCTCGCGCACCAGCAGAAGCTGACCCATCACGAGTTCCTCGAACTGCTCCTCGCCGACGAGGTCACCCGCCGCGACGTCCAGTCCGCGCTGCTGCGCGCTCGCACCGCCGGCCTCGACCCGGACATGCTGCTCGACCGCTGGGACGACACCGCGAAGGTCACCTACGACCGCACGATCTGGAACGAGCTCTGCTCACTCCGCTTCGTCGACGCACCCAACGACGTCGTCATCCTCGGCCCCGTCGGAGTCGGCAAGACGTTCCTCGCGACCGCGCTCGGCCACATCGCCATCCGCCGTCACCACAGCGTCCACTTCGAGCGCGCCGACACCCTGTTGAAGCGGCTGAAGGCGTCGAGGCTGGACAACAGCCACGACGCCGAGGTCCGCAAACTGCTACGCGTCGACGTGCTGATCATCGACGACTTCGCCCTGCGCGCGATGGACGTCATCGACACCGCCGAGGTCTACGAGATCATCGTCGAACGCCACCGACGCGCCTCCACCATCCTCACCTCCAACAGGGACCCCGGCGAGATGCTCGCCCAGATGGCCGACCCGCTCCTCGCCCAATCCGCGATCGACCGGCTCCACTCCAACGCACACGAACTCGTCATCGACGGCGAGTCCTACCGACGACGCCAACGACCCGGCATTGACGCCGACCCAACCGCCGGACCATCATCCCCACGCCGACGCTGACAACCCCGACCCGGTCCCATCACACTGGCGCACACGTGGTCCCATCCTGCTGGCGGGCGACAATCGTCCAACCCCGACAGGTCGCGGCCGCTCCTCATCGACACACCGTCGCACGTACAGGCCAGCGGCGCGACACAACACACGGCGAGTTGGCGGGGAGGACCAACCTGTGCCGAACCCGAGTCGCTGTCATCACAGGCTCTGTCGCTCGGGAAGCTCGAACGGGATCACGAACCCGTCCCCCGGGTCCAGGCGTCTCCACCACGGACCACGGACCACGGACCACGCTCCGCTGGCGCTGCGAGCCCCGAAGACGTGCGATGCCGCACTCACTGACCTTCGGGTTCGGACCCGAAGGGCAATTCCGTTGTACACGTGTTGTACGCAACCACGCAACCAGACATCTCAGAGGCCCTCCCGCATCAGCGAAAGGGCCTCTGACCTGGTTCTTTACTTGGTGGCGGGGGCAGGATTTGAACCTGCGACCTTCGGGTTATGAGTGCACCGACGCCCGTGGGAGCTCGTTGGCGCTCATCGGCGTTCTCCCTGATCACGTTGCGTTTTCGAGACCGGCGCACGGCACTGTCGTATGCGTTGGTGGGATCCCGTTGGTGCTCGTCGTGTTGTACGACTGTTGTACGGGACAACTCCCGAGCCACTCCCGAGCGACGCTCGCACGCTCGTCCGCGTTGGTGGGTGCGAGTCGTGCTGACACGCTGCTGACAGCGTCCGGTCAAGGTGGGATCGACATCCGGCCGATTTCTGCATCGCTGAGGTGGGCGAGTACCGGAGTACGGCGTCTGAGCGTTGGTCTTAGCGGTGCGTCGAGATTCGCGTTTGCGCCAGTTGCCGCGCGGTCAGGTCCGCCGCTCGACGACTTGATCGAGGCTGGCAACGAGTCGGTCGAGGAGTTCGGCGAGGGTGTGGCGTTCGTCGGTGTCGAAGGTTTCGAGGGCTTCGGTGACGACTGCGAGTCGTCGGGTCGCGATTCGGCGTTGTGTTTGTCGGCCGAGGGGTGTGGCGTTGACGAGTGTGACTCGCTTGTCGGTCGCGCATGTGTGCCGCTCGGCGAGGCCGACGTCGATGAGGCGACCGATGGCTCGCGTCGCGGTGGATGGGTCGATGCCGAGCGCGGTCGCGAATTCGCACATGGTCCAGCTGCGATGGCGGACGAGTAGGTCGAGGCTGTCGATCTGTCCTATGTCGAGTTGGGGTGGGTCTGGTGCCCATGCGAGGGTTCGCATTTTTCGTGCTGCGGTGCCGCGGCGCAATGAGCGCCAGGCGAGTGCTACTCGTTGCGCGTCGTCGTGGAGTTCGGCGCGTTGGATCGACGCTTCGGGATGTCCGAGATCATCGGCGTGGCTCATTGGTCGCCGTCGATGATTGTTGTGTCGGCGGGGACGACGAGAACTGGTCCGACAGCGCGGTGGGCGATGTGGGCGGTGACGCTCGGCGATCGAAGGTGGGAGACGCCGGGGTGGCTGTGGGCTCCGAGCACGGTGAGGATCGATGACCGGTGGGACAGCCAGTCGAGGATCCCGTGGGCGGGTGAGCGGTGGTGGAGCGTGTCCCAGGTGACGTGATGGCCGCTGCGGATCGCGGTGGCGGCGCATCGGCGGAGGTCTGCGTCTTCGGTGATGTCGGTGTTGCCGGCGGTGTAGCTGGGCTGCAGGGCTCGCAGAAAGGTGAGTGGAAGCTCAAGCGATCGGGCGAGGGTGGTTGCAAACCGGGTTTCCGGCTCGCTGGCCCTCGAGCCATCGACGAAGACCGCGATCTCGTTCCAACCGGGCGTTGCGCGGCAGTGTGGTCCGACGAGCACGACTGGTCGGCGAATCCTGGCGAGCACTTCGCTGCTCGTGGGATGGAAGAGGGCCTCGCGCAGTCCACCGGTGGCGTGTGTGGGCATGCAGACCAGCGAGTCGGGCTGGGAGTCGACGTGGTCGCAGAGCGTGTCAGCGGTGCCGGCGCCGCGTGGCAGGACCTCGATCTCGACGTCGAGGTCGTTGATCGGCGTAATTGTCTCGGCAAGTTGCTGTTTGGCGTCGCGATGCCGCTCCCCGACAGCAATGATCGTGAGCGGGACGTGGGCACGGCGAGCGAAGTCGACCGCGGTCGTGAGGGCTCGGTGTTCGGCGTGGTCGGGATCGATTGGTGCGATCACTCGCCGGTAGCCGGTCGTGGGTCGTTCGACGCTGGCACTTGTGCTGAGGTTCATGGTGCCCTCCGTTCGCCGTGTGGTTGGTTTGGTCGACTAGCTTAGACGTGTCGTCCAACCTGGGCGTACAAGTCGAACGATGGAGGGTCGATGGCAGATCAAGTGGCTCGACGGCGGGAACGGTCACGGACGAACGGTTCGGAGTGACGCCGTCGAGAGTCCAGGCCGCCGAGCTACTGCGGCGGTTGGGGCACGCGTTCGTCGGTCATGACGCGCCGGATGAGGTGTTCGTCGAGTTGTGTGAGGCGGTCGGCCCGCTCGTCGCCCGGTTCGAGGCTTCGCCGGCGCGGGGTCGATGGGCGATGAGCCTGGCTGGTATGGCCGAGTCGAGTCTGTTCGGGGAACCGCCTGGCGATGGTGAGCGGTTGTCGCACTTTCCGGATTGTGTGGTGTCCGGTGCGGCGAATCCGATGGGCACGGCGATCGCGGTGCGTCGTGAAGCCGACGAGGCGGTCGCGGAGGTGGTGCTGGGCGCTGCGTTCGAGGGTGCTCCCGGTCGGGCGCATGGTGGTGTCGTGGCCGCGATCTTCGATGACGTGATGGGGTATCAGTTGTCGATCTTGAAGGTGCCGGCGTTCACCGGGCGGATCGAGATCAGCTATCGGGCGCCGACACCGATCGGGGCGCCGTTGGTGTTCCGCGCCCGGGTCGACGCGAGGGAGGAACGCAAGTTGCACATGTCCGCGTCCGCACACGCCGACGGTGGGCGGGTGTTGATCGCCGAGGCGACCGCGACGTTCATCATCATCCCGCTTGAGCGATTCGTCCCCGGGTCTGCGGAGGTGCAGGAATGAATCAGCAGTCCACCAACGCGATCCGGCCGTTGCCCGATGATCTGGCCGAGCGGATCGATCTCGCTGCGCAGGTGTTCGCCGACAACGGGCTCGACGCGACCCGGATCGAGCATCTGGCCAAAGCGACTGGGATTCCACGGGCGACGCTGTACTACTACTTCCCTGGCAAGGAACACATTCTGGCTCATCTGCTGTCGCGGACGCTGAGGCAGATGACGGTGAAGTTGTCAGCCGCCGGGGCGGAACCGGGGACGGGCCGGGAACGCCTCGCCCGTCTGGTGCGAGAGCATCTGGTGTTCATCGGCGGCCACGGGCCGACCTACCGGTTGTTGTTCGCTGAGCTCGGTCGTGCCGCGTCGTTGGTGGACATCGCTGCCGGGGTCGATCTGGCGATCATGTCGCCGATCCGTGAGGCGCTACGTGACGGCCAGCGCGACGGATCGTTGCACGTCGACGACATCGGCGCGGCGACGTCGATCGTCTACGGCGCGGTGTTGATCACCGGTATGCAGCACCTGCTGATCGGGAGCGACCGGCAACTCGAGGACCGAGCGACGGCGTTGCTCGGCGTCATCCTGAGCGGCATCGGAACAACTCCCAAGCCTCGCCGTGGCCGGTCATGAGCACGCAGTTCGACCACTACGACGCAAACATGGCGGCCGGCATCTTGGCCAACCACGCGCAGATCGCCGGGCTGCCGGGTTATCTCGGCATCCGCGCCGACGAGATCGGACCCGGACGTTTGGTGTGCTCGCTCGACGCACGGGCGGAACTGTTGAACCCGTTCGGGTCGCTCCACGGTGGCGTCGTGTCCGCACTCGTCGACCACGTGCTAGGCGCGGTCGTGTACCCGTTGATCCCTCAAGGGGCGTGGGCTGCCACGACGGAGTTCAAACTCAACCTGCTCGCCGCGATCTCGGCCGGACAGGTGACGGCCGTCGCCGAGGTCGTGTCGATCACCCGGCGGACCGCTGTGGTCCGCATCGATGTCAGCAACCTCGATCGACTCGTCGCGATTGGTCAAGGAACGGTGCTCATCACCCGACCACGAACACCCGAGCCAGAAAGGGACGCACGATGACCACCACCGACGACCAGACCATCGGGACCGCGGATGACGTGTTGGTCAGCTTGTTCAGCGACCCAGCCGTTCGTGCTGATCCGTACCCCGCCTACGGCCAGCTGCGCGAGACGGCGCCGGTGCACCACAGTGCTGTCCTGCCGTTGTGGGTCGCGACCCGATACGACGACTGTGGCACGGTGCTGCGCGATCCCAGGTTCGGGAAGAGCGAGGAGGTGCAGCGCATCTTTGGGTCGTCTGCGCAGAGCGCTGATCGGGAGGTGCCGATCATCTCGCGGTACTCGATGTTGCGGATGAACCCGCCGGATCACACCCGGATGCGAAGCCTTGTCGCCCGCGAGTTCACGCCGCGGCGGGTCGAGGAGTTGCGTCCGGCGGTCGCGGCGATGGTCGATGAGGTCCTCGATGAGCTCGCCGACGCGGGTGGCGGCGACGTCATGGACGTGCTTGCGTTTCCGTTGCCGGTGCGGGTGATCGGCGAGCTCCTCGGTGTTCCGATCGAGGACCGTGAGCAGTTCCGCTGGATCGTGCGCGACGCGGCCGGCGCGCTCGAGCCCATGGCAAGCGCGGACACGATCGCCGCCGCTGAGACCGCGAGCAACACGATGAACGACTACTTCCGGTCGCTCATCGCCGAGCGGCGGAATCGACCGTCGGATGATCTGATCGGTGGGTTGATCGGGGTCCGTGACGGCAGCGACCGGCTGTCCGAGGACGAGTTGGTGGCCACGATCGTGTTGTTGTTCGCGGCCGGGTTCGAGACCACGACCAACCTGATCGGCAACGGCCTGATCAGCCTGCTGCGCAACCCGGACCAGATGCAGATGCTGCGAAGCGACCCGACGTACGGGCATGGCGCGGTGGAGGAGATGTTGCGCTACGAGAGCTCGGTTCAGCTCGACGCTCGGACCGCGCTCGAGGATGCCGACATCGCGGGTCACCACATCGACGCCGGCCGGGTCGTGCTGACCTTGCTCGGCGCAGCGAACCGTGACCCCGACCGCTATCAGGATCCGGACCGGTTCGACATCACTCGCACGGGCATCCAGCACCTCAGTTTCGCCGCCGGCATCCACTACTGCCTCGGCGCACCGTTGGCCCGACTCGAGGGCGAAGTTGTGTTCGAACGGCTCCTCGCCCGCTTTCCCACCATCGATGCCGACACGACTCCGGTGTGGCGTCCGAGCCTGACCTTGCGCGGCTTGCAGGCGTTGCAGGTGAGCCTGCGATGAACACGACGGCTCCAGTGGTGACGATGCCGGATCTGACCCACCGCGAACGCACCATCGTCATCATCGGGCTGATGACCGGTCTGTTGCTCGCGGCCCTTGACCAGACGATCGTGTCCACCGCGCTCCCGACGATCGTTGGCGAGTTCGGCGGCATCAATCACCTGTCGTGGGTGGTCACCGCCTACTTGCTCGGTTCCACGGCGAGCATGCCGCTGTGGGGGAAGATCTCCGATCTCTACGGCCGCAAACGCGTGTACCAGACCGCGATCGTGCTGTTCCTCATCGCGTCGATGTTGTGTGGCCTGTCGCAGTCGCTGTGGCAGCTGATCACGTTCCGCGCCCTGCAAGGCATCGGTGGCGGCGGGTTGATGTCACTGACGTTCACCATCGTCGGCGACATCGTCCCACCACGAGAACGTGGCCGCTACACCGGCTACCTCACCGGCACCTTCGCCTTGGCCAGTGTGCTCGGCCCACTCATCGGCGGTCTGCTCACCGATCACTTCTCGTGGCGTTGGGTGTTCTACGTGAACATCCCGATCGGGATCGCCGCGCTCTTCGTCACCGGCGTCGTGTTGCGTCTCCCATTCCACAGAACACCGCACCGGCTCGACTTCACCGGCTCAGGACTGCTGGTGCTGTCGGTGGTGTCGTTGCTGTTGGCCACCGCGTGGAGCAGCGACGAGTACGGATGGGGCTCACCGCTCACCGCTGGCCTCTACGTGCTCGCCGTCGTCGCCGGCGCCGTGTTCATCTGGTGGGAACGACGAGTCGCCGAACCCGTCATCCCGCTGCGCATGTTCAACCGGCCCGGTTTCAGCTCATCGGTGTCGATGGCGTTCCTCGCCGGCGCGGCGATGTTCGGAGCGATCGTCTACCTCCCGCTGTTCTTCCAAGGCGTCCAGGGCCGCCAAGCCACCAACGCCGGCCTGTTGCTCCTTCCGTTGATGCTCGCACTGATGGTCGCCTCACTTGTCGTCGGTCGCCTGACGACACGCACCGGCCGTTACAAGATCTTCCCGATCATCGGGACCATCGTCGCCGCCGGCGGGTTGTGGTTGCTGTCCACCATGCGGCCAGCCATCGGGCGGGTCGCATCATCGATGTGGATGATCGTGCTCGGCCTCGGCATCGGCGCAACCCTGTCGGTGCTCACCATCGCAGTGCAGAACGCCGTCGAGACGCGCGACCTCGGCGCCGGCACCGCGTCGGTCAACTTCTTCCGCACCCTCGGCTCCACCATCGGTGTCGCCGTGTTCGGCACCATCCTCACCAGCCGCCTCGACACCGAACTCACCGACCGACTCGTCGGTGTCGACCTGCCCCCCGGTGTCACCGGCGACACCCTCGCTCGCAGCCCGCGAGCCATCGCTGCGCTCCCCGAGCCCCTCCACAGCGCGGCGGCCGGTGCACTGTCGGCATCGATCACCACCGTGTTCGCCGCGGCCGCCATGGTCATGGTCGGCGCGTTCGTAATCTCAATCCGGATGCGCGAACTCCCCTTACGCGACCTGGCCGCGATGACAGTGCAAGCACCGATCGTCGAGCCCGCATGAGCTACCGCCAATCCAACGTCGTCACCGGCCACCAAGGTGTCGCCCTCGTCGCAGACCTCTACCCACAACCATCCACCGAGAAGCCGTCGGTGATCCTGCTCCACGGTGGCGGACAGAACCGCCACGCCTGGACCAAGACCGCTCGCACCATCCACGCCGCCGGCCACCACGTCGTCGCCTACGACGCCCGCGGCCACGGCGACAGCAGCTGGGACCCCGCCGGGCGGTACGACACCGAAGACCTCGCCTACGACCTGCTCGCCGTGCGCGAACGATATTGCGGTCGCCGCCCCGCGGTCGCTGTCGGTGCGTCGATCGGTGGCATGACGACCCTCATCGCACACCGCCTCGCCCCACCCCGGCTGTGGGCTGGGGTCGTGCTCGTCGACGTCACCCCCCGCATGGAAATCGACGGAGCCCGACGAGTCGTGCAATTCATGTCCGCGCACCCCGACGGATTCGCCACCCTGCACGACGCCGGCGACGTGATCGCCGCCTACAACCCCCACCGGCCCCGACCCGACAGCGTCGACGGACTCACCAAAGTACTCCGCCAACGCGACGACGGCCGCTGGGTGTGGCGCTGGGACCCGGCGTTCATCACCTCCAAACTCGACGCCCTTCACACCGACCCCGAACGCAGCGCCGAACGGTTCGCCACGATCGCCGACCTGCTCCTCGACGGCGCCCGACGGATCACCGCACCCGCCCTGCTCGTGCGCGGCGCATTGTCCGACCTCGTGTC
>WBZP01006978.1_pt1 | contig 11012 bp, 8 predicted proteins | sample 5204301 | NCBI WGS metagenome assembly WBZP01 (sample SAMN12412401, study PRJNA552823) | activated sludge metagenome | isolation source: activated sludge from nitrification reactor of wastewater treatment plant... | place: USA: Pennsylvania | collected 2017
ATTCTTTCCTCTGTGTAACTCTGTACTCCTCTGTGAAACTCTGTGTTCCTCTTCTCTCTAGGAATAGACAATTGGCCGGAAGAGGGCGCGGTCGAATTCGTTGAGCTTGGTGGCGTCAAGCTCCGTCAGCGCTGCATGAACGCGGTCGGCGTCGGCCCGCAGCCCGGCCACGTCTACGCCGCGGCAGACAGCGGGCAGCGGCTCCAGCCATTGCCGGGCGCGCAGCAGCATCTTGAGCGCGCCGCGATAGTTGCCGCGCTCGATTTGGTAGTAGGCGATACCCACCTGCAATAGCCCCTGGTAGAGTTCCCGCCCCGCCCCCTCGTCCTGTCGCCACGCCTCTTCCAGCGCGTCGTGACATGCGTAGTACTTGCCCTCGTTGAACAGGGCGATGCCCGACCGGGCCAGCTCCGGCAGCGGCCCGGCGCAGGCGGCGGCCAGCCCGGTCGTGTCCGGCAGGTGGGCGTAGCGCTGGAAGAGGGCGGGCATGTCGGCCGTGAAGCGCGAACGGGCCAGCACGGCGTCGGCCCCGGCGTCGCGGGCGGCGGTCATGGTGGCCACGTCCTCGTGCGGGCCGAAGCACAGCACGGGGATGCGCCGCGTGGCCGCCGACGATTTGAGCGCGGCGATCCACTGTTGCCAGGGGATGGCGGCGTTGTTAAGGTCGAACAGCAGCAGCGCCGGCTGGGCGCGGGTGAGGCGCTCGAAGAGCCGCCCCTCGCGGCCGCGCAGCGACTCGCCCGGCCGCTCGCGCAGATCGCCGGGGTCGGCCGCGCCCAGCTCGTCGGCCGATTCGATCCACTCCACGTCATAGCCCAGATGCTCGGCAACCTTGGCGATGCGCGTGGTGAACATGAGGTCGGAGACGAAGGCGATTAGTAAAGGCATAGTTGTGAGTTGTTAGTTGTCAGTTGATAGTTGTCAGTTGACTGTCAACTGACAACTATCAACTGACAACTACATAAATGGGTTTTTCACGGGAATGCCGGGGGCCAACCAGAGCAGGAAGACGATGTGGCGTTCGCGGCCGTCTTTGTCCTGCACGACCGACGGCACGTAGATGAGCCGCAAATCGCGGGCGTCGTAGAGCCAGACGTGCTCGCCGATGGAGTTCATGTGGGGCGAGAGCGGGTTGCGCGGGTTTTGCAGCAGGTGATCCATCGCCTTGCTCACCGCCGTCAACGAGGCGCGACGAAAGACCATCGGGATGTTCGCCAGCGGTTGCAGGAAGATGCGGGCCACGCCCATCTCCCACAGCGGCGGGTCGGTGTAGCGGGCGCGCGGCTTGAAGTTCGGCTCCCACAAGCTGCGCAGCGTGTCGCTGATGCGCGCCGGGTGGGTGTGGGGCCAGAAGGGATGGCCCTGGCCGGTGGTCAGCCACTGCTGGTAAACGCGCCACTCCTCCAGACCGGACTGAATGGCCGATAGGTCGGCAGTGGTCAGGCCCTCGGCCGTCACTACCGCCGGCGGCGCGGCCTGAAAGTCAATCCCGGCCGCCGGGCGCACGTCGGCGAACGCGGCCAGCACGCCGTTATGGTGGGCGATGACCTGCTCGGCCGGCAGCGCGCCGGGGTAGGTGCTATGGGCGTCGGCGGCCAGCACGACCTCGTAGCCCAGGCTGCGGGCGTGGCGCGTGGTGGTGTCCACACAGTACTCCGTCTGCATTCCGGCCACGACCAGCCGCCGGATGCCGCGCTCGGCCAGCACGCCGGCCAGCCCCGTTTGATAGAAGGCATCGGGGGTGTGCTTGTCAATGACCGCTTCGCCGGCCGCGGGGGCCAGCGCCGGGTGGATGGCCCAGCCGGGGGAGTGGGGCGCGTCGGGGTCGTCCGGGCCGCCGTTGTTGCGGACGAAGATGACCGGGACGCCGGCAGCCCGCGCCCGGACGGCCAACTCCTTCAGCCGGGCCAACACCGCCGCCCCGTCGTAGACCGGGTCGGGCGCGAACATGTTCACCTGGGCGTCAATGAGGATGAGGGCGGTTGTGGTCATAAGGGGATTATATGCCCGTTGGGGCCGGAAACAAGACCCTCTCCCAAGGGGCGAGGGGACTTCTGATCCCCCTCCCTGTGGGAGGGGTTAGGGGAGGGCGCTTCGTGGCGGGAGACAAGACCCTCTCCCTAACCCTCTCCCAAGGGGCGAGGGAACGTCGACGTGGGCGGGCAGCGGAAGCGGTCTATAATCGCCGCCATGTCCATGAAAGATAATGTAGCAATTGGGCCGGCCTACGCCCGTTTGTCGTTCGATGCCGTGGCCGACGCGGCGGCCGTTGTTGTGGCCGGCAACGCCCGCTTCACCGTGTTGACGCCGCGGCTAATACGCCTGGAGTACAGCCCCGACGGCCGCTTCGAGGATCGCCCCAGCCAGGTCTTCTGGTACCGCCGCCAACCCGTACCGGCTTTCGAGGCGCGGCGCGAGGGGGACGGGCTGACGCTGACCACCGAGGCGCTGCGCCTGGTCTATGACGGCGGGGACTTCGCGCCGGAGACGCTGAGCGTCACTCTGCTGCCCGACGGCCCGACGTGGCGCTATGGCGACCGCGACACGGGCAACCTGCGCGGCACGACGCGCACGCTGGACACGATTGACGGCGGCGTGCCGCTCGACCCCGGCCTGCTGTCGCGCGACGGCTGGGTGGTCATTGACGACAGCCGCACGCTGGTCTTCGACGATAGCGGCTGGCTGCGTCCGCGGGCGGCCGGGGCGGGAGGCGGCGCGCGCGACCTGTACTTCATGGGTTATGGCCCCGACTACCGCGCCGCCCTGCGCGACTACGCCACGCTGTCCGGTGGCGCGCCGCTGCTGCCGCGCTGGGCACTGGGCAACTGGTGGAGCCGCTACTGGGCCTATAGCGACGCCGACCTGCGGGCGCTGATGACCGAGTTCCGCGACCACGACACGCCCCTGTCGGTCTGCATCGTTGACATGGACTGGCATCTGGTGGACGTGGGCGAGGGCATCAGCGGCTGGACGGGCTACACCTGGAACAATGCTCTCTTCCCCGACCCGCCGGGCTTCATCGCCTGGCTCCACGAGCAGGGCTTGCGGACGGCGCTCAACCTGCACCCGGCGCTGGGCATCCGGTCGCACGAGGCGGCCTACGGCGAGATGGGCCGCCGGCTGGAGCTTGACCTGAGCGCCGGCAACGCCATCCCGTTCGACATCGCCAACCCGCGCTTCGCCGACGCCTACTTCGAGGTGTTGCACCACCCGTTGGAAGAGATGGGCATTGACTTCTGGTGGATGGACTGGCAGCAGGGCACGGCGAGCGGGCTGGGCGGGCTGGACCCGCTGTGGTGGCTCAACCATCTGCACTTCCATGACCTGGCCCGCGACGGCAAGCGGCCGTTCATCTTCTCGCGCTGGGGTGGGTTGGGCAACCAGCGCTATCCCATCGGCTTCTCCGGCGACACGGTCGTGTCGTGGGCGTCGCTGGCCTTCCAACCGTACATGACGGCCACGGCGGCCAACGTCGCCTACGGCTGGTGGAGCCACGACATCGGCGGCCACATGCGCGGTATCGAGGACGGCGAACTGTTCGCCCGCTGGGTGCAGTTTGGCGTCTTCAGCCCCATCTTCCGGCTGCACAGCACCAAGAACCCGTTCCACGAGCGGCGGCCGTGGGCCTACGACGCCGAAGTGTGCCGAGTGGCCTGCGACGCCATGCAACTGCGCCACGCGCTCATCCCCTACCTCTACACCCTGTCGCGGCTGGACGAGACCGAGGCGGTGTCGCCGGTGCGGCCGATGTACCACGACTACCCCGACCGCGACGAGGCCTACGCCTGCCCCGACCAGTACCTCTTCGGCGATCTCATCGTCGCCCCGTTCATTAGCCCGGCCGAGGCCGACACCCGGCTGGCGCGGGCCGTTGTTTGGCTGCCGCCGGGCGACTGGTATCACTTTTTCAGCGGCCAGCACTACCGCGGCGACGCCTGGCACGCCATTTACGGCGGGCTGGACGACATCCCCGTCTTCGCCCGCGCCGGGGCCATCGTGCCGCTGGGGCCGCGCGCCGGCTGGGGCGGTGTGGACAACCCCACCGAGCTACACCTCCACGTCTTCGCCGGGGCCGACGGCCGCTTCACTCTCTACGAGGATGACGGCCAGACAACCGCCTATCGCGACGGGGCGTTCGTCCTGTCGCGCTTCGAGCAGAGGTGGGAGGGGGAGCGGCTGCGGCTGACGCTGGCCCCGGCGGCCGGCGAGCGGGCGCTGCTGCCGGCCGGGCGGCGGCTGCACCTGCACATCCACGGCCTGGCCGCGCCGGACGAGGTCACGCTGCTGGCCGATGGGCAGACGCGCGTCCTGGCCTTCGCCCACGACGCCGACAGCGAGACCGTCCACATTGCCCCGCTGGAACTGGCGGGGGCGGGGGCGCAGTTGACGCTGCGCGCCGCCGGCCCGCTGCTGTCCCGCCGCGACCGGACGGCCGAGACGAGTCTGCGCCTGCTGCGCTGCTTCCGGCTGGACGCGGGGGTCAAGGGGTTCCTGGCGTTGCGGCTGAACGCGCTGCCGGGGCAACCGGAGCAGTTGGCCGACTTCGGCGTAGACCTGACGCCCGGCCAGGCGCGCGCCCTGCTGGAGGTGACGCAGGGCGTCGGCGCGCACCTGACGCGCGACGACAGCGGGCCGCTGCTGGTGCTGTGGAACAACGACGAACGGCCCGGCTTCGGCCATCACTTCGCCGAGCTTCGGCCGCTGAAGTGGTTCGTGCCCGAGCGCCATCACTCGTCGTCGGGAGTTGTGCCGCGCTTCGTCGCCATACGCCCGGCGACGCCGGAGTGGCGGCTGACGGCCGACTACTTCGGGCTGGCGCGTTATGAGCCTAAGAGGGATTGACTTTCAACCCGCCGTCACTATAATCATTCTGTCAACATTCCGGCGGGTCTCCATTTGCGGACGTACCCTCAACACCAAATACTGATTGACGTGATACCTTTGAGTGGAAATATGAACCTGGCCGCGTGGTTGCGCGGCTGCCGGGGAGAACATTAGCTTTGTCCGACCCCGTTTCGGAGCCGCCGAGTCTCTGCCTTTGCCCCTTCCTCCCTGCCGGCAATCGAATTGTGGCCGCCGAGCCTGCTTGCGCCTCTCTGACGCGCGGCTGGTTGGCCACGGCCGATCCGCGCCGGAGCGTTAAACCATGATAGTCTTCCTGGCCGCCTTCGTCACGATCAGCCTGATGATCCTGCTGACGGCGCTCTACGTTGGCGCGGAGTTCGCCACCGTGGCCGCGCGCCGGACGCGCATTGGTCAGATGGCCGCACAGGGGGATTCGGCAGCGCGCATGTTGCTACCCTTTCTGGAGGACAGCCGCAAGCTCGACCGCTATGTGGCCGCCTGCCAGGTGGGCATCACCATCTCCTCGCTGGTGCTGGGCGCGTATGCTCAGGGGGCCATCGCCACGCGACTGGCCGGGCCGCTGGGCGGTCTGCTCGGCTCGGTCATGTCGGCCACGGCCGCGGCCCGCCTGGGCCAATCGCTCTCCGTCATCAGCGTGTTGATCTTCATCACCGCGCTGCAGGTCATCCTGGGCGAACTGTTGCCCAAGTCGCTGGCCATCCAGAACCCGGAGGGCGTGGCCCGCGCCGTCGTTTGGCCCATGCGCGTTTCGCTCATGCTGTTCGCTCTGCCCATCTGGTTGTTCAACGGCAGCGCCAACCTCATGCTGCGACTGGCCGGGCGCGATATGCACGCCGCTTCGGGCCGGGCGCACTCGCCGGAAGAGATCGAGCTGCTGGTGACGGAGAGCCACGAAGGCGGCCTGCTGGACGACAACGAACGCCGTCTGCTGCGCAACGCCCTGCGCCTGCGCGAGTTGACCGCGCGCCAGGTGATGGTCCATCGCACCCGCGTCACCGGCGCGCCGGTGAATACCAGCGCACTGGAGCTGATGCAGTTGGCTGTCGAGGCCGGCTATTCGCGCATTCCGCTCTATCGCCAGTCCATTGACGACATCGTTGGCTTTGTCCACGTCAAGGACGTTTTCCGCCTCTACCATCAGGGCATCAGCGACGTGTCTGACGTGGTGCGCGAGGTGGTCTACGTGCCCGATACCCTGTCGGTGACAGACGTTTGGGATCGCCTGGAGGAGCGCAGCAGCTATCTGGCTATCGTCTTCGATGAGTTTGGCGGCACGGCCGGGCTGTTGACGCTGGAAGACCTGATCGAAGAGATCTTCGGCGAACTACAAGACGAGTTCGACGACGAGGCGGCGCTCATCGCTCGCGACAAGGAGGGGCGCATCTACCTGCGCGCCGATCTGCTGGTGAGCGACGTCAACGAGTATCTGGAATTGGAGTTGCCGGAAGAGGCGGCCGATACGCTGAGCGGCCTGGTCTTCAGCCTGCTGGGCCGCCCGCCCGTGCCCGGCGATGAAGCGCGCATCGGCAACGTGGTCATCCGCGTCGAGACGATGGAAGAGTTGGGTGTGGGTGAGGTTTCGCTGGTCTTGCCGCCGAGCGAAGCCGACTCCCCCTTCACGGAATGGGACATGGCTGAACATGACTAAGTTCCTGTTCCTGGGCCTGGGTCTGCCGGGCATCAGCCTCTTCCTGGCCGCCGTGGCCGCGGCCGAATCGCTGCCCTCGCCGACGGTGCTCATCCTGCCGACGATCATCATTTTGATCCTGGTGGTCATCAACGGCGTGTTCGTCGCCGCCGAGTTCGCCATCATCGGCGTGCGCGACACCCAGATGGAGCAGTTGGCCGATGAGGGCAACGCCATCGCCGGCAACGTTCTGCGGGTGCTGGAGCTGCGGCCGCAACTCGATCACTACATCGCCACGGCCCAACTGGGCATCACCCTGGCCTCGCTGGGGCTGGCCATGTACGCCGAGCCGGCCATCGGCCACTTCGTCGAGCCGTACCTGGAGACGTTGGGCGGATTCACGCCGGCCACGGCGGGGACGATTAGCTACATCATCGCCCTGTCGCTGCTGACCTATCTCCATGTCGTCATCGGCGAAATGATCCCCAAAGCCATGGCCCTGTCCAACGCTTCGGCGATGGCCATCAGGCTCGACCCGCTGATGCGCCTCTCCGGGGGCATTCTCAACTACCCGGTGCGCGTGCTGAACGGTATCGGCAACCTGCTGCTGCGCCTGTTGCGCATTCCGCCGGCCCACGGCCACGGCCGGCTGGTGGCGGCCGAGGAGCTGGAACTGATCGTCGCCGAGAGCGTCGAGGGCGGTCTCATCCAGGACGACGAGGAAGCGTTCATCCGCAACATCTTCGATTTCAGCGAGCGCACGGTCGGCCAGGTCATGACGCCGCGCCGGCGCATGCAGGCCCTAAACGTCCATTGCCCGCAGGATGAGTTGATTCGCATTGTGACCCAGAGCTTCCACAGCCGCTTCCCAATCTACGAAGGCGATCTCGACCACATCGTGGGCATTCTGCACCTGAAAGACCTGGCGCGGCTGACGATGCGGCCCAACGGCCCGTTCGACCTGCGCCTCATCCTGCGCGCCGCGCCCGAAGTGCCGGAGGACTTTCGCGTTGACCGCCTGCTGGCCGCGTTCAAGAAGCAGAAGCTGCACATGGCCGTCGTGCGCGATGAGTTCGGCGGGCTGGCCGGCGTGGTGACGCTGGAAGACCTGGTGGAAGAGATCGTCGGCGAGGTGCGCGACGAGTTCGACCACGAGCGCGAACAGCGGGTGCAACTGGCGCCGGGCGTGCTGGACGTATCCGGCGAATTCCCGCTCGATGACCTGGCCGAGGAGGTCTTCCTGGGCGAGGCCGAAGAACTGCCCGACGTGGAGACGGTCGGCGGGCTGATCGTCTCGCTGCTGGGGCGGCCGCCACTCAACGGCGACGTGGTCGCCCTGCGCGAGGTTCGTTTCACCGTGCTCGACATTGACCGGCTGGCGGTGTTGCGCGCCCGGGTGGAGTTCCCGGCCGGCAAGACCGCCCGGCGAGAGTCAGAGACGGACAAAGAAGAAGAGTAGGGGCCGCGGCTGCTCGCCGTGGCGCTCGCTCACCAATAAAGGAGAACGCATTCAATGGGCACACTCATGACCATCCACGGCGAAGTCCGTTGGCTGGTGGCCATCCTGGCCGTCGTCGTCATTATCAAGTTCGCTATCGGCTGGCTGGGGCGGCGCAACTACACGTCGCTCGACCGCAGCCTACTCACGGCCTACACCATTCTACTTGACATCAACGTTCTGCTAGGACTCATCCTCTTGTTCTTCAACGGTGGGATCAACGGCCCGCGCCTGGAGCACGCCGTAACGATGCTGCTGGCGGTCATCGCCGGGCACATGACGGCCATGTGGCGGCGCTCGACCGATTCGCCGACCAAGTTCCGCAACCAATTGTTGCTGGTGGCGCTGTCGCTGCTGCTGGTCTTCTTCGGTGTCATCCGCCTGCGCGGCGGGTTTACATTCTAGACAGCAGGACTCACGCAAAGGCGCAAAGAAGCAAAGACGCCAAGCTCAGAATCTTTCTGAGCTTGGCGTCTTTGCTTCTTTGCGCCTTTGCGTGAGCTATTCTCTACAGATCGTACAGTTCGCCGAATTTGGCCGTGGCGTAGCGGATGAAGGCGGCGTGGCTCAGGGGTTGGCCGGTGACGCGCTGCACCAGTTCGCCGGGGGTGAACTTCTTGCCGTGCTGGTGGATGTTCTGGCGCAGCCAGGCCAGCAGCGCCGTCGTCTGTCCCTGGGCCAGTTCGTCGGCGATGGCCGGGTTTTGGGCCACGGCCGTCTCCATGAACTGGGCCGCGTAGAGGTTGCCCAGGGCGTAGGTGGGGAAGTAGCCGAAGCCGGGCCGCGTCCAGTGAACGTCTTGTAGGCAGCCCTGGCTGTCGTCGGGCGGGATGACGCCGAGCATCGTCTGCATCTTGTCGTTCCAGGCCGCCGGCAGGTCGGCCACGGCCAGGTCGCCGCTGAGCATGGCCTGCTCCAGCTCGAAGCGCAGGATGATGTGGAAGTTGTAGGTCAGTTCGTCGGCCTCGACGCGGATAGTGGACGGCTGGGTCTTGTTGACGGCGCGGTAGAAGTCATCGGCCGTGTGGCCGCCCAATGCTTCGGGGAAGAGGGCTTGCAGCGCCGGGAAGTGGGCCTGCCAGAAGCCGCGGCTGCGACCGACGATGTTTTCCATCATGCGCGATTGCGACTCATGGATGCCCGACGACGTGCCGCGGGCCAGCGGCGTGCGCGCCAACTCCGCTCCCGTGCCCTGCTCATACATGGCGTGGCCGCACTCGTGCAGCGTGCCGAAGAGCGATGGGTTGATGAAGTCGGGGTACCAGCGCGTGGTGATGCGCGCGTCGTTGCGGCTGAAGCTGGTGGCGAAGGGGTGGACAACGGTGCCCAGGTGGCCGCGCTCGAAGTCGTAGCCGATGGCTTTGGCGGCGTAACGGGCGTACTGCTTCTGCTTCTCGATGTCGTAGGGCTGGTGGAGGAGGCTGTCGTCAATCTGCACGTGACTGCGGTCAATGGCCTGGCGCAGGGGGACGAGGTCGGCCTTCAGCGCGTCGAAGATGGCCCGCACTTCGGCCGTCTTCATGTCCGTCTCGTACTTGTCCAGCAACGGGTCGTAGGCCTCGTCCTCGTAGCCATAGTAACCGGCCAACTCCTGGCACAGGGCGACGACCTGCTCCAGCCAGGGGCGGAAGTGGGCGAAGTCGCTTTCGGCGCGGGCCTTCACCCACGCCTCGTGCGCCCGGCCGCTGATCTGGGACGAACGGGCCACGTAGTCGGCCGGCAGCTTGCGCGCGTCGGCGTAGTTGCGGCGCAGCAGGCGGATGAGGGCGGCCTCGCGGCTGTCGAACTCAGCGCCGTCGAGTTCGGCCGCGGCGCGCTCGATCAGTTCGCCCATCTCATCCGATGTGGCCATGCGGTGGATGAGGCTGCTGAGGGTGGTCATCTGGGCGATGCGCTCGGCGATGCCGGCGTGGGGCATGTTGACCTCGCGATCCCAGTACAGCACGGCGCTGGCTTTGCCGAGGTCGTCGAGTTCGTGGACGCGGGTGAGGAGGGTGTCAAAGTGGGACATAGGTGTAGGCTCCAAACTGAAAAGGAGTTGACCGATTCGCCGGTCGATAATGAGGTAGGCGGCGCTTACATGCGCCGTCCCTCTTGGATAAATTGCAGGATTTCTTCAGCCGTCAACCCGAGATCAACGCCTTTCACATCCAACGGGGAGTCGGTCTCATTGATTGGTTTTAGGGCGAATACTTGTCCGTCCTTGCGCCTGATCAATACTTCGCCTTCCTGCAAGGCAGTTTCTAGCAAGGTGGCAAGATTCTGACGGGCTTCGCTATAGGTGTAGACGTTCATCGGTACTCCACTACATTAATGCCTTCTTGCTGAGCGAGACGGGCCAGCTTTACGTCCAAAGTGATAAGAGGCGCTTCATATTTCTGAGCGCAACGAATAAGGTAAGCATCGTAAGCATAAATACTAAGCTTTGCAGCAATGAGCAGTGATTCTTTTAATTCCACAGTGGCATAGCGAAGTGCAATTTGTTGGTAAGCCTCTACTGCTTGCGACGCTTCTAGCTGTGTGAGCCGCCCACGTTTGAGCATTGCGGAAAAGGCGTTGCCGATTTCCCAGTGTACTGAGGGAGGGGCTATCAATGTTCTGCCACGTGTAGCATTGATTAAGGCTGCCTTTTCTGGCTCGTTAACAATGACGGCGATAAGTACTGAGGTGTCTGCAACGAGGTCCATTTTGAGCCTTCATTAGATGTACAATTGTACAATAGACGCAGCGAAATGCAAATCGTCTATATTAAAGCAGTTGGCACACGAGCAAGTTAAGAGGCTATGGCATCTATAAAAAAGAAAGTCAATGCACTGACAAAGTTACCGCCTGCTGAGGCCTGTGACGCATAATCCGTCAAGAACCACGCCGCCGCGCAGGACAACGCCACCAGAATGATAACCAGGATGAGAGCCACAATGAAGCAGGCCCGCACACAGCCAAAGCTACCGGCCGGCAGCGTGCGCACTTTCGAGCCGGGGGCGTTAGGGATGGGGCGGGCGGCGGCCGGAACGCGAGGGA
>WBZP01006981.1_pt1 | contig 11010 bp, 7 predicted proteins | sample 5204301 | NCBI WGS metagenome assembly WBZP01 (sample SAMN12412401, study PRJNA552823) | activated sludge metagenome | isolation source: activated sludge from nitrification reactor of wastewater treatment plant... | place: USA: Pennsylvania | collected 2017
GTGCCCGGCTTGTGGGACATGCACGGCCATCTCGCCGCGCTCGGCCCGATCGGGCGCGCACCCGAGCACTTCGTCGGGCACGGCGTGCTGCACGTGCGCGACATGGGCGGCTATCTCGACCAACTCGCCCCACTGCGCGCCGACATCGCCGCCGGACGCCGCGTCGGGCCGACGCTGCGCATCGCCGGTCCGACGCTGAACAGCGAACATCCCGCCGACTTCCACCGTACGCTCACCACCGCGGGCGAAGCCAGAGGCGCCGTGCGCGAACTGAAGGCGGCCGGCGTGGATCACCTGAAGGTGCATCGCGCCACGACGCGCGAGGTGTTCGAGGCGGTGATCGACGAGGGCCGGCGCGTGGGGCTGCCGGTGGTGGGTCACGTGCCGCTGACCGTCTCGTGGGTCGACGCCTCGCGGGCCGGCATGCGGACGATCGAGCACATCCAGACCATCTTCGAGAACCTGCAGCCCGACCTGCGCCTCACGCCCGAGCGCTTCTCGCACCTGGCCGATGATCTGGAGGGCGCGCTCGGCGATGAGATCTTCGGCGTGCTGAAGGCGAACGGCACATGGTTCGATCCGACGCTCATCGGCTACGAGGCCGCGATCGATGGCGCACGTCCCGAAGCCGCCGCCGCGCGCCGGCAGGCCTATGGGCGCATGAAGGCCATTGCCGCGAAGGCCGCACGGGCCGGTGTGCCGATCGTGACGGGCACCGACGTGATTGCGCAGCCTGGGGAGATGCTGCTGCGGGAGCTCGAGCGCCTGGTCGAGATCGGTATGAGCGCGCCGGCGGTACTCACGGCGGCCACGATCACGTCCGCCACGGCGGCCGGCCGACCCGAGCTGGGACGCGTGCGCGCAGGCGGACCCGCGTCGTTCCTGCTCGTCGACTCCAACCCGCTCGACGACATCGCCGCGCTACGCCGTCTGTCGCTGGTGGTACACCAGGGCCGCGTCTTCACGGTGACCGATCTCGCGGCGCTGCGGCAGGAGTAGCATGGCGCCCATGCTGACCCGGCGCGATCTGCTGGCTTCGACCGCGGCGCTGTGCCTGCCGGGCACCGCGAGTGCGCGTCCGTCCGGGCAGCCGGCCGCCCCCGAATTCGACCTGCTCGTCAGCGGCGGCCGCGTGATCGATCCGGCAGCGTCGTTCGACGCCGTCGCCGACGTGGCGATTCGCGGCGGACGCATCGCGCGTGTGGCCCCCGGCATCTCGGCGTCCTCGGCGGGGACTGTGATCGACGCGCGTGGCCGCATCGTCACGCCCGGCCTCGTCGATATCCACGTCCACACCGACGCCGAGCTCACGCCGGCGTGGTGTCTCGCCACGGGCGTCACGGCGATGGCCGACGGAGGCACCTACGGCGCCGACAACGTCGACACGGGCCTCGCGCTGGCGCACACGGCGAAGAACCGGGTGCGGCTGCTGCTGAACCTCGGACGCAGCGGCCTGAACGGGCTGGGCGCCGTGGGCGAGCTGCTGGATCTCGCCAACGCGGACGTCGCCATGGCGCGCCGGGCCGTGGAGGCGCACCGCGACCTCGTGGCGGGGATCAAGATCCGATTGTCGAAGAGCGCCGCCGGCGCCAACGATCTCGAAGCGGTGCGGCGTGCGCGGCAGATCACGGCGCCGCTCGGCCTCACGGTGATGGCGCACATCGGGCAGTCCGTGTCGACGCTGCCGGAGATCCTGGCGCTGATGGGACCGGGCGACATCATCACGCACGTCTATGCGCCGGCACCGAACGGCATCCTCGACGGCAATGGCCGCCTGCTGCCCGAGGTGCCGGCGGCGCGCGAGCGCGGCGTGCTGTTCGACGTGGGCAATGGGCGCTCGGGCCACCTCACGTGGGACGTCGCGGAGCGCGCGATCCAGCAGGGATTCCTGCCCGACACGATCTCGTCGGACCTCACCGCGCCCGGGCGCACCGATCGCGTCTTCGACTTCCCCACCGTGCTGTCGAAGTTCCTGCTGCTCGGCATGACACTGCCGCAGATCGTCGCCTGCGCGACGTCGCGCGCGGCGAACGCGCTGCCGGCCTTCCGCGATCTCGGCACGCTCGCCGTCGGCGCCCCGGCGGACGTCGCCGTGTTCGAGCTGCGCGAGGGCGACGTCGAGTTCGTCGACAACGAGCGCACGGTACGCAAGGGCCGTCAGAAGCTCGTGCCGGCCGCCGTCGTGCTCGCGGGTCAGCGCGTCCTGTAACGGACTGTAAGGGGGCTGCCCCGTCTGGCGCGGATCGTGCGCCGACTCCATGCCAATGGGGGCAGGGGCGTTACACTTCCACGCATGTCCGTGCGTCCCCTGCTCGCCGCCCTGGTCGTGTTCCTGCCCGCCACGCTGCTCGCGCAGCCGGTCGTCGCCCCCGACGCCGATCCGCGCGTGGCGCAGCTCGTCTCGTCCGTGTCGCAGGATCGCCTGCGCACGCTGGCGACGACGCTCGTGAGCTTCGGCACGCGCGAGACGATGTCGACGACGACGTCGCCGACACGCGGCATCGGCGCGGCGCGGCAGTGGATCTTTGACGAGCTGCGGCGGTCGAGCCCGCGACTGCAGGTGTCGTTCGACACCCACATCATCGCGCCACAGGGCCGCATCACCGCGCAGACCGAGTTGCGGAACGTGATGGCGGTGCTGCCCGGACGTACGGCCCGCCGCATCTACATCACCGGCCACTACGACTCACTGAACCTCGGCGCCGGTGGCCAGCAGGCCCGCAATACCGCCGGGGCCGCGGCCACCGGGCAGGAGTCTGCGACGTTCGATCACGACGCCGATGCCAACGGGGCCAACGACGACGGCAGCGGCACCGTGCTCACGATGGAGCTGGCGCGCGTGTTCGCCGAGAGCGGTCTGCAGTTCGACGCCACGCTGGTGTTCATGTGCTGGGCCGGCGAGGAGCAGGGGCTGATCGGTTCGTCGGCACACGCGCAGGCGCTCAAGGCGCAGCGGGTGACCGTGGAAGCAATGTTCAACAACGACATCGTCGGCAACAGCCACGGCGGCAACGGCGTCGTCGACGCCGAGACCGTGCGCATCTACTCGGTGGGCCCGGAAGACTCGATGCCGCGCTCGCTCGCCCGCTACATCGCGCGGCTCGCTGCCCTCTACGTGCCCTCGCACCGCATCCGCCTGATGGCGCGCGAGGATCGCTTCGGACGCGGCAGCGATCACTCGTCGTTCACCCGTCAGGGATTTCCCGCCGCCGTGTTCCGCGAGGCCAACGAGAACTTCGCCAAGCAGCACACGGCGGCCGACACCATCGACGGCGTCGATTTCGCCTACCTCGCGCAGAACGCGCGCGTGAACGCCGCGGCCGCGGCGGCGCTGGCGCTGGCGCCGCCGGCGCCAGCGGTCGTGAACGATCGCGGCGCCACCCTGCTCACGCGCGGTCCGTCGGGCTACGACGCCGAGCTCAAGTGGAACGCGTCACCGGGCGCCGTGGCCTATCGCGTCTACTGGCGCGACACCTGGACCAACGACTGGCAGCACCGCCAGACCATCGGCAACACCACCTCGTTCGTGCTGCCGAACGTGTCGATCGACGACTTCGTGTTCGGCGTCGCCGCGGTGGGCACCGACGGCCACGAGAGCCTGGTCAGCGCCTACGTCTCGCCGGTGCGTCAGTCGGCTGACGTCAAAGTCGTGAAGTAACTACTTGAAGTAGGACTTCGCGAGCGACGCGTGGATGCCCTTGGTGGCGTCCACCGTCTGCGTGACCTGCAGGTTGGCGGCGAGTGAGCACAGCATGTAGGCGTCGTCGCGCGTCATCTTCTTCTCGGCGACGAGGAACTCGACCATTTCGCGCACCGCGAGACGCGCCGCCTCGTCGAGGTCTTCGTTGAGGCCCATGCTGATGTAGTGCGTGGGCGTCTCGGCCCGCGGCCACTTCAGTCGACGGCCCTTGTGCACGCGCACCTCGACCTGCCCGGTGAGCGACGTCTCGAGCGCGGTCCCCGTCACCTCGCCATCGCCCTGCAGGGCATGGCCGTCGCCGATCGACAGCAGCGCGCCCGGCACGTGCACGGGCAGGAACAGCGTGCTGCCCGCCACCAGATCCTTGTTGTCGAAGTTCCCGCCGTGCCAGCCAGGCGCGCGGCTCGACAGCCTGCCGGCGAGCGGTGGCGGCGCCACGCCGATCGACCCGAAGAACGGCGCCAGCGGCAGGGTGATGCCGGGCCCGAACTCGACGGTCTTCGCGCCGTGGGCCCAGCGGAACAGTTTCAACCCGGCATAGGGGAAGTCGTCAGGGATGGTGCCGCCGCCGGGCGCGAACGCATTGATGCCGTAGTCGTGCAGGAAGCCGATCGAGAGGATCCGCACCTCGATCGCGTCGCCGGGCTCGGCGCCCTCGACGTACATCGGCCCGGTCATGGGATGCGCGCCAGGTCCGCGTTCGGTGATCGCCGATTCGACCGCCAGCAGCTGCTTCGGGATGTCGGCGTCGGGCACCTTCAGCATGCGCAGGCGCGTGAGGCCCCCGGCGATCATCGTCTCGACGTTCACGCGATCGCCCGAGGCGATCCGCAGCACGGGCTTCACGCGAGCGTCGTAGTAACCCCAGTGGATGCGCTCGGGTGCCACCGTCAGCTCGTGCACCGTCGGCGCCTGCGCGCCAAGCGTCACACACGCGAGCAGCAGGCCGAGCAGGGTGAATCCGTGATGTTGCGTCATTCGAGACTCCTGGGGACACGTGTGCGCCGTTACGGCAGCGCGAAGGCGACGAGCTCGGGCAGCGCATCGGCGCGCGGCCCCTGCACGGTGAGCGCGATGAACTGCTTCGGGCCCACGCGATAGGTCATCGGCGTACCGATGGCGACGCCAGGCAGATCGACAGACCCGAGCAGTGCGCCGCTGGCCTTGTCGTAGGCGACGAGGCGTGGGCCGCCGGTCGCGCCGCCGGTGGTGAGCGCGTAGAAGAGCGCCGTCTTCGTGAGTAGCGGGCCCGAGAGCGAGATGTCGCCGCCGACGGGCCCGAGCCCCAGTGGCTTCAGGCGCGGATGGTTCCGGATGCGATCGCCGTCGCCGGTCGGCACCATCCAGCGATGCGCGCCCGTCTGCATGTCGATCGCGGTCATCCGTGAATAGGGCGGCTTGAAGAGCGGCAGGCCCTCCGGCATCTGCGGACCACGCCCGGTTGCCTGCATGAACTGCAGGTTGCCGTTCAGCGCCGGATCGGCCCTGGCGAGCCTGGTCACCGCGTAGGCGTTGCGTGACGGCACGTAGAGCAGGCCGGCCTCGGGATCGACCGCTGCGCCGCCCCAGTTCGCCCCGCCCGTCGTGCCCGGGCGCGTGAGCGTACCGGCCAGTGACGGCGGGGTGTAGAGCGGACCAGTACGGAATCCCTCCACCGCCTTCTCGGCCATGGCGCGGATCTCGGGCGTGAAGTCCGCGAGCTCGTCGCGTGTCGTGCCCTGGCCCTCGAACGGCGCCGGCAACGAGGGCACCGGCTGCGTGGGCGACGCCCGCTCGCCCGGCACGTCGGAGGCCGGCACCGGACGCTCGGCAATGGGCCACACCGGCTGGCCGGTGACGCGGTCGAACGCGAACACGAACCCCTGCTTGGTGATCTGCGCCACCGCCTTGATGGCGCGTCCGTTCACCGTCACATCGAGCAGATTCGGCGCCGCCGGCAGGTCGTAGTCCCACAGCCCGTGGTGCACGAGCTGCTGATGCCACACGCGCTTCCCGGTGGCGACGTCGAGACACACCAGGCTTTCCGCGAACAGGTTGTTCCCCAGGCGATGCCCGCCGTAGAAGTCGGGTGCGGTGGTGTTGGTGGGCAGGTAGACGTAGCCGAGCGCTGGATCGGCGCTCATCATCGTCCACACCGTGACCTTGCCGGCGTACTCGTTGGCGCCGTCGACCCACGTGTCGGCGCCCTCTTCCCCCTTCGCGGGCACGGTGCGGAACGTCCAGCGCACGGCGCCGGTGCGCGCGTCGAAGCCGCGAATCCAGCCGGGGATCTGTTCCTTGTCCTTGACCAGCGACGAGATCGCTGCGGGAGTGATCACCACGTCGTTCACGACGATCGGCGGCGACTGCACGGAGTAAGTCAACGCATTCAGGTAGTCGCGCTTCCCGCGCTCGGCGCGCGGCAGACCGGTCATCAGATCGACGCGGCCGTTCACGCCGAACTCCTTCACGGGCCGGCCGGTCTTCGCGTCCACCGCGATCAGCCAACCGTCGCCGGTGCCCCAGAAGACGCGCTCGTTCGTGCCGTCGGTCCAGTAGGCAACGCCTCGCTGGTTCCACCGGAGGCTCATCGTGGTGGTGCCCGCCTCGTAGCTCTTCGGGTTGAACACCCACTTCAACGCGCCGGTCGCCGCGTCGTACGCCGCGCCCACCGACGCTGGCGTATTCACGAAGAGCGTGCCGCCCACCATGAGCGGGGTGGCCTTGTAGTTGCTGATGAACGGCGGCTGGCCGTCGCGCCAGCGCTTCGGGTCGAGCCGATTCAGCTCGGCGAAAATGGTCTTCGAGTCGGCGGTCCACTCGCTGCCATCGGGCATCGTGAGGCTGAGCACGCCGTCGGGCGACGGTGCGCGCCACACCAGACGCAGGCGCGACACGTTGGCGCCGGTGATCTGGTCGAGCGGCGAGTACTTGGTGCTGGCGAGGTCGCCGCCGTAGGTGGGCCACTCGCCGGTGGCCGTCGATGGCGCGGACCGGATCGCGGTCGAGGCACCCGGGGCCTCCTGAGCCACGAGCATGCTCTGTGCGGCCGCCAGCACGATTCCGGCAGCAATCCACGGGAGTGACAGGCGAACGCGAGGCGAAGCCGGCATGTCCACGGTGCGCGGATTGTCGCATGGCCGCGCGCCGACGAGACCGCTGGCGCGTCGGTGGCCGCCAATCGCCACGAGAAAGCGGTAGTGGAGCCGATTCTCCGTGAAGAAGTGGCGCCCCGACGGCCGCCGGCGCATACTGAGGGTTTGTGCGCGCTGCCGGGGAGCGCGCCGACGCGTATGTCACACGACGGCGAACGCAAGCTCCTGCCCCTGGCGCTGTCGGCGCTCGGGGTCGTCTACGGCGACATCGGCACCAGCCCGCTCTACGCGATGCGGGAGTGCTTCTACGGTCCACACGGTGTCGAGCCGTCGCCGGAGAACGTGCTGGGCGTGCTGTCGCTCATCGTCTACGCCCTGCTCCTCGTCATCTCGCTGAAGTACGTGGCGATCGTGATGCGCGCCGACAATCGCGGCGAAGGCGGCATCCTGGCGCTCACCGCGCTGCTGCCGGGCCAGAACGCGACGGCCCGCACATCGTCGCTGGTGCTGCTCGGCATCTTCGGCGCGGCGCTGCTTTACGGCGACGGCATGATCACCCCGGCCATCACCGTGCTCAGCGCGATGGAAGGCCTGAACGTCGCCACGCCACTCTTCGAGCCGTACGTGGTGCCGGCCACCGTGGCCATCCTGCTCGGCGTGTTCGCGATCCAGCGACACGGCACCGAGCGGGTGGGCCGCTTCTTCGGCCCGATCATGCTGGGATGGTTCGCGGTGCTCGCCGTGCTCGGCGTGGCGTGGATGCAGACGGCGCCGCAGGTGCTCGGTGCCTTCGACCCGTCGCACGGCGTGCGCTTCCTGCTCGAGCACCAGTGGCACGGCGTGATCGTCCTGGGCGCGGTCTTCCTCGTGGTCACCGGCGGCGAGGCACTCTACGCCGACATGGGCCACTTCGGCCGCCAGCCCATCGCCATGGCCTGGTTCGCGCTGGTGCTGCCGGCGCTGTTGCTCAACTACTTCGGCCAGGGCGCGCTGCTCATCGCCCATCCCGACGCGGCGTCGAATCCGTTCTTCTCGATGTCGCCGGCCTGGGCGCTGCTGCCGCTCGTGGCACTCGCCACGGCCGCGGCCATCATCGCGTCGCAGGCGCTCATCTCTGGGGCGTTCTCGCTCACGCAGCAGGCGGTGCAGCTCGGCTACTCGCCACGCCTCACCATCGACCACACCTCGAAGGACGAAGCTGGCCAGATCTACGTGCCGCAGGTGAACTGGGCGCTGATGATCTGCACGCTGGCGATCGTCATCGGCTTCAAGACCTCGGGCGCCCTCGCGGCGGCCTACGGCATCGCCGTGACGCTCACCATGATCATCACTGCGCTGCTGCTGCACTCGGTGGCGATCGAGCGCTGGAAGTGGCCCGCCGCCGCGGTGTTCGCCATGACCGCGGTCTTCATGACGATCGACCTCACGTTCTTCATCGCCAACGCCGTGAAGATCGCCCAGGGCGGATGGCTGCCCCTGGCCATCGGCGCGCTGCTCTTCACGTTGATGACGACGTGGAAGACCGGACGCCGCATCGTGATGACACGCCTGATGTCGCGCGCCGAACCCATGGAGGCGTTCCTGGGTCGCGTCGCCGCCAATCCGCCCGCCCGCGTGCCGGGCACCGCCGTCTTCATGACCGCGCAGCCGAGCGGCACGCCGCCGGCCCTCGCGCACAACCTGCGCTACAACAAGGTGCTGCACGAACACGTCGTCACCCTGCAGGTGAAGACGATGCCGTGGCCGTACGTCGATCCGACGGATCCGGACGAGCGCATGAGCATCAAGCCGCTCGGCTCGGGCATCTACGACGTGACGCTCTACTACGGTTTCATGGAAGAGGCCGACGTGCCCGAGGCGCTGCGGCTGGCCAGGCGGGAAGGCCTCCCGTACGACGAGGACGACGCCACGTTCTTCCTCGGCCGCGAGACGCTCATTCCGACCAACCACCCCGGCATGGCGCTGTGGCGGGAGCACCTGTTCGTGCTGATGGCGAAGAACGCCATGCGGGCGACCGGGTTCTTCAAGCTGCCGCCCGAGCGCGTGGTGGAGCTGGGCGTGCAGGTCGAACTGTAGCGACGCCCCGTCGCGCCCGACCGGCGTCGGCACGAAGGCCGCGCGGCCGCGCCTCAATCCGTCGCGGGCAGCCGCCTGACGACCAGCAGCGTGATGTCGTCGTACTGTGACGCCCCGCGGCCGAACGCGTCGATGGCCGCCATCACCCGCTCGATGGTGCCGCGGGCGGGGCCGGACGCCGCCGCGGCAAGGCTCTCGAGCAAGCGCTCGTCGCCGAACTCGTCGCCCTCAGGATTCTGCGCTTCCGGCACGCCGTCCGAGAACAGCACCAGTGCGTCGCCGGGATGGAGGTGCAGATCGAGCTGCCCGAACGGCATGAGCTCGGGCACCAGGCCCAGCGGCATGCCGGTCGACGAGAGCGTCTCGACGCGGCCGTCGGCACGCAGGATGAGGTTGTCGACGTGCCCGGCGCCGACGAAGCGCAGGGCGCCGGACGCGGGGTGCAGTTCCGCGAGTGCCGCTGTCACGTACTTCTCGGGTGACGTGGATGCGAACAGCAGTTCGCTCGCGCGTTGCGCCAGCGCCGGCAGGTCGGCGGCCACGCCGAGCAGCGCCCGCAGCGTCGCCTGCATGTTGGCCATCACGAGCGCCGCGGGCAACCCCTTGCCGGCCACGTCAGCCACGCAGATCAGGACGCCGTCTCCTGCCGCCCCGGTGGTCTGGATGGCGTCGTAGTAGTCGCCGCCGCACTGGCGCGCCGGCCGGTTGTGGGCGGCGACGTCGTAGCCCGCGATCGCGGGCATCGAGGCCGGGAACAGATCCGACTGGATGCGCGCCGCCAGCTTCAGCTCGCTCTCGAGCTTCGTGCGCGCCACCTCGGCGGCCTGGTGCAGGGCCATCAGGCGTTCGCGCTCCTGCGCCGCCTGCACCGTGCGTTCGAAGAGCCGCGCGTTCTCGACGGCCGTGGCGGCCTGCAGCGACAGCGTGGTGAGCAGCTTCAGGCCGGCGGCCGGATAGTGCATCGGCACCGTGCTGCCCAGGGCCACCAGCCCGATGACCCGCTCGCCCACCCTCAACGGCGCCGCGATGAGGGCCTTGATGCCGGTGTGGTGGACGACACGCCGGGTGTCGCGATCGACGTCGTTGACGATCTCGCCGACCCCCGACGCCACCACCGTGCCCAGGATGCCGTGACCGGCCTGCAGCCCGCGCACCGTCGGCATCTCGTCGCCGAACGCCGACACGGTGCGCAGTTCGCCGGTGGCGTCGTCGAGCAGCATCACGAGGCCGTCGGTGGCGACGATGAGGTGGCGGGCTTCCTGGAGCGTGAGATCGGCGACGGCCTGCACGTCGAGCAGCGCGGCCAGTTTCTCGGAGAAGCTGTAGATCAGGTTGATCTCGCGATAGAGGTGCAGCACCTCGGCGCCGAGCGCCTTCTGCTCCGACTCCTTCGCCACGAGGTGCGACAACAGTGCCGCCGTGAGGTCGCGGCCGGAGCCTCCGGCCACCGCGCCCAGCGTCGCCTCCTCGAACGTGACCACGGTACGTTCGACCGTCGGCGCCAGCGGCTGCCCGTGCAGCACGGCGCCGCGGGCATCCTCGACCGACAGGTCGCCGCCGGCTACCTGCTGGACGGTGTCGACCAGGCGCCGCACGTGCTCGGATCGGCCGAGGACCTGCCGCAGGACGACCCGGCTCACCGTGCCCTCACAGGCCGAGCACCGAACGGGCCTTGTCGAGCAGGGCGTCCGGATCGAAGGGCTTGGTCATGTACAGATCCGCGCCCACCTCGATGCCCTTCTGACGATCGAACTCCTGGCCCTTGGCCGTGAGCAGCACGATGTAGACGTCGTCGAGGCCGAGCGTCTTCTTGGCACGCTCGCACACGTCGAAGCCGCTCAGCTTCGGCATCATCACGTCGAGGAACACGAGGCGGGGCCGCGCGCTCTGGATGGTCGCCAGTGCGTCTTCGCCGTTGGCGGCGGTGAGCAGTTCGACACCTTCATCCTCGAGCTCCTCGAGGGTCTGGTGCAGCAGCATCCGGAGATGCGGTTCGTCGTCGACGATCAGGATCGATTGAGACACGGGGGCTGGCCTCACTGGTAGACGAGAAAGAGCACGTTGTCCATGCCCTTCTCGAAACGGAGCATCTGCACGGCGTTCGACTGCGCCGACGCGACCGAGCTGAGCATGATGATGTCGGGTTGGATGGCGCGCGCC
>WBZP01006982.1_pt1 | contig 11008 bp, 9 predicted proteins | sample 5204301 | NCBI WGS metagenome assembly WBZP01 (sample SAMN12412401, study PRJNA552823) | activated sludge metagenome | isolation source: activated sludge from nitrification reactor of wastewater treatment plant... | place: USA: Pennsylvania | collected 2017
AGCATCGAGTAGTACGGCGTGAAGTACCAGACCGGGGCGATGTGCGCCGGCGTCTTCAGCGGGTCGGCCGGGATGAAGTTGTTGTACTCCAGGAAGTAGCCGCCGAACTCCGGTGCGAAGAACACGACCGCCGTGAAGGCCATCAGGAAGAAGCCGACCCCGATCAGGTCGTGAACCGTGTAGTAGGGGTGGAACGGAATCCCGTCCAGAGGGACGCCGGTCTGCGGATCCTTCTTCGCCTTGATCTCGATGCCGTCGGGGTTGTTGGAGCCGACGTCGTGCAGCGCGAAAAGGTGCGCCACCACCAGGCCGATCAGCGCGAGCGGGACCGCGATGACGTGCAGGGCGAAGAAGCGGTTGAGCGTCGAGTCGCCGACGACGTAGTCGCCACGGATCAGGATCGCCAGGTCCGGGCCGATGAAGGGGATGGCGGCGAACAGGTTGATGATGACCTGGGCACCCCAGAAGCTCATCTGGCCCCAGGGCAGCAGGTAGCCCATGAAGGCCTCGCCCATCAGGCAGAGGAAGATCGCGCAGCCGAAGATCCAGACCAGTTCGCGCGGCTTGCGGTAGCTGCCGTAGAGCATGCCGCGCCACATGTGCATGTAGACGACGATGAAGAAGGCGCTCGCGCCCGTGCTGTGCATGTAGCGCACGAGCCAGCCCCAGGGCACGTCGCGCATGATGTATTCGACCGACGCGAAGGCGAGGCTCGCGTCGGGCTTGTAGTGCATCACGAGGAAGATGCCCGTGGTGATCTGGATCACCAGCACGAGCAGCGCCAGCGAGCCGAAGAAGTACCACCAGTTCTGCGCCTTGGGGGCGTAGTACTCGGCCATGTGCACCCTGTAGGCCTCGAACACGGTCGGGAACCGGTTCTCGAGCCACACCGTGCCTTGCACGAGCAGTGGCGCACCTGCCGGCGCTTCCTTGAATTCAGCCATCGTGACCTCTGGAAAATGCGGTTCGGGAGATCGCCTTCAGGGGCGCGTCACGCGGTCTTGTCCTCGCCGATCAGCAGCACGCTGTCGGAGAGGTACATGTGCGGCGGAACCTCGAGGTTGTCGGGCGCGGGCTTGTTCTTGAACACACGGCCCGCCATGTCGAAGGTGGAACCGTGACAGGGACATAGGAACCCGCCCACCCAGTCGTCGGGCAGCGAGGGCTGCGGCCCGGGGACAAACTTGTCGGAAGGCGAGCAGCCCAGGTGGGAGCAGATGCCGACACCGACGAAGAACTCCTTCTTGATCGAGCGATGCCGGTTCCTCGCGTATTCCGGGGTCGGGTACTGCGTCCGCTCCGAGTTCGGATCGGCGAGCTGCGACTCGACCTTGCTCAGCGACTCGAGCTGCTCGGAGGTGCGGCGCACGATCCACACCGGCTTGCCGCGCCACTCGACGGTGAGCTTCTCGCCGGGCTTGAGGCCGCTGATGTCGACCTGAACCGGGGCGCCCGCGGCACGGGCACGTTCGGACGGCGCGAAGGTGCTGACGAAGGGGATGGCGACGGCGACGCCGCCGACGGCGCCGACACCGGCGGTGATGGCGATCCAGGTGCGGCGGTCGCGATCCATGCCTTGATCGGCTGCGGCGTCGCTCATGAAGATCCTCTGCTGGGCAATGCGGGGCCGGCGCGGCCGGGTCCACTGGGCATTCTATCGGAGTGCCCTTCGTGGCCCTGACAGGTACGATCCCGCCTTCGCGCGGCGCCACCCAGGTGGCGCCGGAGCGAGGCAACCCTTTCCAGCCAGGAGCCCCAATGAGCTTTGCATCCGAGTTCAAGGAATTCGCCCTCAAGGGCAACGTGATGGATCTCGCCGTCGGCGTGATCATCGGCGGTGCATTCGGCAAGATCGTCGACTCGGTGGTCGGCGACCTGATCATGCCTGTCGTCGGCCGCATCTTCGGCGGTCTCGACTTCAACAACTACTACATCCCGCTCGCCGGCCAGACCGCGACCACGCTGGTCGAGGCCAAGAAGGCCGGCGCGGTGTTCGCGTACGGCAGCTTCATCACGATAGCGCTGAACTTCATCATCCTCGCCTTCATCATCTTCCTGATGGTCAAGCAGATGAACCGGCTCAAGCGCGAGGCCCCCGCCGCGCCCCCGCCCCCGCCCGCACCGACCCCGGAGGACGTGCTGCTGCTGCGCGAGATCCGCGACGCCCTGAAGCGTTGAGCTGCGGCGCGGGGTTGCCGCATACTTGACGGCACCCGTCCATGAAGCCCAACCCTGTCCACCGCCTGCCCGCACCGCTGGAAGCGCCAGTGCAGGCCGTCAAGATGGCGGCGCGCTCGGCGGTCGAGCGCACGGTCGAGAGCCTGGGCCTGGCCGCGCTCGACGCCACCGGCGCCGGGCAGCGGGACCGGCTCCTGGGCGCGCAGTTCGAGCTCAACCGCAAGTCGGCCGTCTTCGCGCTCGCCTACGACGAGGCCTTCGACGAACGGGTGCTGCGCGAGCTGCAGCCGCAGTCCGGCGCCGGGCGCGCCGGCCAGCCGACCAGCTGGGACGCCCTCACGCTGGTCGACGACAGCGAGGTCGAGCAGCAGATCGTCGTCGACCGCATCGCGCTCGAGATCACCGGTGCCTGCGAGTGGGAGCTGCGCGAGCTCGACGGCTACGTCGCGACGCTGCTCGGCACCGAGGACAAGGAGCGCAATCCGCTGCGGCCGGCCATCGCGGTGCACGCGATGATCCGCGCCATCGACGCGGTGAGCGACTACGCGGACACGCGCCAGGTGCTGCGCTCCGAGATCGGCCGTTCGCTCGGAAGCATCCTGCCCGCCACCTATGCCGACATCGTCGGCAGCCTGCGCCGCGCCGGCGTCACGCCGCAATCGCTCGCGGTGCGCCAGCGCGACGCCAGGGCGGCTTCGGCCCACCCTGGCGCGGACCCGGAGGCCGTCGCCCGGCCGCCCGAGGCCACGCGGCCGCGGGAGGGGATCGGACCGGATCCGAGCTCGCTCGGATTCGAGAGCCGGTACGGGCAGCGCGGCGGCCCGCGCACCTGGCGAGGACCGGGCTCGATCCACGGCGACACCCGTGGCGGGCGCACCACCCAGCAGCCGGCCGGCGCCGCCGGCACGCCGCTGGGGACCGTCGAACCCGCGCTGATGACGCTGATGCGGCACCTGGCCTATGCGGACGCGGGCGCCTACGCCGGCGACGGCTACGGCGAGTCTGCGGGCATGGCGCTGCCCAACGTGATCCGCGCCCACCGCGACGAGCTTCGCCAGGCGAGCCGCGGCGCGCTCGATCACATCGTGATCGACGTCATCGGCACCCTGTTCGACCAGATCCTCGCCGACCCCAAGGTGCCGCCGCAGATGGCACGCCAGATCGCACGCCTGCAGGTGCCGGTGCTGCGCGCCGCGCTCGGCGATCCGGACTTCTTTGCTTCGCGCAGGCACCCGGTGCGGCGCTTCGTGAACCGGATCGCCACGCTCGGCGCGGCCTTCGACACCTTCGGCGAGGAGGCGGCGCAACGCGTCGTCGCCAAGGTGCGCGAACTGGTGCAGGAGGTCGTGGAAGGCGACTTCGACCAGATCGAGACCTACGAAGTCAAACTCCGTGCGCTCGAGCAGTTCTGCGACGAGATCTCGGCCCGGGAGATGGCGGCGCAGAACGCGCATGCAGCCGAGCTGCTCGCGGAGAAGGAAGACGAACTTCGGCTGCGCTCGCTCTACGCCAGGCGCCTGGAGGGCGACCTGCGCACCATCACCGCGCCGGAGTTCGTGCGCGAGTTCATCAGCCGCGTCTGGAGCCAGGTGCTGCTGCGTGCCGCCGAGAGGCACGGCGCCGACAGCGAGCGCATGCAGCGCCTGCGGCGCGCCGGCAGCGACCTCTTCCTGAGCGTCCAGCCCAAGCCCACCCCGGCGCATCGCAAGGTCTTCCTCGCCGAGCTGCCGAAGCTGATGCAGGTGCTCACCGAGGGCATGGACCTGATCGGCTGGCCCGACGCCGAGCGGCGCGTGTTCTTCGGCCGCCTGATGCCCGCGCATGCCGAGGCACTCAAGGGCTCGGCCGTGCGCCAGCTCGACCTGAACCTGATGGCGCGCCAGGTGGAAGGGGCGCTGGACAAGGCCCTTCCCTCGCGCGACGAACTGCGCGGGCTGGGTGCCGCCGCCCTGCCGGTGCTGACCGACGAGATCGCCGCGCCACGTTTCACGGCCGACGAGGCGGCCCGCATCGGCCTGGTCGACGAGCGGGCGGTCGACTGGCAGGCGCCGGTGGCCGCCGATCCGGCACGCCGCGCCGAGGAGGCGGAACTCGAACAGGCCGCCGCTCCCCTGCCGTCGGCGGCCGCCGCGCAGGCGCCACCGGTGCTGAAGGCGCTGCCGGTGGTCGCCGAGCGCGGCGCACCGGTCGACGCGCGCGTGCTGGTCGACGCGGTGCAGGTCGGCAACGCCTACCAGATGCACCTCGAAGGCCAGTGGCAGAAGGTGCGCCTGACCCATGTCAGCCCCGGACGCAGCTTCTTCGTCTTCACGCACGGCAAGCGCAACCTGCGCACCGTGTCGACGACGCAGCGCATGCTGCTGAAGATGTGCGAGAGCGGCCGCTTTCGCAATTTCGAGACGGCGGAGCTGCTCGACCGCGCGACGCTGCGCGCGCGGCGCCAGCTCGCCGGGCTCGCGGCGCCGCCGGCCTGAACCAAGCGCCGGCAGGAGCCGACGCGTCCGCACTCAGCGCGTCTGCAGCAGCCTACGCGCGTGGCGCAGCGCAGCCACCAGGCTCGACGGGTCTGCCCGGCCCTGGCCTGCGATGTCGAACGCGGTGCCGTGGTCGGTGCTCGTACGCACGAACGGCAGGCCCAGCGTGACGTTCACACCCTGCTCGACGCCGAGGTACTTGACCGGGATGAGGCCCTGGTCGTGCGTCATCGCCACCACGAGGTCGAAATCGCCCCGGCGCGCGCGCATGAAGACGGTGTCGGGTGCGAACGGCCCGCGCGCGTCGATGTCTTCGGCACGCGCGGCGGCCACCGCGGGGCCGATGACGCGGATCTCCTCGTCACCGAACAGCCCCCCCTCGCCCGCATGCGGGTTGAGCCCGGCCACGGCGATGCGCGGCGCGCGCCCCAGCCAGTGTCGGGCGGCCGCCTGCGCGACGCGCAGCGTCTCGAGCACCGCGTCGAAGGTGATCGCCTCGATCGCCTGACGCAGCGCGAGGTGGATCGTCACGAGCACCACGCTCAGTTCCTCGTTGACGAGCATCATGCGCGCCACTGGCGGCGTGCCCCCGGGCGGCGTCGCGAGCGAGCGCAGCATCTCGGTGTGGCCCGGGAACGGCACGCCGGCGGCGGCGAACGCCTCCTTGTGGATCGGCGCGGTCACGAGGCCCGCGGCTTGGCCTGCGCGCACGAGTCGCACGGCGTGCTCGATGCATCGCGCCGCCGCCGCGCCCGCGCGCGCGTCGACGCGGCCCCAGGGCAGCCCGGCCAAGCCCGGCGGCAGGCCGTCGGCCACGAGCACCGGCAGGCAGCCGGGCGGCACCTCCGCAAGGTCGGAAACCGCCTCGACCACCGCCGTCATCGGCGCGCCGGCGCGCCGCAGCACCGCGGGGTCGCCCACCACCACCGCGTCGCCGAGTTCGCCACTCCGGAACGCGCCGACGATGATCTCGGGCCCGATGCCGACCGCATCGCCCATCGTCACGAGGAGCGTGGGCGCAGCGGCGCCACTGCCGGTGGTCCTCATGCCGGGTTGTCCACGTCGATGAAGCGGTGCTCGAGCCCGAAGCGCCCGGCGAGGTGCGCCGCCAGTGCCGGTGCGCCGAAGCGCTCGGTGGCATGGTGACCGCAGGCGACGAACGCGACGCCGGTCTCGCGCGCGAGGTGCGCCTGCGGCTCGGAGATCTCGCCGGTGAGGAAGGCGTCGGCGCCGGCCGCGATCGCCGCCTCGAAGTAGCCCTGCGCGCCGCCGGTGCACCAGGCCACGCGCGCGAGCGCCCGGCCGTCACCCGGCACGAGCAGCACGTCGCGCCCGAGCGCGGCGCGCGCCCCGTCCGCGAGCGCCTTCGCGTCGCGCCAGGGGCCAGCCGGGCCGGCGAAGCCCAGGTCCTGCTCGCCGAAGCGCGTGTCGGCCGCGAGCCCGAGCCGACGGCCGAAACGGGCGTTGTTGCCGAACTCGGGCTCGGCATCGAGCGGCAGGTGGTACGCGAACAGGTTCAGGTCGTGCGCCAGCAGCGCCTTGACGCGCGCCCGCAGCCAGCCGGTCAAGCGGCCGTCCTGCCCGCGCCAGAACAGGCCGTGGTGCACGAGCAGCGTGTCGGCGCCCGCCGCGGCCGCGGCCTCGATGAAGGCCAGGCTCGCGGTGACCCCGGAGGCGATGTGCCGCACCTGCGACGTGCCCTCGACCTGCAGGCCGTTCGGCCCATAATCCCGGAACAGTTCGGGCCGCAGCAGGGTGTTCAGCGCGCGTTCGATCTCGGTCCGCTCGGCCATGGTGGCCATTGTGCCCAAGCGACCCGGCTCGCGCCGGGCCGGGACCTTGCATGTGGCGTAGAACCTGGCTCCTCTTCTCGCAGGCGGTCACCGTGGCGGTGGCGGCGCTGTTCGTCGTGTCGACGCTCAAGCCGCAGTGGCTGCCCGGCAGCGGATCGGGGGCACTGCTGCCCGGCACCAACGTGGCCACCTTGCTGCAGGCACCAGCCGCGCCGCCCCCGCCCGCGAGCGCGGCCGCCGGGGCCGCGGCGGCCGGATTCAGCGAGGCCGCCCGTCGCGCGGCGCCGGCGGTGGTGGCGATCACCGCCACGCGCATCGAGCGCAACCCGCACGCCGACGACCCGCGCTTCCGCTTCTTCTTCGGCGAGGGCAGCCCGCAGCAGCGGCAGCAGATCGGGCTCGGCTCGGGGGTGATCGTCGCGCCCGAGGGCTACCTGCTGACGAACCACCATGTCGTCCACGGCGCGGTCGAGATCGAGGTGCAGCTTGCCGACGGGCGCCAGACCAGCGCCCGGCTGGTGGGCAGCGACGCCGAGACCGACATCGCACTGCTCAAGATCGACCTCGCGCCGCTGCCGGTGGTCGCGCTTGCCGACAGCCGCAGGCTGCAGGTCGGCGACGCGGTGCTGGCGATCGGCAACCCGTTCAACATCGGCCAGACGGTCACCTCCGGCATCGTCAGCGCGCTCGACCGCACGCAGCGCGGCTCGAGCCCGTTCCAGAACTTCATCCAGACCGACGCCGCCATCAACCCGGGCAACTCGGGCGGGGCGCTGGTCGATGCGACGGGGCAGCTCGTCGGCATCAACACCGCGGTCTTCTCGCGCACCGGTGGCTACATGGGCATCGGCTTCGCGGTGCCGGCGGACACGGCTCGCCAGGTGATGAAGCAGCTGCTCGAGGGCGGCAGGGTGCAGCGCGGCTGGATCGGCGTCGACGTGCGCGACCTGAACGCCGAGCTGGCCGAGAGCCTGGCGCTGCCGGTGACGAGCGGCGTCCTGATCGCCGGCATCGTGCACAACGGCCCTGCGGCCCGTGGCGGCCTGCAACCGGGCGACGTGGTGGTGAACGTTGCCGGCCGGCCGATCACCAACACGACCGAACTGCTGCCCGCGGTGGCGGCATTGCCCCCGACGAGCCGCGCGCGCATCGGTGTGCGGCGCGGCGCCGAGACGCTGGAGCTCGAGATCACGGTGGGCGAGCGGCCGCCGGCCGAGCGGCGCTGAACCGCCAGGGGTCACCGGGCGGCGCCTGACGGCGCCGCCGGCAGAAGGCGCCAGGAGCCTGGGCCGGGAGCCCGTCCTAGAGCATCAGCGCCAGCCGCTCCAGGATCAGCACGGCGAAGAACGCGAGCGCGGCGAGCACGGTCCACTTCAGGACGACGACGCCGCGCCGGCGCCAGACGACCTGGTTGGTGCCGATGTACATCGCGAAGCACAGCACCGAGGCCACCAGCAGCAGCCCGAAGACGAGGCGGAAGACCAGCATCGCGGCAACTCCGGACGGGTCGGCGGCGCGGCTACCAGGCGGACGCGCGTTCGACGAAGCCGGCCGGGGCATCCTTCTCGCGCTCGAAGGTCACGACCTCCCACGCGTCGGGCGTGGCCAGCAGCTGGCGCAGCAGCCGGTTGTTGAGCGCGTGCCCGCCCCTGAAGGCGGTGTAGCTGGCCAGCAGCGGCTTGCCGGCGACCATCATGTCGCCGATCGCGTCGAGGATCTTGTGCTTGACGAACTCGTCGTCGTAGCGCAGGCCCTCGCTGTTGAGCACCCGCGTGTCGTCGACGACGATCACGTTGTCCATGCTGCCGCCCAGCCCGAGGCCGCGCGCGCGCATCGCGTCCACGTCCTTGCTGAAGCCGAAGGTGCGGGCACGCGCGATGTCGCGCCGGTAGCGCTCGGCACCGAAATCGAAGCAGACCTCCTGGCCCGTGGCGTCGAGCGCGGGGTGGTTGAACTCGATCGCGAAGCTCAGCCGGTAGCCGTGGTGCGGCTCGAGCCGCGCCCACCTGAGCGTAGGCCCCTCGCCCTCGCGCACTTCGACCGGCCGCAGCACGCGCAGGAAGCGCTTCGGCGCGTCCTGCGGCTCGATGCCGGCGCTCTGCAGCAGGAACACGAAGCTGGCTGCGCTGCCGTCGAGGATCGGCACCTCGTCGGCGCCGATGTCGATCTCGAGGTTGTCGATCCCGAGGCCGGCGATCGCCGAGAGCAGGTGCTCGATCGTCTGCACCTTCGGGCCGCCGGGGTCGCCGTCGGGGCTGATGGTGGTGGCCATGCGCGTGTCGCAGACCGTGTCCACGCGCACCGGGATCGTCACCGGCGCAGGCAGGTCGGTGCGGCGAAAGACGATGCCGCTGTCGGGGGGTGCGGGCCGCAGCGTCAGCTCCACCTTCTCGGCGCTGTGCACGCCCAGGCCGACGGCGCGGGTGAGCGACTTGATCGTCCGCTGGCGCAGCATGCCCGGGATTGTCGACGATCGGCCCCGCGGGCCGTAGGGGCCGCGCCCCAGCGCCGGCGCGGGGGCGGCCGGGCGGCAGGCAAGGCCCGCCCTCGGGGCGGCAGAATGGCCCGATGACCGCCGACGGCCGCACCGAGTTCGAGACCGTGATCCTGGGCGCGGGCATGTCCGGCCTGTGCATGGCGATCACGCTGGCGCAGGCCGGACGGCGCGACTTCGTGGTGGTCGAGAAAGGCACCGGTCTCGGCGGCACCTGGTGGGACAACCGCTACCCGGGCGCGCAGGTCGACGTGCCGGCGCCGCTGTACTCGTTCAGCTTCGCGCCGAACCCGCGCTGGACGCAGCGCTTCGCGCACGCACCCGAGATCCAGGCCTACATGGACGATCTCGCGCGGCGCCACGGCCTCGCGCCGCACCTGCGCTTCGGTATCACGATCACCGGGGCCGCCTTCGACGAGGCCACGGGCCGCTGGACGATCGCGCTCGACGACGGGCGGCGGCTGCACGCGCGCTTCTTCGTCTGCAGCACCGGGCCGCTGTCGGTGCCGCGCTGGCCCGAAATCGAGGGGCTCGCGAGCTTCGCCGGCGAGCGGCTGCACACGGCGCGCTGGGCGCCCGCGGTGCCACTCGCCGGCCGGCGCGTGGGCGTGATCGGCACCGGCTCGACGGCGGCGCAGCTCGTCCCGGCGATCGCGCCGGAGGTGGCCCGACTCTCGGTGTTCCAGCGCACGGCGAACTGGGTGATGCCGCGCATGGACCGTCGTTACGGCTTGCTCGACCACGCGCTCGCCCGGATCCCGCCGTACCCCGCTGTGGTGCGCTGGTTCTGGGCCGGTGCCTCGGAGTGGCTGCGCCGCGCCTTCGACGAGGGCACGCTGGCGCGCCGCCGCGTGCTCGGCGAGGCGCAACGCCAACTGCGACGCCAGGTGCGCGACGAGGCCCTGCGCGCGCGCCTCGTTCCGCCCTACCCCTTCGGCTGCAAGCGCATCATCTTCTCGAACGACTACTACCCGGCCCTCGCGCGCCCGAACGTCGAGCTCGTCACCGATCCGATCGTGCGCGTGACGCCCGCCGGCGTCGTCACCGCCGACGGGCGCGAGCACGCGCTCGACCTGCTCGTCTGCGCCACCGGCTTCGACGTCCAGCACTCGATGGCGGTGCCGATCACCGGCCGCGTCGGGGCGGCGCTGCAGGCACGGTGGCGTGACGGCGCCTTCGCGCACCTCGGCATCACGGTGGCCGGGTTCCCGAACCTGTTCGTGCTCTACGGGCCCAACACCAACCTGGGCCACAACTCGATCGTGTTCATGCTCGAGCGGCAGGTCGCCCACGTCCTCAGCCTCGTGCGCCGCCTGGTCGAGGGGCAGGGGGCGAGCGTGGAGGTGCGGGCCGAGGCCCAGGCCCGATCGAACGAGCGCATCCAGCGGGCCCTGGCCGGCAGCGTCTGGGCCGCCGCCTGCCACTCCTGGTACAAGACGGCGAGCGGCAAGATCACCAACAACTGGCCCGGTCCCACGATGCAGTACTGGTGGCGGACCGCGGTGCCCCGTCGACGGGACTACCGGTTCGACGCCATCGGGCATTCGGGAGCCGACGGGTCCCCTGGGTAGGGTTCGATCGTCGCCCGTGCCACCCCCTGCGCCGGGCCCCACGGACCACTTCGAGGAGATCCCGCCATGACCGAGCCCGTACGCGTCGCCGTCACCGGAGGTGCCGGCCAGATCGGCTACAGCCTCCTGTTCCGCATCGCCAGCGGGGCGCTCCTCGGGCCTGACACGCCGGTCATCCTCCAGCTCCTGGAGATCACCCCGGCGCTCGGCTCGCGGCCCCGCACCGCCGGGATGGAGCGCGGCGATCTGCTCTCGGCCAACGGGGCCATCTTCACCGCCCAGGGCAAGGCCCTGTCCGACAGCGCCAAGAAGGACGTGAAGGTGCTCGTCGTCGGCAACCCGGCCAACACGAACTGCCTGATCGCCATGAACAACGCGCCGAACATCGACCCCACGCAGTTCACGGCCATGACCCGGCTCGACCACAACCGGGCGATGGCCCAGCTGGCCGCCAAGACCGGCTCGACCGTGGCCGACATCGCCAAGATGACGATCTGG
>WBZP01006984.1_pt1 | contig 11007 bp, 10 predicted proteins | sample 5204301 | NCBI WGS metagenome assembly WBZP01 (sample SAMN12412401, study PRJNA552823) | activated sludge metagenome | isolation source: activated sludge from nitrification reactor of wastewater treatment plant... | place: USA: Pennsylvania | collected 2017
AGCCGACTTTTCCCAGCTACGGCTGGATCCGCCACGCGGCGTTCGCGGGCGGGGCGATGATCACCGGCGGCTGCCACGCCGCGGACCTCGCCCGCCACCTCAAGGGCGAGATCGTCGAGGTGGCCGCGTACGCGACGCGCGCGCGCGAGGACTTCGACTACCCGACGACGTACTCGGCGGCGGTCAAGTTCGCCGACGGCACGCTCGGCCGGCTGTCGGCGTCGCTCGACGGGATTTCGTTCCCCTACCAGTTCAACATCGACCTCCTGGGAACGCGGGGCGCCATCCGCGACAACCGGCTCGTCTCCGCCGAGCTCTTCCCCGGACAGAAGGACTTCACGACGATACCCGGTGACACGCCCAACTCCGGATCGGTTGCGCACCACCCGTTCAACCGCGAGATCGACGAGTTCGCCGAGGCGCTGGTCGCTGGCACGCCGGTGCGCTCCGACGTCGAGGACGCCTGCCGGTCGATGGAGGTGTGCTTCGCGGTCACCGAGTCGGCCACGGGCGGCAAGCCGGTCGCGATTCCGTCCGGTGGCGACGCGGCTCCCCCGCGCGCGGGAGGCGGCGCATGAGTGCCGGTACGAGGGTAAGCCCGCCGCCCCCGCTGCACCGTGGCGAGCGGCGGATCGCCAACATGACGAGCCCGCGTTTCGCGAGGGCCGTCGCCGCCTGCGACACCGTGCTGCTGCCGCTGGCGTCGATCGAACAGGGCGGCAGGCACTGTCCGCTCGGCACCGACCTCCTCGTCGCCGACGCGGTCGCCTGCCGGATCGCCGAGGCGGCCGACTGCCTCGTCGCGCCGACGATCCCTTACGGCGACGCGCTGGAGCTCTGCGCCTGGCCCGGCACCATCGACGCCGGCACGACGGCCTTCGCCGCCTACGTCGAGGCGGTCGCCGGCGCGCTGCTGCGCCAGGGCATTCGCAGCATCGTCTTCCTCGGCTGCCACTCGCTCGACCTGCGCGCCGTCGACGGCGTCTGCCGCCGCGTGCGCGCACAGGGCTACGGGGTTGGGGCGATCGACTGGTGGCGTGCGGTCGCCGCCGCGGCGCAGGGCGAGACACAATCCGCCGCGCCGTTCGGTCACTGCGGCGAGGTCATCACCAGCGCGCTGCTGGCATTGGCTCCCGACGCGGTCGACCTCGCCGGCGCCGACGACGAGGCGCCGCTCCCCGGGCTCGCGTTCGCCCTCGCGCACGGCCCCGGATCGGCGTTCGTCGCCTACGGTACCTTCGGCGACTATTGCCGCTCGGGTGCGTGGGGCGAAGTGAAGGCCGTGGCGTCGGCCGACCGGGGCCGCGTCTGGATCGACCGCGCGATCGCCGACGCCGCCCGATTCATCGACGAACTGAGGCGCGCCCTGCCGCCCGCTACGTCGGTCGCAGGAACGACGCCATGATCGCGAGCCTCATCGACATCCAGGTCAACGGCTTCGCCGGGGTCGACTTCCAGCAGCCCCGGCTGTCGGCGATCGAGCTGCGGCGCGCCGTCGACGCGCTGGCCGCGCACGAGACGCGGCGGTTCTTCGCCACGCTCCTGACCGACGGCGTCGACGCGCTCTGCGCCAAGCTCGCCAACCTCGAGCGCCTGCGTGCCGCGGATCCGGCGGTGGCCGAAGCGATGTGCGGCTATCACCTCGAGGGCCCGTGGCTCTCGCCGGAGCCCGGTTTCCGCGGCGCGCACGACGCGCAGCACATGGGGCCGCCGGACCGCGCCGCGTTCGATCGGTTGCAGGCCGCGGCCAACGGCAACCTCCGCCTGCTGACGATGGCCCCCGAGTGGTCGGGAAGCGCCGCGTTCATCCGTCACGTCACGGCGTCGGGCGTCGCGGTGTCGCTCGGCCACACCAATGCGTCGGACGCCGACATCGACGCCGCAGTTGCCGCCGGCGCGCGCTACTGCACGCACCTCGGCAACGGCGTCCCTGCCGTGCTGCCGCGGCACGACAACGTGATCCAGCGGTTGCTCGCGCGCGACGAACTCACCGCGTTCTTCATTCCCGACGGGGTCCACCTGCCGCCGCCGGTGCTGCGCAACTTCTTCCGCGCCAAGCCCGCCGGCCAGGCGCTGTTCACGACCGACTGCGTCGCTGCGGCCGGCGCGCCGCCAGGTCGCTACCGCGTGGGCGCGCTGGAGGTCGAGGTCGGCGCCGATCGCGTCGTCCGCCTGCCGGGAAGCCCGTATCTCGCGGGCTCGGCACTCTGCCCCGACGAGGGCGTGCGCAACGTCGGCCGCTGGCTCGGCCTCGACGCGACCGCGGCGCGGGCCTGCTGCTCGACGCGCGTTGCCGAGCGTTTCGGCATATTGCTGCCCGACCTGTGAACCCGATGCCCGGCCGCCGCTGCCCGCGACCCAGACCATGACCGCACCCGCCCTACCCGCCGACTCTCTGGAACCCGCGTCGTTCACCGTCGACCGATTGCGCGTCTACGTTCACGCCGACCGGCGCGCGATGGGCGCGGCCGCGGCAGGGCCCGCCGCAGCAGCGCTGCGGGACGCGATCGCCCGGCAGGGGCACGCGCGCCTCGTCGTGGCTAGCGCACCGTCGCAGGACGAGTTGATCGCGGGGCTCGCCGCCGCGCCGGGCATCGACTGGTCGCGCGTCACCGTCTTCCACATGGACGAATACGTCGGCCTGGCGGCGAGCCACCCGGCGAGTTTTCGCCACTACCAGCGGCAGCACCTGTTGTCGGCAGTCCGGCCGGCGGCGTTCCACGGCATCCGCGGCGAGGATCCGGATCCGGCGGCCGAATGCGCGCGCTACGCCGCGCTGGTCGGCGCGGCGCCGATCGACCTCGTGTGCCTCGGCGTGGGCGAGAACGGCCACATCGCCTTCAACGACCCGGGCGTGGCCGATTTCGACGACCCGCAGCGCGTGAAGGTCGTCGAGCTCGACGACGCCTGCCGCCGCCAGCAGGTCAACGATGGCTGCTTCGGCACCCTCGACGCGGTCCCGCGCCTGGCGATCACGCTCACCTGCCCCGCGCTGATGTCCGGCCGCGTGCTGGTGTGCGTGGTGCCGGGGCCGCGCAAGGCGAACGCAATCCGCGAGATGCTCGGCACGCCGATCGGACCCGCCTGCCCGGCCTCGGTCCTGCGCCGGCACGCCCACGCCACGCTCGACCTCGACCTCGCCGCCGCGAGCGCACTGCCGCAACGTTCCGGGCACGCCGCCGCCGACGTGCCGGCCCCTTCACCACGGAGGAATCCATGAGCAGCCACCGCGTCCGCTTCGGGATCATCGGCGCCGGAACCATCGCGGCGTTCCACGCCCAGGCGATCGGCCTCGTCGCCGGTGCCGAGCTGACCGCCGTGTGCGACAGCGTGGACGAGCGCGCCCGCGAGTTCGGCGCGCGCCACGGCATCGCCGCGTTCTCCGACCTCGACGACTTCCTCGCCCGGGCGCCGATCGACGCGGTGACGGTGGCCACGCCCACGGGCCTGCACGCCAGCGTCGCCATTCCGGCAGCGCGGGCGGGCAAGCACGTGCTCTGCGAGAAACCCCTGGACACCACGCCGGCGAGGGCGCAGGCGATCATCGACGCCTGCCGCAGCGCCGGCGTGATCCTGTCGCCGGTGTTCCAGAGCCGTTTCGGCGCGGGCGCGACGACGGTGAAGCGCGCGATCGACTCCGGCCGCTTCGGGCGCCTGCTGTTCGTCAGCGGCCGGATCAAGTGGTACCGCAGCCAGGCGTACTACGACTCCGGCGCGTGGCGGGGAACCTGGGAGCTCGACGGCGGCGGCTGCCTGATGAACCAGTCGATCCACGGCATCGACCTCCTGCTTCACTTCGGCGGCGCCCCGACCGAGGTCTTCGGCTACACGGCCACCCGCACGCACGCGGGGCTCGCGGTCGAGGACAACGCCTGCGCGGTGATCCGCTACGCCAGCGGCGCGCTGGGCGTCGTCGAGTCGAGCACGTCGTGCGCGCCGGGGTTTCCGCAGCAGATCGAGATCTCCGGCGAGCGCGGGAGCGCCACCATTGAGGGCGATGCGATCGTGCGCTGGCAGTTCGCCGACGACGACCCCGCCGACGCGCCGATCCGGGCCGCGATGGGAACGAGCAGCCTCGGCAGCGGCGCGAGCGATCCCAAGGGCATCAGCATCGAAGGCCACCGCCGCCAGATCGAGGACATGGTCGACGCGGTGCTGCACGGTCATCCGCCCGCGGTGGACGGCGCGCAGGCGAAGCTGCCGGTGGAACTCGTCTGCGGGATCTACGAGTCGATGCGCACCGGCCGGCCGTATCGCTTCGCCGGGGCCTAGGCGCCGAGGCAGACCACCGGCGTTCCCTGGCCCGGCGGGCCCGCGGCGCCCTTCGCCCGCTCAGCGATCGGCGGGCCGCGCAGCAGACAAGTCGCGGCGGACGAACAGGCGGAAGATGCGGTCCTCGCCGAGCACCCGGCCCAGTTCGCGGATGACGCAGTAGTTGAAGATCACGACCAGCACGATGATCTGGATGCCCCAGAAGTGCGGCCAGACGATCTCGGCCAGCAACTTCTGGTTCCCGGCGGCGACGCCGCCGGCGGCCTTCGCCGCGTCGTAGAGCCTCTCGAGATAGTGGATGGCGCTCGCGACGGCGAAATAGATGACGGTCTTCCAGGCGATGTTGTAGATCAAGGGCTTCTCGGGGAAGCGATTGATCGCCGGCCACAGGTCGGCGATCAGCACGGCCTTGCCGATGATCAGCGCCGCCAGTGCGATCTGCAGCGACGAGGTCGGCGGCAGGCCGGTGCCCATCGTCATCAGCGCCCGCACCAAGGCGATCAGGTGCAGGGCGATGAAGAAGAAGATCGTCGGCGGGAGGACCTTGAGGAACTCCTCCTTGAGCTTCGACATTGCGGTGCTAGCTCGCCTGCGCCAGCGCGGGCGGGCTCCACGTCCCCTCGCCCGCCGGCAGGATCGACGGCGGCTCGGTCTTCGGCCAGTAGAGCCGCATCACGAGGTAGATCGGTCCGTCCGGCGCCGGCAGCCAGTTCGACTCCTTGTCCTTGCCCGGCGAATCCTTCTGGAGGTAGAGCGTCAGTGAACCGTCCTTGTTCCTCTTCATCGACGGAAGCATCGGCGAGTTGACGAGGTAGCGGTTGATCGGGTTCTTGACCAGCAGCTGGTTTTTGCCGTCGTACATCGTGACCGACCAGAAGGCGTTGACCGGCGGCAGTTCGCCCTTGGCGAACGTCAGCGTGTACTTGTGCTTCGAGCCGTCCAGGACCGTGCCGTCGGCCAGCGTCTTGGTCATCGGGTACATCGCCTCGACCGCGTCGTTGCCGTAGATGCCGGCGCTGGCGGCGGCGGCTCGCAGCAGCCAGTCGCCGTTGTAGAACGCCCGATCGCCGAACGCCGAGCTCACCTTCCAGCCGTTGATCGACTTGCCGATCGCGGCGACCTTGTCGTCGACCTTCCTCTTGCCTTCCTTCATGCCGAGCAGGATGGCCGCCTTGTGCTCGGCGGACAGGTCCTTGAATGCGAACTTCGCGTCGGCACCGATCCCGATGCTGGCGAGCTTGGCGCGGATGGCCGCCTCCTCGGGTCCCGGCGGCGCGAACTGCAGGGCGAACGCGACGTATTCGAAGAAATGCGTCTCGACGAAGATCTTGTTCTCGAGCTTGTCGAGCGCGTCGAGCACATCGTGGTGCGGCTTCACGACGTCCTTGCCCAGCGACGGCCATGCCGGAGCCGGTGCCGCAGCGGGTGCCGGCTGCTTGAGGTAGGCCGACAGCGGCTGCATCTTGTACCCGTCCTGCACCTTGATCACGTTCGGCATGTCCGCGGCGTTGAAGAGCTGCGTGCGGTACACGGCCAGCGAGAAGTCGGTCGTCGACTGGAACACCTTCTTGATCCCGGCCGGCGTCTCCCCCTTCCAGCGCGGCCCCGCCACCAGGTAGTCGCCCGCTTCGCTGCCGGTCGCCCGGCTGCCAATGTAGCCGTAGTTGAAGGTGTTGCCGTCGACCAGCATCACCGCGTAGTAGCGCTTCTTGTCGACCGCCGGCACCGAGAGCACCATCGGCTCGGCGCGCAGGTCCATCCACGCGAGCGAGTACGGCGTGTCGCTGTTCGGCGTCGGGATCGCGGTGTCCTCGTAGGTGAACACCCGATGCTCGTTGTAGATCGTGTTGAACGGCGCCTTCCACTGGCCGGAATCCTTGTCGATGATGTACTGGTGCATGACGCCGTAGTTCATGACGATCGGCAGGCCGTAGACGAAGCCCTCCTCGGCGATGGCCTTGACTTCCGCCACCGACGGTCCCGGCGCTACCTTGGCCGGTTCCTGCTTCGGGGCCTGTGCCACGGGCTCTTCCTTCTTCCCGCACCCGCCGAGCAGGGTGGCGGCAACCATGGCCATCACCAGGAGCTTCAATGTGGTTTGCATGCGACGACTCCGCAATGGTTGAATGATCGGCCGGGTGCGACGCCTGTCAGGGCGCCGCCACCACCACGTAGTGCACGCCGTTGGCCCCGTATGCCGGCTGGAACCAGGTGTTGCCGTTGAGATAGTAGGTAGCGCCGTTCTTGCTGATCATCATCGAGCCCGCCGGCAGCGCCGCGTAGCTCATCCCCATCACGTAGCTGCCGCTGACCGGGACTGCGGCCGGCGGCGCGGTGACCGGCGCCGGCGCGGTCGCCGCCACCCCCGCCGCAACGCCGGCGGTGTAGGCGGCCGTGTTCGATGCCGCGGCGCCGGACGATCCCGCGGCAACACCGGCCGCATACGCGCTCGACGTCGCCGCCGCCGCGTTCGCCGAAGCGACCGCCGCGCCGGTCGCCATGCCGACGACGGCCCCCGCTGCGGCCGCGCAGCCGTAGCAGCCGGCGGCGTACGCGGGCACCGCCACCGGCGGCGGATAGGCCGGGTACGTCGGGTACGCCGGATAACCCGGCGGGTGGTAGGCGGTCGCGCCGCCCGGGTACGTGTGGTAGGCACCCTCGCCGTACCTGCCGTAGGTCTGGCCGCCGTACATGTTGGTGTGCTCGGTGCCGCCGCCGTAGGCGTGCGCCGTGTTGCCGCCGTACACGTTGGTGTGCTCGGTGCCCTCGCCGGCGACGTGCTCGGTGCTGCCGCCCCAGCGGTTCTCGTGGCTGGTCGCGCCGAAGGTGTGCTGCGTGGCCCCGCCGAACCGGTTCGCGCTCGCCCAGCCCCAGGCGGTGCCGGTCGCAACCGCGGCGAACGTGCACAGCGCCGCCGCCACCAGTGTCCTGTCCATGCTGCCTCCCGTCACTTCGACTGCGCCGGCGCGGCCGGCTTCTTCCCGACGGCCAGCGGCTTCATCGCCTTGGCCGGCGGCCCCGGCGCCTTGAACGGCATCCGTCCGGCCGACTGCGCTTTCGCCGCCACGAACAAGTCCTGCGCCACCGGCGCGTCGAGCTTCCAGTCGGACAGATCGAGCTCATGGCGCAGCACCAGCGGGTCGTTGCGGAAGATCGCCCGCACCCGGCGCGGCAGCTTGTCGTCGCTGCCGATCCAGATCTGCAGGAACACGTCGGAATTGGCCCAGACGACGATGTCGGTCTTCACGCCGGCCACGACCGTCGACGGCCCGACGACGAACGCGAGCTCGGCCCCTTGCGTCAGCGCCTGGTACGGGTCGGCCGCGAGCAGGTCGACGAACGGGAAGTAGATGCCGGCGGTCGTGAAAGCCTTGAGCAGCGCGCCCTCGACGGTCGGCGGCGCGTCCGCAACCGCGGCCAGGTTCTCCGCCGGCGCGTACGCGATCATCTGCCTGCCATCGACGGTGAACTCCGACGCCGGCCCGTCGCCCGGCATCAGGATGCGCAGCTTGTCCGGCCGCTGCATCACGACGTCGTAGCGCACCGTGTAGAGGATCGGCGGACCGAGCTTGCTCGGGTACTCGTAACCGGCTACCGCGGTGAACTGCAGCGTCCTGGCCGCCGCGAGGCGGTCGCTCGTGGCCTTGAGCAGCTCCATCGCCCGAGGCTCGAGGATGAGCTTGAAACCGGCGTCCGCCGGCTTGCGCGCCGGCCTGGGCTTCGCCGGGACCGCAGGCTTCGCCGGCGCCGCCGCCTTGGGCTGCGCCGGCGCGACCGGCGGGGCCGCGCCCTGCGCGGCGGCAACGCTCGCCAGTCCAAACCCCAGCGAGGCGGCCATGGCCGCGAGCAGCGGCGAGAACACTCTCCGCCCCATGGTTCGCACGTTTGTCATCGGTTGCGCTCCGTTTCGGCCCACGCCGTCCAGCGAATCATCCCGCAGTCGAACTTTTCGTCCACGGCCGGTCCTGCGGTCCTGCCGAAGAACACCTGTTGCAGCAGCGGGTCGCCCTCGGACCCCGGCGCCCCGCGGATCGGCAATCGCGGAATCTAACAGAAAGCCGCCGCACCGACGTTGCAATTGCGGACCCGGTACGCTGCGCCTGTCCCGGCCGCGGTGGGTGGCGCACTGCCGACGCCGGCTCCCCGCGGCCCCGCACCGCGCCCGCCGCCCGCCACCAGCCGCGCCGATCGCGCATCGCGAAGTCTGCGCGGGCGGCGTCCCATCCCGTTGCGACCCGGGCGATAATGTGGTCTTTGTGGCAGTCCGCACGCGGCCCGGGAAGCCGCGGGCCGGGGGCCTGTTGGTCCGGTACGTCAATCGCGCTCGAGGAGGATTTCGCAATGACCGTCATTCGTGGGGCATGGGGCTGGATCGGTGCACTGGGGCTGCTGCTCTGCTCGGCCGCAGGAGCCCAGTCATGGCCGACCAAGAACGTGACGATCGTCGTGCCCTGGCCACCCGGCGGGCCGTCGGACATCGTCGCCCGGCCGGCCGCCAAGGGCCTGTCCGAGGCGTTCGGCAAGGCCTTCGTCATCGACAACCGCGGTGGCGCCGGCGGCAACATCGGCAGCGAGTACGCGTCGAAGCAGGCCGCCGACGGGACCACGCTGCTGATCACGTCGGGCGGGCCGATCGTAATCAATCCGTACGTCTACAGCAGGATGTCCTACGATCCGCAGAAGGATCTCACGCCGATCACCAACATGGCGCGCGTGCCGCTCGTGCTCGCCGTCCATCCGTCGGTGCCGGCGATGAACCTGCAGGAGCTGATCGCCTACATCAAGGCGCAGGACGGGAAGGCGCAGTGGGCCTCGGCCGGCAACGGCACGCCGCAGCACATGACCGGCGAGCTGTTCCGGACGACGGCCAAGCTCGACATGATCCACGTGCCGTACAAGGGCTCGGCACCGGCGATCACCGACCTGATCGGCGGCCACGTCCCGATGATGTTCGACACCACGATCGCCATCATGCCGCACATCAAGGCCGGCAAGGTCAAGCCCATCGCCGTCAGCGGCGTCCGGCGCTCGCCGCAGTTGCCGGACGTGCCGACCTTCGCCGAGGCCGGGTTGCCCGGTGTCGAATCGTACGGGTGGTACGGCCTCTTCGCCCCGGCCAAGACGCCGAAGGACGTGGTCGCCAGGATCAACGAGGCGACGCTCAAGTTCATGAAGTCCCCGGACTTCCAGAAGGTGCTGACGGAGACCGGCTCCGACTACGTCGGCGACACGCCCGAGAACTTCGCGGCCTTCGTCAAGACCGAGGCGGCGAAGTGGTCGCGGGTCGCCAAGGAGACCGGCGCCAAGCTCGACTAGGCCACCGGGGCCTGCCGGCGCAGACGCGGACATTCGATAGAAGACGTCTATCGCCGGCATTTGAACAATCAATTGGATTGATCCACTTCCCGTATCTATCATTCGCTCCGTCGTCTCGACCCGGTGCCTGCACCCGGACTTTCCACCCCAACCAAGGAGTCTTCACCATGTCCCTGATCAACACCCCGATCAAGCCCTTCAAGGCCCAGGCCTTCCACAACGGCAAGTTCGTCGAAGTGACCGACGCCACCGTCAAGGGCAAGTGGTCGGTGTTCTTCTTCTACCCCGCCGACTTCACGTTCGTCTGCCCGACCGAACTGGGCGACATGGCGGACCTGTACGCCCAGTTCCAGAAGCTGGGCGTCGAGGTGTACTCGGTGTCGACCGACACGCACTTCACGCACAAGGCCTGGCACGATGCGTCGGACACGATCAAGAAGATCAAGTACCCGATGATCGGCGATCCGACCGGGACGATCACCCGCAACTTCGACGTGATGATCGAGGAAGAGGGGCTCGCGCTGCGCGGCACCTTCGTCGTCAACCCGGAAGGCGTGATCAAGGTCTGCGAGATCCACGACCTCGGCATCGGTCGCGACGCCTCCGAGCTGCTGCGCAAGGTCAAGGCCGCGCAGTACGTCGCCTCGCACCCGGGCGAAGTCTGCCCGGCCAAGTGGACCGAGGGCGCCGAGACGCTGAAGCCCTCGCTCGACCTCGTCGGCAAGATCTAGGCCGGCCAGCGCCCGGGCCGCGTGTCCGGGCGGCTCGCAGCGCAGCCGGCATCTCGCCGGCTGTTCTCTTCCCGCGGTCGGTTCGGCGCTCGCCGCCGGCCGCCAACCACTGTCGCACGAGAGACATCCGATGCTCGACCCCCAGATCAAGACGCAACTCAAGGCCTATCTCGAGCGGGTGACCCAGCCGATCGACATCGTCGCCCACCTGGACGACGGCGCGAAGTCGGCCGAGATGCTCGCACTGCTGACCGACATCGCCGCGCTCACCGACAGGATCACGCTGACCGAATCGCGCGGCGACGCCGAGCGCAAGCCGTCGTTCTCGCTCGCCCGCAGGAACGAAGCGCCGCGGGTGCGCTTCGCCGGTTTGCCGCTGGGCCACGAGTTCACGTCGCTGATCCTGGCCCTGCTGCAGGTCGGCGGCCACCCGCCGAAGGCCGAGCCCGCGACGATCGAGCAGATCCGCAGCCTGACCGGAGAATTCCGATTCGAGACGTTCGTCTCGCTCACCTGCCACAACTGCCCCGACGTCGTGCAGGCGCTCAACCTGATGGCAGTCGTCAATCCGGCGTTCAGCCACACGATGATCGACGGCGCGCTGTTCCAGCAGGAAGTCGACGAACGCGAGGTGCTGGCGGTGCCGATGGTGTTCCTCAACGGCCAGCTCTTCGGCCAGGGCCGGATG
>WBZP01006985.1_pt1 | contig 11007 bp, 11 predicted proteins | sample 5204301 | NCBI WGS metagenome assembly WBZP01 (sample SAMN12412401, study PRJNA552823) | activated sludge metagenome | isolation source: activated sludge from nitrification reactor of wastewater treatment plant... | place: USA: Pennsylvania | collected 2017
CGATCCACGCGTGGATGCGCTGGGCCAGCTGCACAGCGTCGAGCGGCTCACTGATGATCCCAGCCTCGACGACGCGCAGCTCACCACGCTCCTCGCTGACGACGATCACGAGCGCGTCGCTGTCTTCGCTGACCCCGATCGCACCGCGGTGGCGCGTGCCGAAGCGCGGGTCGAGCGTCTGCTCGGTCAGCGGACAGATCACGCCGGCCCGCGCGATGCGAAAGTCCTCGATCAGCACGGCGCCGTCGTGCGCGGTGTTGGCCGGGTGCGGGACCGCGAGCGCGACGAGCGTCTCGCTCTCGAGCCGCGCGTCGATGCGCTTGCCGACGTGGCTGCAGATCTGCAGGACCTCGAACTCGCCCTCGAGGATGAAGAGCGCGCCGACGCGGGCCTTGACGAGGCGGTCGCACGCGGCGACGAGCGCCTCGACGCCGCTCTCGGCCGCCTCGCGGCGCGCCTGCGGGAGCAGGCGCTGGCCCATGCGCACGAGGAGGCGGCGCAGCTCCTGATGGAACACGACGATCAGGATGATGATGATGTACTGCAGCAGGTAGCGGAGCAGCACGCTGATGCCGACGAAGTCGAGCTCGCCGGCCACGAACGCGGCCGCGGCGAGCAGCGCGACCGAGACGAGCACCGGGACCGCGCGCGTCCCCTTGAGCACGCGCAGCACCGCGTAGGCGACCGCGTAGAGCAGCACGAAGTCGATGACGTCGCGCCAGGTCAGCGCCGCGAGCACGTCGCCGGGATTCATGCTGGCTCGCTCCCCGCTGCGCCGACCAGCCCGAGCGCGACGGCCAGCGCCTGCTCGTGCGCCTCGGCGATCCCAAACCACACGCGCAGGGCTTCGAGCGTCGGCTCGACGTCGTGCACGCGCACGAGCGCGGCCCCGTGCGCGACGGCGGCCAGCGCCGCGGCGACGCTCGCGTTCGTGCGCGAGCCGGCGTCGAGCCGGCCGCTCGCCTCGCGCGTCCACTGCGACAAGAAGCGCTTGCGGCTCGCCCCGATCAGCACGGGTACGCCGAGCTCGCGCTCGAGCAGCGACGCCGCGGCCACGAGCGCGGCCGACTGTGTGGCCGTCTTGCCGAACCCGATGCACGGGTCGACGAGGATCGACTCGCGCGCGACCCCGGCCGCGCGCGCGCGCGCGAGCGAGAGGCTGAGCTCCTCGACGATCTCGCCGAGCAGATCATCGAACGCGATCGTGTCCTGCATCGTCGCCGGCTCGCCGCGCATGTGCCCGATGACCAGCCCAGCCCGGCCCGCCGCGACGACCGCGGCCATGTCGGGGTCGGCGAGACCGCTGACGTCGTTGATGATCGCGGCCCCTCGCGCGAGCGCGACGCGAGCGACCGCGGCATGGCGCGTGTCGATGCTGATCGGGACCTCGCACAGCGCCGGATCGGCGAGCAGCCGCTCGAGCACCGGCAGCACGCGCGCGAGCTCGTCGTTCGGGTCGAGCGGGGCCGCACCGGGCCGCGTCGACTCGCCGCCGAGATCGAGCACGAGCGCGCCCTGCTCGACCCACGCGCGGCAGCTCGCGGCGATGCGCTCGAGCGCGAGCGCACCACTCGGCTCGTGCCAGCGCCCGCCGTCGGAGAAGCTGTCGGGCGTGAGGTTGACGATCGCCATGACCCCCGCGCGCGCGAGTGCGAGAGTGCCACGTGCGTGTCGCCAGCGCGGCGCCGAGGCCATGCTCATCCCTTGCCGTACTGCTTGGCGTCGATGCCGTAGCGGCGCAGCAGCTTGTGCAGGTACTTGCGATCCATGTCGGCCTCGCGAGCGGCACGCGAGATGTTGCCCGCCGCGCGCTCGAGCAGCCAGTGCAGATACGCGTCCTCGAAGCGCTCGACCGCGCGCTCCTTTTGCTCGCGAAAGGTCAGCGTCGGATCGAAAACGACGCGACGCTGCTCGTCGCGGCGCTCGTTGGCGGCGATCAGATCGATGCCACCATCGGGCGAGAGATACGCACTGCGCTCGACGACGTTGCGGAGCTCGCGGACGTTGCCGGGCCAGTCGTAGCCGATCAGCCGCGCCATCGCCTCGGGCGCGGGTGCACGCCACATCCCGACCGGCAGCCGGCGCGAGAACGCCTCGATCAGCAGCGGGATGTCTTCGCGACGCTCGCGCAAGGGCGGCAGATCGCAGCGCACGATCGCGAGGCGGAAGTAGAGGTCTTCGCGAAACTCGCCGGCCGCGACCGCCTCCTGGAGATCGCGGGTCGAGGTGGCCAAGATGCGCACGTCGAAGGCCGTCTCCTCGGCGGCCCCGAGCCGGCGCACCTTGCCGCTCTCGAGCACGCGCAGCAGCTTGGCCTGGGCCTCGGCCGTCAGCTCGCCGACGTCGTCGAGCACGAGCGTGCCGCCCTCGCCGAGCTCGATCGCGCCCCTGCGCGCGCCCTCGCCTTCTTGCCCAAACAGCTCGGCCTCGAGCGACCTTCCGGCGCCGCAGTCGACGACGAGGTAGGGCTGCTCGCGGCGCGGCGAGGCGTCGTGCAGCGCCCGCGCGACCAGGTCTTTGCCGCTGCCGGTCTCGCCCTGCACGAGCACGCCCACGTCCGCGATGCGCTCGAGCATGCCGAAGATGCGGCGCATCACGAGGCTGCGCCCGAGCACCGGGCCGAAGTGCTCGTGCTCGCTCGGCAGCAACTCGGCCCGACTCTCGCGCGGCACGAAGCGCAGCTCGACCTTGCCGATCCCGATCACGTCGCCCGGCCGCAGCCACGCATCGGCGACGCGCGAGCCACCGAGGAAGGTCCCGTTGGTCGACTCGCGATCGAGCAAGCGATAGCGGCCTCCTTCGCGACGAATCTCGGCGTGCGTGCGACTGACCGACTCGTCGGGCAGCACGACCTCGCAGCCGCGCGACTTGCCGATCGAGATCACGTCGCGCACGACGTCGATCTCGCGGCCACGCAGCTCTCCGGACAACACGACCAAGCGATAGCCCTGCTGGGCGAGCTCGGGCCCTTGCTCGGCCACGACGGTCGAAGCTTGTTCGTTGCGCACGAGCAGCAAGCTATCAGCAATGGCCCGCCCATGGGCACGCTCGACGAGCGCAGCGTGACGACAAAAACGAAAGGGCCGCGACGAACATCGCAGCCCTTGGCTCGCTCGGCCGGTGACGCTCACCGACCCCATACCCACGCGCGTCAGATGTAGAAGTCGATCACTGCGACGCCGCGCTCGGTCTCGTCGCGTCGCTCGGATTGCTCGGGCTCACTGGCAGGCTCGCGCCAACGCGGCGACTCGAGCGGAAGCTGCAGGACCGGCCGCTGCTCGTCGTAGCGGGCGGATGCGGGACGCTTGCGAGCGGTGGGGATGGAGGCGCGTGCCATGGTGGTCGACCTTTCTGCGGTCTCTCGCGGGGCGAGAGGTGACCGCGATGACGAACACTGCAAGGGATGATCCAGGCGTGTGTTGACTCCGACGACGGTCGGCGAGTGGGAATTCTCGCCTACTTGGGTGCGCTCATGAAAATTCTCGACCCATCGCAGCCCTGACGGGTCTGTCGCATGGCTCCGAGAGTGGTCACGGGACGCGGACATCGGGATCGCAATTCCATGCTAATCCCGACCGCTATCCCGGCAACACGTGTTTTTTGCCTGACGATCGCCGACCGGTGGGCTCGCCACCCATCCACACCCACACCAGTCCGTAGCGAGGTGCGGGGGTCCCACGAATGGGGAAGGCCTGGGTACCCGACCGACCACGACGCCCTCCGAAGTGAAAACCACCGCTGGCAGGGACGAGAGAGCCCCTCGAAGTGGGGGAGGAACCGGCCGTCGAGGTCTACGTGCCCGCACACAAACCACCGCCCAAGTGTGGGCGGGCAAGGAGGAGGGGCCCCACGAAGTGGGGGAGGAACCGGCCGCTGCGGTCTACGTGCCTCCCAAACCGCGACGCCCTCCGCGAACGAACCACGGCCGAAGTGTCGGCCGGCAAGGAGGAGGGGGCCCCACGAAGTGGGGGAGGAACCGGCGGGTTCCTCCCAAAACTAGAAGTCGACGACGACCCAGCGGTCCTTCTCGCGCTCGAGCCGGGCGAACTCGCCGTCACCGAGATCGAGGATCGCCTGGTGGGCATCCGCCCGGATGGGGTTCGACAGGCGATCGGACAGGCGATCGCGGGCCTCCTGCAGCGTCTGCGCTTGGGGGCCCTCGGTCCACGCCTTCTGGAGATCCTCCTCGGACAGACCGATCCGATAGCGCCGCGGGGCGAGGTTCAGCATCACGTCCCAGCGACCTTCGCGACTCGCACGCACGAGGCTGCGCAAGGCATCGCGCGGGCTCGCCTGGCCAAAGTACACGGTGGGGTCGCTGGTGAAGCGCCAGCCTTTGTCGGTCCACACGACCTCGGCGACCTCGTCGTTGGCGAGATGGATGATCGCCTCGGGCCGTGCGCCGGTCGGACGCCCGAGCCGCTTGCCCCAGCGCGCCTCCTCGGCCAGCAGCGTGGGGTAGTCGACGCGCGCGCGGCTGCCTGGCAGCACGTGCACTTCGATCGCCTCACGCTCGCCGGCACGGACGGACTTGCCGAGATCCTCGCTGGCCGCGACCAGCTTGCGGGCATGGCTGCCGCAGCCGAGCAGGCCGAGCCCCGCGAGCACGAGCGCGAGCGTGCGAGCCTTCATCCTTCACCTCCGGCAGTTGCTGCCGTCGCGCTCGCGCCAGGCAGCGGCGTGATGATGGCCGTGAACTTGCCGCTGCTGCGCACGACGCCGGCGGCCGTGACCTCGCCGCTGAACTTCCCGATCTTGCCGAGGCGCTCGGCCGTGACGCGGATGTCGAGCACGTCGCCGGGCACCGCGAGCGAGCGGAACTTCGCCTCTTGGATGCCCATGAACAAACACAGCTGCGTGGCCGGATCGAAGGCGCCCGAGAGCTGCGCGAGCACGACCGCCGCCTGGGCCATCGCCTCGACCTGCACGACACCCGGCACGATCGGGTTGCCGGGGAAGTGGCCTTGCAGGATCGGGTCGCTGTGCGAGACCAGCTTCTGTGCGTGGATCCACTTCTCGGCCTCCCACTCGACCACGCGATCGATGAAGAGGAAGGGGTAGCGATGCGGGAGCATCGCGTGGATCTGGGCGCTGTCGAGCGGCATCGGGCCGGCGGAGCATATCAAGCTCGGCCGGCCCTCCGAAGCGTCTGCGGGCAAGGCCCCGCGAGCCGCGGCTAGCGACCCTCGTAGGCCTTGATGACCGCGTCGTAGGCCTCGTTGCCGGCCTTGCTCAGCTTGACGAGCCCGACTTCCTTGCACGCGGCCGCGCCGTCGCCCGTGCAGACCTTGTCGAGGTTGGGCGAGAAGCTCTTGCGCTCGGCGGCCGAGGCCGAGGGGAACGCGACCACGACCATCGGCGGCAGCTTGCCCGACTTCCACAGCGTCTTGAGCGTGTCGCCACCTTCGGTCTTGGCGACGCTGGCCAGCTGCGCGTCGTCGATCAGCGCGCACTCGACCTCACCGGCGATCGCGGCCTTGACGGTCTTGACCGGGCGCTTGGTGTCGACGACCTGGAAGTCGGCGAGGTCGAAGGCGTCGCCCGACACGACCTTGTCGATGAAGCGCTGATCGTCGCCGTGGTCGGTGCCGAAGGGCTTGTGCATGCAGTCGGCGAGCGAGCCGACCTTGCTGCTGACCACGAAATACTGCAGGCCACCGCCACCGACGACCTCCGCCTGACCGATCACGTCGAGCTGCGTGCTGCCGCGCAGATCGAGGAAGGCGCCGAGCGAGAGGATGCCGTAGTGCGGATCGGCTTCCTTGATCCAGGCCTTCGCCGTGGATCGCGAGGTGTGATACTTGCCGGCCGCCGCAGCCCACCCGTTCTGCTTGGCGACCGAGGCCACGAGCTTGTCGACGTACTCCTGAGCCGTCGCCGCGCTCCCGACCCCGTGCTCCTTGAGGATCAGGATGTGGACGCCGTCACCCGCGGTCGCGGGCTCGGGGCTGGCCACCAAAGTGGTGACCAGGGCAGCGGAAGCGAGGGTGAAGGCGGCGAGCTTCGAAGGCTTCATGCGGGGAGCAACCTCGGTGGCGCGCCCTTGGACGGCGCGGGCCCGGAAGTATGCATGGCGACCTGCAGGGGCCGGCTTTGCTCTCGACCTGCGTGCTCTGCGTCGAACGTCGACGGCATGCAGAACGATGTTCAAAGGGCAATCGGCAGGCGCCGGAGGTGGCGAGCCTCGTCGAGCGGGGGGTCGACGTACACGAACTCACGCCCCTGCCCGTCTCGAAACGTCCAGCGACTGCCCTCGCGCCGGACGAGGCGATCCGGGGTCAGGGTCACCTTGCCCCCACCCCCTGGGAGATCGACCGCGAAGTGGGGGATCGCCAGGCCCGAGAGCCGACCGCGCAGCGCGTCGAGGATGCGCAGGCCGGTCTCGATCGGCGTGCGCAGGTGGGCGGTGCCCTCGACCGGGTCGCACTGGAACATGTAGTAGGGCCGGCAGCGATGCCGCACGAGCCAGCGATTGAGCTGCTCGACCGTGTCGGCGTCGTCGTTGACGCCCCGCAGCAAGACCATCTGGTTGCTGATCGGAAAGCCGGCGTCGGCCAAGCGCTCGAGCGCACGCCCAGCCTCGCGCGTGCACTCGCGCGGGTGGTTGAAGTGCGTGCTGACCCACAGCGGATGCAGCCCACGCAGCCCGCTGAGCAGCGCGTCGGTGATCCGCTGCGGCAGCGTGGCCGGGTTGCGCGTGCACAGCCGGATGATCTCGACGCTCGGGATCGATCGCAGCGCGCGAACGATCTCGATCAGCTTGGCATCGGAGAGGCTCAGCGGATCGCCGCCCGAGATCAGCACGTCGCGGATCGCCGGGGTCGCGCGCAGATACGCGTAGGCCTCCTCCAGAGCCGCACGATCGGGCGCCGACGCGACATCGCCGACCTTGCGCGCGCGCGTGCAGTGCCGGCAGTACACGGCGCAGTTGTGGCTGACGTAGAAGAGCGCGCGGTCGGGATAGCGATGCGAGATCAGCTCGACCGGGCTGTGCCGCTCCTCGGCCAAGGGATCGCGCAGATCGAACGCGAGCGTGGTGCCCTCGTCGACGACGGGGATCGCCTGCGCACGGATCGGGCAGCCGGGCCCCTGCATGAGCGACGCGTAGTAAGGAGTGATCGCGAAGGGGAACGCCCGCGCGCCGATGCCCTCGCGCTCGCGCGCGTCGAGCTCGACGAGCGTGTCGAGCTCGGCGAGCGTGGTGATGCGGTTGCGCTGTTGCCAGCGCCAGTCGGCCCACGTCGCGTCCGGCACGTCCTGCCAGCGGGGATGCCGGATCGAACCATCGGCGCGCTCGCTGCTCGGCTGCATCGGCGCGATGATGACCGCGACGGACCGCGCTGCCTAGCAGGCCTCCGTCACGCGCCGGCCGGGCGCCGACCGGGCCCGAGTGGCAGCACCAGCAAGGCCGCGAGCAACAAGAGCCCGCCGATCGCCATGCCCGCGCTACCAGCCTCGATCGCGTATTGGTCGATGCCGCTGCGCAGCGTCGAGAGCGACTGCTCGAGCTCGGCCGAGCCGAGCCAGGGACCGATCAAGAGGTAGGCGACGCCGATCGCCAGCGCGTAGGCCGAGGCGAGGATCCAGTTGCGCCGCTGATCGTCGACGGCCTCGACGGCGGGCAGCTGCTGCATCACGCGCTTGGTGAAGAACGCGTCGCTCGGCTGGCGCACGTCGAAGAGCTCGAGCTCGGTCGCCACGAACTCCGCGAGCTCGCGCGCGAGCGCCTCGTCGCGCTCGACCTCGGCGCGCAGATCGGCAGGCAGCCACGTGTCGCCCTGCGGGTCCTCGCGCAGCGTGCGAGCGTCGACCTCGAGTGCGAGCAGCCGCTCGACGAAACGATCGACCTCGCTCATGCCTCGAGCTCCTCGACCTCGGCGCCCTCGCTCGCGACACCGCCGTGCATGTGATCGCGCAGCAGCTTCTTGGCGCGGTGCAGGTGGGTCTTGACCGTGCCGAGCGGCAGATCGAGCACCTCGGCGATCTCCGGGTACGAGACGTCCTGCAGATAGTAGAGGGTGACGACGGCGCGGTAGCGATCCGGCAAGCGGGTGATCGCTTCGGCGAGGTCGCGGCGCAGGTCGTAGCGCTGCGGCGAGAGATCGCCCTCCGGCGCCGACACGTGGATCTCGTAGTCGTCGGGCAGCGAGCCATGCTCGCGCGTGCGCGTGCGATGGTTGAGAAACACGTTGTAGGCGATGCGGTAGAGCCAGGTCGAGAAGCGCGAGCGGCCCTCGAAGCCGACCAGTCCACGATAGGCGCGCAGGAACACCTCCTGCGCGAGATCGTCGGCGAGCGTCCCGTTGTTGGTCAGGCGCAGCAGCAAGCCGCGGACCTTGCCTTGATGACGACGCACGAGCTCGGCGAACGCGGCGTTGTCGTTGCCCTTGCTGGCGCGCGCGACGAGCACGTCATCCTCGAGCTCCGACAAGGCCGGCTCGCGCGTGCGGCCACGGGCACCTGCCCAGATCTGCGAGAGCACGCGGGTCATCGCCGACCTCCGGGCTGACTCGTGGCCGCGAAGCGATGGCTGACCAGATAGCCGATGCCGATGAAGCCGGGGATCAGACCCGCCGGGCTCAGGCCGTCACCACCGCCGAGGATCGACGCGGCGAGCAGACCGACGCCGGTGAACACGAGCACGAGGCCACGACGCAGGTCGCTGCCGGTCGTGGTCCCGAGCAGCTCGGGCGGCGGCTCGATGCCCTTCTCGACCATGCGCCGCGCGAGCTCGAGGCGTCGCCGCTGCGTGGCATGCCGAAAGCGGATCGCCGAGATCACGATCAACGCCACGACGCCCAAGAACGCGAGATCGAACGCCCGAAAGCCGCAGCGCGGCGGCTCGGCCTGGAAGAGCATCGCGTCGACGTCGACGAGCAGACCGAAGCTGCCCGAGCAGTCCTGCACGAGCCCGGCCTCGAACACTGGCGACCACTCGGCCGCATGCGCGACGCCGCCGATCATCCAGAGACTCATCGCCACCAGCAGCGGCAGCGCCCGCGAGGCCAGCTGCCGCGCCTGAGCGCCGCGTGGAAAGGTTGTTTTCGCGCGCATCGTCATCGGCTCGTGGTTGCGACCCGGGCCGCCGGGACCGGGTTTCGTCGCAGGGTCCAGGTGTATCCCAGGCTCGCGCGGCTGCGCAGGGCTCGCGGACGGCGCGAGGTCATGGGCGCCAGATCGCTCGGTATTCGGCCCAAAGTCCCTCGAACGAGACCTCGACGACCGGTCCCGTCTGCGAAGGTGGCGCCCCCACCGCGACCAATCCCTGGGCCACGAGGGCGTATCCGCGCGCGATGGTGTGCTCGAGCTCGTCCCGCAGCGGCGGGCTGGCGATCGCCCCATCGATGCGGGCCCGGAAGCCAGGGAGATCGTGCTCGAGTCCATGAAACACACCCTGGATCTCGAACTGCTCGATGAACCAATCCAACCGTTGCCGAGGTGTCGCGTGCGAGTCGCAGCCATAGGCGACACTGACGACACAGCAGGCGAGCTCCTCCCAGAGGTGACGACGATGGTCGCCGAGCGCGAGATCGAGCGGGATCAGGCCGTAGTCGAAGCCGTGGTCATCGTCGAGGCGACCGAGAAAGAGCGCGTGCACCAGCTCGTGCACGAGGTTGGGAAGCCCTTGGGCCTCGATCACGAACTCCGGCTCGCCCGCGTCCGCGCGACCGCGACGGCACAGGTTCTCGCCCATCGGATCGATTCGGACCGCGCCGCCCATCCGCTCGAGCAACCGCGTGATCCAGCGAACCAAGTCGTCGACGGCCGGACACTCCCCGATCGTGGCCTCGCGGCCACGCGCTGCTCCCGAGCCGGTGGGTGCACCACCCGCTCCCTGCATCGCACCCGTCCCTTCAATGGGGTTCATCGGCGTAAGCAAAGATAAGGCTTCTACAAACCCGCTTGCCCCTGGTAGCTTGGCACCGGGCGAGCGCCGCCTCACCCGAGTGGTCATGCCTGTGTCCGTCGACACCGGGGTCGCAATCCCCATCCCTGCTGACTCGGGCGCCGTCGCACTCGAGCCGGGCGGCGTGGCGCTCGAGTCGGACGGCGTCGAGGAGCGCGACCTCTGGAGCGCCGTGCGGACGGCAGAACGGACGGCCGAGACGCGCCAGCTCGCCAAGCAGGCGATCGAGCAGAGCAAGCGCGGGCATCGACCGCGTCCCGCCGCCGAGACCTTCAAGCTCGGGCGCTATGCGATCACCGGCAAGATCGCGACGGGTGGCATGGCGACGGTGTATCGCGGCCGCCTCGAGGGCCAAGGCGGGTTCGCTCGCGAGTTCGCCATCAAGGTCGTGCACCCGCACCTCGCCGCGGCCGAGGGCTTCCGCGAGCGCTTCTACGACGAGGCGCGCGTCGCTTCGCGCGTCAGCCACCCCAACGTCGTCGCGACGATCGACTCCGACTCCGACCGTGGCTACCACTTCTTGGTCCTCGAGCTGATCGACGGCATCACGCTGCGTCAGCTGCAGCTGACCGGGCAAGAGCGCACGACCGCGATGGGCGAAGGGCCTTATCGGCTCGAGGCCGGCGAGGCCGCGCGCGTCGTGTGCGACGCGGCGCGCGGCCTCCATGCCGTCCACACCATCGTCGACGAGAGCGGCGAGGCGCTCGAGGTCGTCCACCGCGATCTCTCGCCCCACAACCTGATGCTCGACACGACCGGCCGCACGGTGCTGATCGACCTCGGGCTCGCCAAGGCCCGCGGTCAGCTCGGCCACACGCAGACGGGCGTGCTGTGCGGGAAGCTGCCCTACATGAGCCCGGAGCAGAGCCGCATCGAGCCGCTCGATGCCCGCTCCGACGTGTTCAGCCTCGGCAGCGTGCTCTTCGAGCTGGCGACCGGCGTGCCGCCCTTCGGCGACGACCACACGCCCAACCCGCTCGAGAACCTGCGTCGCTGCGATGCGGTGCGGCTCAACGAGCAGCTCGTCGACGTTCGCATCCCCGACTGGCTCAACCAGATCATCCTGACGTGCCTGCGCGCCGATCCGGACGAGCGCTACC
>WBZP01004601.1_pt1 | contig 11003 bp, 4 predicted proteins | sample 5204301 | NCBI WGS metagenome assembly WBZP01 (sample SAMN12412401, study PRJNA552823) | activated sludge metagenome | isolation source: activated sludge from nitrification reactor of wastewater treatment plant... | place: USA: Pennsylvania | collected 2017
CTGGTGATGACGGCTATGTTTCAAACAACACTTTTGACCATGCAAACCTAACTTCAATACTTATAGGTACGACTTCAAGTGTTAATCGTTTAAATTTCAGCAACAATACCTTTTCTAATGGATTCAATAACGGAATTGAATATTACGGAGGACAAAATACCTCTTTCTTGAATAACACTTGTTTTGGCCACGAACATGGTCACGGAACTGACAGATGTTTTCAGGTTGTATCAAATACTAATAATCTGGAATTGGCATACAACCATTTCTACAACAATACCATTTGTATGAGGTTTGATAATAATAACCAATCAAATATTTATATTCACGATAACCTTTGCGAAAATAATACCAATGGACTAAATATGCAAGCATCAGTTGGTACATTTACTAACTTTACATTTGTCAATAACGTAATGCTTGGCCTAGCTAACAATGCTGGTTTTGATATTACATGGCCAGCTATCGCTACAAAGGCTTCAGACTGCCCACAAATTACTGTTATAAATAATACTGTAACTGGCGGGGCTTACCTATGGCTTAATGGTTCTAACTCATCTCAAACATTGGACAATCTAGATTTAGGAGGATTGGCAATGTGTGATGCTGATGATGTCACTTTCAACAATCTAACTATTCATGGTGGCGGATTAGGATATAATGGCGCAGAGTTTATGCTGGTAAACAATGCTAGTGTGAATGGTTTTACTGGCATAGATGTTCGCGTGGGATTACGAATACTTTCAGTCAATGATTCTTACTTTGCAAACTGCAACATAAACGGAACTCAAATAGGCGGCATTAATGGCAATGGTGGACTAGCAAACAGAAATATTGTTGAAAACTGCACAGTCAAAGATATAAGAGTCGGGACTGGCCTTAGCTTTGGTGGGGCTAACAATACTATAAGAAATATTATCATTACTAACAGTTCAACTGTCTCATCTGCAATTGGTTATGGGGCAATAGGCACAACAACAAATAACACCTATGACAATATCAGCGTAAGTAATATGCCACTTGGATATTTACTAACGGTCTTAGGTCCTAACAATACACTTCAAAATTCAACTTTCATAAATGTTACCCAACCACTCCTGATAAATTCAACTGCATCCGGCTCTAAGACATTAAGCGCAAAAAATATTTCTATTGGTTTTAGTGGTGGAATCAATATAACCAGCTTTGATCTAGCTGACATAGTTGTTCCTAGTCAAAACTATCTAATTAGTAATGTCATTAACCCCTATGGGATCCCTGTCGGAGTAAATCAATCATTCCTAGGAAAAGCTCTTAATATTACAATATTTAACACAACTACTGCATTTACCCAATTAAACTTTACCTGGTTAGATTCAGAAGTAGGATTACTCAACGAATCATCAATAACATTATATTCAAATAACGGGTCCGGCTGGAATCTGAGAAATAGTACACCTGATACGACAAATAATAAAATCGCCTTTAACATCACTCTAGAAGAAGGTTCTTCAACTGTATTTGCATTGTTTATTGATGGTGAGAATTGTCCAATAATAACTAGTTCAGGAATTTATCTCCAAAGTAATAATTATTTCAATGCAACAAACCCTTCAGCTCCTTATCTAGATTTCAATTGTGTAGACATTCGTGCCAATGATGTAGTATTCGATTGTCAAGGATTCAACATAACTAATAATGGGACACCATCCCAGAATATAGGAATACTTGCAGTAGGAGACAATATTACAATTCAAAACTGCCAGATAAGTAATTATGATTATGGAGAATATTCAAATGGAAATAATTTACAAATAATAAACAATTCATTCATAAGTAATGGAGTAGGGTATTCTTCATTTGCCAGTAGTGGAGCGCAAATCCATAACAATCTATTTAGTGGTGGCGGTTATGGTTTGGTGTATTTCTTTGGTACAGACAATACGAATGTTAGTAACAATACATTTAGCACAATAATTATAAGAGATATAGATGCTGGTACCACAACTGGCTCTGTATTTGAGTTAAACAATTTCACTGGAGGAAATGTTGGGATAGCCTTCTTAAATTCAAATACAAACAATGTTACCCAGAATAGCTTTGTAGGCTATGGATTCATTGCACTACAATTAGTTGGAGCTGACTTTACTAGAGTTTTAGAAAATACATTCCAAGGAAGTTCGTATTCAATAGACATGAGCGCAGGTTCCGATTTCAATCAGATTACCTCCAATAACATCCTATCTACTGGATCTGGTTCAGGCATTTCTATTTCACAGAGCACTGGAAATATAGTGAATCTAAACAATATAAGTTCAAGCGCAGTAGATGGAGTATTATTAGATGCCCTTTCATTCACAAATACTGTAACTGGCAATATCATTATTGCAGCAATACAAAACGGAGTCAGAATTGGAGGTAACACTAATACAGTAAGCCTAAACTCGATATCGAATACCGTTTCAGCAGTTTTGATAGAAGGTAACAATACTGTCTTAACTAACAACTTATTATTCTCCAATTCAAGAGGAGTTACAATATTAGCAGCAAACGGGACACAGTTAACCGCAGATCATTACTACAATAATGGTTTAGATATTTTTGTAAATAATACTGGAGCAACAAACACTCTTCTAAATACAAGTTTAGAAATTTTAGATGATCCATCAGGATCGCTACAAAACTTTTCTGAAATAGGGTTTATTTCGAATGTTGGATCAAATGCATCTTATTCGATTGTTTGGTCCGCTGAACCAGTTACATTACCAAGCAACACAACTAGTCCCACGGGCGCTTTCTTCAATTTCACAATACTATCCGGCTCACCAACATTAACTAACCTTACCTGGCTTTTTGCTCCACCAAATGTAGCAAATTCAGTTATATTCTATAATGGAACATGGAACAACATTACATCTAGCGCATTTCCAAGTGAGATAGATGTTCCACTAATAAATAGAGCAGGCGTTTATGCACTGGTAAACATCACAATAATTCCTACTGAAATCACTTCAGTTATTTTGGATTACTTTACCGGCACTCCTTATAGCAATTACACTTTGACAACCAATACAATTACAGTTGGAGATACGGGAAATTATTTATTATCTTATAGAAGCGTAGCTTCTGGCTCATACTTTGGAGATACATTTATCTTCGCTGGATTTATCCAAGTCCTTTCAGCAATTCTGCCGACTCTATTAGTTGTATTGGTAGTAGTAGCTGGGTTTAGTTACTATAAAAATAAAGAGAACAAATGAGGGAACGTAAATGGCCATAATAAGAAATTCAGATGGAAGCGTTACGGTTTCAGGTCATGATTCAGCTAGTGGCAGTACAGTTACAATTGGCGGATCTTCTCCTTCTAGACCTACGGCTTCTTCAGCTAGTTCTGAATCAAGATCAAATTCTGGAAGTTCAGGGTCTGGTAGTTCCAATAGAAATCCATTAAGTGCAGCTCAATTGAACGTAACAAACCTAGATATTCAAAATGCACCAAGAACTGAACCTACTGTTGCTGCTGAAGGGGCATATACTGGAGACTATGAAGATCCTAATAGGCCTCCAACTCCATTTGAACAATTACAATCTCGAAGTGGAAGTTTTTATGAAAGTAGTAACCGAAACTATGAAAGAATTCAGAAAACTGCTACTTATAATCCAGAAGGTCTTTCTAGAGCCTTAGATAGCCCTATAGATCAACCGCAAGTTCTGAAAGCTAATCTACAGCAGGCTTACAATGTAGCAAATGAAAGGGCTTCTCAGACTGCTAGTAATAGACTACTACAACAATCAGCAGTAGGAGATTTAGTCAACATTGGATTTTTGAATACAGTTCCAGTTGTCAAAGATTATACAAGCTCTGGCAACCCAATTTATCAGACTGATGAAAATGGAAATGTAGTTCAAAGACTAGTAGTAACTGAAAGAGCTAAGAATCTTTATGAAAAAGAAGGTTACAAAGGTTTCTATGAATTTGAAGAAAAAGCTGTTTTCGGTAAATCTTTAGATTTTATTGTAGGACCCAACGACGAAGTTTCTATTTTTCCTCAAGGAACTAGAGACCAATTAAAAGAATCTGGGATTGAGAAACCTTATTTTGTTACAATAGATAACAGAGAATACCTAGTTGCACAGAAAGAAGGTAAAAATACAATCAAAGTAGCTGCAATCGATATTTATCAAAATAAAGTAGAAAAAGCTCAAGATGTTCAATTTACTGAACTATTAGATAAAAATCAATATAATATAAGCCCTAATGCAGAATTAAGTTATTCATTGAAAGAAGGTCAATTCAACATAGAAGGAACTGGAATTTCACAAAAAGAACCTGAATTACCAAATACTTTCAAATCTCCTTTGGATTTTGTTAGGCCTAGTACTATAGCCGAAAGTCCAAAACAAGAAATAAATCTTTTAGAAAGTGTAATTCAGGTTGGAACAGGACAAGCAGCTAGAGATTTAGGTGCAAAATCAAGTGCATTATTTGAAACAATTAATCCCAATGATATAGAAACACTGGGTGGTAAGTACTTATACCAAACTCTTAGATCTGCTGATACTGCAGAAAAAACAGTTGAAGGATTTGAATTATTTGCATCAGGTGGAGGAGGTCTTGAGCAATTAGGTGGTGGATTAGTTGCCGGAATCGCACGGACCGGATTAGGAATAGGAGAAACATTCATAATTGGGCCTGCAACAATCTTAGGGGGTAGTGCTGCAACAGTTGAAAAAGTCTTGACTGGTAAAGGTGGTATTGCCGATTTGCAAGTTTACTTAGCAGGTCAAGGTTTTAGTGCTTCAGGATTAGCTAGTTCTGCTAGAGATCTTCCATTATTTGCTTTTGGGGATATAGGAGCTTCAGGCTTATCCTCAAAATTAGCAACTCAACCAATATCAAGTGGAGTACGTTCTAGAATAAGTCTTGGAGCTAATTTTGCCATTTATGAAACAGGTCGAGAAATATATTCAAACGAACCAATTAGTGCTGAAAAGATAGCGGGTGCTGGAGTTGTTGGATTCGCACTAGGTGGCCCATTTCCAGTAAAAATTGGAGATGCGAGACTTGAGACGCCACAAGGAACAACTAAAATTTACAAAGCAGTTTATTTAGAACCTTCTGAAGGTAAAGTTGTTGAATTAGTAGGCCAAACAGAAAAAGGAATTGTTTTTGGAAAACCAAACGTTGAACAATTTCCTAGCCTATCAAAAGTTGTTTTACCTGAACCAGTTATGGGAAGCAATGAATTTGCGGGGCCCCGTTCAGCATTAGAAACATCAATTCTTAGTTCTCCAGAAGCTATGAAAGTACAAGGGTTTACCGCAGAAGCAATAGAAAGAACTCAAATTACCAAAGAAGTCTTAAATCCCTTAAAAAAGCAAGCTTCGGCATATGGGCCTTTTGAATTTCCTAAGGAAACTGCAACATTAACTAAAGAGGAAGTCTCTGCCGTATTAGAATATTCTAGAACGCAGGGACAAAAAACGGTTTCCCAAGTAGCGGGTTCATTTGGAGCCATGGGACAAAGAAATCCGATTTTTGAAAGAGTTCCACAAGATATAGATATTCATGTATTTGGTGGTCCAGCTGAAGCTGAAGAATTTGGAATAGGAGCTACCAAAGCACTAAAAGATATAGGATCAGATGCGATATTTAATAATGAGAAAAAAGCAATTACAGTAAGAGGTCAAAAAGCTTTAGAGATAAAGAGTGAAATTGATCCAGTAAACCAAGAAACGAGCTTCATTAAAAATAATCCAGCAGAAGAGTACAAATTTGGTCTAAAACAAAATAGAGCTTCAATTCCAATTGAAGGACTTCCTACTATTTCACTTGCAGAACAAAGTATAAGAAAAGGTACAGCCTCCAGTAATTTCTTTCAAAGTAAGACTTCATTCTATTCTTATTTAGAATTAAATGAAAAGGGAATTTTTGAAGAAGTCAGAAGTGGAAGAACTAAAATTGCAGAACCTGCACTTCATAGACCTAAAGATCCAGTAGATTTCTATGCAGATGCACGAACTTTAGCTGAGTCGGGAAGAATTTTAGGGACGATTCCAGAAGAAAAAGTAGTACTATTAGAATCTAAATTAGCTCGATACAAAGAACTTGCTTTTGAAACTCCAGGAGTAAAAGAAAAATTTGCAGAATTAGATGCCAGTATAGCAGAAAAGGGAGTAAAAGTAGATTATACAAGTGCAGTTTTTGACACCCCTTCTGCTAATAAATTTGAACCGAGCATCACAAGCGTCAAAATAAATCAAGCATCTACATTTTCAACTAAAAGTGCATATTATAGTGGGAAAAATACAGCTCGAGAAGCTTATCCAAGTTATTCTTCAAGTTCAAATAAATATTTCGGTAGTTATTCAAGTTCTACAAGTAGTAAAAGTAGTAGTGGAAAGAGCCCAGTATCATCTAAATCTCCTTCACCTTCAATAAAATCTCCTGACGCTAGTCCATATACTATAGTAAATCCTCCTTCACCGACATCAATTTCTGGAAAAAGTAGCCGTGGACTTAGCTTAAATAGCCCTACCAGTAGTTCAAGTACATCCGTAACAACAAAAAGTGCCTCTTTAGAATTTACAATAGTAACTGAACCTCCTCCGCCACCAAAAGAAATTAAGCCAGTTACATTTGACTTTGGAATAGAGAAAAAAGAACGACTTCCAAAGAAAAAAAGAATGGTAGTAGAATTCAACTTTAAAACCAAATATACTCCTTCAGTCGCTGGCATCTCCTTAGGTCGAAAAGTAGGGAAAGTTAGCAACGACAAAGCATTCAGCGGATTAGAAATAAGAGGAGTTAAAAACTTGAAAAAGGGTCGGAGGGCTAATTTTTTATGAGCTACACGGATATTGTTTATTTAGTTTTCATTTTCGCACTTATCATCGTTTGCTTAATGACAAGTAGCTATCTGTATTCAGTAGTGTATACTCCAATAGGGTCATTAATCCCAGTTAATCAATCTACGATGATTAATAATTCCGTAAATGGAGTTTACAATTTCTATGATACTGCCTTACCTGCAATATTCCTTATATTAGCCATTCTAAGTGCTCTTTTAACCGTTTTCTTGCAAGGACATCCAATTATCTTGGTAATATGGCTAATAATTAGTGTAATGACTTTGCTGATTTATGATATTGGATTAGATATCGTAAATGCATTTGCAGCAACTCCTATCAATAACCATTCCATGGATACTTCCATTGCATTTTATCGAACTGGAATTCCTAAGTTTATCCCAATTGCAAATCTGATTATTGCAATCGTACTATTAGGTAAGAGGACGGTAACATGAAAAAATTAACCTCGATATTCGTTCTTTTGGTTTTGTTTACTGCAATGTCTTACGCATTAGAAGTTTATGAGAAAGATAGCTCTCAAGATGCAAATCATAACGCCGTAAAGTACAATTATGATAAATATGATTATGGTCAATTTGTTGTATACAACCAAACAAATTATGATGTCGTCTCAATAAAGGACAAATATCTAGATGTATTAATACACCAAAATGCTAATTACACCAGTAGCATCGATATTATACCTTCTGAATCTAAAATCAAAATAAGTCATCTAATCACTTCAAAACCAGATAACCTTACCTATGAGTTTAATTATACTGGGCAGATTTATTGGGGTGGATGGACATATTACAATAATCTTCTTTCAATTAATGATACCTGGTCTTATGATGAAGATCATTTCGTTTCTACGACTTCCGAAAATAATTGGATAATGTTTGATGATGGAAGTGTTTTCGATTATTCGGATTTAGTCGGTAGTAGTGCAACATTCAATAGATTAGAAGTTTACGAAGACAAAGTTATATTAGTATTTGATGTAGCTGAGACAGGCAGCTATCCATACATATTAGATCCAAGCTTTGGTACTGGAACAATACAAAACTGCCAAACAAATGCTTACAATTATTGCAATGTCAGTATTTCTTCGACAATCAGCGGAACTGACTTCGTTCTAAATAATAGAGGAACTACCATAAATGCAGGAGTAACCGTTTCTGTCTCAAGATCTCGACTTACAATAAATTCCAGTGAATATTTCTTATCACTTTCATCCAACCCCTTCAATGCTCAAGGAGCCTCTGCAAGCTCTCCTTCTGGAGGATCGGGAGGATCGGGAGGATCTTCAATGATTGATCTAAGTCCTCCGAATGGGCTTAATGGAGCTAATAATGGTAATAGCGGGACTGGGGGAGACTTTGGTTGTGCGGTAGGAGTAGGGGGAAGTGGATCTGGGTTAGCTCCATTTGATTTTGTTTCGGGAGGTGCGGGCGCAGTTAACATCGCTTCTAGAGCAGCTGGAGGTGGTGGATTTTATGGAACTGGAGCAGTATATGTTAGAAGTGCTGTCTGTGCGACTGCCTTAAGTGGTGGATCAGGGCATTCGATCAAGATAATTTCAGCTAATATTAATTTATCGGGGACTACAAATACTGGTGGTGGTAACGGTCAGGTCGGAACAGGAGGTGCAGCCGGTGGTTCTGGTGCAGGAGAACTAACCCTATATGGCGCATACATCCGATTCAATGGAACCTATAGTGCAGTTGGTTCTAATGGACTTGTAGATGGCTCCTGTGCTCTTTGTACTGCGGGTGGTGGAGGTGGAGGTAACTTTAGAAGTTGTAGCAAACAAAGCTACAATAGTAGTGGATCAACAGTTACCTTATCTGGAGGTGCCGGAGCAGGTGGTGGATCTGCTGGAGCTGCAGGTACAAGTACTCTGGTAAGTTCAGGAGCATGTTTCCCAGATTTAATAGTCAATCCATACACGACAAATAACACAGGATTTATAGAACTCTCTCCAGTTTTGCAGTTTAATGTAGGTCTTTTCAACAGCACAGCTAACGTAAGCTGTTGGATAAATAATGGAGTAACAACAACTCCAATAGGTACATACAATTTCAGCACGTCGGTACATACTTATTCTGTTGAAACCACCTACGCTACTATAGGAAGCTATAATGTTACTTTTATTTGTGGCAATTCCAGTGCTGGAATTGCAAATGTCACGTCACAACAAATCACAATAAGTGTAACTGCAACCAATGTAACTGCTTCTTATAATACAAGCAAATATGAAACCGAAGTTGTTCCAATTAGTTTCTTATTTAATTCAACTCCAGATAACATAACTAACTATTCATTAGCAATTTACTACAATAATACCTTCATTAATTCCAGCAATGGAAGTCCGGCTGCACCTACCTTTACTTACAATACTTCTTTCGTAAATCCATTAGTTACAAGCAACAATACAAATAAAACTATCGAAGTACGATTAAACATCACTACCAATGATGGAGTGAGCACTTCTATCTCCAATAATCTTGTCTATCAATTCAATGAAACGATTCGAACATGGTATTTAGTAAGCTCTCAATACCCAATGTCTGCGACGTATGCTAACACCACCGAATTATCTAATCCAGTAAGTGTTACTTTAGCTGCTAGACCCACAGATGCAACTAACGATGTTACTTATCCTTCATTTGCTTATGGACTTCAAAAATGTACTTTGACTTCAGGAACAGGAGCAACTTCTGATGTTTCATGTGGAAATAATATCACTGTAACAAACGTAAGTCTATTCACTCTTCTGCCAACTCATAGATTACAAAATGGAATCATATTCTCTGAATACTATGTAAATAGAAGTTATGATCTAACCTATATTGCTCAGCCAGAAGCGGTAAGCTCTAAGACGATTACTGATGCAGGAACTCAAATAGGTCGAGAATACTTTGTTTGGATGGTTAATCGAACTAATGGGACAATTGCCGGCTCTACAGCTAATCCAAATATTCATGATGTCTTTAATGTTACATTCTATGATGAAATAAACTTTTCACAAATTAATATCGATACAGCTGTAGCTCAATATACTGCAGTTTTCCCTGATGGTGCTACAAAGAATTTTGCAATTTCTCAAAGTAATACAAGTAATATCTCAAGCTTTTTAGTAAGAGGATATCCAAACTTTTCAAGTGCTTCGCTAAATGCATTTGAAACATATACAAAAACAGGATATGTAACCCGAACTAGATATCTGAGTAATGCTAATACATCATTAGGAACAAATCAAAATATTACAATCTATCTTCTTCCTAATGGCTTTGCTACCTATGCTGTTATCCAAGTCGTAGATAGAAATGGCAATGGCATGGGGAACGTAACTGTTCAAATTACAAAGTTTATCCCAAGTAATAATTCTTATCAAGTTATTGATACGAAACAGACTGCCTCAAATGGATTTGCAACTGGATATTATCAGGTTGATCAGTTTTACAAATTCTATGCATATGATTCGAACAATAATCTACTATATGCCTCTGCAATTCCAGAACAATTCTATTGCGGTCAGACTCCTTGCATATTTTCGATAGTAGTATCAAATGGAAGTTCTGCACCATTACAATTTAGTGAGCCCTACGTAGTAGGAAATTGCTTAGGAAATAATTCTACAAACACAATCACATATTCGTATTCAGATCTTACAGGTGCTTCCCATACTATGACATTCTTAGCATGGAGAACTACCAATGGATCCTTAACAGTACACACTCCGGTCTGTAATACAAATGTCACTGGCTCATCTGGGGGATATATATGTACTCTTTCTCCACCAGAAAATCTTACTAATTATGCATATTTATGCGAAATAAGAGACAATTACAATAATGTAGATCGGCAAGTATTTGGCCGAATAATCGACTTCCGTTTAATTGATGGAGTAACGGATTGGCTGCTAGTTGCAATTGTAGCGATTGTCGGTTTAGCTGCATGTGGATTCAACCCAGTAGCTGGATTAGCAATAGTGGGGATAGGGCTAGCTGGTCTTTCCTATCTTGGGTATATCCCATTTACTCAGGCATTCGTAGTCAATGCACTTGTTTTTGCAGGAGTAATAATATTTTTGATGGGTGGAGATAATGGGTAAACTAACTGAAATTGGACTGGCTATTATTTTCACATTTGCCCTAATTGGAATTTTT
>WBZP01006989.1_pt1 | contig 11001 bp, 9 predicted proteins | sample 5204301 | NCBI WGS metagenome assembly WBZP01 (sample SAMN12412401, study PRJNA552823) | activated sludge metagenome | isolation source: activated sludge from nitrification reactor of wastewater treatment plant... | place: USA: Pennsylvania | collected 2017
GTGCACAACAGCTTGATTTCGAGTGCAACCTTCGTAATAGGTTTTGTGCTGTCGGCGGTGATTGCTGACTACAAAGAAAGCGAGCGTATACCAGCCGAATTTGCTTCCACGGTCGAAGGTATTTACGAAGATTCCAAAGAAATTCACAAAGCCTATCCTGCTTTTGACCTAGTACGTTTGCGCGATGATCTCATCGTCATTTTGGGTTTGTTTCGAGAGGGAACACGGCACAAAAGGCGGGGTACAAGACGTGAAATTAGCGACCTGCACCAGTTGTTTGGACAAATGGAGGCGGCTGGTGTCCCGCCAAACTTTGTTGTCAAACTCAAACAGCAACAGGCCCAGCTCCTAAAGAGTGTCTATCGGGTAAATTACATCCAGCGTATACGTTTCATACCGTCTGCGTATGTGCTGGTGTGGTGTGTGACGGCTCTCGTCGTTGCAGTGTTGCTGGTTACAAAAATCACACCTTTCTACGGTGGGTTGGTGATTTCTGGCGGAGTGTCTTTCGTGCTCGTGTACATGGTCATGCTGATTCATCACATCAGCGTGCCGTTTAGAGCAAATGGCGACTCGTACGACGACGTCAGCCTGTTTTTGCTTTCGGAAACGAAGTCCTATCTCCAGGCCGAAGCCCGCGCAGATAAGAAAAAGACAAACAAAACAGTGGTCACATAGAAAAGAGCGCTCACTGCCAGACGTATAATATAGTTGGGGTGCTGTGCGACATGATGGCATGTTGAGAGAAGTGATCTATCGGTGCAACGTGACATATGTCACACAATGACTAGAAGAGCCACTGTACTATAGTGTTCAGGCATAGAAACGAACATGTAGAGGAATAACTATGACAGTACTGTCGAAGCCATTTGGTAGGTTTTTGCCCCAAAAGCGACCCTTCGGGTACATGGAGTCGGACGAATCAGTTAAATTAGTTCGAGATCTAGAATCGATCTGGCGGCAAGCAAGCGCTTTGCCTGATACGCCACAAACACGATCCAGAGCGCCCAGATCAGACCGGCGTATTATAGATGCCCAAGATCCATCCTATCGCTTGCAGGAACTCCGGCAGGAAGTATCCTATAAACTTTACGGCTATCTCTCGAAGCGGGTCATTATTTTGCCTGGGGTCGGTGAGGAGACTGTCGCGATCGGGTCTATAGGCAACAACAGTATTGCCTACAAGAGTCCAGAAGACCCAGAGCTTGCCGCCCTATCAAGAGTACCTGCGTGTGCAGGCATAATCATAGATTATGATCTTTCTGGTCGGTTACTCTTGCGCGGCACAAAATCTGACGATGTTTACACTTTGGTAAAACCCTATGGTCATGTGAGAGGCGCATACGAAGATAACACGATACACAATCGTTTGGTATTTGTAGACACTCTACCGACAGCACGCCAGCTGGGTGCCATGACACTTGCAGCCTAAAATAGCCGTGGAACACAGGTGTGCTATACTAGTGCAAAAGGAAGGGCGCGTCTAAGCGCTTTATTTTTTGAGAAATGGCACAAGACCCAAACAAAATTCGAAACATCGCCATTATTGCGCATGTTGACCATGGCAAAACGACGCTCGTGGATGGCTTGTTGAAGCAATCCCACACATTTCGGGACAACCAGGCCGAGATGAGCCAAGAACTCATCATGGATAGTGGTGATCAGGAGCGCGAGCGGGGCATAACTATTACGGCCAAAGTTACGGCTGTCCAGCACGGAGACTACCGCATAAACATCATCGACACACCGGGACACGCTGACTTTTCGGGCGAGGTCGAGCGCACACTGAACCTCGCCGACGGCTGTCTGCTGATCGTTGACGCCCAAGAGGGCCCGATGCCTCAGACCAAATTCGTGCTTGAAAAGGCGCTCGAAGCCGAACTGACACCCATAGTTATTCTGAACAAAATCGACAAACTCGGCGCCCGTGCCGGTGAGGTCGAAGACGAGTTAGCCGACCTGTTTCTCGAGCTAGCCGTGCACGAAGATCAGCTACATTATCCGGTGTACTACGCTATTGGGCGTGATGGCAAAGCTTGGGAGAGCTTGCCAGCAGATGCCGAGGCAGAGGCTGACTTATCACCGCTTTTCGACGCTATTATCGAGAAAATTCCCGCACCATCGGTCGAGCTTGAGAAACCCTTCCAAATGCTTGTCACTGCCTTGTCGTGGGACAACTACAAGGGTAAATACGCTGTCGGGCGCATAACTCGCGGCAGCGTCAAGGCGGGCACACAGGTAGCCCTTTGCAAAAAAGACGGTACTATTCAAAAGGCCAAGGTCGAACTAGTTTTCATGAGCCAGGGCGTGAGCAAATATGAAGTACCCGAAGGCGTGGCGGGCGATATCGTACAGCTAACAGGCGTTGGTGACGCACAAATTGGCGAAACAATTGCCGATGCAAACGAGCCAGAAGCATTGCCTACCATCGAGGTCGAAGCACCAACGCTACGCATTTATCTGGGCCCCAACACCAGCCCATTCAAAGGCAAAGAGGGTGAGTTCAACACGTCTCGTCAAATTTCCGAACGCCTCAAAAAGGAACTGGAAACCAACGTTGGGTTACAGGTAGAAGACGACGGCATCGGCTTCACGGTGGCCGGACGTGGTGAGTTGCACCTCGGCGTGCTGATCGAAACCATGCGTCGTGAAGGCTATGAATTTGAAGTCGGTCGTCCGCAAGTGGTTACTCATGTCGAAGATGGCGTTGAAGTCGAGCCAATCGAAGAAGTCATCATCGAAGTGCCCGCCGAGCATGTCGGTACCGTACAGATGGAACTGGGTCAACGCAAAGCCACGCTTAAAGAACAGTTCACTGTCGGCTCAAAAAACGTCACTAAACTCATTTACGAAATGCCTACGCGCAACCTGATTGGCATGCGCAACATCTTGCTGACCAACACCAAGGGCACCATTGTTATGAATAGCCTGGTGAAGGACTACCAGGCAATTGGTGCACCACTGGCTCAGCTTCGCAACGGCGTGCTAATTTCCTACGAAACGGGTGTGTCTACGCCGTATGCGTTGCAGAATGCCGAGGCGCGGGGCACGACCTTCATCGGTCCGGCCGAACAGGTCTATGCTGGACAAATTGTCGGCCTCAACACTCGCCAAGAAGACATGGAAATCAACGTCTGCAAAGCCAAGCACTTGACCAACATGCGCTCAAGTTCGTCCGACGGCGTCGTGCAACTAACGCCGCCCACTATCTTCAGCCTCGAACAGTGCCTGGACTTCATCGAAAACGACGAACTGCTCGAAGTAACTCCCAAAAACCTCCGCCTGCGCAAAAAAGAACTAGACCCCAACAAACGTAAACGCCAAAATAAATAAAAGTCCGGCCCACGATTAAGTTTTAGTGCTCTTATCTTACGTTCTGCAGTGACCGATCCGGGCCTAAGGAAGCATAAAAGGGCATTTCTACGACTAAAGCCCCCAGGTACTTTAGCTTCTGAAGGATTTATGCTATAATTAGGGTATTGTTATCACAGATACGACGGCTACGTTCGTCGCAAAAAAGAGTCCAAAAAGTTGTTCGTAGTTTTTACTTCTCGGGTTCATAGCAATTCTATAACCTAACCAAGCTACAAACTAAAGGACTTTTTTATGCCCCAATATCAAAAACGTTATGCCTACAAAAGTAGCCGTAGCCCCTATGCCAAACCGCGCCCACAGCGTAAAAAGAGTGGACGTGGCCAGTATATAAACCCTGAGCGATTTGTGCAGGCCGCCAAGCCGGTAGACGTTGTTGAATACGTGCCAACCCATATGTTTGCAGACTTTCCGTTCGACGCGCGTCTCCACGCAAGCATCATAGCCAAGGGGTATGTCACCCCGACACCCATCCAAGACCAGACCATCGCACTTGCCCTGCGGGGCAAAGACGTTGTGGGTATTGCCAACACTGGCACTGGCAAGACGGCCGCCTTCGCACTGCCTGTTCTACATCGCCTTATGACCGAAAAAGATGCACGTGCGTTGGTGGTTGCTCCAACCAGAGAACTGGCCGAGCAAATCGAAACCGAATGTCGTTCTATAGGCAAGGGTGGCGGTTTTACTGGCGCACTGCTCATAGGTGGTGCGAACTACAACCCGCAACTTCGAGATCTGCGTGCTGACCCGCGGCTCGTTATTGGTACGCCAGGCAGGATTAAAGATCATATCGAGCGTGGCACGTTGCAACTAGCTAAGTTCAATATTGTAGTTCTAGACGAAGTGGATCGTATGTTGGATATGGGCTTTGTGAACGACGTGCGTCAACTACTCCAGGCTTTGTCGCCAGAGAGGCAATCTTTTTACTTTTCGGCAACCATGGAGGCTCGGGTTAGGGGGCTCATAACTTCCTTTTCTCCAGAAGCAGAGACAATCACACTGAAGGAAAACGACGCAAGTAGCAATGTCCACCAGGACGTCGTGCGGTACACTGATGCTTTCGACAAAAAAGACAAGTTGCACGATATCCTAATCGAGCCAGAAACAGGAAAGGCCATCGTGTTTGAAAACACACAGCGTGCGGTCGAAAGGCTGGAACAAGAGCTCAAAGATCGCGGCTTCAAGGTTGCGAGCATTCATGGTGGCAAGAGTCAATCGCAACGAACACGTGCACTCAGCGGGTTTAAAAACAACGCGGTACATATCTTAGTAGCGACCGATGTGGCGGCTCGGGGGATTGATGTGTCGGACATTACCCACGTAGTTAACTACGCCCAGCCCCAATCGTACGAAGATTACATACACCGCATAGGCCGAACTGGTCGTGCCGGGCGAATAGGCTACGCGTTTACGTTTGTAGAAGGACGTTAGGACTAGCTCGACGCGATTACAGCACCGCGCCCTGAGTGGCGCCGTGGTTAGTGGTTGCGTCGTAAAGCTCGTTCTCGCTCTCGAGCAGTGTCATTTGGGCCTGGATGGTGGTCTCTGCAAGGGTGGTTATAGCCGCACAGTCGAGATTTTGGATGACTGCCAGCTTTGCTTGTAAATCTCGAACGCGACGTAGGTTTATGTCGACGTGACCGTCTTCGTGGGTACGAATAGCTTTGCTGTAGGCTTGCCAGGTTGGGTCAGTGCTTTTGGCGAACGGTAGATATTGGTTGACGTGGCTGGCCACTTTTACGTCGGTAAGTGAGCAGGTGCCGTCGCTGTTGGTTCGCTGGCTGTACTGCCAGGTAAGGTTATAACCAGTCAGGGCGTGGAACTCTCCCGCCGAAACCTGGCGTGGCTGGCAAGCGCGCAGTGAGGCTCGGAGCTCGGCGATGGAATTGCCAAAGATCTCATACAATTGCGGTTGGTCCTTTTGAATAGTCACACCAGCGGGGAGGTCGGCAGTAGGGAGAGCTGTCGGCTTTTGAAAGACCGAACCGACGCAAGCAAGTTGCGCGTTTGCCGAACGGGTCCTGGCGGATTGTCCTGAAATGGCACGTGCCCCAGCACTCTCTTTGGGTGTGGCTGGTGTGGTTTGATCGCTCGTTTGGTCTTGGGCGGTCGTACGCTCACCGAGTGGGCGCTCGCCTACCGTGCTCGCAGAAACAGCGGGGCTGGCAGTAGAAAAACGAGATACATACGCATTGCCAGCAAAAACCAGCATGCACACGCAAATCGCGAGTAGTACATACACCGTAAAGGGTATTTTCAGTCTTCTTTGCATAGCTTCTCCCACCGGAACCACCGGATTAGTATATAATAGCACAAAAGCTATAAAAAAGCAATATATTTTACCACAAGCAGTAAGATTGGCAACTGAGCTAAGTTAGGGTACACTATAGGTAAGGAAACGTATAAGACAAAGAACCACACCATGATTACGATTTATTACAGCCGAGCCCGCGAACGAGCACTACAGCAGATTGAAGAGCCACGAGCTGGCTCCTGGATTGTGGCGACTGCTCCCACAGAAGAAGAGGTTGGGCGCTTGGTTGAATATGGCCTGGACCCCAGTTTTCTCGAAGATGCCTCCGACCTATATGAAGCGCCTCGTGTCGAGGTTGATGAAGGCGTGGTGTATATTTTTACGCGCTATTGTTACCCCGAAGGTAAGGAGATCGCTACCGAACCGCTTCTGCTAGCGTATACTGCCGATTACCTTTTTACCGTTGGGCGGGTCGAAACGCGTATACTCGACAACCTGACGCACGACCGCGTGGAGTTTGTGACTACCCAGAAGACCAAGACGCTTTTGCAGATTATGGCGGGTATTATTTATAGCTACGAACAGCAACTGACCAAAACCAGCAAACGTATATTGCAACTGCGCGCCAAAATGCGCCAGTCACAATTGACCACCCGCGAGTTTGTGGGCATTATTGAACTAGAAGAAGACCTAAACGAATTTTTGAGCGCCCTGCAACCGCAGGCGCTTTTGTTTCGCTCGCTGCTAAGCGGTAAGTATTTCCGCCTGTATGAGGAAGACCGTGACATGATCGAAGATATCGAGCGTGGTACGGACGAGTTGATCACGCAGGTCCAGGGGCGACTGCGCACGCTGGTCAACATGCGTCAGGCGTACGACGCCATTGCCACTACTAACCTTAACGCCACCTTTAAACGTTTGACCTCGATCGCAATTTTCCTGACCATCCCGACTATTATCGGCGGTCTGTGGGGTATGAATGTGGCAGTACCGTTTGCGCACGATCCGAACGCGTTTCTTTTTGTGCTTTTGATTGTACTTGGCCTGTCGACTATTGCAGTTTGGATTTTCCACAAGAAAAAGTGGCTATAGAGTGTTAGGCGTAGGTATAAAATACGCTATACTGTGTGAGTTATTATGAGACATCTTACACATCCAACGCACCCATTTCGGATCTTTGCTTTTTCAATCGTAACTACCGTGGCGACGCTTGTAGCAGTGGCACTTGGTATGGGGTGGCAGGCACTATATATCACAGTTATTCTACTGATTGTTGAGCTAACATTTAGCTTTGACAACGCTATAATCAACGCAAAAATCCTTGAACGCCTTAGCCCATTTTGGCAGCAACTATTCCTAACGGTAGGCATTTTGATTGCAATTTTTGGTATGCGAGTCGTATTTCCTATTCTTATTGTATCGTTGACCGCCGACTTGAGTTGGGGCACGGTAATTGATCTGGCTCTGAATCATCCTAAAGAATACGCCCACCACCTTGAAGAAGCTCATCCAGTGATCTCGGCTTTTGGTGGGGCATTTCTGCTTATGCTTGCGTTCCAGTTTTTCTTCGACGACGAACGAGATGTGCTATGGATTAAGTGGATAGAGCGACACATGCAAAAGCTCTCCCACTGGATGTGGGCGCCTTCAGTTACTTCCATCATCATGTTCCTGGTCGCCCTACTACCCATGAACACCCACGCCCGCCAGACAATCATTGCCGGTGCATTGGGTACGTTGACGTACGTGGTCATTCAAGCTTTGGTGAGGCTTATGGAGCGAGTGCAGAAAAAGCGCATGGTTAAAAACGCAACAGGTAAGCTGACGGGCATGGCCGCATTTTTGACATTTATTTATCTCGAGATACTTGACGCTAGCTTTAGCTTTGACGGCGTAATCGGTGCTTTTGCGATTACCAGCAGTGTAGTAATTATTGCGGCGGGACTTGGTATCGGCGCTATATGGGTTCGTTCGTTGACGATATTTATGGTGCGACGAGGCACCCTTAATCACTTTGCGTACTTAGAACACGGCGCACATTATACGGTGTTTGTGTTGGCTCTGATTATGCTCGGTAGTGCAATTTGGCATGTTCCAGAACTGGTGCCGGGTCTGGCCGGGATAGGAATTATTGGGGCTTCTATTGCCGCTTCCTTGCGTGTCCGTAAGAAGCTCGCCAAGTCCTAGCTACTGTATAGCGACTTTGCCGAGACGTACAATGTGGTTTTTTCGGTAGGTTTCGAAGGCACTTTTATCGCTGCCGTTTTTGCGGATAAACGCACTCATTTTTTCGGTGCCTATAAGTCTTGGGAGCATAACGTATGATGCGCCGTGTTCGTATAGTTTTGCCGCACTGTCATAGTCACTGGCATGACATATAAAAATCCCATCTGGGTTGCGCTCGAGATAATATTTCAGAAGCTCGCGGTTGGTTGTGTAGCCTGGGAGAATACTGACGACCATTTCTGCGCCGGCAACGTTTATCTCGTCGAGGAGCTCATAATCTGTGGCGTCGCCGTACACATGGTGAATATGCTGGCGTTCCAGGGTCTCTATAACATCCGGGTTATAGTCGACCACAATGTATTTTTTGCGCATTTCGCGAAAGGTGTTTACGAACTCATGGCCACCCTTGTGGTAGCCAAATAGCACGAGTTTGTAATCGTGTCCTTTGCTTGTGTCGGCTATGGCGTTTGGCTTTTCAAATACACTCAAAGCTTTAGCGAACACGCGGTACAGTTCGTCATCGTATTTCATCAGGTAGGAAGAAGCGGCGATTGTAATAAAGGCCGTCAGGGTTAAGATGGCAGTCGTTCGCTCCGAAGCCAGCCCTTCTGCAACTGCTACGGCCAACATAATAATCGAGAACTCACTAATCTGCGAAAGGTGCGAAGCAACCTTGAAGCCCGTCTGTTTGGTGTATCCGAGCAGGCCCATACCCAGGGAAACACTAAAAGGTTTCACGAAAAGCGCCACGGCTGCCAGCGCGAGAGCTGGGCCAAGCGAACCGAGCAGATTTGCGCCTCCAATATTGCCCCCCATGCTTATGAAGAAGAGCAGCAAAAAGAAATCCCGCAGGGGTTTTAGGCGAGTGCTAATTTCCTGCGCATATGGCAGTGAGGCAAGTGCTACGCCGGCAAACAAGGCGCCGACCTCAAGCGAAAAGCCCGCCAGTTTAAACACACTCGCTATACTAAAAGCCCAGGCCAGTGCAAAGGTGAACAGAAACTCTTGGTTGCCGGCGAAGAACTTGACTAATCTGTTCATGACGAACCACCCCACAAACGTCAACGCCCCGGCCAACAGTAGGCCCTTGCCGACTAGGCCAAAGAGCGCTTCCGAGCCACCACCATTCTTGGCTGCCGCAATCAGCACCAGGGCAATAGTAGCCGCGAGGTCTTCCATGAGCAGAACGCCGATAGCAATTTGGCCATACAGACGGTGTTGTTCGCGTTTATCTACCAGCGACTTGACGACCACAATCGTACTGCTAAACAACATGCCAATAGCCAGAAGCAATGCCTCGGTCGACTCAAAGCCAAAAAATCTTACAGTCAGATAGCTGGCGGCACCCACCAGAATAGTGTTGAGCGTGAAGAGCAGGAGCACAGGTTTGCCGGTACTGCGTATGGTGCCGACATTGAGCCCTAGCCCAACGATGAAAAGCAGGAGTGCAATGCCGATCTGACTAAACGATTCAAAGGCGCTGTGATCCTGAATGAGGTCGAACAAAGCCGGTCCACATATAATGCCGGAAAGAATATAGCCAATTATGAGAGGCTGGCGCAAAATACGCATAAGAATTGAAACCCCAGCGGCCACGGCCAAAACTGCGCTCAACTGCAAAAAGATAGAGGATTCCATTACATACATTGTCCCATACTGTTTATGCTTAGGCTAGCTCTATGGCGAGTAAATTCCGTGAAGCGATCCGGGAAACCGTGTCAGTGATAAAGATTACAGGCAAGAATTAGCAGGTGCAGTATAGTACGGGTTGGAAAGAGATTTTCCATCAAAAAGGCCGAAACTTCCGGCCTTTTTTAGTGGTCAGACTTTTCGTAACATGCCTTGCATATACCCTGAAGCTCTAGGCTGTGGCGTGACGTCTTGAAGCCATGTTGCTCTGCTAGGGAAATGATTTGTTGTTCGAGCTGTTCGTCTTCGGGCAGGTGTGTGTAGCCACCACAGGCAGTGCAGAGGGCGTGGTGGTGATGTTCTCGAAATGCTTCACCCAGCTCAATCCGGTATTTCCAACCAGTGTATACTCGTTGAGCTATATGTAGCGACTCAAATAGGGAAATCGTGCGATATACGCTGGCGCGGTCAATCTCTGGGCAAGCCTCGCATAGCGCGCGCATGCTTAGCTGTTCGTGCTTGCACAGGGCTTCAAAGACCGCCTTACGTGCTGTGGTTACACTTAGTTTGTGCTGACGTAGGAGTGTTGCAAATTGGGTATTTTTTGCGACCATATTGCAGTATTATAGCAAATTTGCGACACTTTTGCAATATCATCGAAGTTCGTCCTATCATCTACTCATGAAGAACATAGAGTTATCGCCAGGTCAGTTTGCTGATGGGCTTGGTTTGTTTCAGGAATCGGCAGAGAGCCAAGGCTTGGTGCTCCCAAGCCACAACGACCTCGTTACATACAATGGCAAGGAGGTAGTCGCGGACTTGGGTTCGCGAGGGGTTCAGATACGTCAAGGGATGGCGACCGTAGGTCCAACTCAGGCAGGACTACTACATAAGTATCCAGGGCTAAAGAGCGTAGTGGCCTTCAGGCTATCAGACGGTACAAGTCTACAGGGCCCGGCCATCGTTTTGGCTGGTGGCACGAGCGTCGGTGTCTTGACTGCCGAAGGTCAGTCTGAGGGTCAGCACAAAGGTTTTACAGCACTGCAACATGGTTTGCTCGATGCTATCTATGACACACAGCGACCAGATGTTGTTGCCCACGGCGCTGGTGAGCGCGTACAGCCAACTGCTGGTGGTCATGGGCTGGTCGCCGCTTCGTTTACCGGGAGCCCTATCAAAGCGCACGATAGTGTGCATGATTTGGCGGATAAAAACTTTGGCACGACGTTTGACAGCCAAGGTTTTCGGGATATACGGATAGGTCATGACACTCGTGCTGTGCGGAGTGCCGTGTTGCCACTGTCGCAAGTTATCTTTGCCACTGGGGAAGGGCACAATACCCCAGGAGGTCTTTTTGCTGGTGCGGGAAGCGCTAGCGAGCTAAACCTTGGCCTCACCGTTGCTGATACACTTTCGCGAACTGCAGGCAAACTCGCCATCGCAAGCAATCTCGAAGCTATGAGTGCGAGAGCCTAGATGCAGGCGGTCGAATCGCACCCGCTACTGCAAGGATCGGAAAG
>WBZP01006990.1_pt1 | contig 11001 bp, 14 predicted proteins | sample 5204301 | NCBI WGS metagenome assembly WBZP01 (sample SAMN12412401, study PRJNA552823) | activated sludge metagenome | isolation source: activated sludge from nitrification reactor of wastewater treatment plant... | place: USA: Pennsylvania | collected 2017
CGCGGAAGCAGGGACGCTCATGGTCTTCGGGCAGCGTCGTAACGTCAGGTTCGCCGCCGGGCGTAACAGCCGAAGCCTCGCCAGTGCTGGGTTGTACGCTTGTTACGTCTGTTACGCCCGCCGCTGATGCAACCAAGGCGATTCGGTTGGAAGCAGCCTCACGGCCACCGTACCCCGGCCGATCGTTGAGGTCGGCGGTCCCGTCAGGCGGGTTGACGCGTCTTCCTTCCGGTGCCACCAACGTGGCTCGTTTCAGCCGGGGGTTCATTGCCGCCCCCCATTCTGCTGACGCACCCAGTCGAAGAAGCGATCCTCGTCAATCAGCACCTTGCGGCCGATGCGGACGATGGCGCCGGCCTCAATCAGTCCGTTGCCGGGGATTGCGCCAGAGGACGAGTGACGGGACTTCGCCTTGAAGATCAGGTTGCGGGTTGCGGCCTCGGAAAAGGCCGGGAATGCACGTGAGAACTGCCGTACGGTATGCAACATGGTTGGCTCCTATCGCGCAGTGACGCGCTGTTGTGGAGCCTTGACAATGACTACCGCACCATCTGGGCCGGCCTGCCGCCGGTAGAGAACAGCTTTGTAATTAGTGCGTTACGCACTGGGTTGCGGTAGGGATTGCGGTATGTCGACGCGGCAAGTTCGTTACTCGCTGTGGCCATATCGCCGGGACTTGCACTAACGCAGTAACTCCGTGTCCTCTTTCCATTGCTCCAGCAACTCGGGAAGATGCTCGTGAAAAGCCGCATCAAGTTGGCGCAGCGTCATGCGATTCTCGCTCAGCAGCGCGTGAGCAACCGACAATGGGTTCCAGCGCGAAGACACCCCGGGCCTCCCGACAGAGGTTCGGGCATCGAGAAGCCATTTGGGAGGTCGACTTAACTTGTCATCCCAGAACTTACGGTTCATCGTCGCCGTGATCTTTCGCGTCGGTCGCGGTCGCTACTTCAACGGAGTCATCGCCAAGCCGGTACGCCACGCCACTATCTTCAAGCCACCGGTCAAGATCGGAGACGCTGATGCGCTCATGTTGATAGCGGTGGGATTTCGGGACGTATACCAGCCCGGTATGTGGGTCTCTCACTTGGAATTTCCCCTGCTTGGCGGCTTCGAAGATCCTCTCCGCCATTGCACGGTGCGAAACAGGATATTTCTTGGCGAGCGCCCAAGCCGCGCCTAGAACCGTGAATCCGATTTCGTTCTCAACGTCGTAGGTCTCGGGTCCAATACCCTCCGGCCCGTAGCCCGCAAAAACTTCCTCAATGTCCCGGAAGTAGATGCGATAAGAGTTTGCAAGGACCTCGAAGTCGTCGAGAGCAATGTAAAGTCTATTGGCGATTGGGCACAGGCCGAATTCGCCGATTGCGGCATCCACCCTCTTGCGGGTGGAGTCAATGTGCTTGGATGGTCTCCCAGCGCGCATGGACTCGTCATCCTGCAGCGCAATCGTTCCGTCATCAAATGCGAGAAACAAGTCCACTTCGATAGTTCCGCGCGCGAGACCCGTTCGCCTTTTCAGAAGAAGGACCGCATCCTCGGCCGTCATGAACTCATCGCTGTCTGGCAGATACCCCTTCCTCATTTCCCAACTCCCAGCCGAGCGGCCAGCTTCTCGCCGGTTTCTACGATGTGCCCATCAGATAGGTGCGAGTAGCGCGCCACCATTGCTAGTGTCCGATGTCCCAGCACCTTGGCTATCTCGACCAGCGAAACACCGCTCATAGCGAGGTAGGAGGCCGCGGTGTGGCGCAGGTCGTGCCAATGAAAGTCGGCGATGCCCGCGGTCTTTAGTGCGTTCTCCCACGGCGCGCGAAGGTCTAGATGGTCGGCCTTCTTCGCCCGCGCGGTCGGTCGGAACACGCGGTCATCTCTAAGGCTCCGCACCTTCGAACGTGCCTGCAATAGCGTGAATGCTTCCCCCACCAGCGGCAGCGCACGGCGCTCACCGTTCTTGGTGTCGTGCAGCGTAATGACCTGCCGTGCGAAGTCTATCTGCCCCCACCGCAGGGGCATGATTTCGCCTCGGCGCGCACCTGTCGTCAGTGACAGGATGACAGCAAGGTACAGGTCCGGGTGCGAGCGGCAGGCGTCAAGCAACTTCTTGCGCTCATCGTCCGACAGGAATCGCACCCGACCCTTCGCTTCCTTCGGTTTCCTGACCAGTTCGCACGGGTTGCGCTCCAGCCAGCGAAGCTCCTTCACGCCATGGGACAGGCAAACGGACAGGGCACCAAGGTAACGGTTCACAGTTGGGCCGCTGCGCTTCGCCTTCGAACGCTTGGCGTCGGTCTCGGCATCGCCTGTCGGAGGCGTCGCAAATCGGGGCGTATCTTCCGTCAGCAACTTGTCCCGCTGCTTGGCGATTTGGTCGGGCGTGATGTCCGCGAGCAACATTGAACCGAACACCCCGCGCCAGTAGCCAAGTAGAGCCACATTCTTGGCGTACGGTTCGTACGCGTCGGCGAGTTCCTTGAACGTGTGACGCTTGCTCTGCCCGAAATACCGACCTTCCTTCATATCGGCTTCGATCTTCTTCGCCCACTCCCTCGCGTCGGTCAGGCGCTCGAAGGTGGCCGACTCGGGCGGGAACCCACGTAGCCGCACCTTCGCCCGGTATGAGATGCCCTTGTCCGTTGTGCGTCTTTCGATGGTCGCCATGTTCTCCGGTCGCTCTGGCAAAGTGACACGCAAAGTCTAGACCAAGACAGCAAAGAATACAACAACAGTATTACAATCGTGAGGTGTCATGTGCACATTTCATTCTCACAAAGACATGACCAACTGGCGTGCAGGGACACTGGCGGGACACTAACAACTCGAAACGTGCAGTTATCCACAGGCGCGGGACGTGGACACTGTGACCGGTCAGGGACTTACGTGGGCGGCAGGGAGGGCCAGCGGTCAGGAGGCGATGGGACGATTTCTCCCGCCGAGTGTCCCGCTAGTGTCCCGCGGATGCTTTATGGTTAGCAGTCACTTACGCGCTAACCCTTGTGCTACTTGGTGCCGGCAGAGAGTCTCGAACTCCCGACCTTCGGTTTACAAAACCGCTGCTCTGCCAACTGAGCTATGCCGGCGTGAACGGGCATTCTACTGCGTGCCGGCGCGCCATCCCACACGGCAGGCAACGGCGCGCCGACTCGGCAGCGCTCCCCGGTCGAAGCCCCTGCTACTTGATGACCTGCAGGTGCGACGGGCGCGGCTTCGGCTTGTCGCCGTTCTTCGTCCCCGCCTTGGCATCGTCGGCGAGCGCACTGTCGATGTCGGTCAGCGCCGGCTGGGTCTCGCGCTCGAGCGCCGCGGCGGCGTCCTCGGCCGTCGCGAAGGCGAAACCGTAGCCCGTCTCCTTGGCGAAGATCCCGGACACCGCGCCCATCGGCACCGAGATCTCGTGCGAGACGCCGCCGAAGCGGGCGTTGAAGCTCACCCACTCGTTGTCGATGGCGAGCTTGCGCGTCGCCGCGGCGCTGATGTTGAGCACGATCTCGCCGTTGCGCACGTGGGCACGGGGCACCCGTGTCTGCGCGTCGACCTTGACCGCGAGGTAGGGGGTGAGGCCGTTGTCGGCGCACCACTCGCACAGCGCGCGGACGAGATAGGGCTTGGCGGACTGCTCGGACATCGGGTCGGCTCGGCCGGGACGGCGCAGGCGGACGCGCCGGCTATTTCCGCATGCCGCGCTCGGCCGAGGTCAGCGCCTCGGAGAACGCGGGCCGCGCGAACAGGCGCTCGGCGTACTTCATCAGCGGCGCCGCCTGCTTGGGCATCGCGACCCCGTAGTAGTCGAGCCGCCACAGGAGCGGCGTGATCGCGACATCGAGCATCGAGTACTCCTCGCCCAGCATGTGCTTGTGCTTGGCGAACACCGGGGCGATCTGCAGCAGGCTGTCGCGGACCAGCCCGCGCGCCTTCTCGATCTGCTTCTGGTTGTTGCTCTCCAGCGCTTCGATGTGGACGAACAGCTCCTTCTCGAACCGGTGCAGGAACAGCCGCGCCCGCGCCCGCATCACCGGGTCGGCCGGCATCAGCTGGGGGTGCGGGAACCGCTCGTCGATGTACTCGTTGATGATGTTCGACTCGTGCAGCACCAGGTCGCGCTCGACCAGCACCGGGACCTGGTTGTACGGGTTCATCACCGCGAGGTCCTCGGGCTTGTGGTCGAGGTCGACGTCGATGATCTGGAAGTCCATCCCCTTCTCGTGCAGCACGATCCGGCAGCGCTGGCTGAAAGGGTCGGTGGTTCCGGAATACAGCGTCATCATGATCGAGTTCCCCCTGCCGCACTCGCGCGGCGCATCCTGTTCATCGGCGATCGGCCGGCGGCAGGCGCCGCCCCCGGGAAAGCAACGGGGCAGGAGATGAGGTCCCCTGCCCCCGATCGGCACCGCACGGGCGATGACCGTCTGGCCGCACCCCGGCGCCGGCGCGCGCCGTCAGTGGACGTCCTTCCAGAATTCCTTCTTCAGCCAGAACGCGAAGACGAACAGAACGCCGAGGTAGATCAGCACGATGAGGCCGAGGCTGATCCGCTGGTTCTTCACCGGCTCGCCCATGAAGTCCAGGTAGTTGACGAGGTCGGCGACCATCGCGCGGTACTCGGCCGGCGTCATCGTGCCGGGCGTGGCGACGACCAGCGTCTCGACCGCGGCCTTGCCGCCCGGCAGCGACACCACCCGCACCAGCTGCTTGGCGGCGATCGCGGCGCCCTGCGCCTCGTGCGCGTCCTTGTACTCCTTGGACACCAGGCGGTTGGTCCCGGAGAGCTCCCACAGCACGTGCGGCATCGCCACGTTCGGGAACACGAGGTTGTTCCAACCGGTCGCCGCCTTCTCGTCGCGGTAGAAGCCGAGGAAGTAGTTGTACAGCCAGTCGGTGCCGCGCACGCGGGACTCGACCGAGAGGTCCGGCGGGACCGCCCCGAACCAGGCCTTGGCCTCGGCGGGCGTCATCGCGATCGTCATCGGGTCGGCGATCTTGGCGCCGGTGAGGATCAGGTTGTCCTTGATCTGCTCCTCGGAGAGCCCGATCCGCGTCAGCACGTTGTAGCGCATGTACTTCGCGCTGTGGCAGTTGAGGCAGTAGTTGACGAACGTGCGCGCGCCGCGCTGCAGCGACTCGTTGTCGAGCCGGTTGATCGGCGCCGGCTCGAGCCGGACAGCGTCGCCGCCGGAGGCACCGGCGAACCCGGCGACGAGCGCCAGCGCCGCGACCAGGGTCGTGATCAGCTTGTTCATCATCCGGTCACCCTTTGCGGTTCGGGCTTGGTCTTGTCGCGCGCCGTGTACCACGGCATCAGCAGGAAGAAGAGGAAGTAGACGACGGTCAGCACCCGCGAGACGACGGTCGCCTTGTCGGCGCCGCCCAGGAGCGGCATGCCGTCGGCGAACTGGCCCCAGACGGTGACCGGGACGACGCCGAGGTAGCCCAGGATCAGGAAGCTCACGACGAACGCCGCCAGCCAGCCCTTGTACAGGTTGCCGCGGTAGCGGATGGACTTCACCTTGCCGCGGTCGAGCCAGGGCAGCGCGAAGAAGATCATCACCGCGGCGCCCATCACCAGCACGCCCCAGACCTGGGTGCCGAAATACGAGGGCACCGCGCGCAGCATCGCGTAGAACGGCGTGAAGTACCAGACCGGCGCGATGTGGTCCGGGGTCTTCAGCGGGTCGGCCGGGATGAAGTTGTTGGCCTCGAGGAAGTAGCCGCCCATCTCCGGGACGAAGAACACGACGATCGAGAACACGGCGAGGAACACGACGACGCCGAGGATGTCCTTGACCGTGTAGTACGGGTGGAACGGGATGCCGTCGAGCGGGATGCCGGTCTTCGGATCCTTGTTGTACTTGATCTCGACGCCGTCCGGGTTGTTCGAGCCGGTCTCGTGCAGCGCGATCAGGTGCGCGGCGACCAGTCCCAGCAGCACCAGCGGCAGCGCGATCACGTGGAAGGCGAAGAAGCGGTTCAGCGTGATGTCCGAGATCGTGTAGTCGCCGCGGATCCACACCGAGAGATCCTCGCCGATCACCGGGATCGCCGAGAACAGGTTGACGATCACCTGCGCGCCCCAGAACGACATCTGCCCCCAGGGCAGCAGGTAGCCGAAGAACGCCTCGCCCATCAGCGCGAGGTAGATCATGCAGCCGAGGATCCAGGTGAGCTCGCGCGGCTTCCGGTAGCTGCCGTACATGAGGCCGCGGAACATGTGCAGGTAGACGACGACGAAGAACATCGACGCGCCGGTCGAGTGCATGTAGCGGATGAGCCAGCCCCAGTTCACGTCGCGCATGATGTACTCGACGGAATCGAACGCCTTGGCGGCGTCGGGCTTGTAGTTCATCGTCAGGAAGATGCCGGTGACGATCTGCATCACCAGCACCAGCAGCGCGAGCGAGCCGAAGTAGTACCAGAAGTTGAAGTTCTTCGGCGCGTAGTACTCCGACACCTGCGACTTCCACAGCGCCGTCAGCGGGAAGCGCGCGTCGATCCAGTTCAGGATTTTTTCCATGGTTCCGTCTTCCCGGGTCAGGCCGACTTGCCGCTCTGGCCGATGACCACCTTGGTCTCGCCGACGAACGCGTAGGGCGGAATGACGAGGTTGGTCGGCGCCGGAACGCCCTTGTACACGCGCCCGGCGAGGTCGAATTTGGACTGGTGGCAGGGGCAAAAGAAGCCGCCCAGCCAGTCGGCGCCGAGGTCCGCCGGAGCGACTTCGGGGCGATAGGTCGGCGAGCAGCCGAGGTGCGTGCAGATGCCGACGGCGACGAACACCTCGGGCTTGATCGAGCGCACCGGGTTCCGGCAATCGTCGGGCTGCTGCGGCACCTCGGAGTTCGGGTCGGCGAGCTTGGCGTCGAGCTTCGGCAAGCCGGCCAGCATCTCCTTGGTGCGGCTGATCAGCCACACCACCTTGCCCCGCCACTCGACGTCGATCTTCTGGCCCGGCTCGAGCTTGCTGATGTCGACCTCGACCGGCGCCCCGGCCGCCTTCGCGCGCTCGGACGGGAACAGCGACAGCACGAACGGCGTTGCCGCCGCGACCACGCCGACCCCACCGACCACGCTCGTCGCGCCGATCACGAACCGGCGCTTCCCCTTGTCCAACGTGCCTTCCGCCATGTCGCCCCGTCCCAAGTTTGACGCTGCGGGCCCGGCGCCCGTCGTGGTCGCGGACGCGGATTCGCAAATCTTGTTGATTATAGTGGATTTCGCTGGTCCGCCGGAAGTGTGCAATGCGGAAAGCGCTGAAAAGGTGCCTGCAATCATCGGCTTGCGCGTCGTTCCGCGCGCCGGCGGGAACGCCTGCGAGGCGCGCCGACCGTCCGCCGGCAGAGCGGCGGCTATAATGATCCGTTGCTCCCGAGGACCGGCCCGTGCTGCGCAAATTCTGGCTCATCTTCGCCCAGGCCTGCACGTTGTGCGTCGCCGCACTGTTCGTCGTCGCCACGCTGCGGCCGGACCTGCTGCCGCGGTTCGGCCAGCGCGCCGAGGGCGGCGTGGTGCTGCTGCAGGAGACGACCACGCCGCTGGCGGGAAAGAAGATCGCGACCTTCGCCGACGCGGCGAAGAAGGCGATGCCGGCGGTGGTCAACATCTACACCAGCAAGGAGATGCGGCAGCGGCATCCGCTGATGGACGACTCGGTGCTGCGCCGGTACTTCCCCGACCTCGCCGAACGCATGCCGCGGCAGCGGGCGACGAGCCTCGGGTCCGGCGTCATCGTCGCCCCGGACGGCTATGTCCTCACCAACCACCACGTGATCGAGGGCGCCGACGACATCCAGCTCGTGCTCGCCGACGGCCGGCGCATCAGCGCGCGCGTGCGCGGCACCGATCCGGAGTCCGACCTCGCGGTGCTCAAGGCCGACGGTGGCGACCTGCCGGCGATCACCTTCGGCTCGCTCGACGCCGTGCAGGTCGGCGACGTCGTGCTGGCGATCGGCAATCCGTTCGGCTTCGGCAACACGGTGACCATGGGCATCGTCAGCGCGACCGGGCGCAACCACCTGGGCATCAACCGCTACGAAGACTTCATCCAGACCGACGCCGCGATCAATCCGGGCAATTCCGGCGGCGCGCTGGTCGACATCGCCGGCAACCTGATCGGCATCAACAGCACGATCTACTCGCAGTACGGGGGATCGCAGGGCATCGGCTTCGCGATCCCCGTCTCGCTCGCGCGCACCGTGCTGGAGCAGATCATCCGCGACGGCGAGGTCACGCGCGGCTGGCTGGGCATCGAACCGCAGGATCTCACCGCCGAGGTCGCTCAGGCGCTCGCCGTCGAGAGCGGCGGTGTGCTGATCCGCGGCATCGTCAGGAGCGGACCGGCCGACCGCGCCGGCATCGCGCCGCGCGACGTCGTGCTGGAGATCGACGGCAAGCCCACGCGCGACACTGCCGCGCTGCTGGTGCGCATCGCCAACCTGGCGCCCGGAGCGCCGGTGAAGGTCAAGCTGTGGCGGGACAAGAAGGCCGTCGAGGTCGACGTCACTGTCGGCCGGCGTCCGAAGGCCGAGCCGTAGCCGTCAAATCGGGGTCGGAGCCGTAATGCGGCGGCGAGCCGCCGCATTACGACCCCGACCCCGATTGACCCCGCCGTATTACGACTCCGACCCCGATTTGACCGCGGCGTCGTCGTCGAGAGCGGGAGGCACGACGAACCGCGCGAGCAGGACGCCGAGTTCGTAGAGCAGCCACAGCGGAATCGCCAGCAGCAGCTGCGAGATCACGTCCGGCGGGGTGAAGATCGCCCCGATCACGAACGCGCCGACGATCACGTACGAGCGGATCGCCTTGAGCTGCGCCAGCGTGACCACCCGCAGGCGGACCAGGACGATCACGACCACCGGCGTCTCGAAGGTGACGCCGAACGCGATGAACATCGTCAGCACGAACGACAGGTACTTGTCGATGTCGGTCATCATCTGCACGCCCGCCGGGGCGTAGCCGGCAAAGAAGCCGAAGGCGACCGGGAAGACCACGTAGTAGGCGAAGGCCATCCCGATCAGGAAGAACACGAACGAGGACAGGATCACCGGAGCGGCGAGCTTCTTCTCGTGCTGGTAGAGCCCGGGCGCCACGAACGCCCACATCTGCCACAGCACGTAGGGCAGCGCCACCAGGAACGCGGCCATCAGCGTCACCTTGAGCGGGACCAGGAAGGTGCCGGTGACGTCGGTGGCGATCATCGTCGCCCCGGCCGGCAGCACCCTGACCAGCGGCGCGGCGAGCACCGCGTAGATGTCCTTGGCGAACGGGAACAGGCAGAGCAGGACGACGACGACGGCGATGATCGCGCGCAGCAGCCGATCGCGCAGCTCGATCAGGTGCGAGATGAAGGTTTCCTGCGCGGAGCCTTCCGGCGGCGTCGGGGCGTCGGACATGGATTCCGGTTGCGCAGTGTCAGCCGCGGTCGAAGCCCGGCAGCGAAGCCTGCCGCGGCGCCTCGGCGGGCCCTTCGGCGCGCGAGGGCGCAGGCGCGCCTTCCGCCGTCGGGACGACGTCAACCGGCGGTCGCGCGACATCGACCGGCGCGGCGCCCGGCAGCGGCGCCGGCGTGGAGTCGGACGCCGCGGCGCTCAACTCCGACTCGACGTTGCGCACGCCGGTCTCGACCTCGCGGGCTGCCGCGCTGACCGACGTCTCGATGTCGCGCGCGGCGTTCTGCACCTGTGTCTGCAGCTTGCGCAACTCCTCGAGCTCCATCTCGCGGCTGATGTCGGCCTTGACGTCGCTCACGTAGCGCTGCAGGCGGCCGAACAGGTGGCCGAGCGTGCGCGCGGTCTTCGGCAGCTTCTCCGGGCCGATGACGATCAGCGCCACGACGCCGATGATCACGAGCTCGCTGAAGGCGATGTCGAACATGGTGGGAAGTCGGCGCCGCCGATCGCGCCCGCAGGCGACGCCCGGCGGCGAAGAAGGAAGCGCGCCGGTTCCGGCCCCGTGCGGGGGACGCGGGGCCGGTCGCGCGCCTAGGACTTGGCCGAGGTCTCCTTCTTCACTTCGCCTTCGATGGTCTTGCCGGCGATCTGCTGCGCCGGGCCGTCCGCCGCCGACTTGGCCGCGTCGCCCTCGGCATTGGCGCTGCCCATCCCTTCCTTGAAGCCCTTGACCGCGCCGCCCAGGTCCTGCCCGATGTTGCGCAGCTTCTTGGTGCCGAAGATCAGGACCACGACGACCAGGACGATCAGCCAGTGCCAGATGCTCATTGAACCCATGATGGACTCCTTGCAGTGTGGGTTGGTCAGCGCCGCGGCAACATCGCGCCGAGCGGATCGGGTCCGCCGATGACGTGGACGTGGAGGTGCATGACGTCCTGCCGCCCGATGCGGCCGGTGTTGACGATCGTCCGGTAGCCCTCGGGCGAGCCGTTCTCGCGCGCCAGCCGGCCGGTCAGCGCCAGCATCCGGCCCAGCACCGGCGCGTCGGCATCGCCGGCGTCGGCCAGCGAGGCGATGTGCCGCTTCGGGATCACCAGCAGGTGCAGCGGGGCCTGCGGCGCGATGTCGTGGAACGCCACCAGTTCGTCGTCCTCGTAGGCCTTCTTCGCCGGTATCTCGCCGCGGCCGATCTTGCAGAAGATGCAGTCCTGCACGTCGCTCACTCCCTGTTGCCGCCGGCTGCCGGCGGCCGCCCCGTGCGCACGGCGACCCGCGCGTCGATCGCCGCCTTCAGCGCATCGGCGTCGTCGCTGCCGATGATCAACGGCCGCTCGCGCGCCAGTTCGAGCCGAACCGCCTCGCGCCCGGCGACATTGTATAGCCAACCGGCCGGGGTCCACCGGATCCCCCACCCCCAGTGCAGGCGGGTCCGCACGCGGTCGCAGCCGCGGATGTCGCCGAGAGGCACGGTCCGGCGGAAGGCGCCGATCCCGAAACGCAGGTGAACCCGGCGGTCGTCGACCTCGACGGTCAGCCAGCCGAACAGCAGCAGTCCGAGCGCGAGCACCGCCACCAGCAGCCACGGCGTCCACCACGGCGCGCGCATCGCGCCCTCCGG
>WBZP01006991.1_pt1 | contig 11000 bp, 7 predicted proteins | sample 5204301 | NCBI WGS metagenome assembly WBZP01 (sample SAMN12412401, study PRJNA552823) | activated sludge metagenome | isolation source: activated sludge from nitrification reactor of wastewater treatment plant... | place: USA: Pennsylvania | collected 2017
GGCGCGAACCGCGAATCACGATCCGGCTCCTGGCGATCGGCCTGCCGCTGAGCCTGCTGCTCGCCTGGCTCGCCGGCTTCGCTCTGCTGCCGAGCGGCGACGCGTGGGTGCTGGCGCTGCTGGCGATCATCGTCGTCCCGGTCGACCTCGCCCCCGCGGTGGCGATCGTGCGCGACCGGCGGGTGCCCCGCCGGCTGCGGGAGATCGTCAACGTCGAGGCCGGGCTGAACGACGGGCTGGTCGCGCCGCTCTTCCTCTTCTGCGTCGCCGGGGCGACCGCCGCCCCCGGGAGCACTGCGGCCGAGGCGCTCGTCGAGGCCGGCCCGGCCATCCTCGTCTCGCTCGGCGTCGGGGCGGCGGTCGGCGTCTGCGGCGCTCAGCTGCTCACGAACTCGTGGAATCACGGGTGGAGCGAGCCGTCGGCCCTGCGCCTCGGCGTGCTCGCCCTGCCGCTGCTCGCCTACGCCTTGGCGATCCTCATGGGCGGAAATGGGTTCGTCGCGGCGTTCCTCGCCGGCGCCTTCTTTGCCAGCGGGGCGCGGGAGCTGCCGGCCGGCACCCTGCAGCTCACCGAGGACGTCGGCGAGCTGCTCGCGCTCATCGTGTGGTTCGTGTTCGGCAAGGCCGTGAACGAGGTGCTCGGCGACGGCGTGACCGTCGGGATCGTCGTCTACGCGGTCCTCGCGCTCACGGCCGTGCGCATCCTCCCGATCCTCCTCGCGCTGCGGGGCACCGGCATCGGGCGCCGTGATGCGGTGTTCCTGGGCTGGATGGGGCCGCGCGGCCTGGCGTCGATCGTGTTCGGGTTCCTCGCGCTGATCGACCTCGAGGGTGCCGAGGACACGCTGGTGACCCAGGTCATGGTGGTGACCGTGCTGCTGAGCGTCGTCCTGCACGGGCTGAGTGCCGGCCCGATCGGCGCGGCGTACGGGCGGCGCCGGGGGCCGCCGCCGGACGAGGATGGGGGTGACGCGGCGGCAGCGCCGGACCCGGCGGCCGGCTGACGCGCGTCAGGCCGGGGCGGCGCCGGGCGGGCGGGCGAGGAGCACGTCGAGCTTCGCGTCGAGCGTCGCCAGGGTCGGGCCGTCCGCGGCGGCGGCGCGTCCCGCCGGCGCGGGCGCCGCCGCGGCCCCGCGGAACAGCAGGGCCAGGACGTCGTCGGCGGCCCGGTCGAGGTCGGCGGGGCGGCCGGTGAGCGCGCGACCGAGCAGCAGGTGCTCGGTCGTGCCGAAGAAGGCGTCGCGCAGCACGCGGCCCGGCACCTCCGGCGCGATGGCGCCCGCGGCCTTGAGGTCGTCGACGAGCCGCTCGAAGACGCGGGTGACCCGGCGGTTGCAGTCGGCGAAGGCCGCGGCGAACTCGGGCCCGCCGTGGCCGAGGCGCCCCTGGCTCCCGAACACGGCGATGAGTTCCGAGCGTTCGTCCAGCGCGTGAACCCAGAAGCGCGCGAAGGCCGCGAGCCGCGCCTCGGGGGCCGCGGGCGCGGCGACGACGTCCTCGATCTCCCGGACGAGCGCGTCGTACTCCGCACGCATCACCGCGACGAGCAGGCCGGACTTGCTGCCGAAATGGAAGGCGACGGTGGGCTCGGCGACCCCGGCGTCCGCGCCGATCTCGGCGAGCCGGGTCCGGTCGAAGCCGTGCTCGGCGAAGCGCCGCCGGGCCGCGTCGAGGATCGCGGCGCGCGTGCGGTCGCCGCGGGTGGCGGCGGGCGGGGCGGGCAGGGGCGGCGTCATGGCAAACTGAGGCACGATCAGTTATAACAGAGTCTCCATCAGCCCCTTGCTCGGAGCCCCGTGCCCGTCTACCGGTCCCGCATCGATCCCACGTCGTCCGCCTTCGCCGAGAACCGCGAGGCGATGCTCGCGCTCGTCGAGCAGCTGCGCGCCGCCGAGGGGCGGGCACGCGCGACCTCGGCGCTGAGCGCCGACCGCTTCGCCAGGCGCGGCCAGCTCCTCCCCCGCGACCGCCTCGACCGCGTCCTCGATCCCGGTGCGCCCTACCTCGAGCTTGCGAACGTCGCCGGGTATCTCACCGACACCGACGACCCTGCCGCCAGCGTCGCGGGCGGCAGCGTCCTGACGGGCATCGGGTTCATCGGCGGCACGCGCTGCATGGTCGTCGTGAACGACAGCGGCATCGGCGCCGGCGCCGTCACGGCGGCGGGCGGCGCGAAGACGCTGCGCGCGCAGGCGATCGCGCTCGAGAACCGGCTGCCCTACGTCAGCCTCGTCGAGTCCGCCGGGGCGAACCTGCTCGAGTACCGGGTCGAGGGCTGGAGCGCCGGCGGGCGGTTCTTCGCCAACTACGCGAAGCTCAGCGCCGCCGGGATCCCGACGGTGACCGTCCTGCACGGCTCCTCGACGGCCGGCGGCGCGTACATGCCGGGGATGTCCGACGTGGTGATCGGCGTCCAGGGCCAGGGGCGGGCGTTCCTCGCCGGGCCCCCGCTCCTGAAGGCCGCCACCGGCGAGATCGCCGATGCGCAGGACCTCGGCGGCGTCGCCATGCACGCCACGGTTTCCGGCCTCGTGGAGCACGTCGCCCAAGACGACGCCGACGGGCTGCGCATCGCGCGCGAAGTGGTCGAGCGGCTCGGCTGGGGCCGCACCTGGCTGCCCGATCCGCCCGGGGGATTCGACGAGCCCGCCTACGACCCGGACGAGATCGCGGGGATCGTCCCGGTCGACTACCGGCGCCCGTACGACGTGCGCGAGGTCATCGCCCGCATCGCCGACGGCTCGGACCTCCTGGACTTCAAGGCCGGGTACGGCGCGCCGACCGTCTGCGTCGAGGCGTCCGTGCACGGCTATCCCGTGGGGTTCGTCGCCAACAACGGCGCGCTCGACAACGCGGGCGCGACGAAGGCCACGCACTTCATCCAGCGCTGCTGCCAGCTCGGCACGCCGCTGGTCTTCCTCCAGAACATCACCGGCTACATGGTCGGCGTGGAGGCCGAGCGCGGCGGGATGATCAAGCACGGCTCGAAGATGATCCAGGCCGTCACCACTGCGACGGTGCCGCGCTTCACGTTCCTCATCGGGGCGAGCTTCGGCGCCGGCAACTACGGCATGTCGGGCCAGGGCTATGACCCGCGCCTGCTGTTCGTGTGGCCGAACGCCCGCGGCGGCGTCATGGGGGCCCAGCAGGCGGCGGGCACGATGCGGGTCGTCGCCGAGGAGCGGGCGAAGCGCCGCGGCGAGCCGCTGGACGAGGCGGCCCTCGAGGCCTTCACGCAGCAGATCGTCGCGCTGTACGAAGGCCAGGAGTCGGCGTTCGTGATGTCCGGGCGCGGCATGGACGACGGGATGATCGACCCCCGCGACACGCGCAAGGTGCTCGGCTTCGCGCTGGCCACGGCCGCCGACGCGGACGCTGCCGCGCCGCGGCCGGTCACGTTCGGGGTGGCCCGCCCGTGACGGCCGGCGCCTTCGACACCGTGCTGGTCGCCAATCGCGGCGAGATCGCCGTGCGCGTGATGCGGACCGCGCGGGCGCTCGGGTTCCGCACGGTCGCCGTCTGCTCGGACGCCGACGCCGCGGCGCCGCACGTCCGGTACGCCGACGCCGCCGTGGCGATCGGCCCGGCCGAGGCCGCGCGCTCCTACCTCGACATCGACCGGATCCTCGACGCGGCGAAGCGGAGCGGGGCCCAGGCCGTCCACCCCGGGTACGGGTTCCTGGCCGAGAACGCGGACTTCGCCCAGGCCTGCGCCGACGCCGGGCTCGTGTTCGTGGGGCCGCCGCCGGCGGCGATCCGCGCGATGGGTGACAAGGCGGAGGCCAAGCGCCGGATGGCCGAGGCCGGGGTCCCGCTGCTGCCCGGCTACCAGGGGGAGGACCAGGACGACGCGACCCTGCTCGCCCAGGCCGAGGCGATCGGCCTGCCGCTGATGGTCAAGGCCGCGGCGGGCGGCGGCGGCAAGGGCATGCGCCTCGTCGACGACGCCGCGCGGCTGCCCGAGGCGATCGCCGCGGCGCGGCGGGAGGCGGCGGCGGCCTTCGGCTCCGACGCGCTCATCCTCGAGCGCGCCGTGCTCCGGCCCCGCCACGTCGAGATCCAGGTGCTGGCCGACGCCGCCGGCCACACCATCGCGCTGGGCGAGCGCGACTGCTCCGTGCAGCGCCGCCACCAGAAGGTGCTTGAGGAAGCGCCGAGCCCGGCGGTGAACGCGGCGCTGCGGGCCGACATGTCGGCGGCCGCCGTCGCGGCGGCGCGGGCCGTCGGCTACGTCGGCGCCGGCACGGTCGAGTTCCTGCTCGCGCCGGACCGGACGTTCGCCTTCCTGGAGATGAACACGCGGCTGCAGGTCGAGCACCCGGTCACCGAGCTCGTCACCGGCACCGACCTCGTGGCCTGGCAGCTGCGGATCGCCCGCGGCGAGCCGCTCACGCTCGCCCAGTCCGACGTGGCGCTCACCGGCCACGCGATCGAGGCGCGCCTGTACGCCGAGGATCCGGCCCGCGGGTTCCTCCCCGCCACCGGCACGGTGGCGGCGTGGGCGCCGCCGGACGGCCCGGCCGTCCGCGTCGACGCCGGCATCGCCGCCGGGAGCGAAGTCACCGTGCACTACGACCCGCTCCTCGCGAAGCTCATCGCCCACGGCCCGACCCGGGACGAGGCGCGCCGGCAGCTCGCCGACGCCCTGGACCGCACCACCGTCCTGGGCCCGGTGACCAACCGGGCCTTCCTTGCCGCGGTGCTGCGCTCGCCGGCGTTCGCCGCGGGCGAGGCGACGACGGCGTTCCTCGACGAGCCCGTGGCGCTGCCCGAGCCGTCGAGCCGGGACATCGCGACGGTCGCCGCCTGGCTGCACGCCGAGCACGAACGTGACGCGGGCCGCCGCTCGCCGGGGCTGGCCGGCTGGTCCTCGAGCGGGCGCCTGGCCGAGCACCACCGCTTCGCCGCCGGGGAGCGGACCTTCGACGTCGCCGTGGTGCGCGAGCGTGACGGGCTGCGCCTGGACGTCGACGGGACCGAGCACCGCGCGCAGCTCACCGAGGCCGGGCCGGTGGTGGACGGCGTCCGGACGCCGATCACCGCTGTGCGCCCCGCCCGCGACCGCGTGCTCGCGCACCTCCCGCACGTCGACCTCGACCTGCGCGACCTGCTGCTGGCGCCGCCCGGCGAGGCCGCCGCGGCGGGCGCCGGCGTGCTCGTCGCGCCGATGCACGGGGCGGTCATCGAGGTGGCCGTGGCGGCCGGCGACCAGGTCACGGCCGGCCAGCGGCTCCTCGTCCTCGAGGCGATGAAGATGGAGCACGAGATCACGGCCGACGTGGACGGGGCCATCGAGGCGATCGTCGCCGCCGGGAGCCAGGTGGCCGGCGGCGACGTGCTGGCCCGGATCGCGCCGGACGCAACCGGCGCGCCGGACGCCGCGCCCTGAGCTGGCGCCCCGCCACTATGATCGCTCGCGCAGGCTGGCCCAGCCGGCTTGCCTCCTGACGCACGTCCATGCCGATCCAGGTCGTCGCCGCCGAAGACAGCCTTCTCGTTCGCGAGGGCTTGCGCACGCTGCTCGGCCTCGACGCCCGGCTCGAACTCGTTTCGGCGCACGCCACCGCGGACGCTGCTCTCGACGCGGTGGCGGCCGAGCGGCCCGATGTCGTCCTCACCGACATCCGCATGCCGCCGTCCCACACCGACGAGGGGATCCGCCTCGCCCAGGCTCTGCGCGACCGGCATCCGGAGATCGGCGTGGTGGTCCTCAGCCAGCACCTCACGCCCGAGTACGCCATTGCCCTCCTCGACGCGGGGTCTGCGAGGCGCGGCTACCTGCTGAAGGACCGGCTGCACGATCTCGACACCCTGGGCGCCGCGATCGCGACGGTCGCGGCCGGCGGCTGTCACATCGATCCCCTCGTCGTCGAAGCGCTCCTCGCCGGCCGGGCGCCGGCACCGGGCTCGCCGCTCGACGCGCTGACCCCGCGCGAGCTCGAGATCCTCGGCGACATCGCCGGCGGTCTCAGCAACCAGGGCATCGCGGACCGGCGCGTCCTGACCCGCCGGGCCGTCGAGAAGCACGCGACGGCGATCTTCTCCAAGCTCGGGCTGGCCGACGCCCAGGACACGAGCCGCCGGGTCCGGGCGACCCTCGTGTACCTCGCCGAGACCGGCCGGTGAGCGCTGCGACTCGTCGGCTCGCCGGCCTCGCGGCGCTCGCCGCCGTCCTCGCCGCGATTGCGGTGGCGGTCGCTGCGGCGAACCCGCATGTGACCGGGACCTGGCCCGTGGTGGCCGGCGCCGCGTCGATCGTCGTGGCGTTCGCGGTGGGGATCGAGGTGCTGCGCCGGTTCCCCGAGCGGCGCCTGGGGTGGCTGCTGGTGGCAGTCGGGGTCGCGTACTTCGTGCGCTCGCTGGCCGCCGCCGACAGCGCCGTCGTGTACAGCCTCGCCCGGGCCTTCGGGCAGTTCGGCGAGGTGCTGCTCCTCTGGGTGATGCTCGCCTTCCCGACCGGGCGCCTCGGGACGCCCGGGCCCCGCTCGATCGTCATCGCTGGCGCTGCCAGCATCGTGCTCCTCTGGTGGCCGGTCGTCCTCCTGTCCGACGAGATCCCCGCGGCAGGTCCGCTGGTGCCGTGCGGGTCGGCGTGCCCGGAGAACGCCGTGCGCGTTGCCGATTCCGCTCAGGCGGCGGACGTGTTCGAGGCGGCCTTTCGGGCGTGCGGCGCCGCCTTGCTGATCGTGGTGGCTGTCGTGCTGGCCCGGCGGCTGGGGCGGGCGACGCCGATCATGCGCCGCATGCTCGCCCCGGTGCTCACGGCGTCGGTGGCGCGCACGCTCGCGGTCGCGGCGTTCCTCGTGCTCGGCGCGGTGGCGTGGGTGCGGGGCGCGCTCGTCCTGACGTACTGGGCGGTGCTGCTCTCGATCGTGGTCGGGCTCCTCCGCGGACGGGCGTATGACGCCGCCGCCCTCGCCCGTCTGGTGCAGGGGCTCCGAAGCCGTCCGAGCGCTGAGCGGCTGAAGGCGGTCATGGCCGGAGCGCTCGGGGACCCGGGACTCGACATCGCCTACTGGCTGCCGGAGGCCGCGACGTACGCGACGGCTGACGGCGTGCCGGTCAGGGACCCGTTCCCGCCGCCGCGCGCGGCCCTCACCCGCATCGGCGGCGCTGACGGTCGCCCCGTGGCGGCCCTCGTGCACGACCCGGCCCTGCTGGACCACCCTGAGCTTCTCGACGCCGTCGGCGCGAGCACCGCCATTGCGCTCGAGACCAACCAGCTCGAGGCCGAGGTCGCGGCGGCCCGCGGCGGCCTGATCAGCGCAGTCGACTCGGAGCGGCGGCGCATCGAGCGCGACCTCCACGACGGGGCGCAGCAGCGGCTGATCGCCCTGCGGATGAAGCTGAGCGTGACTGCCCGGGTCCTCGATCGCGACACGGCGCGGGCGCGGGCGCTGCTCGACGAGCTCGGCGGCGACGTGGATGCGGCACTCGACGAGGTGCGGGCCCTCGCCCACGGGACCGCGCCTCCCGTGCTGGCCGAGCGCGGCCTTCCGGATGCGCTCACCGCCGCGGTGCGGACGGCCCCGATCCCGGTTGGCGTCGACGCGGCGGGCATCGAGCGGTATCCCGCCGCGGTCGAGGCTGCCGTGTACTTCTGCTGCCTGGAGGGCGTCCAGAACGCCGCGAAGCATGCGGGAGCCGGGGCCAGCGTGCGGATCGCGCTGCGCGAGGAGGGCGCGGCGCTCCGGTTCACGGTCACCGACGACGGCCCCGGGTTCGATGCGGCCCGTGTCACCCCGGGAGCCGGGCTTGCGAACATCGAGGCGCGGGTCGCGGAGCTCGGGGGTGCGGTCACCGTGCGATCCGTCGCCGGGGCCGGGACGGAGCTGACGGGGTCCGTCCCGGCCGGGAACGACCCGGGCGGGTGAAAACCGCACCACCGAGACGCCGGAACTCTCCATTGCGCTCGCGGCCCGCGTCGCGAATCCTCACGGTGAGGTCCACCAAGCGTCCCTGAGGAGGGAGCCGCGAATGAGATTCCGATCCGCCCGCGCGGCGGCTGTTGCTGCCCTGAGCCTGTCTGTTGTCGTCGCCGCCGTCGCACCCGCCGGGGCGAGCGCCGTGACCATCCCGAAGATCACCGGCGGGAAGTTCTCCGACTGCTTCTGGACGGTCGGTGTCGTCAACGGCGGCACGATCAACATCGCCTACCCGGACGCCGGCGCCAACTACTGGGGCGCGATCTACACGCTCCCGGCCGGGGCGACGCTCCGCCTGAAGGGCAGCTTCCCCCACGCCCGCTACGTGTCGGTCCAGTCCTACAACGCGTTCGGGACCGTGCAGGATGCCCTGGCCGACTTCCAGATCAATCCAGACCGGGGCTCGTCGAATCCGTTCCGACCGGGCGCGAACCGGCTCGCGGCCAAGCGTGCCTTCACCCTGACGCTCGACAACGCCTCGCCGCCGGCGGCGGCCGATCCGGCGCCTCGGTCGAACGCCCCCGCCCGCAACCGGCTGGCCACGACGCCGACCGGTGACGCGACCGGCGTGAAGTACGTCGTGTGGCGCACGTACATCCCCGACCGGGGCCGCGATCTGCGCGGCGGCGTTGCGCTGCCGACGCCTGAGCTGACGCTGGCCGATGGGACTGTCCTCAAGGGCCAGGAGCTCTGCAACGCTCTCAGCTCGCAGGAGCCGCGGCTTCCGGACGTCAGTTCCTTGCTGATTCCCCCGGCGGACTACGCCAAGCTGGCCGACAAGACCGGCAAGCCGGCCTACTTCCCGGCCCAGGATCCGGCGGTGTGGCGGGTGCAGTACAACCGCGCATACCTGCTGGCGCTGTGGAACGGGCAGGTCATCCCCCACCCGCCCAAGGGCGGGACTGGCGGCTTCTTCCCCAACCTCCACAACCAGTATGTCCGCGCCGCGCTGCACCGCAAGCTCGGGAAGGTCGTCGCGCTCCGGGGCACGATGGCCACGACGCCGTCGACGTTCAAGGGCGACAAGATCATGCGCTCGACGCAGTTGCGCTACCAGTCGTTTTGCATGAACGAGTCGGTCGTCACGACTCGGGTGATGGACTGTGCCTACGACGAGGAGATCCCGCTCGCCAAGGGCCGGAAGTATGTGGTGGTCACCAGCCGCAAGGCCGACCGGCCGAAGAACGCGATCGCGAAGTGCGGCGTGGCCTGGGTCGAGTGGTCGCCGCGCGGCGACGGGGCTGCCGACCACGACTTCGGGTGGATGCAGATCCGCAACATGCTGCCCGCACCCGGATTCCACCACGCCGTTCAGGACACGAAGGCGCCCGGGGACGAGAAGCGCGTGCTGGGCGCCTACCTGCCGTCGGTCAAGTACTACAGCGGCAAGACGCAGTTCGAGAAGCTGGGCTGCCCGGCCCGGTAGGCGTTCTGAAACACGGATGCCGTCGAGCGGCCCGGGGCCCAGCGCCCCGGGCCGCCGGGCGTCCGGGGCGCCTCACGCCGGCGACCGGCCGTCCGGGCCACCCCCACATCCGGGCGTCCGCGTCAGGACCGGTCTGCTTCAATCGCGCCGGACATGGCCGATCCCCCGTGCTCGGAGCTGCTGGCCCCGCCGGAGGCGGGCCGCGTGTTTGCGGGGGAGGCGCGCACCGGGCTGGCCGACGTCGCGCCGAGCGGGCGGGTGCGGCTCGACGCCCTGGCCCGCTGGCTGCAGGACGTCGCGTACGCGGACGTGGCCGATGCCGACGTGGCCGACGACGCCATCTGGGTCCTGCGGCGGGTGCGCCTGCGGGTGGAGCGGTTCCCGCGCTTCTGCGGCACCGTGCGCCTGCGGACCTACTGCACCGGCATCGGACGGGCCTGGGCCGAGCGCCAGACGCTCGTGCAGGGCGCGGGCGGCGCCGCCCAGGCGGTGGCGCTGTGGGTCCACCTCGATCCGGTCACGCTGCGGCCAAGCCCGCTGTCGGCGGCCGAAGCCGAGGCCTACGGCGAGGCCGGGGGCGGCCGCCGCGTGAAGGCCCGCCTGCGGCATCCGGGCCCGCCGTCGGGGGCCGCGGAGAGCGGGTGGACGTTCCGCCCGACCGAGGTGGATCTCGCCCGGCACGTGAACAACTCGGCGTACTGGCAGCCGGTCGAGGCGGGCCTGCTCGCGGGCCCCGAGCCTGCCGGCTTCGACGGGGAGATGGAGTTCCGTGTGCCCGCGCAGCCCGGGGAGGCCGCCGTGCTGCGTGCGGACGGCGGCCTGTGGATCGTCGGCGCCGACGGCACCGTCCACGCCTCGCTGCTCGGGGGTGCCACGACGTGAGGCGTGGCGCCGCGGACGCGGCGCGGCGTCAGGCCGGCACGGCGGCCCGGGGCGCGGCGGGCCGCACCGCCACCCGGACCCGCGTGCCATGCCGCGGCGACAGCGTCACGTTGCGACGCGTCGCGTGCTCGGCGGCCGGGCTCGCGGCCGTCAGCACCCGGGTGCGCAGCATCTCGGTGAGCACGACGCGCATCTCGAGTTCGGCGAAGGCCGCCCCGAGGCAGCGGCGCACGCCGCCGCCGAACGGGACCCAGCCGTAGGTCGTCGGGGCGCGCTGCAGAAACCGCTCGGGCCGGAACGCGTACGGGTCCGGGTAGAGGTCGGGCCGCGTGTGGACGAGCCAGATCGCCGGCGTCACGTCCGTCCCCGCCGGCAGCGTCAGCGTGCCCGCCTGCAGCTCGGAGCCGAGGCGCCGGCCCGCGAGCGGCACGACAGGGCGCAGCCGCAGGGACTCCTGGATCACGGCGCGCAGATAGGCGTCGCTGGCGTTGGCGTCGGCCTCCGCCACGAGGCGCGCGAGCGCGTCGGGCCGGCGCAGCAGGAGGTCCGCGGTCCAGGCCAGCGCGGTCGCGGTCGTTTCGTGCCCGGCGAGCAGGAGGGTGACGAGCTGGTCGCGCACCTCCCGGTCGTCCATGCCCGTGCCGTCCTCGAAGCGGGCCAGCGTGAGCATCGAGAGGATGTCGGTCCGCTCGTGGACGGCGGGGTCGCGCCGCCGCTCGGCGATCTCCGCCAGCAGCGCGTCGTCGATCTCGCGCGTGAGGGCCTCG
>WBZP01006992.1_pt1 | contig 10998 bp, 7 predicted proteins | sample 5204301 | NCBI WGS metagenome assembly WBZP01 (sample SAMN12412401, study PRJNA552823) | activated sludge metagenome | isolation source: activated sludge from nitrification reactor of wastewater treatment plant... | place: USA: Pennsylvania | collected 2017
CTGGCGTCAAACACATTGACGGCGTGTCCGATCAACAGGGCGACCATGGCTCGGATAAGGCTCAGCACCGGATCATTTTCGGTGACGTCGATATTGTTCTGAATGGCCGCGGCTTCGCTGGAATGCGCAGCTCTGCCGGTTTCCGAGATTTGCACCTGGAGTGGTGAAGCACCGGACACTTGACGTCGCGAGTTGCCCTCGAAATCCGGGCGCCGATCACCGACCCAGGCACGTAGACTTGTCTTGAGTTCGTGTCGCTGCTGACTTGAGTGACTCGAATCAAGCTGAACACTGGCACTGTCGATCTTCATACGCCCTCCCGAACCACCAAAAACCCGTATCAAATGAGTTATCGGTTTCAGGAAGCGTTAACTTGAGCGCCGTTTGCCGACGATTCAGCCGGTGTCAGAACCTCGCACCCAGCGCTTTGGCGCGCAGGGCGCTGGTTTCGAGTGCAGAAGAATCTGGCTTGACTTGTGTTGGCCAGCCTTGCAGATGCGTTCTGCTCAAGTCGGCAAGGGCGTGAATCCAGTCATCACGCTCATTGAGGCAGGGAATGTAACGGAAGTCTTTGCCACCGGCCCTGATGAACTCGGCCTTGCCTTCCATGGCGATTTCTTCGAGTGTTTCCAGGCAGTCGGCCGGAAAGCCGGGACAGACGACATCGACGCGGTGAATACCCTGCTGGCCAAGATTCGCCAGCGTTGACGCGGCATACGGTTTCAGCCATTCGGCACGGCCGAATCGCGACTGAAAGCAGACTTGGTATTCCTGCGCTCCCAGGTTCAATGCTTCAGCCAAGAGCCGGGCCGTCTTATGGCATTCACAGTGATAGGGATCCCCTTTGTCGAGCGTGTAGCGTGGCACGCCGTGAAAACTCATGATGAGGCGGTAGGAAGTGGCCGGGTGGCCGTCAGTCATCCAGTGTTGGCGAACACTGTTGGCCAGTGCCTCGATGTAGCCAGGGTGGTCGGCAAAACTTCTGAGCGTTCGTATCGCCGGCTGGTTTCGCGTCGATGCCGCCCACTCAAAGGCGATATCGAACGCCGACGCGGTGGTGCTCGATGAATATTGCGGGTAGAGCGGAAGCAGCAGGATGCGCGTACAGCCTTCCGCCTTGAGGCGTGAGAGTGTTTCAGGGATCGAGGGTTGCCCATAGCGCATGGCGAAGTCGACGACAAGCTGGTGCCCGGCCGCTCCCAGAAAACCGCGCAACAATACGGATTGACGCTGGGTGTGCACTTTTAGGGGCGAGCCCTCAGGCGTCCATATCAAAGCATATTTTTCGGCTGATTTTGCCGGACGGGTGTTGAGAATGATGCCGTTGAGAATCAACCACCACACCGCTCGCGGAATCTCGACCACGCGCGGGTCGGAAAGAAATTCCTTGAGATAGCGACGCACGGCCGGAGCGGTCGGTGCCTCCGGTGTGCCCAGATTGATCAGCAATACGGCAGTCTTGTCGACCTGGCCATGTCGGTAGGCGGGCTCGGGCTGGAACCGGTTCATCAGGCGTCGGTCTGATAGGAAAGGGCGGAAGAGAGCAGTTTGGCTGTGATATCGACAATCGGGATTACGCTGTCATAGGCCATCCGTGTCGGGCCGATGACGCCGACCGATCCGACGATCTGACCTTCGACTGCGTAGGGCGCCGTGACGACGCTGCATTCGTCAAGCGGCGCCAGGCCGGATTCGCCACCGATGAAGATTTGAATGCCTTCGGCACGGTGCGAAATGTCAAGTAATTGCATCAGCGCCGTACGTTGTTCGAAGAGATCGAACAGTTCGCGAAGCTGCTTCATGTTCGAGGAAAACTCCTCCACTTCGAGCAGATTCTTTTCTCCGGAGATGATGTAGTGCTCATCCCCCTGGTTCATGGCTTCGTCACTTGCGGCCAGGGCCGCTGCCATCAAACCCTGCAAGTCGCCACGCAGCTTGCGCAGGTCATCTTTGACCCGGTTGCGTATCTGCACGAAATCATGCCCGGAAAAGTACTGATTGAGGTAATTGGTGGCTATCACCAGCTCCGACGGCGAAAAAGGGCGTTCGGTAAACAGGATGCGGTTCTGAACGTCTCCGTCGGTTGTGACGAGGATCAGCAGGATACGTTTTTCGGACAGGCTGACAAATTCCATCTGACGGATTCTCGGCGGCTTACGTCGCGGGGTGAGAACGATGCCGGCAAAATGAGTCAAACCGGAAAGCAGGCGCGAGGCGCTGGTCATCAGATGCTGCGGTTGTGAAGGTTGAAGTCCACCTTCAATGGCATGGATGCTTTCAGCTTCAAGGGGGTGCATGACCAGAAGGCTGTCGACGAAAAAGCGATAGCCCCGTGGGGTGGGAACGCGACCTGCCGAAGTGTGGGGGCTGGCAATGAAGCCCAGATCCTCGAGGTCGGCCATGACGTTGCGCACGGTGGCCGCAGAAAGATCAAGCCCGGAGTGTTTTGACAGCGCGCGTGAGCCTACGGGCTGACCATCGGAAATATAGCGTTCGATCAGGGTTTTTAGCAGGGTTCTTGAACGTACATCAAGCATGGCATCGATTTTACAAAAGTTTCGGCTGAAAAAGGGTGCTCGTGAGACACGGTGAAAACGATTCAATTTGTGGTCTAATTCGACTCATGGAAGATGCCTCTGTTCCCCCGCCAGATCGTAGTCACGTTCCGCCAAGAACGATCGCGCTTATCGGAAAGTACCATAGTCTTGAAATCGCCGATTCGCTTTGTATTCTCGCGAGGAATCTTCATGATCGTGGAATTGCCGTGATTGTCGAACAGGCTACCGCAAACTGCGCGGAAGCGCCTGCCGAATTGAGAGACTGGACGATCTGCGATTTCACCGGGATTGGCGAACGGGCCGATTTGGCCATCGTCCTTGGCGGTGACGGCACCATGCTCAATGCGGCACGGCAACTGGCGCGCTTTCGCGTGCCGCTGGTTGGCGTAAACCAGGGACGTCTTGGTTTCCTCACCGATATCGCGCGTTGCGACATGTTGACCTGCATGGACGACCTGCTCAACGGAAGATTCAAGCCGGAAAACCGCATGCTGCTCGTTGCGGAGGTCTTGCGTGGGGGATCATGCATAGCGACCAGCCTTGCGCTGAATGACGTCGTGGTCGACAAGGGCTCCAACGGCCGCCTCATCGAATTCGACTTGTTCATCGATAGCGAGTTCATTTACAACCTCCGTTCGGATGGTCTGATCGCATCCACACCGACCGGTTCGACCGCTTACTCCCTGTCGGCCAATGGCCCGATTCTTCATCCTCATGTTTCGGGAATTGCGCTGGTGCCGCTGTGCCCGCATTCGCTGACCAATCGGCCGATTCTGGTGGGCGATCGCAGCGAAATTGAAATCCGCATCGTCCAGGCCACGGATTCGCGAGTGCACTTTGACGGTCAGGTGACGGTTGATCTGAGACCGAACGATTGGGTACGAATTATTCGTTCGGAATTTACGATCTGCCTGTTGCAACCGCCGGGTTACAGCTATTTCGCCATGCTTCGTCAGAAGTTGCACTGGAGCGAGAAGCCGGTCGTCAACTAAGCCAAACTGAAGGCCCCTGCCGACTTACATGTTGCATCGTTTGACAATTCGCGATTTCGTGCTGGTTGATCGACTTGAGCTTGAGTTTAAGGCAGGCTTTGGCACGTTGACGGGCGAAACCGGCGCCGGCAAATCGATCCTGGTCGATGCGCTGGCCTTTGCGCTAGGCGAGCGTTCCGATACCAACCTGATCCGGGTGGGCCGTGAGCGGGCTGAGGTCAGTGTCGAATTCGACCTGCGCGGTTCGCCCGCGGTAGCTGATGGCTTACGCGAATTGGACATAGAAACCGACGACGGATTGTTGATTCGTCGAGTGGTTGATGGCTCTGGCCGTTCACGTGCCTATCTCAACGGATCGCCGATTACGGCTCAGCAGTTAAGGGACGTGGGCGAATCGCTCGTTGATATATACGGGCAACATGAGCATCAATCCTTATTGCGTGGCGATGCGCAGCGCAACCTCCTGGATACGCATGCGCAGCTCATCCCGCTGCAGAAAGAGGTTTCCGAGGCATGGCGACTGTGGCGCGAAGCCCGGTCGATGTTCGATACGGCCGCCGGAAGTGTCGAAGATCTGCAGCGTGAGCGCGAGCAGCTTGATTGGCAGGTCCGGGAAGTCGAAACGCTCGGGTTTTCGCTGACCGAGTGGGAAGCGCTGAATATTGAACACAAGCGTTTGGCGCACGCCGCGAGTCTGGTCGAGGGCGCCCGATTCTCGCTCGATCTATTGGCTGAAGGTGAAGGCGCCTGCGAGGGCCAGTTCGATAGTGCGGCTCGACGATTGGATGGTCTTGCAGCGTACGACCCGGGGCTCGCCGAAGTTGTCGATTTGCTCAAGTCGGCGCAGGCTGAACTGAACGAAGCGATTTCAGCACTGCGTCGCTACTCGGACCGGGTTGAACTTGATCCGCAGCGATTGCTTGAGATTGAGCGACGGATTGATGCGGTGCTCGTGTGTGCACGGAAATTTCGCACCAGCCCGGAAGGCTTGACAACGCTGCTTGCCCGTTGGCAGGAGCGCTTGACTGCCGTGAGCGCATCGTCGGACCTCACGGCGCTGGAGTCTCGTGTCAATGCCGCCCGTGCGCATTATGAGGAAGTGGCCGGACGACTGACAAAAAGCCGTGCCGGGGCCGCTCAGGCGCTGGGTGTTGAGGTCAGTCGAGTGATGCAGCAACTGGCATTGGGCGGAGGGCGTTTCGAGGTTGCCTTGGTTCCGGTTACGGGTGGCTCTGCCCATGGTCTGGAGCAGGTCGAATTCCGCATTGCCGGTCTATCGGGGAGTGAAACGCGGGCCTTGGCGAAGGCCGCTTCGGGCGGCGAGCTTTCGCGCATCAGCTTGGCCATTCAAGTGGTGACCAGTCAGGCCGTGAACGTCCCGACACTGCTTTTCGATGAGGTCGATGTGGGAATCGGTGGCGGGGTCGCCGAAGTCGTTGGCCGCCTGCTCAGCGAACTGGGTGCCAAGAGGCAAGTGCTGTGCGTGACGCACCTGCCGCAGGTGGCCGCGCGCGCAAACTGGCAATGGCAGGTGTCAAAGCATAGCCATGGGGATCAGGTTTGCAGCCGTGTTCTCGCGCTTGACGACGAGGCCCGCATCGAGGAGCTGGCGCGAATGCTAGGAGGCGTGGAAATTACGGCCATCACCCGGCAACACGCAAGAGAAATGCTCTGCCTGACCGGCTGAGTCATCCGTCAATCCGAGGGTGTCGGCGCGTCCCCCAGCCCAGATCGTCCACATTGCGCTGAGAGAGAAAATGCCCGGAAGATCGCCGCTGAACCTGTGCGGCAATCGACCGGACCCTTGATCAGCGCTGTCGATCAGTCCCGTTCGCCGCCGAAGGCCATCAGCAGATTCAACAGGCTGACGAAGACATTGTAAATATCGAGATAAACGGCGAGCGTTGCCGATATGTAGTTTACTTCTCCGCCATTCACAATCCGGCTGATGTCGTAGAGGATATATGCCGAAAAGATAAGTACAGCAACGGCCGAAATGGTCAACGACAAGGCTGGGATCTGGAAGAAGATATTGGCCAGCGCGGCGAGGAGGACAACGATCACGCCGATGAAGAGAAACTTGCCGAGGAAACTGAAGTCCTTCTTGGTTACGGTTGCCACGGTGGCCAGTGAAAAGAAGATCGCCCCCGTACCCCCGGCCGCCATGGCGATCAGCGTCGTGCCGTTGGAAAAGCCCAGCGCCACCTGCAGGATACGCGAGAGCATCAGGCCCATGAAGAAGGTGAACCCCAGCAATAGCGCGACACCCATGCCGCTGTTCTTGGTGCGCTCGATGCCCCACATGAAAGCGAAGGCGATGCCCATGAAAATCGCGAAGGAAAGGAGCGGGCTTCCGGCAAATAAAGTGAAACCCATCTGCACGCCGACCAGCGCGCCAATGACCGTCGGAAACATGGACAAAGCGAGCAAGGCATACGTGTTGCGCAGAACTTTGTTCTGCTGTTGAGATACGGTTTGCGTTGCCTGACTTGCAATCTGAAACGGCTGCATCGATTTATCCTCCAAAAGACTAGGTTACGGCTTTCTTGCGACTGCTTTAGGGTGCCACAAGTTGGGCGAGAGGGGGTAACAGTTTGTAACGTGTTATCATGCGCACCGCCACGGTCGCGTCACCCTGTGGCCAGATGCGGGAAGCGTGGCAGAGTGGTCGATTGCACCGGTCTTGAAAACCGGCAAAGGGCAACCTTTCGTGAGTTCGAATCTCACCGCTTCCGCCAGGTGTTCGTCGATATTCGGGCGCTTTCAAAACGGGAACGGCGCCACATCCCCAGGAAAAAGTTGGAAGTATTGCCGGGTCATGTGCAGACCGTGCTGATGACTGTTTTCCTGACCGGGTGATCCGGTTGAGAAAACAGCCATGTCAGAATGTTGGCGGAGTGGACGGGACTCGAACCCGCGACCCCCGGCGTGACAGGCCGGTATTCTAACCAACTGAACTACCACTCCAAGACTTAGAACTTCAAAAAACCGAGGGGTTGAAGCGCGTTGCGCTTGGCAACCCCTCACTGTTCTTGGCGTCCCCACGGGGATTCGAACCCCGGTACCTACCGTGAAAGGGTAGTGTCCTAGGCCTCTAGACGATGGGGACCCGGACTAAGCATCTCTCGGCTTGTTGGTGGAGGTACGCGGGATCGAACCGCGGACCTCTTGCATGCCATGCAAGCGCTCTCCCAGCTGAGCTATACCCCCGCTCGAAAGAAGGGCGCATTATAGGGATGAGGTCAACGCTTGTAAAGTGCTTTACTCTTTTTCACACGTATACCGGGGCTTCACTTGCTTGCAACTGCACTCAGTCGTTTGACCGCCAGCTCACGCGGGAACAAGGCGACGACAGCATCGACCGATGGCGTTTGCGCCTGTCCAGTCAGCAACACGCGCAGCAGCATGGCCAGCTTGGGCATCTTCAATCCATGCCGGGCGATACATGCCTTGATCAGTGCGGAGATGGCTGCGGCGTCCCATTCCACTTCTTTTGCGCCTGCGATGAAATCCGCCAGTGCCGGCATGACTTCCGGCGTGAGATACTGGACCAGAATATCGGCTCTCGGGTGCAGGTCGATGTAAAACACTTCGGCGGCGTCGGCCAGCTCGTTTAAATTACCGACGCGTTCCTTGTAAAGGTTGATGATCGCGGACAGCGACGGACGGTCGGAAACCGCGACGCCACGTGCCTCCAGCCGGGGGCGCACCAAAGCGGCCAGGCGTGCGCTGTCGGCCTGCTTGAGGTAGTGGGCGTTGAGCCAATTGAGTTTTTCGGTGTTGAACTGCGCGGCGGATGGCGTGATGTGGTCGAGGTTGAACCATTCGCAGAATTGCTGCATCGAGAAGATTTCATCGTCACCGTGCGACCAGCCCAGTCGGGCCAGATAGTTGAGCACGGCTTCCGGCAAGTAGCCTTCGTCGTCATACAGCATGACGCTGACTGCCCCATGACGTTTCGATAGTTTCAGTCCGTCCGCGCCAAGAATCATCGAGAGATGGGCATAGAGCGGAACCTGCGCGCCGAGTGCCTTGAGGATGTTGATCTGGCGCGGCGTGTTGTTGACATGATCGTCGCCGCGAATGACATGCGTGATTCCCATTTCCCAATCATCGACGACCACGCAGAAGTTGTATGTGGGCGTGCCATCGGCCCGGGCGATTACCAGATCGTCGAGTTCGGCGTTGGCGATCTCGATCGGGCCTTTCACCAGATCATCCCAGGCGACCGTGCCCTCAAGCGGATTCCTGAAGCGCACAACCGGCGCTGCGTTGCTGGGCGGCGTGGGCAGCGTCTTGCCGGGTTCCGGGCGCCAGGTGCCGTCGTAACGCGGCTTGAGCCCCTTCATTCGTTGCTCCTCACGCATGCGCTCAAGTTCTTCCGGCGTCGTATAGCAAGGGTAGGCGGTTCCGGCAGCGAGCATGTCCTGGATCACGTTCTTGTAGCGATCCATGCGTTGCATTTGGTAAAACGGGCCTTCGTCGTGCGCCAGGCCCAGCCAGTTCATCCCATCGAGGATCGCCTGAACGGCTTCCGGCGTTGAGCGGGCGACATCGGTATCCTCAATGCGCAGGACGAACTCTCCGCCGTGATGGCGGGCGTACGCCCACGAGAAAAGGGCGGTGCGGGCACCACCAATGTGCAGGAAGCCGGTGGGAGATGGGGCAAAACGGGTACGAGTCATTTTTTGCTTAGTAGAGGAAGTCGGAAAGCGCACATTGTAATGGAAAGGTTGTGCAGCAAATTGACCACCGCACCGACCTATGGTCTAATTCGCGTCCTCTATCGGGCGGTTAGCTCAGCGGTAGAGCACTGCCTTCACACGGCAGGGGTCACTGGTTCGAACCCAGTACCGCCCACCATATAGCTTCTCGTTTTGACGAAAATAAGCCGGCGGTCAGCCGGCTTTGATCTGATTTCGCCGCGTCGCTCAGTGAGCAGCAGGCTCGGTGTAGGGAATCTTGCCGATTTTGATCTGCCACTCTTTCGGCCCGGTGCTGTGTACCGCCGTGCCGTTTGAATCGACGGCTACGGTGACCGGCATGTCCTGAACGTCGAATTCGTAGATCGCTTCCATCCCCAGATCGGCAAAACCGACCACTTTGGCCGCTTTGATCGCCTTGGCGACCAGGTAGGCGGCGCCACCGACGGCCATCATGTAGGCTGATTTGTTGTCCTTGATCGCGGCGATGGCGGCAGGGCCACGTTCGGACTTGCCGACCATCGAGATCAAACCGGTCTTTTCCAGCATCATCCGGGTGAACTTGTCCATGCGGGTGGCCGTTGTCGGGCCGGCCGGGCCGACCACTTCGTCACGCACCGGATCGACCGGGCCGACGTAGTAAATGACGCGGTTGGTAAAGTCGACAGGCAATTTCTCGCCCTTGGCCAGCATGTCGGCAATACGTTTATGCGCGGCATCTCGGCCGGTCAGCATCTTGCCGTTGAGCAGCAGTTTCTGGCCGGGCTTCCAGGCAGCGACTTGCGCCTTGGTCAAGGTGTTGAGGTCGACCCGCGTGGCGGATTTGACATCCGGCACCCAGGTGACCGCCGGCCAGTCCGCGAGCTTGGGCGGGTCGAGTTTGGCCGGGCCGGAGCCGTCGAGATGGAAGTGGATATGGCGGGTTGCTGCACAGTTGGGAATCAGCGCGACGGGCAGGTTGGCCGCGTGGCAGGGGAAGTCGAGCACTTTGACGTCGAGCACGGTAGTGAGTCCACCCAGGCCCTGAGCGCCGATGCCGAGCGCGTTGATCTTCTCGTAGAGTTCGAGGCGCAGCTCCTCGGCGCGGGTTTTGGCGCCACGCGCCTTGAGGTCCTGAATATCGACTGGGGCCATGATCGATTCCTTGGCCATCAGCATGGCTTTTTCCGGCGTGCCGCCGATGCCGACGCCAATGATGCCGGGCGGGCACCAACCGGCGCCCATGGTCGGCACGGTCTTGAGAATCCAGTCGACGAGGTCGTCGGACGGATTGAGCATGGCGAATTTGGCCTTGGCCTCGGAGCCGCCACCCTTGGCCGCGCAGATGACTTCGACGTGGTGTCCGGGAACGATTTCAAAATGCACCACGGCCGGAGTATTGTCCTTGGTATTCTTGCGCGTGCCGTAGGGGTCGGCGAGCACCGAAGCGCGCAATGGATTGTCCGGATCGGCATAGGCCCGACGGACGCCTTCGTTGACCATGTCTTGAAGACTCATCGTGGCATCCGTCCAACGGACGTCCATGCCGACCTTGAGGAAGACCATGCCGATGCCGGTATCCTGGCAGATCGGGCGGTGCCCTTCGGCCGACATGCGTGAATTGGTGAGAATCTGGGCGATCGCATCCTTGGCGGCAGGCGATTCCTCGCGATCGTAGGCGGCACCGAGCGCCGTGATGAAATCGAGCGGATGGTAGTAGCTGATGTACTGGAATGCATCGGCGACGCTCTGGATGAGGTCTTCCTGGCGAATGTCTGTCATTTCGGGCTTTCTATCGAAGGTTTTGGGTTATCGGAACCGGGCTTGGAATGAGGCTTTGAGTGCAGCCTTATTCACCGCGACCTATGCTATCGTCGAGTTGTGCAGTCGCAAATTTTAGCATCAATCAATTCACTCACGCATGGCCCTGCATCGCCCAAAGACGCATGCTTCGCTCGCTACTTTCGCCAGTAATTATTGCTATAATCCCCTCCCACCTTGCCGGTGCGTCCTGAGACTTGGCATCAAGCACACGGCGTTTTTTGGGCTGCAATCAGTTTTCCTTGCACGACCGGATGTTATTCGATCAAATTGAAAACCCCCGCATTCGGTTTTGTGTAAGTAGTATGTAAGATTCGGAGCATCTAATTCATCGCGATTCATGTGATTACACTGATAGACCAAAGGCATTTCTGCCTGCCTGTCGCATCGGGTTGCGATAGGTGAATGCAGTTGGTTCCGGCAAGCACCCGCTACGTTTGACAAACTTCTTTGAACACAGCACAGGAGATTAACTATGTCCGAAAATGAGTCCGTTCAGTATTTTCAGCCGTCTGCCGAATTCGTCAAACAGGCAACAATCTCCGGCATGGATGCCTACAAGGCATTGTGTGATGAAGCCAGCAGAGATTACACAGGTTACTGGGGTCGTCTGGCGCGTGAACATATAAGCTGGAAAAAGCCATTCACCCAAGTACTTGACGAGTCCAATGCGCCTTTTTTCAAATGGTATGCCGACGGCACGCTGAACGCCTCATATAACTGTCTCGATCGCAACATCGAAGCCGGATTGGGCGACAAACTGGCGATCATTTCAGAGACCGATGACGGTGAAGTCAGAAAGGTGACCTATAAGGAGCTGTTGTCCAAGGTCAGCCAATTGGCCAACGGCTTGCGTTCGAAAGGGATCAAGAAGGGCGACCGCGTCATTATCTACATGGCCATGGGTATCGAAGGTGTCGTTGCCATGCAGGCCTGTGCGCGCAT
>WBZP01006993.1_pt1 | contig 10998 bp, 11 predicted proteins | sample 5204301 | NCBI WGS metagenome assembly WBZP01 (sample SAMN12412401, study PRJNA552823) | activated sludge metagenome | isolation source: activated sludge from nitrification reactor of wastewater treatment plant... | place: USA: Pennsylvania | collected 2017
TATTATGTCAATTATCTGAATGCTTCAACAATGGCTTCATGAAGCCGTTTCTGGTATACAGAAGGAGTGAATACCGTATGGAACCGAGCAAAGACATCACCTACAATCGCCGCGCGACATTCGATTACGCCCTCCAGGATCGGTATGAGGCGGGTTTGGTCTTGACCGGAGGCGAGGTAAAAAGCGTGAAAACCGGCCATGCCAGCCTGAAAGGCGCATTTGTCACCGTCCATGGAAATGAACTCATCCTCACCAATGCCCTCATCCCCCGCTATGCCCGGGCGAGTGTGAAGATCCACCATGAGGACCGCCGTCCCCGTACCCTCCTCCTCAGACGATCAGAAATCCGCTCCCTCATCGGAAAATCCCGAACTGAAGGCTTGACTTTGGTCCCGATTCGTCTGTATATTAAGAGGCGACTCGTGAAGCTCGAGTTCGCCGTCGGTAAGGGGAAAAAACAGTTCGACAAGCGCGCCGATATCGGCAAACGCGAGAGCGACCGGCGCATCCGCCGCGAGATGAAAAGTTTCTAAACTTTAGACAACTGCGCACCGCGTACTAGCAGAAGAAAGGGGCTTGCCCCGCACCTTTTGCGAAGCAAACGGTGCGGGGTTGTCTAGACTCGACAGGACGCACTTTTAAAATAGGCAAGCCGATCTTGAGAACATGATCGTAAAACTCGTTCTCACGATGATAACTGCAAACTTCATCACCAAAGCAAAGAACGCAATCGCGCAAGCGTTTGCTCCGTCTTTCGCTCCTGCTCTCGCCTAATATAGCGCGAAGCCATCGGACTCCTGATTCTCAATACGGAATCTCCGGTGCCATAACCATTGAGACGACGCGAGGATATTTCTTTTTCTTTACACCTCAAGTTGTATTGCCAAAGAAAAGCTGATAGGAGGGTTTTGTGTGCTTTCTACCTTCTGTCTGTAAACAAAGCTCACTACGCTTGTAGACTATTTTAGATACACGTTACTGGACATGGGTGCAATTCCCATCAACTCCACCATTAAATTCGGCTCGTAGGTTGTAGTGATAAAGCTTGTACGGACGACAGTTCGCTGGACCCGAAAAGCTCCCCACTACCAGCTACCCGCTACCAGCTCTCCCATGAGACGCCGCAGGCACCATCGCCCCAAACCGAAAGTTGTCGTCAAACAACGCTACCTCGTCAACGAGCAAATTCTCGCTGCCGAAGTAGTGGTGATTACCGAAGAAGGCGAAAATCTCGGAACCATGAGCCCGGCCGACGCGATGGTCATCGCCAAGGAGAAAGGCCTCGATTTGGTCGAGGTCTCGCCGCAAGCGGTGCCGCCCGTCTGCCGCGTTACTGACTATGGTAAGATGCAGTACCATCAGGCGAAGCAGGCCCAAGCCGCCAAGGCCAAGCAGAAGAAAGTCGAAACCAAGGGCATCCGTCTCGGCTACCGCACCGAAAAGCACGATCTCTTTTTCAAAAAAACCCAGGCTGAGAAATTCATGCTCAAAGGCAACAAGATCAAGGTCGACCTGATGCTCCGCGGTCGCGAGAAGGCCATGGGCGACAAAGCGAAAGAAAATCTCCTCGCCTTCGTGAAAAGCTTGACGGTCCCCCACAAGATCGAAGAGAATGTGACTCGGGGACCACGCGGTTTCAGTATCCTCATCGCACCAGAGTAAACAAAAAATGCAAACTGCAAAATTCAAAAAGCAAAATTATGCTCCCTGAGAGGAGATTCATCAGTAGAAAATTTTAGTCTTGAATTTTTAATTTTCAATTACACGTATGCCCAAGATGAAGACGAAGAAGAATGTCTCGAAGAAATTCAAAGTCACCGGGACCGGTAAGCTGAAGCGCCGCTCAACCGGCCAGAACCACTACAACACCCGCGACACTGGCAAAACCACCCGGGCTAAGCGCGCCGACCATGTTGTCCTCGCAGTCGACGTGAAGAACGTAAAGCGAGCCCTCCTCCAGTCATAACTGGAGCTGGCTGGGCCAGAGGATTTGACTTCTTCGTTCTTTTGAGACAGAATAGAGCATTCCTAATATCGATTTTTCTACCGTATGTCCCGAGTCAAGCGCGGCGTGATGACCAAGAAGCGTCACAAGAATATCCTGAAGAAAGCCAAGGGCTACCGCTGGGGCCGCAAAAAGCTCTTCACCAAGGCGAAAGAGGCCGTCATCAAGGCTGGCAAGTACGCCCGCCGCGACCGCCGCGCCAAGAAGCGCACCTTCCGCGCCCTCTGGATCATCCGACTCAACAATGCCCTCCGTGAGAACGGTATCACCTACGCCAAATTCATTGCCCTCCTCAAAAGGAAATCGATCGACCTCGACCGTAAAGTCCTCTCCGAAATGGCTGTCGAGAACCCAACTGTCTTCGCCACTTTCGTGAAAGACATCATCGTGAAATAAGATTCTGCAAGCAGAAAAAATCCCACTCCCTTTCAGAGGAATGGGATTTTTTGTCCCCGTAAATCCACTCTCTACACTCCTCACCGTTAGTACCAAGATAAGGGCTTATCTGGCGAGGTTAAACTATTTGAGCAACTTGTCCACTGTCGGCTGCATTTCTTTGAAGCTGACAGCCCCTGCGAAATTGGTCTGATTGACGAAGAAGCTCGGTGTGCCACGGAAGCCAAACTGCTGCGCCACGGCCATATCATCGACAATGCGGTTATCATACTTCCCGCTCTCCAAACAGGCCTGCATTTCACCTACACTCACAGCCCCTTTCAAGAAATTCGCCAGTGTGCCAGCTTTCGCGACATCGTTCTTCACCGTATCATTCAACAAGCTATAGCCTGCCTCATTCATGAGGAGGTCATGGACCTCCCAGAATTTCCCCTTCTCGTGAGCACAGTACAAGGCCTTGGTTGCCATCTCGCCATTACCGTGTCCATTAGCATAGAGCCAAACGAAACCAGCCTTACCGGCATCAACGAGCTTTTTCATTTCAGGCACTGGTGCGATATAACTCCCCCCATCCTTGACCATGACAAACTGACCCCCGACTTGCTTGTTGAGGCTCGGGTTTTTCCCAGCCGCAACATGACAAAACGGGCAGCTCGGATCGCTGAACTCGACAAACAAGACCTTGCTCTCTTTGTTCCCAAAAGCCAGGTTTTTGGAAGTAAAGAGTGCCTTCACCTGATCGAGCGTCACCGCTGCGGCGGGCTGGGCGGCAGTCGGTTGAGCAGACGGTGTCCCATCGACTCCGGTCGACTTCCCTGGTTTCACGGAAGTGAGGATGCTCGCCGCCACCATGAGCCCCGAAAGGAGCACCGCACCCGCCACAATCCACGCCCCCTTCTCTCCTGATTCATCCCCATATCCACATCGGCGAACACCTTGAGCCTTACAACAGGATCTTTCAGCCGGCACCACCTCTCCCTCGGATATTGGTTGCATCTCATCCATACGCTTCGATAGCCTCTAAGAATTAACCCCCCCAGTATACCACTCCCTCCCTCCGTCATCTACATCAACCCAAAAACCCGCTTAGACTACGGCTGACTCCGTCACAACAGACTGTTTGAAACGTCGGTAGTCCTCTGCAACCAAACGGATAGCAGTCACCAAGGGTGGGAGGAAATTTTTCCATGTCAGTGCCTTGGCCAAACCATACGCACCGAGCAGGACAATGATTTCGAAGATTACGAACGCCGGCGCGCCTTTCATGAGAAAGCGATGGATGATGGCGAACGCAAACATGAGATATACCGTTCGATGAAGCAACTTCCACTTGGCACCCATATATTTCTGTGCCAGCGCATTCGAGGTGAGGAGAAGTGGCAAAGTCAGAGCATATGCCAAGAGCCCAAACGTATAACGAGGATCCTCTCCCCAGATATCTCCCGTAAACATCGGGGTAACGATGAAGGTGTACCAATCCGGATCAATGAGATAGCCCACTCCATGGACAGTCGCGAGGTATCCCATCATAATCCCGAGCTCCCGCCGCAGCATCATCAGCTGAAGGAGGAGTCGCATCCGAAAGATCTTCGACAAGGGACTGATGAAAAGAATAACGATAAGCAAGTTCGCCGCGAGTTCGCCGAAATCCTTACGCATCTCAGGGAAGAGAAAGCCGAAAAGCGAGAGGTGTGCCAAAACCAAAATCCCTCGTTTCACACTGAAGACGTGCCGTGTAAGGAAATCACTCACCCAGTCATGAAGACGATAGGCTATGTGGAGCAAAGGTCGCAGAGTCTGAATGAGATAGGTCATGCTAGAAGCATTATCTTTGGGATTCATAATGAGCCCCCGATGGTGCGTCCGCTACTGGTATCGATTCAAGTGTCCGCTGATACCGCATAAAAAGTACGAGGAGGAGTGTCAAAACGATGCATTGAACGATGCCGAGAACCAGGATAGTCTGAGTTGAGAATTTCATAGGGCTATCACTAGCATAGCGAAATCCTATAAGCTCGTACAGCCAATCATGCCCGAATCAAGGGGAAATATGCTATCCTACAAGAAAAAGAAATGCCTGAACTCACCACTACCCCATCGAAACAATCGGTCGATCCATTGATCGTGATCGATAAGCTTCGAATCATCTACAATCGCGGCAAACCCAACGAAATGCGAGCTCTCGAGGAGACGAATATTTCGATCTATCCGCAAGAGTATGTCATCATTTTCGGGCCGTCCGGTTGCGGTAAATCGACCCTCCTCTATTCGATCTCTGGCCTTCAGTCCGCCACGTATGGTGACGTCTACATCAAGGGTAAGCCAATTTCAAAAATGACTGAGCGAGAGACACTTGATCTCCATCAAAGTACGCTCGGTATGGTCTTTCAGGCCTTCTATCTCATCCCGTCCCTCGACATCCTCGATAATGTCTGCCTGCCCCGGGTGTTCCGCGGAGAAACACCCGCTGAGCGTCAGAAGGATGGCTTCGCGCTCTTGCGACGTTTCGGTATCGCTGAACAGGGCGACAAGATGCCCAATCAGCTTTCGGGTGGCCAAAAACAACGTGTCGCCATCGCTCGCTCACTCGTGAACAACCCAGACATCATCCTCGCCGATGAGCCGGTCGGTAACCTCGACTCCGAGTCCGCCCAGAATGTACTCGATATCCTCAAGGAATTAAACGACGTCGACAAAAAAACCGTCATCATGGTGACGCACAATCCCGACCACCTCGTGTATGCCGACCGCGTCATCCACATGAAAGACGGCCGGGTTATCAAAGAGCAAGTCTTCAAGGAAAAGCGTCCGATCCTGAAGGAAAAGAAAATGGAAGACTTCCTCATGGAAGAAAAGGAAGAGAACAGCGAACTGAAGATCCTCATGAATTCCTTCAAGAACCTCCTCCCTCAGCAAGTCGACATGCTCCTCATCCCCTTTAAGGCCAAGCAACTCCTCGCCCATCTCCTCTCCGAACTTTCCGATGAACAGGTCTCTATGGCCGAGGCGTTTCTGAAAGAACTCCTCTTTAAAAACATTGATATTCCACTCTTCGCGAATCGTCTCGACCTCGAACTGGACCAAGGCGGTGCTGGATGGAACAAGCTGCGCGCCCTCAAATTTGCCAAACGAGTCGGAAATATCCTCGACATGACTCAGGCACTCCGCACGACCACAGACGAAGGGGCTTCGAAACTCGCCCTCTATCTCGAACAAGAATTCCATCTGAAACTCTCTGATGAGGCAAGACTCCGACTCCAGGCAGCTTTGAAACTCCGACTCGAGAGCGCTATCGGCCAGATCGAACTCTCACGGAAATTGGACAAATCCCTTCTACAGGGTGGGGTGGGACTCCGACGCGACACGGTCGAAAAGATCACTCGTGAAATTGAGATTATCATGCTCCTGAAATACAGCTAGTATGCGCTTCTTCGATGTCCTCAAACTCTCACTCCGCATGTTTAAAGCGCGTACCATGCGGACGCTTTTGACGATTCTCGGTATGTCGGTCGGCATCTCGGCGATCATGTTCCTCGTCTCTTTCGGCTATGGTCTCCAGCGTACCCTCCTCCAAAAGATCACGACCTCCGACGCCCTCGTCTCGCTCGATGTCACCCAGGGCGTTGACAAGTCCGCCCGACTGGACCGCTCCACGATCGAGAAACTCGGTGCTATCCCGGATGTCATCGATGTCATCCCCGCTCTCGAACTCGCCGGCCAGGGACGTTTCAACAATATTACCCTTGATGTCTCGACTGTCTCAACTGAGCCAAGCTATCTCAAAAGTGAGGGATTGAAGGTTGAGTCCGGTCGACTCTTCGATCGTGGCAATGTTCGCGAGATCGTCATCACCAAGGCCGTGGCTCAAGTCTATGGTGTCACGCCTGAGGAAATGCTCGGCAAGACTATGACTCTCACACTCTTCATCAACCCAGACGCAGCAGGTCGCGGAACATCAGTTGATCTCGGAGAAGCCTTCACAATCGTTGGGATTGGTGAAGGTGAGGAAAATATCGTCTACATCCCGCTTGATTCCCTCGGATCGTTGACCATCGATCAATACACCAAGCTCAAAGTGAAATGCCGTTCAACAGATGTCATCGAACCCGTCCGAACCGCTATCGATACACTTGGATTCACTGCTTCATCCATCTCCGAGACGATAGATCAAGCAAACAAAGTCTTTCGCGCCATCCAGATCGTTCTCATGGTCTTCGGGATGATCGCCCTCGTCGTTTCGGCCATCGGGATGTTTAACACGATGACGATCACGCTCCTCGAACGGACTGAAGAAATCGGCATCATGAAAGCCATCGGTGCATCGAAGTCCGACATCTCGCTCATGTTCGTCATGGAATCAACTCTCATGGGCTTCCTCGGAGCCGTCGGCGGTGTCGGCATCGGCTACGTTGGCGGATTCATCATCAATTTTCTCATCAATGCCGTCGCTACCCGGTTCGGCGGCGAGGCCGTCTCGCTGTTCTATTCTCCCCTCTGGTTCGTCATGACCGTCATCGGCTTCGGTGCTTTTGTCGGTTTCCTCACCGGTGTCTTCCCTGCTCGCTCTGCATCTCGTATCGATGCACTCGACGCACTGCGGTACAAATAAATAGCCTACGCCCACTGTGTCAAAGAGACAGAAAGTGATTCTGCGTGCACCTGACCACGCCGGCTCTTTTTATCGCACCCCAGAGCCTCTATGGTTTTAGGGCACGCTTCACTTTACATGAAGCTCTCGAGGTCGAGGACTTCGTCGATCCGGATCTGGGCTACAAAATCCGGTACATGAGAAACGAGGATCATCGCACCGGTGTACTTGTCGAGTGCCTCGGCGATGACGGGCAAGTGGCGGAAATTGATGTGGTTGGTCGGTTCATCGAGGATGAGGAGGTCCGGCCGCTCAGCATAGAGCCTGGCGAACATGAGCAGCCCTTTTTGTCCTTCAGACAGACTATCGACTGTGTTCTGGAGCAATTCGGAAGGAATGAGGAATTTGGCGGCGGTCGCATAGGCGAGCTGGATATTCTTCTCCTCCATCACGGCGAGGAGGGTATTGGCCACCGTCTCATCAAAATCAAGTGTCGAGAAATCCTGCCGATAGTAACCGACTTTCACCCCCGGCGTGATGAAAGCACGATCCGTGTCACCAGTCGCCAGTGCCTCAAGGAAGGTACTCTTGCCAATCCCGTTCGGGCCCGTCACGAGGAGATGGGTATTCTTCTTCAAAAGAAGATCGACTCGTTTCACAGCCACCCCAAGTGGCGCAATAAGCGACACTGTCTTGATATCGACAATCGGGCCGACAATACCGTGCGTCGGAATCTCAAACGCGGGGAGCGTTTTATCTTCTCTCCGAACATCCATTTTATTTTCTTCGAGATCCTCAGCCAAGGTCCGCATCCGCTTGGCGACCGCGCGGAGTTTTCCACCCTTGTTCGCAAAGACGTTCGCTTGGTCCTTCTTTTCTCGAATGGTGCGTTCGAGCCGGACATTCTCGCTCTCCGCTTTCTCGATGCGACGTTTAATTTCTTCCACTACATCATAATAGTCACCGGTATACTGCTCGATCGTATGGGTGAAAATATCGAGGTACAAGACCCCGTGTGTGAATGAGTTCAGGAAGTCCGCATCGTGGGAAATGACAATCACAGTCTTATCATAGTCGATGAGGAACTGGGTTAGATGGGCGATCCCCTCGGCGTCGAGATTGTTCGTCGGTTCATCGAGGAGGAGGATATCCGGGTTCTGAATGAGAGCCGACGCGAGGAGAAGTCGCGCCTGCTGGCCACCACTAAACTCTCGAATTTTTTTGTCGAGGGGCGGCATGGGAAGATGAACGATCTCAAGCACTGTCTGAATGTGTTTTGGTAAATCCCACTGTTTCTCTCGGAAAAACTGCTGAAAATACCCATCCACCGTGAGATCGAGTTGATCGCGTGGAATCGTCTGCCGACCGATAGCAACCGTCTCATCGCGATCGATCGAAATCCGACCACTCGTCGGTTTCGACTCACCCATGATGAGCCCAAAGAGTGAACTCTTGCCCGCGCCATTCTGACCCATGAGGGTGAGTTTCGCGCCCCGACGGACAGAGAAACTCACCTCATCGAGGATTGGCTTCTTGTGCCCGTATTCAAATGATACTTTGTCGAACCGGAGGACGACACTATCTTTGGTCATGAGGGAACAGAGCTAAGCGAGTAAAGAAAAACGCCAGAAAAAGGCGAGAGCAGTATGACACAGGGTTGTATCGCTAGCAATGGCCGCGACCGAATTGACGCCGTATTTGATTTCCTTTTTTTCAATCCTCGAACACTGGGTTGATGACACAATTCTACACTCTCAAGTTTACCTTCCGACCTTTCCATATTTCCTTTCCTCGCTCGCTGTTCCCCCAACCCCGCCAAAAACCAATTCCACTTCCAGTATTTATTGACGGCCGTCAATAAATGCGCGTTTTCAAGAGGTACAAAATGAAGATGGTCATCTCAACACCCTCAAATCACCCCAAACTCCGTCCGCCTTCACTCAGTTGACGACGAGACCAGTCGGAGCCGCAGGCGGGGTGGTGTCGCTAATTCCTCCAATCGTGATAGGATAACCGTTCGCGTTCACCGCACCGGAGCTGTCAACGACGTAGATGTAGGCAGTGCCGGATGTGAACTGTCCGAGGTTTGTGGTGAGAGTAAGCGAAGTATTAGACCAGGCGGAAGGGATCTGAACCTCGCGAATCGTGGAGGCAGCGTAGGTCGCGGCATTACCGAGTATCACCCGGGATAGAGAATAGTCGAGATACACATCAGCGAAGTAACGCCAGTTGTTTGGCCCGCCTGATCCCGCATATCCTCCGACGGCGATTGTCCTCGGCGCGCTGTTTGCACCGAAATTCGTTCCGTCAGTTGTCACATCAGCAAGAAGAATCTTTTCGATACCATCCTCCGTTACACGCACATAGCCGTCCGTCTGATTTGTCAATTTCACCTCAACCTCAACCTTGATCCAATTTGTCACAGGATTAGTACCGCCACCACCCCACCAACGGCTATGACCTCCTCCGAGCACCCCGTCATCGTCGAGGAGATGCCACGAGACATCCGAAGAAGCATTCGAAAGGCCAGGATTGTATTCGATGTACCAGTTATAGGGAAGATCGTACGGTTCTGCTCCCTTGGAATAATCCCACATCTTATGATTCGGATTTGTCGAACTATACTGCGGATCGACCCTATAGTACCACGAGGAATACACGTAAAACGGCCAGGATCGGGATACTTGTTTAAAAAGCATGACGTTATATCCGCAGTAGGCATCCGAACTCGGCCAGTGTGCCCCTGCAATGTAACGAGTGGTGTTCACATGTGGCAAGGACACGGCCCGCCCAAGCTCTTGCGGGGTGTAGTATCTGGGGTCGTACTGATGGTTCGCAGAGCAATTCGGCCACGCGCCGTCCCATTTCCCATTATCCGTTGGGTACGTTCCTGTCGACGCATCATCCCACACGACCGGTGCTGCTGTCGACTTCGTCCCAAACCCGCTCCCCGAGATTGTGACCGTGCTCCCGTGAGTGAAGGCTCCAGAAACACTCGTGATCGCGGGAGCAGCGGAAACGAGGGAGGGAAAGAAGATCACTACTGAGAGAACAACAAAGGAGACCAATGAAGAGGAATAGGAAGAGAATAGCATATCAATGAGATGTGTTCATTATATAACATATGGCCGTCCGCCTTCACTCAGTTGACGACGAGACCAGTCGGAGCCGCGGGCGAGGTGGTGTCACCACCCGGTGCAGAGAGACGCGTATCCGTGATGCGCAGATCATCCCAGTCGTGGGTAGCAGTAAAGGTCGTCCCTCCGTCCGGCATATCTGAGAAGAAGTTCGACAACATAATCAGATCATATCCTTTGATATGCGTCGTCCATGTATCCGTTCCATCATAGATGAGGGTGTCATCGACATAAATCTGTATCCGCCCCGTACCCGGATTGCCATCATTATTATGCTTGAAGCCAAAATTGTAGTAGTGCCACTCATCGGCGTGATCGATCAGGTTCCAACATTGAGAGTACGTCCCACCATCCCACTCGTGCGTGTCGGTTTGTGGGATGAACGTCACGAACGGCCGGGCAGGTGAATACATTGACGCTTGGCATTGAATGGGGTAGCCATACGGGACAATAACCCGCAGATTCATCCGAGGGCCGACCCCAGAGGCAGCTGTATTCAAGAAAAAGAAATGACTGAAGCACTGCTCACGCGATGTCGGCGTATTGCATTTCGTCCATTCCGTTTTGTTCGTGAAACGAATCCACGCGTTAACCCAAACCTGTCCACTATTGGGAACGACTGTATCGAAATCACGGTAGATGTCGCCAGAATCGTGTAAGGGGCCGACATTTACGTTACGCCATCCATACGTGCCGTTCTTGGCGGCAGCAGTCGAGCGCCCATTCAGGTGCCAGTCGTTTCCCGCACAATAATCAAAGTAAATATTGTGCCAGCCATTCCACGTCTGCTGCAGACACACAGAACCGAGTGAATTGCCATACAGAAAGCCAGTCAAGTAGCTGCCAGATTCCCAATTCTCACCAACACCCGC